>Ga0079225_10000252_pt1 | contig 28738 bp, 31 predicted proteins | sample Poulit2012_FD_76344 | JGI IMG/M metagenome (GOLD analysis project Ga0079225, IMG submission 76344) | Agricultural soil microbial communities from Georgia to study Nitrogen management - Poultry litter 2012 | ecosystem: Environmental > Terrestrial > Soil > Agricultural land | place: USA: Georgia... | reverse complement strand
TAAAAAGTGCCACACTTGAACAAAGTAGAATCAATAAAAAGAACTAATTTTTCATCATTCATATAAATTAAAGGATGTGATTCTCATGTTGAAAAATCGTCATCAAATGATTGCCTTAGCTGTTGTTCTGTTATTTGGCTTCACTCTCTTTTATGTTGGAACAGATGGATTTACTGCATTTACAGAGGAAACAGCAAGGACAAATAAGTTGATGGAGGAACAACCACTTTTACCAGAAGTGACCTTGCAAGATAATAAAAGCAGAGAATATACCTTTTCTGAATTTGAAGGGAAGTATATTTTCATGACATTTTTTTATACGGCTTGTTCTACGGTATGTCCACAATTAGAAATGAACGTTGCGGAGGTGTATGAAAAAATTCCAGATGAATATATAGGAGAAGACGTTGTATTTCTAAGTGTAAGTTTTGATCCAGAAAGAGATACACCAGAAATATTAGATCGTTATCGAACACATCTAGGTAGCGATGGGGAAAATTGGCGAATGGCACGAATAAATGATGATGAAGAATTGCAAAAATTACTTGATGAGTTTGGGGTCATTGCAATTCCTGACGGTCAAGGTGATTTTCAACATAATGTTGCTTTTTATATCGTTAACAAGGAAGGTTATTTAACAGATGTTTTAGACTTTGAAGACATTGAAGGAGCAAGTTCGACGCTTTTATCTAAATTGAAATAGGAAGGGTAGGGATCATAAATGAAACAAGCAATTTATGGACTTATTTTATATGTGTTTTTAATGATACCACCTGTCATTGAGCTTACAGAGTCAATTATGAGTATTCATATGCATGTGCAAATGCCATTACTAGCAATTGCAGGGATGTTAATGACTCCTATTTTGCAACAAAAATTTCCTACCTTTTTTAGAAAATGGAATCAAAATGGAATACCCGGAATTATTTTATTTATCATTATTGTATTTTATTGGTTAATTCCAAGAGCAATGGATGAAACATTAGTTTTGACTCATGTAGAAATCTTTAAATTTATTAGTTGGCCATTTTTAGTTGGCGTTCCGTTACGAGATAGTTGGTCAAAACTCTCAACAGGTTGGAAAAATGCTGTTTATATTATTTTATCGATTGCCTACTTTTTAATGGCAGGGCTATATATCTTTTCTCCAGATCAATTATGTAATAACTATTTAATTGTTGAACAACGAACATTAGGTTGGGGTTTTCTGCTCATTGCTTTTTGTATATTACTTTATTTTATTCAAACATTATTTATTGATCAGTCACAATTTGATGATTAATTGTAAAACGTATTGATACATTCGTCCTCTATCATATACAATGGTAATTAAATGAAAATACATGACGGGATGGGGGGCGACAAGTGCAAAATAAAAAACTGTTTATTTTTAATTTAATTATTTTTTTGTTATTACTTGTCGTCATCTTTATCGGTTCTAGTACATGGAAATCGACAATTCCAGTCGTTGAAAATGAAATAACAGATGATAAATTACTAAAAAGAGAACGACCGAATCCAATGATACGATCCATAAAATATACAAAGAAAAAAGAATCCGATGTTCAATTATTTGTAGGGGAAGAATTAGAAATTATCGAATTGGAAGAAGCGATAGATATGGTGGAGGAAATACCTCAAGAGCTGAATCAATCTGAATCAAGTCAAGGAGTTAATCAGAGTGGACAACATTCAACATCTAACACACCTTCGAATGAAGTAGATAATACAGTACAATCTGATGATGAGAATGATTCGGTAAATGGAGAGGGAAAAACAAATCCATCAGACCGTGTTGACACCGAAGAAAATGAAGAGGATGAAAAAGATGAGAATGATGCAAAATCTGAGGATGACTCATCAGAACGAGATCCAAATGATAATGTAGAAAACGAATCGGATTTATCTGAAGGAGAAAATTAAACTTCTGAAAGGGAGTATGGTATTGTGACGAAAACTGCAATTGTAACCGGTGCAAGTAGTGGAATTGGTAAAGCAATTGCTCAAAAATTAACAAGCGAAGGAGTCAATGTTGCATTAGTTGCACGTAGACAAGAAAAACTAGCTGTCATTGAACGAGAGATAAATGAAAATTCCAGTAATAGTGGTAAAGCATTGGCTATTCCAACGGATGTATCAAATCGAAATGAAGTAGAATCAATGGTACATGAAGCGCGAAACAAATTTGGTCCGATTGACATTTATATTAATAATGCAGGTGTTATGTTAAACGCACTTGTGACAGAGGGGCAAGTGGAAAAGTGGGACCAAATGATCGATGTGAATGTGAAAGGGGTACTATACGGAATACATGCAGTAATTCCAAGTATGTTGCAACGAAAAAAGGGACATATTATTAATATTTCGTCTGTATCTGGATTGGAAGTGACGAAGAGAAGTACGGTATATAGTGCAACAAAATTTGCTGTACGAGCCATTTCAATGGGATTAGAAAAAGAATTGGCCCGCACAGGAGTAAGGGTAACAAATATTTCGCCAGGCATGGTGGATACAGATTTAGTCAGAAGACAGGTAGTTGACCGTAAAATGTTAGAAGCCTACGATATTGCAGATGCTGTATATTATGCAATTAGACAACCTGATTATGTAAATGTGAATGAAATAACGATTCGCCCTGTCTAAACCCGAATATTATACCCGAAATAATTAGCAATATACGATTTTATTTGTTATTATTAATTTACCATTAGAGAAAATTACAAAAAGTACTTTGGCTAAGAACGTGAAAGATTGAACATCTTTTTGTATAATAACGGTTATTTAGGTACAATGTTTATAATAAGAATTGGGTTATGAAACCAAGCTAAACGAAACCAAATAGGAAGGTGGATTTTTCATGAGTAATAAACCTAAAATTGTTGTTCTTGGAGCAGGCTATGCTGGTTTAAAAACAACAAGAGAGTTAACTAAGATGTTATCACCGGAAGAAGCAGACATCGTTTTAGTTAATAAACATAATTATCATTATGAAACTACATGGCTTCATGAGGTAGCTGCTGGTACAATTAATCATAATCAGGCTCGCTTTATGATTAGCGATGTGATTAATCCTAACCGTGTTCGCTTAATCTATGATGAAGTAAAAAAAGTGAATAAAGAAGACCAACGTGTTATTTTAGAAAATGGTGAAATTACATACGATTACTTAGTTATTGCACTAGGATTTGCATCAAATACGTTTGGAATTAAAGGGATGGAAGAGAACGCATTTGCAATTATCGATATTGATTCAAGTCGTTTAATACGTGAACATATTGAATTGCAATTTGCAAAATATAAAACAGAGGAAGACCGTGATGATTCTTCGTTAACGATTTTAGTAGGTGGTGCTGGTTTCACAGGAATTGAATTTGTAGGAGAACTAGCTGAAAAAGTACCTCAACTTTGTCGTAGATATGACATTGATCGAAGCAAGGTGCGCATTATTAATGTGGAAGCGATGCCAACCATTCTTCCGATGTTCGATCAAGATGCAGTAAACTATGCGATAAAATCATTAGAAAATCGTGGTGTTGAGTTTAGACTTGGTGCTGTTATTAACGAGTGTACGGAAAATAGTTTTATAATTGGGGAAGATAATGAAGAAATAAAGGCCGGGACGATCGTTTGGACAGGTGGTGTAACTGGAAACTCTGTTTTAGGAGAATCTGGATTCGAATTAACACGTGGAAAAGTTACTGTTGATGGTGATTTACGTGTACCGGGATATGAAAATATCTTTATTTTAGGTGATTGTGCTTGGGTGATGGATGAAGAAGCTGATCGTCCATATCCACCAACTGCTCAGGCGGCAATTCAACATGCAGATACATGTGCATATAATATTCGTGCGTTACTAAATGGAGAACCTCTACAAAAATTTGTGTTTCATGATCGTGGAACAGTAGCCTCTCTTGGTGTGTCAGATGCTATTGGAAGTGTGTTTTCAGGAACAGTTCTAAAGGGAAAACCGGCTGCTACAATGAAAACAGTAGTGGATAATCGGTCGTTATATTTATTAGGTGGAATGAAAATTTTACTTAAAAAAGGTAAATTACGCCCGTTTTAAATCTGGTCAAGGTTTTGTAGAAGGAGGAATTTCTAAAGATGAGAAAATTATTTAATGTTTTGCTCGTTGTCTTAGCTTCTCTTTTAGGTTTTATGATAGCAAGTCGAATGATTGAGGAAACGAGAGATTTTCGTTAATATACAATTAAAAATAGTAAAGGTGAGCTATTTTATTATGTTGGCTCATCTTTTTTATGAGCGTGTAAGTTAATAATTTCGGGGTCTTTTTCCACGATACACTTTCCGATATGTAATTGAAAAGAGTGTCAAATAAATTGATAAGAAAAGGAAAGGTAATGTAATTAAATAAGGAATTAAACGCATCAATGCAAATAGATTAAGAATGATTAAACTGATGGTGCACAAACTGAAAAATATGGGTACATAAACAGATGAACGCAAAACAATCCCCTCCATTGTCATATAGTACATCGTATGCATAATGATACAAAATAATTAGGTACACCTGAAAATTAGATGTACCTATTTCAAATCAAAATAATTTAGTTATTTTCTTTGGTATTCCCAAACAGTCTTGTTATTAATATCGACTTTTTTCATTTTACGTTTGAGTTGTAATTTCTTTAATTTTTTTATTGCTTCTTTGATTGTTATATAAATAAAAGCAATTTCATCCGCACGTACACGTGGAAAATTGGAAAGATAAACCTCTAATGGAGGAATGTTTTGCTGAAATGTTTTTGGTTTTACTTTTAACATTTTCTTTAAGACATATTCATACGTTTCATATGATTGGGATCCAGACACTTTAATACTATGATCTTCAATATGTTGACTAGAAAATACGAAGGTTGGAAATTGATTCACATCCATTTCTTGAATCAATTGAATATCTCCTTGGTATGCTTTTATAGCGACATCAGAATAAAGGTCTTTCTGGAATTCATGCATGTCCAATCCCGAATGCTTCGCCGCTTGGTGGATTATATCTATCACTGAAGCGGAGGATTCATATAAAAAAATGGTTTCTTGTATATTTCGTAAAAAGTCTCTTCCCGCTTTATTCCCTTGCAATCCTGCTGCCTTAATTCCAACAGATAAATGATAATGATGCCATTGACTTAATTGTTTGCCATTTTGTTGAAACGGGTGCGTGAATGAATGACTAATAATTGGACGTAAATTGAAAAAAGTTCCATACTTCATTGTCAACTTTTTTATCGCTACTTCAACAGACCAACACTGTTTACAAAGTGGGTTAACAAAGTAATATATCATTACCGGTTTATTGATAAACCTAATAAATGGATAGTATGTACTTAACTTAGGTGACTCTCCTTGTACGTAATAAGCATCCACTTGAATCCCTCTTTCATTTCTAAATAATGAAAAAAGTTTGTTCATTTTAAGCAAAAACTAGTGATAAAATAATTCATCTCTTATCAATTTACATGGAAGCGTTTGATTGTACAAAATAATGGTAATATCTTTATTACAGTTTGTACGGTATATAAACTATCGCTATTTTCCAAGAGAAATTCATTCCGGCGTATTTATCATATGCTGTGCAGTAATTGATAGTCGTTCGAAAATAGCCGATCGATATGGTTCTTCAATACTTGCTTCGTGTAATGCCTTATCCATACATTCTAACCATGCATTTTTTCTTTTTGGGGTTATTTCAAATTCCATATGTCTTCTTTTCAACATTGGATGACCTCTATTTTTGAGGTAAAGATTAGGTCCCCCAAAAAATTGCGTTAAAAACCATCGTTGTTTTTTAGCAGACTCGGTAAGGTCTTCTGGGAATATTGGAGTTAATCTCGGATCATTTCCAATAAATTTATATAGTGATTCGACTATTTTATCTACAGGTTCTTGACCACCAATTGCTTCATAGATCGTCCCTGGTTTTGTCATATTACACCCTCTTATATTGTATCAATTGTATATGTTCACACATTGTAACAACGAGTGGATAGAAAGGCAATTATAACGCACAATTCAAGATGTTAATGTATTGAAAAATCGTTCAGTTTTTGTGATTGGTTGTTTTGGTGAAATATAAAATTGTCTTAGAATGCCGTTAAAAGCACTTTTTGCTAGTCGATGGGATGGGGCTTCTATTTCTAATTCATAATCAGTCATACCATTGTAAATACTTTCATCGATCACATACGTTACAGCATTTGCTCGAAAGGATTTTCGCATCGTTTTTAATGAGCCGAAATAACGTAATTGGTTAACTGGAATGTTCATGGTGTTTAATTGTTTGGTAACATTCTTGGTAGGAATTGGGTTTCCACTCAGCCATTTTTTATACATATTTTCCATTAAATGATCATGTGTTTCCAAAATTCCATTTTGATGTGGTTGCTTTAAGGTCAATGTATATTGATTGTGTTTATGGCGAATTCGTAATGCGCTTGCATGTTTTTTTAAATCACATTCATTCGTCTCAAAATAATAATTTGTCTGGACAGTAGGCTCATTGGGAAAAGGTAGATTTGCTGCTAGTCGTTCATATTCTTGTTTTGATAACAGCACTTTATATTCTATTTCAATTTCTTGTGTCATATATCCTCCAAAAAATATATCGTAATTATTATTACTATCCATTATCACGAATTGACAGAAATGATGCAAACATTTTTAGGCAGATTCATTTGTTAAATAAAATTGATAGGTACGGTGCAGGTAATATGATAATATAGAAAGCGATAGCTATGTTATTGTTCCTACTTTAATTGTAGTAGATGTCGAAATTCGAGGAGGAAATTAGGATGAAATTTACAATTGTATCTAGAGGAGACGAGCGTTCAAATAAGATAAAAGCTAAAATGAAACAATATTTAATTGATTTTGACTTAATTTATGATAAAGAAAATCCAGATCTTGTAATTTCTATAGGAGGAGATGGCACTTTTTTGGAAGCATTTCGACTGTATGTTGATCAACTAGATTCTGCAGCCTTTCTTGGTGTGCATACTGGTCATTTAGGCTTTTATACAGACTGGACTTCAGATGAGATTGAAAAACTAGTGATTGAAATTGCCAAAACTCCATTTCACGTTGTTGAATATCCATTGCTTGAGGTAACAATCCGCTTTTCAGATGAGGAAAAATCATTGCGTTCCCTTGCGTTAAATGAGACGACCATTAAAACACTAGAAGGCTCGGTCGTATTTGATGTACAAATACGTGGAGAACACTTTGAAACATTTCGTGGAGATGGATTATGTGTTTCAACACCTTCAGGAAGTACTGCGTATAATAAAGCATTAGGCGGCGGAATTATCCACCCTTCTTTAGAATCAATCCAAGTAGCAGAAATTGCTTCGATTAACAACCGTGTGTTTCGAACAATTGGTTCACCACTCATTTTACCTAAACACCATACATGTCTTCTCAGGCCGTTACGAAAAAATAGATTTATCATTGCTATTGATCACATTACGAAAACATTTTCCAATGTAAAATCGATTCAGTGTCGTGTTGCTAAAGAAAGAATTCGTTTTGTTCGTTACCGTCCATTTCCTTTTTGGAACCGAGTCCGCGATTCATTTGTTACCGAAGTTAATCGAAATGATTAATGGGAATGAATAAGTGAAAATGTTTAAGTTCGAGATAACAGAATTGCAAGACGGTATGATTTTACGAGATTTTTTATTCGATGAATTGAATTTTTCAAATCGATTAGTGAAGAAGGCTAAGTCAAGTGCTGGAGGAATTTTGGTTAATGATGTACATCGGACGGTTCGGTATCAACTTAAAAAGGGTGATAAACTCGAGATTACATTACCTGCTGAAGAAAAAAGTAAGTCAGTTCAACCTGAAAACATACCACTTTCGATTGTATATGAAGATGAATTTATAATTATTGTAGATAAACCGCCTGGAATGCCAACGATTCCTTCTAGGCTTCATCCAACAGGTACGGTAGCCAACGGTTTACTTTATTATTATTATCAACAAGAAATACCGTACACGATACATATTGTAACACGACTTGATAAAGGAACATCCGGATTATTATTAGTTGCTAAACATCAATATGCTCATTCATTACTGGCAAATTTGCAACGAAAAGGTGCAATTACACGAATGTATCAGGCAGTTATCCACGGTCATTTGACAAAAAAGAGTGGAACGATCGATGCACCGATAGGACGAAACCCTGAATCAATCATAGAACGGATGGTGACAGAAAAAGGCAAACGAGCAATTACCCACTATGAAGTAATGCAAGAAACGACTCATTATTCACTAGTTCAAATTCGTTTAGAAACAGGAAGAACTCATCAAATTCGTGTTCACTTTTCATCACTAGGTCATCCCTTAGTAGGGGATGATTTATACGGTGGGAAAATAAAAAACATCAAAAGACAAGCCTTGCATTGTGCGCATATCTGTTTCAAACATCCTTTTACACATAAAGAAATTCAAATGAACTCATCATTGCCAGAGGATATGGAAAAACTTATTTCGATGGAGAAACGTGCATAAATTCAACACAAAGATGAGCTTTAGAATTTAATGATAATTGATAGCTATTAGCTAATGATGAATAAATATTGAGATTATATCAAACAATTTAAAAGAAACTACCCGAAGAATTTTATGACTAATTGGGTAGTTTCTTTTTGTTAGACTTAATTTACTATGTTAAATGGATTGCAAAAAGAGCAAATTTCTAGGGATCCGTCAAAGATATAAAACAAAATTGTAGTACTTTTCACACTATCATACTATCATAAAAAAGTAATAGAAGAATGATGAGAACAAAGGACAAGTAAAACCCCATTAAATAACATTTATTCCATTTACTGTCTATTTTAAAAATTTTTTTATATACAGTTGACAAATTGTAAAAGCGTGTATATACTTCAAGATAACGCTTACATAAATTTTAAAAAAGAGAGATGGGGGTGAAACTCAGTGGATTTAATGCTAGAAGTTGATAAAGTATCACTACAGTTTGGTGGTGTAAAAGCATTAGATGACGTGAGTTATTATATACGTAAAGGCGAAATTTTCTCGCTGATCGGACCCAATGGAGCGGGTAAAACAAGTATGTTAAATTGCATTAGTGGATTATACCATCCATCATCTGGCTCCATACGTTTTAAAGGGGAAGAAATTTTAAATAAGAAACCATACCATCGAACAGAATTAGGTATTGCGCGAGCTTTCCAAAATATAGCCTTATTTGCTCAAATGTCTGTATTAGACAATTTAAAGCTTGGCCGGCATACACTAATGAAATCAGGAACAATAAGCGGTGGTCTTTATTTCGGTAAAGCGTCAAGAGAGGAAATTGAACATCGAAGGGAAATCGAAGAAGTTATTGAATTTTTAGATCTGCAAGATATTCGGCATACGCCAGTATGTACACTTCCATATGGTTTACAAAAGCGGGTGGAAGTTGGTAGAGCACTGGCACTGGGACCTGAGTTGATTCTACTAGACGAGCCAATGGCCGGTATGAATCATCTAGAAAAAGAAATGATGGCCCGACTTATTTTAGATATGCATGAAGTGAAAGGAATTACCGTTGTACTGATCGAGCACGATTTGGGAGTTGTAATGAATTTATCTGATCATATCGCCGTGCTTGATTTTGGGAAACAAATTGGATTTGGCACACCTGATGAAATACAAAAGAACCCAGATGTAATAAAAGCATACATCGGGGAAGAAGAAGTTAGTTAGAAGAGAGGGACAAATCGATGAAGTCAGATCAAACATTACCTAAACTTTTAGCTGAACGAGCGAAGAATAACCCAAATGAAGTTGCGTTAAGACAAAAGTCTCTAGGTATTTGGAATGAAATTACTTGGGAACAGTATTACCAAAATGTAGAACGCTTGGCAATCGCTCTTTCAGAACAATATCATTTTAAACGTGAAGAAAAGCTGGTAATTATTGGTGAAAACCGACCACAATGGTTGTTTTCACAGATGGCGGCTCAAGTATTAGGAGGCATTGCTGTAGGAATCTATCAAGAGTCTTTGTCCCACCAACTAGTCTATTATTTAAATGATTGTAAAGCGCGAATTGTTATAGTAGAGGATCAAGAACAAGTTGATAAATTACTAGAAATCGAAGAAGAAATTCCACATGTAGAACATATTATTTACTATGATGACAGAGGAATGCGACATTATAAACATGATAAACTATCATACTTAGATAATTTGATAGAGACTGGTGAAAAATTACTAGTTGACCAGAATGATTTTTTTACCACCAAAACTGAGCGCTCGCTCGGCGATGATGTAGCGATCATTGCTTACAGTGCAGCTACAACTGGTCCTCCAAAAGGTGCAATGTTAACGCATACAAACTTAATATCAGCTGCAAAAAACTTAGAGGAGATTGACCGAATTGAATCGAAAGATGATTACTTATCATTTTTACCTCTTGCTTGGATTCACGAACAAGTGATAACGGTTACATTACCGTTAATTAAGGGCTCAGTCATTAATTTTCCTGAAAGACCAAGTACAGTGTTATCTGATTTACGTGAAATTGGGCCACATACACTTTTAGCTCCACCAAGGGTTTATCAGACAATTATGTCTAATTTTACTACTCGGATACAAGGAGCGACTTGGTTTAAAAGAAAAGTTTTTGATACATTTCAAAAGTATGGTAAAAAGTTTGCACAATCAAAACTTGAAAATCGCTCATTATCTGCTTGGGAAAAATTTATGTATAAACTAGGGGATTTTGTCGTATTCAGTGCAATACGTGATCATTTCGGATTAGCTCGTATTAAAAGATCCTATGTTGCTGGTGCGGCACTCAGTCCAGAAGTTTTTCATTTTTTCCACAGTATTGGTGTAAATTTAAAGCAAACATATGGCGGGACAGAATTAGCTGGCATTGCATTCGTTCATCGAGATGATGATATTAAGGTTAACAGCTCTGGTGTACCAATCCCTAATACGGAAGTAAAGATTGGGGAAGATGGTGTCATACTTATCAAAAATCCAGCTATCTTTGCGAAATATTTACATGAAGAGCATGAAGCCGAAGTACATGATGGTTGGCTCTCACTTGGTGATTATGGGTATATTGATGAAGATGGGCATTTGTTTATACTTGATCGAAAAGAAAATATTATTAAAGCACCAAATGGAGAACTTGTATACCCGAGTGCTGTCGAAAATAAATTGAAAGTTAGTCCATACATTCAAGAAGCAATTACATTTGGTCAAGATCGCCCTTATTTGACAGCGATTATAAATATAGATATGACAAGTGTTGGGCGCTGGGCGGACAATCAACAAATTATTTATAGAGGATATTCAGATTTATCAAAAAAGTCTGAAGTTATTGACTTAATTGAAGAAGAGGTTACAAGACTTATGAGTGACCTTCCGGAACATGAACAAGTAAAACGATTTATTATTCTTCATAAACAATTTAGTGCAAACGATGGAGAATTAACCCGCACATTGAAGGTTAGGAGAAAATTTATAAAAGAAAAATATGCTGATGCTATTGAAGGAATGTATGCAGATGCAGGTGAAATAAATATAGATGATGAAACTCGAGAATTTGGTGATCAAGTCAATTTGCAAATTATAAAGTTAGCAATCAAGCAGGAGGTGGCATAACATATGACATTATTTTTCCAACTACTTATTACAGGAATCGTTGTAGGTAGTATTTACGGATTGGTTGCATTGGGGTTTGTTCTCATATATCGAGCAAGTGATGCACTAAACTTAGCAAACGGTGAATTTGTTCTTATCGGTGCATATATATGCTTAACAGTGATTACGGTTTTAGATATCCCATTTGTATATGCGCTTTTGATTACACTAATTATTAGTGCATTGGTGGGACTTATTGTTGAAAGGCTTGTACTAAGACCTTTACAAAATGCACCGGTTATTTCGGTTATCATGGCAACGATTGGTTTATCCAGTTTGTTAGGTGGAGCAGTACATATGATTTGGGGTACTCAGCCTAAATCATATCCACCAATTTTTCCTGCAACACCTGTTCAATTTTCGGGAATTGTTATTTCTCCTGTATACCTTTGGTCATTTATTATCGTTATCATACTATTGATTGCATTTTCTATTTTCTTTAAGTATTCAAAACTAGGAATCGCTATGCGAGCAGTTGCCGATGATCAGCAAGCAGCATTATCAATGGGTATTAGTGTAAAAGCGGTATATGCATTAACCTGGGCAATTGCAGCGGTCGTTGCTGCCGTTGGGGGTATCCTGCTAGGTAATATAGAAGGAGTAAGTGCAACGATATCAACAATTGGCTTAACTGTATTACCTGTTGTGATCTTAGGAGGATTAGATAGTATTCTAGGAGCAATCATTGGTGGGTTTATAATTGGAATCATTCAAAACTTAGCTGGAGGATATTTAGACCCTCTTGTTGGAGGTGGCTTAAAAGAGGTTGTTCCATTTATCATTATTGTAATTATTTTAATGATAAAACCTTATGGATTGTTTGGTAAAGGTGGAATAGAAAGGGTGTGAGTTTATGCGAAATCCATTTGTTATGGAAAGTGGAAACTATAAAACAACTTATCGTAGTGATATGGCGTTATTACGTTCTAAAAATGCCAAAATTAGAATGACAGCTCTCGTTGCAGTGGTCTTATTACTCCCACTCTTTGCATCCAATTATATTATAGGTTTATTAACATTGTGTGCGATAGCTGCCATTGGCTCCATTGGACTGAATATTCTTACAGGTATTACAGGGCAAATTTCTATCGGTGTGGGAGCATTCCTTGGGGTAGGTGGCTATACAGCAGCTATTCTTACCTCAACAGTAGGACTTAGTTTCTGGGTCGCATTACCCGCTGCTGGAATCGTTACTGCTGTTGTTGGTGGATTATTTGGAATTCCATCCTTAAGATTAAAAGGATTGTACTTGGCAATCGCAACTCTAGCGGCACAAGTTGTCATTTTGTTTATTATAAACCGTTGGTCGAGTTTGACAGGTGGAACTTCTGGTCTTTCTTTAAGTAGGCCAACGATTGGAGATTTTTCCTTTACAACGAATACAAGTTACTATTATTTGACAATTATTATTCTTATTTTGACAGTCATTTATGCAACTAATTTAATACGAACACGTACAGGACGAGCATTTTTGGCAGTCCGTGATCGAGATATGGCTGCACAAATTATGGGAATTAATCTTTTCAGATACAAAGTTTTAGCTTTTGCAATTAGTTCATTTTTTATAGGGATAGCTGGAGCATTACTAGCACACTACACTATGATTGTAAGTCCCGAGTTTTATAGTGTTGATGTATCAATTGAATATTTAGCGATGATATTGGTTGGAGGTCTAGGAAGTGTCTTTGGATCGATACTAGGCGCATTGTTTATTACGCTTTTGCCTGTTGGGCTAGATATTATGATAGACTTCTTAACAATGTTTATGCCGAATATTTATCAAATATTATCAGCATTTAAAGAACTCGTGTTTGGTTTAGTTATTATTTTATTCTTAATTTTTGAGCCTGGAGGATTGGCGCATATTTGGACAAACCTTAAAAATTACTTTAAATTATGGCCATTTTCACATTAACTTATGGGTCTAAGAAACCTTCATAAATTATTTAGGTTTCTTCCAAATATAATTATTATAAAAGAAGGGGGAAAACATCTTGAGCTTTAACAAGAAGAAACTTTTAGGACTTGTTGTTGGCTTTGTTTTAGTATTAGTGCTGGCAGCCTGTGGCGGTGGTGGAGGCGGTGAAGAAGAGACCGCAACCGATGATGGCGGAGCTGATGATAGTGGAGATTCCGGAGATCAGCGAGTTGTCAAGATAGGAGCACTTTGGGATATAACAGGTGGATCTGGAGATACGGGAACACCGTATTCAGAAGGACAAACACATTATTTCGAATGGTTAGAAAGCACAGGTGGCATTGAAGGCGTTAAGATTGAACATGAAGGTAAAGACTACGGATATGAAATCAGTGACGCTCAACGCGCATATCAAGAATTTCGTGACCGTGATAATGTACCAGGTATTCTAGGATGGGGTACTGGAGATACAGAGGCTATGCGTGAGCAAGTAGCAGCGGATCAAATCCCTTATATTTCTGCTTCTTATTCTGAGGCTTTAAACAATCCATCTGAAAACCCTTACAATTTCTTTATTTCAGCGTCTTATTCTGACCAAGGACGAATGGTGATCAATTGGATTAAAGAAAACCATGAAGGTGACGATCCAACATTTGCTCTTATTTATGGTGACAACCCGTTTGGACGCTCACCGATTGAAGATATTAAAGAGTATGCTGAAGAAGTTGGAGTTGAACATGTAGCTGATTATATAGTTGAACTTGATGCTACAGAAGCACAATCACAAATGCTAAATTTACAACAGGATGCACCGGATTATGCAATTGTTCAAGAAACTTGGGGTGCAACCGGAGCTGTTTTACGTGATGCAAAACAACTTGATGTTGATACGAAGTTTATCGGTCTAAACCAAGCAGTAGGTGAAGGTTTAATTGACCAAGTTGGTGAAGATGTAACAGAAGGATTCATGGGAATACTCACGCACGCTCTTCCTTATGAAGATGTGCCAGGCATGGATGATTATAAAGCGTTTTTAGAAGATAAAGGAATGTCTATTGAAGATATTAACATGCAACATGTTGCTGGTTGGGTATCAGCAATGGTAATGGCAGAAGCTGTAAGAATTGCGTCTGAAAATACGGATGATGACATTACGGGAGAAGATCTTCATGCAGCACTTGAATCAATGGATAACTTTGACACAGGTGATTTATCACCACCTGTAAGTTTCAGTGGAGATAGCCACGCAGGAACGGATCAAGCACGATTAGGAGAAATAGTCGACGGAAAGTGGGAGCCATTCACTGATTATATTAACCCTTAATTTCGTTTAAAGTAACAAAAGAGAGAAGTACACAAATTAAATTGGTACTTCTCTCAATTATTTTACTGATAAGAAGGTGAGAGAAATTGCTAAGAGTAAATAATATTGAAACTGTCTATGCACGGATTATCCTTGCCTTAAAAGGAGTATCTTTGCATGTGCCGGAGGGAAAAATTGTTGCTCTCTTAGGGAGTAATGGAGCCGGAAAGTCAACAACATTAAAAGCTATATCTGGATTACTTGCAGGAGAAGGTGGCGAAATTACAGAGGGTACAATTGAGCTTGAAGGGCAAAAGACAAATGGTTTTACGCCAGATAAGATGGTAAGAAGCGGAGTATTCCATTGTATGGAAGGAAGACATGTATTCCCTCATTTAACAGTAGAAGAAAATTTAATGGCTGGTGCTTATACGAGAAAGGATCGGAAAAATTTAAAAAATGATATCGAAAGAATTTATGGCTATTTTCCCAAGTTAAGAGACCTTCAAGGTCGTGCAGCCGGATTGCTATCTGGTGGAGAGCAACAAATGCTAGCTATCGGTCGAGGAATTATGGCTAAGCCGAAGTTGCTGTTATTGGATGAACCATCTTTAGGAATTGCCCCTTTATTAGTTGAAGAAATTTTCCAAAACATTAAACAAATCAACGAAGAAGAAGGAACATCTATCTTAGTTGTGGAACAAAATGCCAATGTCGCGTTATCAATTGCTGATTACGGATATATTGTAGAAGATGGAAGGATTGTCATGGAAGATGAAGTTGATAATTTGCTTGCAAATGAAGAAGTGCGTGAACATTATTTAGGGGTAGGAAAAGAACAAGTGACGAATTATCGAGATGTAAAAATGTATCGACGTCGTCAACGTATTGTTTGGTAAAAAGTTGTGCGCTTTTAGTTAAAAGCGCATGTTTAGTTTGCACCATACATAATATTGAAAAAACTTATGGTGTTTTTAATGATTGGAAATAATACTTAAGGAGTTGATAAGATGGAGATGCTAAAATTGCAAGAGACTGAGGACATTGCGCATGTTACGTTATACAATATCAAGGAATTTAATACGTTATCCTTACAATTGATGCAGGAATTGAATGAGTTGCTAAACGATATTGCTTCCGAACGTAGTGTGAAAGTTGTCGTAATTCAAGGATCTGAAAAGGTTTTTTCTGCTGGACATAGTTTAAGAGAAATTAAAGTGAAAAACCAACAAGAAGTCCATGAATTGTTTAAAGTGTGTGAAATGATGATGAAAACAATTCGAGAAATACCTCAGATTGTTATTTCAAAAGTGCAAGGTGTAGCGGTAGCTGCTGGTTGTCAGTTAGTTGCTGCCAGTGATATGGCAATCTCTAGTGATGATGCAAGATTTGCAACTCCAGGAATAAATAGTGGTTTGTTCTGTAGTACACCAGCCGTATTTTTAAGTCGAAATATTGGCAGAAAAAAAGCGGCTGAACTTTTATTCACGGGAAATTTCATGTCGGCTGAGGAAGCGCTCCAACATGGTTTAGTAAATAAAGTCGTACCAGCAAATCAATTGGATGAGGCAACAGAAAATTTAGTGAAAGATATTACAAAACAAAGTCTCAATGTGATTGAGATTGGGAAACGACAATTTTATCAGCAACTCAATATGGATGATTTCCAGGCACTTAATTATTCTACGGAAGTTATTGTATCCAATACGAAACATACAGATGCTGTTGAAGGAATTGATGCTTTTTTTGAAAAAAGAACGCCTGTATGGAGCGACAACTAAATAGTTAAGAAATAAGTATACGATATTTTTATCCAGTCATTTTAATTATATAAATGAAAAGAAGAAGGGGACTTTATTTTTTTGTATTCGTTTTACAAGGAAAACAAAAGTCCCCATAATTATTTAAAAATTATCTGTTAAACTGCTCGTCTAATATTATAATCCTCTATTACAAACCAACATAAATACTTTCCCTGACAATTACACTGCATTATATCTGTTTACTTCCATTTTGTAATCTAACTTTATATTCATTGCTGGGTATGTTTTTTAAAGCCTGTGAATATGTTAGTAGCTAAGTGAAGTTCATCATTCAAAATCCGACCGACAAGTTTTGAAGAAATTTTTTGTTGCATTGTTTTAAGTTGTTAGATAAAATAGAAAAAATCGGTAAAACAATACAACTATTATTAAGGTGTTTATAAATCGAAATTAAATGTTTTTAAGGTAGCTTTTAATGTGGTGGGATAAAATCTAGACGCAGATCGTACGAAAAGTCTATACTGGGGTATCATAAATAAGATTAAAAACACCTTCGTCGAATGGTGTTTTTTGTATATCTAAATGATGAAATAGTTTATAAATAAGAAAGTGGGAAAAGACCATGAGTGAAACCATTGATGAGCTAGAGATGTTGTCAGATGAATTAATCAATTTATTACGGAATGAAGATACAAGCGCGTTTCGGGAAAAATTTCTAGATATCCATCCATACGATCAGGCACAGTTTTTTAGAGAACAAAATGATGAGGATCGGTTAAGCATTTATACATATTTATCTCCTTTAGAGATGTCCGACATTATGGAGTATATTGATTTAGAAGAAGCGGAAAAATTTATTACCGAGATGGATCCCCGTTTTGCTACTATGGTCTTTGCAGAAATGGCTGTTGACGATGCAGTGGATATTTTGCAAGAACTTACGAAAGATGAAGTAGCGAGCTTTTTAACAATCATGGATAAAGAAGCGGCTGATGAGATTAAAGCTTTGTTACATTATGAGGATAAAACAGCTGGAAGTATCATGACGACGGAATATGTATCTGTTTTACAAACTCAAACTGCAAAAGAAACATTGATAGAAATGAAAGAAAAAGCAATAGATGCAGAGACAATTTATTATACATATGTATTAGATGATCAAAAACGTTTAGTCGGTATCATTTCATTACGTAATTTAATTATAGCTGATGAAGATGAGCTCGTTAAAAATATTATGACGGAAAATGTTGTTTCTGTTTCTGTTGGCCAAGATCAAAGGGAAACTGCTCAAATGATACAGGATTATGATCTTTTAGCACTTCCAGTAGTTGATTTTCAAAATCATTTACTAGGAATTATAACAGTGGATGATATTTTGGATGTCATGGATGAGGAAGCAAGTAGTGAATATTCCAAGTTTGCTGCCTTAACAGGAAAAGGGACGCGAGATCATGATGACACGCCGTTTGAAGCAACTAAAAAACGTTTACCTTGGCTCATCATTTTATTATTCCTTGGAATGGTTACAGCAAGTTTAATCAGCAGTTTTGAGGAAACATTAGAACAAGTGCCAATTGTAGCAATCTTTATTCCACTTATTGCAGGGATGGCCGGAAATGCCGGCACACAATCATTAGCTGTCGCTGTTCGTGGTATTGCAGTTGGTAGTTATGGAGCAGAAAAACGATTGAAAATGGTATTAAAAGAAATTGCTACTGGTCTTTTTGTCGGAGCATCATGTGGAATTGTCGTTACTTTCTTTATCTATTTTTGGAAAGATAACTTCTTTTTAGGACTTTTAGTTGGGATAGCCATTTTGACGACACTCACCGTAGCAACTCTTTCTGGTGCCATTATCCCTCTGATAATGGATCGGCTTAACATTGATCCCGCAGTAGCTTCTGGTCCTTTTATTACAACGTTAAATGATATAACTTCTGTCATTATCTATTTTGGAATGGCAACTATATTTATGAGTTTATTACTTTAAAATTGAATTCTTGTGAACAACTAATAAACGATGTAAGCGACGTTTTTACGTTAGTTAATGAAAGTTTTTCGACTCCTGTATTACATTTTAGATATGAGTTGCACATTTCTATATTTAGGCTCATATAATAAATGACAGAGTTTGTGGAAAGGAGTATGAAAAAGTATGGGTGAACAATATATAGAACCATTATTATACATTGATCAACCAACATTGCAAAAACCAAAAGCATATATGCAAGGGGACTACAAAGGATTCAAACAAGCACGGATGCCAGAAAACAACAAAAAGAACCCTGTACAAAGATCATCAATGCATGAGACTGAAGACTCATTTACACAATTATCAATTGACGAAAAAATAAAATACTTAATAAATCTCCCAAGTGAAGTTCCTAAACTGAAGTGTTCTATCAAGCTTCAAAGCACGGAATACGAAGGTACAATTATAGAAGAAGATGAGGAAACAATCATCTTACAACGATTTGGTCGAGAAGATAAGCAGATAAGAAAAAAGGACATTAAAAATATTCATTTGTTAGGCTTTTAAATCGGTATGAAATGAAAACATAGAAACACCATCGAGCTTTTTATTCGATGGTGTCTTTTTGTACCAAAAATTAAAATGCAGAAATTGCTGGTAAACAAGTAACATGACAGAAACATTTCACATCTACTGTCATACAAATACCTGTCGTTCTAAGATGTTTTGTATGTTGCTCTGTAGGATTATGTGGATTATGGTTACTGTCGTTTGGATCTCTTAATAACTCAAGTACCGCGCAACAATCTTTCGTAACACTCTTCACTCGGAAATAGAAGCTAGATCTTACTTTGCCAATATTTCTTGGGTGAGCTCCATATCCTTTGAATGGCTTACATCCATCTTTGCAATATAATAACACAGGTACAGTGTCTAAACCGTTGCGAACTTCCGTCTCGCCTAATAAGTCATTAATTGACTTTTCGCAACTTGTATCACACTCAAGTTCCGTAATATCTCGTTGCGCTCTGGCAATTTCTTTAAGGACATTACAAACACAGTTTCCTGTTTGATGACCTGATCCACAACCCATGAATAACGTCTCCTTTCTAAACATACTGACTTATTGAAGTCATTAATAGAGTATGTGTAATCGGTCTGGGTGTGTAGGCATTCATCAATATGGATAAAAGAAACAAAATTTTCTAGTGGATAATGAAAACAAATTCTATGCATAATAATTGTGGAAACGGGTATAGATTTATAAGGAGGGATTTCGATGGGGTATATTTTGCCAGTAACACATCATACGTATAAAAATTATCATAACCGCATGAGGAAACAGAAAAAAAGTCCCCACCAAATAGGGAAGACTTATAAGGTTGTTTTCCATAAAATAGAAAGATCGTATGACTTCCACCAAGGAGAAGCTTTATATAAAAGAAGCAATAAAGGTAAAAAGGTATCTGATAAGAAACAACCTTTACAATTCCAAATAGGAGAACACGAACAGGTTAAATTGACTGGAAAGGGAAAACGATTTAATAAAACAGTTTAAAATTTTCATTAAGTAAACAAATTTTACTTTTACCCTTTTTGGTGTACAACATACTAGTTCATTTTCTTCTCAAGATGTTTCTTTTTAATTTTCGTATAAGGTAGAATGAATAATTTTTTGTTTTTTAGGTATTCTGCATAAAAAACTTCTTTAAGATCATCGTAGTTTTGCCGTTTCAGTTCTTCTAGTAGCCATTCTTCGGTAATATCTGCTTCAGCTAGATTATCTTTTACCATTTCGCCATCGGTAATTACAGTTATTGCAATTTGGGGTTCAGAAGGAGCAACATTTAAGTCTTTTTTCGATGGAGTTTGATATTCGGCCTTTTTGACAACCGATATTTCTCCGTTAGTTTCTAAAATTGCATATTCTACTTCTTGTAGTGCAAAAACGTCTTTCATTCTGAGCAATTGTTGAAGTTCATTAATATCAATTTTACTTTTTCGCATTTCTTCATATATAAGATCCCCTTTATGGATAACAATAGCAGGTTTTCCTTCTAACAGAAATCGTGAGCCTTTAAACTTTTGTGTAATAATTTCAATAATATATAAAATAACTCCCCAAACTAAAATAACATAACCAATTTCCAAAATACCTGTTTTTTTATCAAAGAGCGCATTACCAACGAGTTCACCAAGTACAATTGCCGCAATAAAGTCAAAAGGTGTTAATTGTGAAATTTGTGTTTTTCCAAGTACTTTTGTTAATAGATATAATGCTAAAATTCCAAAGGCAGTCTCATATAACATCGTTAACATATGATTCAAACTCATGTGAGCAACCCTTTCCGACAAATAGTCCATAGTCCTAAGTTTAGATTGTCGCAAGGGCTGAAAAATATGTGTATAAAATTAAAAAAGGGGTAATTTTCACTTACGTGTAGATTACTCCTTTCTTAATTTCTTAGACATTGCTACATGAGGAATTCCGGCATCCATAAATTCTTCTGATGTTACTTGATATCCTAGTTTTTCATAAAATTCTTTTGCGTAAGTTTGGGCGTGTAATAAAGCCTTCTGATACCCTTCGTTTTTGATTGTTTTTTCCATCTGCTCAATTAATTTTTTTCCGTACTGTTTTCCGCGGTAGTCCTTTAAAACACAAATCCGTTCAAGCTTCCCGTAATGATCAATAAAACGGAGGCGACTGGCTGCGACAACTTTTTCATTTTCATAACAAATAAAGTGGATTGCTTCTTTTTCATATTCGTCAATTTCTTCTTCGATCGGAACGTGTTGTTCATCGACAAAAACTGTCTTTCGTATCCGATATGCTTCCGCTCGTTCCGCTTCTGTTGTTACTCTCATAACTGTCATTTTTTCTTACTCCTGTCCAAAGACAAATGTTTCATATACTGTCCAAGAACCATTTTCTAGTTCATAGCATAATTGAAATCGATCGACGATATCTTCAAACTGAACTTGTTTCATCTGTAAACTTCCATAAATATCGGAAAATTCATCATCATCCAAGTCTTGTGCAATCGTTATATGTGGGACAAAAGGGTGCTCACGCTCAACAGTAAATTTTCCAGTATGCATTTTTTCGTGTAGTGTTGATAACTCTTCACATGGCTCAACTTTTAAAAAAATGGTGTTGGTTACAGGGGCAAATGATCTTACTTTTGTAATATGAATGTCAAATGGTTTTGATTCGTTTGCAATTTTTTTAAGTTCATCAACAATAGTGTCGCGATCGGTTTCGGACATGGTAAAAGCAGATTTTAATGTGATATGTGGTGGAATTTGTGAATATCGTGGATCATATCGTTTTCGATAACCATTTGCTTCATCTTGTATCTCTTTAGAGGGAAAAATCGCAATCCCATATTTCATATTAAAACCTCCAGTTTAGATTTTCGGATTAAGCTTTGATTTTAAGACAGTCTTTTTATCGTAAATAAGATGATTTTTGCGTATAAGCTAGCTTTCAGTATATCAAAGATTATTTGCTAGCAAAAGGGTAATATCTACTAGAGTATGTTAAGTAAACATCAATTCCATGATCTTTGGTATTTCTTTTTGCCAATATTTCCATGTATGATTACCTTCTTCCAATTCCTGATAATGGTAAAAAGTAAACTTATCTTGTAAGATTGTTGCTAATTGTTGATTCGGAGTTAAAAAATCAACATGGCCGTCTTTTGTCGTTTTCACATTCGTTTCTTGCATCCCAATGGAATGATAAACTTCTATTAAGTGTCCTTTTTCACATTTTTCGGCAGCTTGCAGTACTGCAGAATTTACAAGTGGTGATTGCATGATTATTTTATTAAAAAGACTTGGATAATTTAAAGTAGTTAGAAGTGCAATTGTTCCAGCTAGTGAATCCCCCATAAGTGTTCGAACGGTTCCCAGCGGATTGATTGGTAATAACTCATCCAACAATGGTACAACCTCTCGTGTTAAAAACTGCATGTACGCTTCAAACTGTTCTCCATTTGGATGGTATTTTTTTAAACGATCAAATCGATCTATATAGTGAATACCGATAAAAACAGTATTAACTAGGTCGCTTTCTTCATGAAGCTGATCACTTACTGTAGCAATTCGTCCAAGTTGAAAATAATCGTCTCCATCTTGCATAATACATACGTTGGTTTCATAGAGAAAGTCAAATTCCTCTGGTTCGTATATTTTTATCGTCATTTCCTCTTGTAAATAGTTGCTGTTTATTTGTTTATCGTACATTTTTCCCTTTCTAGCCATCTTTTACACCTCTTTATTTTTTGGTTTCATTACATATAAAAATATATTCCATGTTTATTGATTAGTTTTGCGTAGCTTCTTTTTCAACAATACAATCGTATCTGTTACAAAATGAATTCCAAATTTAGTAGTCATCGTCCCTCTATTCGGATCGGTTGTTAATTTATCTATATCTAGGAATAGTATATATATTATTTTAATATAATCTTAACGTTTAAAATCAATATGGAATTCTGCATCATCCATTTGCAATTTTCTTGTTGCAGGTTTTGTTTCTAAAAGAATTTTCCCTTTTCGGATGACGTATAAGCATTCGCTAGTTAGTCGAATTGCTTCTTGTTCATCAGCCGCATCAAGAATAATACAATCAGCTTGATTCCCAACTTGAATCCCATATCCATGATCATTTAATGTTTTAGCACCGTTAGTAGTGATCATTTGAAAGAGTTCTCCGATTTGCTCATTTCCACTTAAGTGAGCTGTATGAGCGAGCATATGCGCCGCTTGTAGCATATTTCCTTTACCGAGTGGACCGAATGGATCCATAATATTATCATTACCGATACTGACATTTATTCCTTGCGTAAGAAGTTCATCGACTCTTGTCGTGCCTCTTTTTCGTGGATACCCATCGAGCCGATTTTGCAAAAGGATGTTGGAAAAAGGATTTGTTACGATATTCATACCAGCCCTTTGGATATTTCCAATTAATTTAGCCGCATAATCATTTTGATAATTGTGCATCGCTGTCGTATGGCTTGCTGTCACAAGATTTGGCATATTACATTCAATTGCGTATTTGGCAATTACTTCTGTGAACCTTGATTGATCATCACCTGTTTCATCTGTATGAATATCAATTAGTTTATTATACTTAGTAGCGAGATCAAATACGTATTCAATTGATTTTATTCCATCTTCACGGGTTAATTCAACTTGTGGGAGACCACCGATAACATCTGCTCCCATTTTCAACGATTCCTCTAACAATGTGTCCATTCCATCAAAGGAGAAAATGCCATCTTGTGGAAAAGCAACTACTTGAATATCCACATACTCTTTCATTTCTTCTTTTAGTTCTAAGATCGCTTCTAATGTCATCAAAGACGGATCAGTGGAATCGGTATGCGTCCGAATACGGAGCACCCCATTGGCGATCAGCCACTTCACTGCTTCTTTAGCATTCTCTTTAATTGTTTGTTTTGTTAATGTTTCTTTATATTCACCCCAAATATCAATTGCTTCTAATAATGTTCCCGATTGATTATATCTAGGATTTCCCACCGTCAGTGCAGAGTCAAGATGAACATGTGATTCAACAAATGGAGGACTTACTAATTTACCATTCGCATCGATTTCATGCATCCCATTTGCTGCAACATGTTCTCCAATTTCCGCAAATATTCCATTTTTAATCCCGATATCGACATTACGTTGTGCTTTTTTAAATCGAGCATTTCGAATAATTAGATCCATATAAATCCCCTTTCAGTTTTTTTAACGGAATCAATTCATATTTTATCAAACTGATCTGGAGTTTGAAATTGACTTAGTAATCATTTTTTTATACAACCCTTCACCTCATATCTTAATATGAATTGAATATAAGGCAAGACAAGTTCAGTAAAAATTATCGTTGTTTTGTCAAAAATAAGTGAACATATTCCCATTTTTTATGCTAGTCTAAAGTTAGGAGGAGATGGAGTAAGATGATTGAAATTACAGCAACTGCAGAATCGATTGACCAAGCAAAAGCATTAATCGATGCAGGAATTGACACATTGTTTGTCGGTAATGAAGCATTTGGTCTGCGTTTGCCGACATCCTTTTCTTTAAAAGAACTAAGGCAAATTACAGAAATTGCTCATGCGGAAGGAAAAAAAGTGAATGTGGCCGTAAATGCGCTTATGCATAATGAAGATATTGAAAAAATTGTTCCTTATTTAAAAAAACTAGCTGAATTTAAAGTAGATATGATTACGGTTGGGGACCCTGGAGTCATCCATTTATTAAATAAAGAAGCGATCGATTTACCGTTTATATTTGATGCGCAAACAATGGTAACGAGCGCAAGACAAGTGAATTTTTGGCAGAAGCGAGGAGCGATTGGTGCGGTACTTGCTAGAGAGTTATCATTCATTGAGTTACGACAAATAGTTGAACAAGTTAGCATTCCAATTGAAATACTCGTCTATGGTGCAACGTGTATCCATCATTCTAAACGCCCTTTAGTGGAAAATTACTTTAATTTTACAAATAAAAAAGAATATGTGGAAAAAGAAAGAGGGCTCTATTTAGCTGAACCTAAAAAACCTGAAACTCATTACTCTATCTATGAGGATGCACAAGGAACACATATATTTGCAAATGATGATATTAATTTATCGTATTTTGTAAAAGATCTAGCTGATGAGGGTTTAACCCATTGGAAATTAGATGGAATTTATACAAAAGGAGATCGATTTGTCAAGATTGCTCGTTTATTTGCTGAGGCAAAAGAAAAAATATCAAAAGGATTATGGGGATTACACAATTCAATTGAATTAAATGATGAAGTAAGTAAACTCCATCCGCCAAAGCGAACGTTAAATTATGGTTTTTTCATGAACAAACCAACTGATGTACAGTAGGAGAGAAAGGCATGACAACAAATATGAAACTTAAAAAACCAGAAGTCTTAGCCCCAGCTGGGACATTAGAAAAATTAAAAACAGCAATTCATTATGGTGCAGACGCTGTTTATATTGGAGGAAATGACTACGGACTCCGTAGACGTGCAGGTAATTTTACTTCTGATGAGATGAAAGAAGGTGTGGACTTTGCTAAAAGACATCATGCAAAAGTATATGTTGCAGCAAATATGGTCACACATGAAGGCGACACAGAAGGAGCGGGAGAATTTTTTCGAGAAATTTGAGATATAGGAATCGATGCAGTTATCGTATCAGATCCAGCACTGATGGAAATTTGTATGATGGAAGCCCCGGGGTTGCCAATTCATTTATCAACGCAGGCATCAGCAACAAATTACGAAACATTGAACTTTTGGCATGGGGAAGGGTTAGAACGTGTTGTATTGGCTCGGGAAGTGAGCATGGAAGAAATTAAACAAATCAGACAAAACACGGATGTGGAAATTGAAACATTCATTCACGGTGCAATGTGCATTTCTTATTCGGGACGTTGCACCTTATCAAATCATATGTCGGCTCGAGATGCGAATCGTGGTGGATGTTCACAATCGTGTCGCTGGAAGTACGATCTATTTGAAATCCCAGAAGTAGGAGAGCGAGTATCCCTATTAGATGGAAATCCTGTTGAAGACTTTTCGATGAGTGCAGTCGATTTGTCAATGATTCACCATATTCCTGATTTAGTGAAGAACGGAGTCGATAGCTTAAAAATTGAAGGACGGATGAAATCGATTCATTACGTATCAACCGTTTCCAACGTGTATAGTCAAGCGGTAAATTCTTTTTATGCAGATCCTGAGAACTATACATTTAATCAAGAATGGGAAGATGAACTATGGAAAGTGGCGCAACGTGAATTAGCGACAGGATTTTACTACGGTATTCCAACTGAAAAACAGCAACTATTTGGCAAACGACGTAAAATTCCTAGTTATACATTTATTGGCCAAGTATTAGATTATGACGAAAACACGGGAATAGCAACAATTGAACAACGGAATAACTTTGGTGTAGGAGACGAAGTTGAATTTTATGGTCCAGGATTTAGCCACCATACGCAAACAATTGATGTATTGTGGAATGAAGAAGGAGAGAAAATCGATCGTGCTCGTCATCCACTGATGACGGTAAAAATGAAGGTGAATAAACCAGTTAAGCCACTTGATATGATGCGGAAAAGAAAATAATCTTGATTAAGATACATTGAAATTTTATAGTGAGATGGAATCATTCTAATTTTATATGTAAACAATTTTAAAGAACCCAATCGTGCTTATATTTATTAAAAAGCTTTAATTTATAAAAGCCCCTTTACTGAATCATATCAGTTTTTGAATTCAGAAAGGGCTTTTTTGTTAGTTAGAAAAGAAGTGGAAGGGTAAGTACGATACAAGCCATGTTTGCTAGTCTACTATATATTCATCTTTTATTGCGTTTTCAAACTGGAAAAGTGATTGTAGAGGAAAAAAAGAACGAAAAAACGTGCACCAAGAAACAGGGAAAAAAATAGGACATATCATATTCCTCCCTGAAAGTGATTACGTTTCTTTTATTAGTGTACCGATTAAAGCCCCTCTGAAATCCCAAGAAAAATTATTCCGAGCATCACGATGGCAATCATGATATACTGTCGGACATCCATTACCTCTTTCAGAAAAATACGGGATAAAATAACGGAAAAAATTCCATGCGCAGCAATTAGCGGAGCAGCAATGATAGCATTTCCCGCCATTGCAAATACATAAAAGAATTGTCCTGTTGTTTCTAGAATTGCCGCATATCCTCTGTCACGTTCTTTATGGATAATAAACGTTTCTTTTTTTATAAATTTCAAATAGATATAAGCAAGTACTGCAACGATAAAGAACGTAAATTCATAGGCAAGTAGCGCAGACTCTTCGCTAATCAATTCCAGTTCATCCAAATAAATCCCGTCAGCAAATGTTCCCAGTCCATCAATGATCGCATACAAAATAGGGAATGTGATCGCTAAGACGCTCAATTGATATTTCGGATCAATCACTTCATTGTTTGCTTCAAGTGCAGCTGTTTCTTCTTGTTTTTCAAACATGGCAAGTCCTATAACACCGACTGTTACCGTGATGATACCGATTATATCAATAAAACTCATCGTACGAGGAAAAAAGATAAATAATAAAATGGCACTGACAGCCCCAGCAGAATTTTGTACAGGAGCAGCAATCGATAATTCAATGTATCGTAGTCCAATATAGCCGATTGTCATTGATAAAATATACATAAATGATACAGGTAAGTACCGAATCATATCGAACGGGTCAAATGATATGTCTTTGATAAACAAATAACTTACGGCATGAATACCCATGACAAACCCAACCATTGTTACAATTTTTAAGTGACTGAATTTATCATCTGGGTTCGATCCTTTTTTATAGAAAAGATTAGCAGCCCCCCAAGCAATTGCCGTAAATATAGCAAAAATAAACCACATGTTATCCTGAATCCTCCGTCTATTTAAAAGTATGTATCCGAAAAAATATCCTTTCTTATCGTACCACAAAAAATCGCTTGTTGTAGCATAGAGCAACAAGCGTTACACGATAATAAGTGAACTTTTTTTATCATTTATTTTCAAAGTGCTTTATTCTTTATACAATTTTCGACTTGGAATTGCAATTTGTGCACCTTCTTGCTCAATAATTTCTAACATAGCTAAATTTATTTCTTCTCTAATTTCCAAATATTTCCCCCAGTCTGTTGTTTTTGTGAAAAAGTAAAGTAAAATAGCTAGTCCATCTTCTTGATATTCATCCACACTGACAAAAATTGTTTCTTGGTGAATTTCGGGATGGTTTTTTAATAAATCTCTAATCGATTGTACGACCCGTTCAATTGATTCTTTAGGTGTATCATAAGTTAAACGTAAATTAAAAGTAATTTGTCGTTTACCCATTTCACTCCAATTCGTAATCGCTTCATTTGCCAATGTTGCATTGGGGACGGTGACAAGTGCCTGGGCAAATGTTCTTACTTTTGTGCTTCGAAAGGAAATATCTTCTACTGTCCCTTCCACACTAGGGGTCAAAATCCAGTCTCCGATTGTAAAAGGTTTTTCTGTAATAATAATAATTCCACCAAATAAATT
>Ga0079225_10000251_pt1 | contig 28751 bp, 27 predicted proteins | sample Poulit2012_FD_76344 | JGI IMG/M metagenome (GOLD analysis project Ga0079225, IMG submission 76344) | Agricultural soil microbial communities from Georgia to study Nitrogen management - Poultry litter 2012 | ecosystem: Environmental > Terrestrial > Soil > Agricultural land | place: USA: Georgia... | reverse complement strand
TATCCTCTGCTGGGCGACGAGGGCATCGCCGGCGATCACCAAATCCATCAGGGTCAGAAGCTGAGCCAGCTCCACGAACAACTCGGGCCCGACCGAGAGCCGCAGGCCGTCAGCGGTGGTCAGCACCGTGGCGGCTCCGCGCACATGGGTGGAAATCCCACTACGGCGACGCCGAAAACGTTCAAGCGGAACCGTCACGTGCACCTGTGGGTCAATAGGGACCGTGATGCCCTGCAGAGTCGCTGACGTGGTGTGCGAAATGAATGCGCGCGGCGGATGCAGCAGGAGAGCGGCCTGGGCACGCAATGACGTGCTGACACCCACGCCCGCCGCGACATACACGCCACGGAACAGGCGCCGGAATCTAGCTGGGCGCTTCAGAGCTCCCGCGGAGATTCCGGCGGCGATCGCCTGCTGGTATGTAAACGGGCGACGTATATCGAGCTCGGACATACGCGTACAGTTGCACGGCTGCGCCGAGCCTGCAGGCAGCATTCACAGGCCAGGCTGCCCAGGGATGAGTGCCTGTGGAATTCGCCAAGGGCGCCACAACCATCCACGCGCACCACCCCGGCACCCAGAAAGTCCCCTCGGGTGCCACAACCATCCACACGCACCACTACGGCAGACCTACGGGCCCACACACTGCCACAACCATCCACGCGCACCACCCCGGCACCCAGAAAGTCCCCTCGGGTGCCACAACCATCCACACGCACCACTGCGGCAGGCGCGCGGTCAACCCCAGCGGCAGGCGTGGGGTCAACCCCAGCGGCAGGCGCGGGGCCTACCTCGGGGTGGGGGTTGGGGGAGGTGAGGGGTGCGGGGGCGTGGATGTGCGGGGTGGGGGTGGGGGTTACGGTGCTGAGGGGCCATCGACGGCGGCGCCGTCGAGGACGACGTCGTCCAGTTCGGTGCCCGGCGCCACGATGCGGGGCTGCTCGTCCCCCTCGATGCGCACCCGCCCGCGGACCGTGACCCCGGCCTCGAAAGTCCAGTCCCCGCGCACCGACAGCGACTGTGCGCCCACCAGGGACGGCGGGTGCGGGATCCGCTGATCGAAGTCCGCGATGAACTTGTAGTAGTCGGAGTCCAGCTCCACCAAGGGCTGCTGTGCGCGCTGGGTCAGGATGAAGTCCTCGCCCAGTTCATAGACATCGGAGCGCAACACCAGAAGGTCATCAGTGGTCTTCACCGGGCGGAACCGAGACCGGTCCACCTCGATCGCGCGGGCACCGTGGAAGACCTGTACTGCTGACCCAGCCGCCGTCTCGATCTGGTACACGGCCGGGGAAGCGGGGTCGGAGGGGTCGACCGTCTTCCGGTTGCGGATCAGCGCCAGCCCCAACACCCCGGCGCGTTCGGTGAGGGTGTCCCGCAGTGCCCGCAGGTCGAACCACAGGTTGTTGGTGTGGAAATAGGGATGGGTGTCCATATCCTGGGCCGCGGCGAGGTCGGCCTCGGGGATCTGAGCGGTGTCGCGCAGCACCAACTGCCCATCGGAGCACCGTCGTACCAAGTGGCCGCCCTTGACATCGGCGGGCGTGCGCCGGCACACCTCGGCGGCATACGGCGCGCCGCTGGCGGCGAACCAGGCGGCCACCCGCGGGTCGGGGGATGCACCCAGGTTGTCGGAGTTCGACATACTCGCGTACCGGTAGCCAGCCGCCAGCAACTTATCGAGCAGACCGGAGACCTCCAGGGCGGTGTACAGGTCCCCGTGCCCGGGCGGGCACCACTCCAGGGCGGGGTCATCCGGCCACTGCACCGGGGAGAGGTCATCGACCAGCAGCTTCGGTTCCTGGTTCTGCAGGAAGTCCAGGCCCAGACCATCGACCTCGAGGTCGGGATAGCCGGCCAGTGCGGCCAGGCTGTCATCGCGGGTGTGGAAGCTGTTCATCAGCAACAGCGGGAGTTTGGCGTTGTAGGTGGATCGGGCATGCCGGATCTGACCGACGATGATGTCCAGGAAGCTGTGGCCCGGGCGTACCTCCAGCAGTGACTTCGCCCGGTCCATCCCCATCGAGGTGCCCAACCCCCCATTCAGTTTGAGCACCACGGTCTGGGACATCGCAGCCTGCAGATCCGGTTGGGCGACGTCCTGATCATCGATATGCGGCACGTCGACGACCGGGGCGACCTCATCTTCGGGGATCAGACCCGTGGCACCGGATTCAAGCTCGCGGTAGTAGTGGGCGAACACCTCGATCGCTCGCGGGTGCACCCCGGCCTGCTCCATCTTGTCCGTGGCCTGCTGCAGTGTCATAACAGACACGGTAGCCGCCGCTCGCCGCCGCACGTGGGGTTACCTGGCGGTCGGATTCGGTTGCCTGGACAAGAACTGGCGCCCCCAAGGGCCCAAAACGCCCACGACCGCCACCACCGGGGCACCGGCACCGGCCGTATCACTTTGCGGATCAGGCGATCTGCTCGGAGGTGGTAGCCAGCGTCACGCTCACCTCGAGGGCTTCCCCGTCCCGGACCACGGAGAGGGTGACCTCATCCCCGGCGGTATGGGTCCGCACGTAACCGGTCAGCGCCGCGGCACTGGCAACCGGGCGGTCGTCGATGGCCGTGATGACGTCGCCCTCGTCGATATCGGCCTCGGCGGCCGGGGAGCCGGGTTCGATCGTCTGGACCGAGGCGCCGGTACGGGTGATGTCATCCACAGTCGCGGTGTCATCGGTCATGGCGACTCCGAGGAAGGCGTGTTCGGCCTCCCCGTTCGCGATGAGTTGATCGGTGATGTTCACCACGAGATCGGCCGGGATCGCGAACCCGAGGCCGATACTCCCGCTTTGTCCCCCGCTGAGCGCGGCGATCGAGGAATTGATCCCGATGACCTGTCCCTCGGCGTCGAACAGGGGACCGCCGGAGTTGCCCGGGTTCACCGCAGCGTCCACCTGGATCGCATTGGTCACCGACGGCGCCTGGCCCGGCCCCTCACCGGCGGTGACCGGCCGGTCCAGAGCCGAGACGACCCCGGTGGTCACGGTGGAGGATAGGCCCAGCGGGTTGCCCACCGCCATGACCGGTTCGCCGACCCGTCGATCTGCGTCCTGCCCCATTCCTGCTAGTTCCAGGTCCTCGGGGGGATCGACCAGGGCCAACACCGCCAGGTCGGTGACCGGGTCGGTGCCGACGACCTCAGCGGCGAACATCCGCCCGTCGGACAACGTCACCTGGATCTGCGCCGCCCCATCGATGACGTGGTTGTTCGTCACGATATGGCCATCGGCGTCCCAGACCAGACCGGAGCCCGCCCCGGCACCACCCTGTGCGGCGACATCGATCGCCACCACCGTCGGACGCACCGCCTGGGCCACCGCCTCCCAGTCCGCGCCACCGTCCGTCGCCGGCGGCACCGGGTCCACCTGCGCGTCCGGGTCATCGGCCCGCTGCTCCGAACTTGCCGGCTCATCGGCCTGCTGTTGCATCAGCGCTGCGGTGCCGCCGCTGGCCAGGGCTGCCGCCAGAAGCGCGGCGGCACCGATCGCCAGCCAAGGGGTGCGGGTGCGCTGCTTCGCCGGGGGCGGGGCGCCCGCAGAGCCGTACGGATTGCCCTGACCGGAGTAGTACCCGCCCTGGCCTGCGTCAGCACCACTACCGGGGCCCGGCGGGTACCCGCCGGGCGCCCACCCCGCCGCGTCCTGGTGCCCGCCCGGATAGCCGCTGCGACCGGAGGGGTCGGCCCAGGTCGGCCACCGTTCGGCAGGTTGCACCGGAACCGCCGGGCCCGCCTGGGCGGCGGAAGAATCTGTACCAGCCACCTGGCCCGCAGGGTGCTGCGCGGCACCTTCCGCAGGGTGCTGCGCGGCACCGTCCTGCGGCAGATCCGGCGCCGGACCTTGGTCCGCGCCGGATCCGTGGGGTGGTTCGATCGGGCCAGAACTCGGCTCGTGAGGCGTGCTCATCTAGTCCTCCTGGTCGAGATGAGTACAGGTTCACCACTCTGCGCCGCGGGCACTATGGGTGCAACCTGAGGCATTGCGCGGCCCGGATCAAGCGATCTGCTCGGCGGTGGTGGCCAGGGTGACCTGCTCCTCGAGTACCTCACCGTCGCGCACCAGGGTCAGCGCCACCTCATCGCCGGCAGTGTGCGCCCGCACGTACCCGGTCAGCGCCTCCGGACCGGAGGTGGGCCGATCATCGATCGCGGTGATCACATCGCCCTCTTCCACACCGGCCTCGGCAGCGGGCGAACCGGCTTGCACCGAATGCACCGCAGCACCGCTGCGGACGGCCCCATCAACGTTCACCGTGTCAGCGCTCAGGGTGACGCCAAGATAGGCGTGCTCGGCGGCGCCGTTATCGACGAGCTGCTCGACGATGTTGGTGACCAGATCGGCCGGGATAGCGAACCCGAGGCCGATGTTGCCGCTCTGCCCGCCGCTGAGCGCGGCGATCGAGGAGGTGATCCCGATCACCTGGCCCTGCGCATCGAACAGTGGCCCCCCGGAGTTGCCGGGGTTGATCGCGGCATCGATCTGGATCGCGTTGGTCACCGATGCGGCCTGCCCGCCCTCACCGGCGGTGACCGGCCGGTCCAGTGCGGAGATGATGCCGGTGGTCACCGTGGAGGACAGTCCCAGCGGGTTACCCACGGCCATCACCGGGCGACCGACCTGCAAGTCCTCGGCCGAACCCATCGAGGCCAGTTCCAGGTCCGACGGCGCATCGACGAGTTCCAGCACGGCCAGATCGGTCATCGGGTCGGTACCCACGGGCTCAGCTTCGAACATCCGCCCATCGTTGACGGTGACCACGATCTGCTCAGCGCCGTCGATGACGTGGTTGTTGGTCACGATGTGCCCCTGCTCGTCCCAGACCATTCCCGACCCGGCCCCGGCACCGCCCTGGCTGGCAACCTCGATCGCCACGACGGCGGGTCGCACCGCGTCAGCGACCGCCTCCCAGTCCGGACCGGAGTCGGCGGCGGTTTGGATCGGCGGGCTCTGGCCCGCGGCACTGGGGGCACTGCTGTGCTGACCGGCCGGTTCATTCTGGGCGCTGAGAACCGCGGCGGTGCCGCCACTGGCCAGCCCAGCGGCAAGCACGGCTGCAGCGGCGACGGCGAGCCACGGGGTGCGGGATTTGCGTGGCTGCTTCGTCGCGGGCGGACCGTAGGGGTGGGCGGCGGTCGGGGCGGGATACTGAGTCCCAGGGGCGTACTGGCCCTCAGGCTGGTTCAGCACGCCGCTAGCCGTGCCGTAACCGGAGTAGTGTCCGTAGCCGTCAGCGGTGCCCGACGCCGAGCCGTACGCTCCAGACGTTGCGTATCCCGGGTTTCCAGCGGTGCCCGACGCCGAGCCGTACGCTCCAGACGTTGCGTACCCGGGGTTTCCAGCGGTGCCCGACGCCGAGCCGTACGCTCCAGACGTTGCGTACCCGGGGTTTCCAGCGGAACCGGCCGCCGCGCCATGCTCTGCCGCCGGGCCGGGGCCGCCGCCGTTACCCTGGTTCGGAATCGGGCTCTGCGGCGGCGCGGGGGTCTCGTAGTGTCCTTCGCTCGAGGGTGCGGTCCACGACGCCCACGACCGGACCGGCTCGCCGGGGTGGTGGCCGGCCGGTGGCTCCCCGGGGTGGTGGCCGGCCGGTGGCTGTGCTGGCGAGTGCGGCAGGGCCGCAGTCTCTTCTGGGTCGTAGGGAGTGCTCATCTCATCCTCCTGATCGGCGATGAGACCCACTGGAACACAGTGCCCTGGAGCACCCCTGGACAGAACCTGAGAGTTAACTGGAAACGCTGCGCGCTGCTCGGCGCAGCACACCCTGCAGAGCTGCATGACGCTGGCGGGCAGTGCGGGGATCGAGGCGGATCTCCAGCACGCTGCGACCGCGGATCGGGGCGGTGAGCAGGTCGCGAAGTTCAGTCAAATCCCGCACCTGGTGATGTCTGGCGCCGAACCCGGTCGCGAGTGCGGCCAGGTCCAGGCCCTGCGGGGTGCCGAACATCCGCGGGTAGAGGTCCTCATGCTCCGGCTCACCGTGCTCAAGGGTGGCGAAGATCGACCCACCATCGTCGTTCAGCACGATCACCTGCAGGTCCACCTCGGGCTCATGGGTGCCCCGGGCCAGACCTCCGACGTCGTGGGCGAACGTCAGGTCCCCGATCACGGCCCGGACCGGGCCGCCACCGGCCAACGCGATCCCGCGTGCGGTGGAGATGGTGCCGTCGATCCCGGCCAGGCCGCGGTTGGCCAGGACCCTCGCTCCGGTGAAGCCCTCCCCCACACCGGCCGCGAGGTCGGCATCACGGACCGTCATCGAGGACCCGAGCACCACAGTGGCTGCCCCGGGCGTATCTGCGGCGAGCACGGTGCGGGTCACCGATGGCCCGGTCAGCACCTCGGTGTGCAGTTCAGCGGTCAACGCCTGGTCGATACCCGCGCTGACCTGGGCCCAGCGCTGGGCCCAGTGGCGTTCGGCCACAGTGGCCTCATCCAGTACTGTCACCGCGCCCAGGACGAGTTCGGCACTTCCACTCGGATCGGTCCAGTCCGGGCCGGGCCCGACGACGACGGTCTGCACCTGGCCGATGGCCAGCAACGTCTGCACCGGCCGGCTCAGCGTAGGCCGGCCCAGCACGACCACCCGTTCGACCTGTTCACCGAGTTCAGCCAGGGCCACCCGGTACCCGGCCACCGCCCCCGGCAGGTGCCGCGCGCCCGACGTCGGTTCGGCGAGCACCGGCCACCCAGAGGCCTGCGCCAGAGCTGCCACCGACCCACCAGCGCCATCACCGGCAACGATCACCGTGCGCGGCCCGCGCGGCAGCAGGGTGGGCACCGGTTCGGCATAGGTCTCGGCGACCACCCCATCGGCACCTGGCGGCGGGCCGGGTTCCCAGCGGCCGGCCGGCGTGAGCGGATCGCGGAAGGCCACGTTCAGGTGAACCGGGCCGGGGTGGGCGCTGCGCAGGCCCCGGGCGGCAGTCACCGCCCGCCGCACAGCCGCGACGACGCCCAGTCGTGCGGCCTCGGCCGCCGCAGCCGCCGGCAACTCACCGCTCCACCGCATTGCCCGGCCGAACAGGCCGACCTGGTCGGTGGTCTGGTTGGCCCCGACACCGCGCAACTCGTGCGGCCGGTCAGCCGAGATCACCACCACCGGCAGCCCGGAGTGGGACGCCTCCAGCACCGCCGGGTGCAGGTTTGCCACGGCGGTCCCGGAGGTGGTCACCACCGCGACCGGCCGGCGCCGAGCAACACCGACGGCGAGGAAGGCGGCGCTGCGCTCATCGACGCACACGGCCAGGTCCAACCAACCCGCCTGCTCCGCCGCATGCAGCGCGTAGGCCAGCGGTGCGCTGCGGGACCCGGGGGCGATCACCACATCGGTCAGGCCAGCGCCCACCAACGCCCGAACGATCGCCTGTGCGGTCAGGGCCGCCGGGTGGTCGGCCACTGCACCCGCCAACCCCGGTCGATCCAGACCGGATTCCCCCGGCGACGGCTCGGCGTCATCGTGCGGCTGGCGCTGCTGTGCCCGGCGTTCTGGACCGCCCGGACGCTCCGGCTGCTGGGCACCCCGATGCTCGCCGCTCATCGGGCCACCGCCGGCTGCGCCGCCGCCGCGGCCCGCCCGCGCCACCGCTGGGTGGTGGCCTCATCGGCAAGGCAGCCGGCCAGGGCCTCGGGATCGGGGCGCACGTCGCGGAGCTCGATCGCCCCATCGCGGGGCAGCAACGGATCGGCGACGACGTCTTCGGACAGCAGGTGCACCGTGGCCAGACCGCAGGCATACGGCAGCTGCGGCAGTGCGGCCGCCAGCGCCAGCCCCGCCCGGATCCCGATGGAGGTCTCCAGCGCCGAGGAGACCACCACGGGTAACCCAATGTCCTCGGCGATCTGCAGCGCGGCGCGCACCCCGCCCAGCGGCTGGACCTTGAGCACCACCACATCGGCGGCCTGCGCCCGGGCCACGGCCATCGGATCCTCGGCCCGCCGGATCGATTCATCGGCGGCCACCGGAACGTGCTGGCGACGGCGTACCTGGGCCAGTTCGGCCACGGTGGCGCAGGGTTGTTCGACGTACTCCAACCCGCCGGCCGCACGGTCGAGCAATGCCAGGCGCGCCAGGGCAGTGTCGGTGTCCCAGGCGCCGTTGGCGTCGATGCGGATCTTGCCCTGCGGGCCCAGGGCCTCCCGCACCGCCGCCAATCGGTCCTGCTCCTGGGTCACCGTCTGGCCCGGTTCGGCGACTTTGACCTTCGCGGTGCGACACCCCTGGGAGTCGGCCACGACCTGCGCGGCGGCCTGAGGATCGAGGGCCGGCACGGTGACGTTCACCTCGATCCGGTGGCGCACCGGTTCGGGCCAGCCGACCTCAGCGGCCTCGATCGCCGCCTGCCACCACGGCCGGGAGGCCCGATCGTCGTAGTCCCAGAACGGGGAGAACTCACCCCAGCCGGCCGCACCGTGCACCAAGGCGCCCTCGCGGCGGGTGAGCCCGCGGAACCGGGTGCGCATGCCGATGGAGTACACAGCCGACGGTGGAGTGGTCACCGGTTCAGGATACGGCCCGGATCCGTCGGCCTACAGTAGTGGGGTGAACCAGCCCGCTTTCGATGTCCCCGCTACCGTCTCCGAGACCTTCGATCCCCACCGGTGGCGACAGGTACCCGGGTTCGACTTCACCGACATCACCTACCACCGCGGCGTGGACCGCTCCGGTTCCCAGCCGCGGGACCTGCCGGTGGTTCGGATCGCCTTCGAACGCCCGGAGGTGCGTAATGCCTTCCGGCCGCACACTGTCGATGAGTTGTTCCGGGCCCTGGATCACGCCCGGATGAGCTCCGATGTGGCGACGGTCCTGCTGACCGGCAACGGCCCCAGCCCCAAAGATGGTGGCTGGGCGTTCTGCTCCGGTGGCGACCAGCGCATCCGGGGCCGGGACGGGTACCGGTACTCCGCCACCGAGCCGGGCACCGAGGGCGCCTCGGCAAGCGAAGTGGACCCGGCCCGCGCCGGACGGCTGCACATCCTGGAGGTGCAGCGACTGCTGCGCACCATGCCCAAGGTGATCATCGCCGTCGTCCCGGGGTGGGCCGCCGGCGGCGGGCACAGTCTGCACGTGGTGGCCGATCTGACCATCGCCTCGGCCGAGCACGCCGCCTTCATGCAGACCGACGCCAACGTCGGATCCTTCGACGCCGGGTACGGCTCGGCGCTGCTGGCCCGGCAGGTCGGGGATAAACGGGCCCGGGAGATCTTCTTCCTGGCCCGGAAGTATGACGCGGCCGAAGCTGAATCGTGGGGCGCGGTCAACGAGGCGGTCCCGCACGCCCAGCTGGAGGATCGGGCCCTGGAGTACGCGGCGACCATCGCCACCAAGTCCCCGCAGGCGATCCGGATGTTGAAGTTCGCCTTCAACCTCGCCGACGACGGCCTGGCCGGCCAGCAGGTCCTCGCCGGGGAGGCCACCCGGTTGGCGTACATGACCGATGAGGCGGTCGAGGGCCGCGATGCGTTCCTGCAGCGACGCGAACCGGACTGGTCGGCCTTCCCGCACTACTTCTGAGCCTGGCGGGCAGACCGCCGCTCTCAGCCGGTCAGGAATCCGATCAATGCTGCGGTGGCCATCGAGACCACGACGGCCGCCGCGCCCAGGACACCGATCACGATCAGCATCGCCAGGGCGGCTGGTGCCAGATCCTCCCGCAGCACGTTCGGCTGCTCGGGCTCGGCCGCGAAGGCGCCCTCGACTCCTGGCTCGCCGTCGCCGTCCGGCGGCGGATCAGCCACCGTTCCCTGACGCCGGCACGGCCGGCGCGGCATCGGGGCCACCTTGATAGTTGAGGCCAGATCGACAGTTCGGGGCAGGTGGGAGATCGACATATACCGATCCTCACCAGGTGGCCCGCCCCAGCACATCCGGCGCCGGGAGGGACTGCGCTACCGAGTCTCCTCCCGGCGTCGTAGGGTCCGCTCAACCCGTGGTCGTAGCCTGATCAGCCGTGCTGCCGGTCGGCGTTGGCATTGACCGCATCGTGCACGAACTGCGTCAGACCCCTCGCCATCTGCTCATAGGTGGCGGTGAACGCCGGATCGGCCTGGTACATCGCCGCCAGGTTGCGGTGGAAGTCGTGGTCGCAGTCATAGCACCACGTGTCGATGACCAGCCGGTGGGCCTCGGCGGCGTCCATGGCGCGCTCAGAGGTCGGCGCAGCTCCAGCCCGCAATGCAGCGACCAGCTGGGCATGGGCTCGGTCGGTGTCCGCCTTGAACTGCTCCCATTCGGCCCGGCCGTAGTTGGCCATCCGGTGTCGGGACTGTTTCCAGGCGTCGGACTCACCCCAACGGCGCTCCGCCTCGGCCGGGTATTCGTCGGCGAAGTTGTCGCCGAAGAGTTCCCGGATGTCCTCATCGGTCATCGGTGCGTTCGTCATCACATTCTCCAATGCGTGATCGATGGCCCCGACCAGTTCCTGCAGCGCAGCGAGCCGGCCGGTGACCGCGGCGCGGTGGCGCCGCAGATGTGCTTCGACGTCGGCCTCATCGGAGTCCAGGAGAGTGGCGATCTGCTCCAGGGAGAATTCCAGTCGCCGGTACAGGACGATGTGCGCCAGCCGTTGGATGTCGGCGCGGGTGTACTGCCGGTACCCGGCGACACTGCGCTGACTGGACCGCAACAGGCCGATCTGGTCGTAGTGGTGCAGCGTGCGTACGGTGACGCCGAACTGCTCCGCAACCTCACCCACGGTGTACACACCTTCGGTGGTCATAGTCTCCACAGTGCCTCATCCCCGGTCTACGTCGATGCCGGGCCGCCGGATTGCGACCCGCACCACGCACACTGCTGCCTCACGTGGCGTGAGGGTCAATCCTCATTTTTCCTGCGGGTCGGAACCTCCCTGGGGCCCTCTCAGTCCACCGAGAGCGAGGAGCCCGATTCGGGCAGCAGCTCCACCCAGGTGTTCCCCGGCGCGAGCAGCAGGTCCTCATCATCGCCGGTGCTCAGCACCACCGGATCGGCCGGGTCCTCCTTGGACCAGGTACCGGTGATGGTGTGCCCGCCGGTGGCCACCACCGCGGTTCCGGAGCCGGTGATGGCAGTCTCCGGCACCGGCGCACCGCTGGGATCGGTGAAGCTGGTGTTGCGCACCTGCACCCGCAGCACGACGACGTTCACCGCGCTGATCTGACCGTCGTCGGTGGTCATCGCCGGCTCGCCGTCCTCGGTGCGCTGCCACACCTCGGCACCCTCATCCCAGTCCCACCCAGGAGCAGCACTGGGGAACTGTACCTGCAGGTTCGAGGCAGGTTCGCCGGTGGCGACAGCACTGGGTTCCTGGTTCGGCAGGGCGTAGCTGAAGAACTCCCCCGGCGGGCCCTGGCCCGACCCGTCCTCGAGGAACGCTGCGGGATCGCCGTAGAGGTTGTGCGGGGCGGGACGGTCGGGATTGCGGGTGAATCCTGGCCCGCCGGCGTCGTGGGTGACCAGGTGCAAACTGGATTCGCGGGCCTCGGCGACGAAGGCGCTCTGCCCACCGGAAAAAGCCAGCACCCCACCGTGGCCGGAGGAGATGTTCACATCCATCGGACGTAGTGAGCGGATCGGGCCCAGGGATGGGGGCACTTGGGAGTGGAAGACCGCGTTCAGCCGGGTCTCCCCGCCCTCGATCAGCTGCTCCCAGACGATGTCGGCATCCCCCAGCCCGGTCTGCGGACGGGCGTCGTCGGAGTTCTCCACCTTCACCGATAGGGCCGGGCGTTCCTCCACCTCACCGGGCACCCCGCTCAGTGGCCAGGCCTCGGGGGCCTGCGGGTCCGGGGCGTGTCCCTTATCGGTGGACATCTCGGGGGTGTGGGCGACCACTTCCGGTTCCGGTGGCGGTTCCTCGGCCCCGCCGCAGCCCGCCGCGAGCAGCACTGCGGCCACACTCAGCGTGGCCAGCGCACCGAGCTTGGCACGTCCCCCATGTGGCGCAATCACCCGGCTTACTGTAGGGCAATAGGCTGAGATGATGAGCACAGCTGGGTCGATGGCCACTCTGGCGCGCGCGCTGGCCGAAGCCCTGGACGGGGGCGCCCCGGTGCGTCTGGACGAGGTGGCCGGCCAGCAACTCCTCCCGGCGCCGCCCGGAACCGCCCTGGTGGTGCGAACCTCGGGATCGACGACCGGAACCGGGCGCCCGGTCGCCCTCAGCGCCGCCGCGCTCAGGCATTCCGCTCACGCCACCCACGACCACCTGGGCGGGCCGGGTCAATGGCTGCTGGCGTTGCCGCCCACCCACATCGCTGGTGTGCAGGTGCTGTTGCGTTCCATCCTTGCCGGCACCGAGGCAGCCCTGGTACCGGCAGGTGGTTTCGACCCCGCAGCCGTGGCGACGGCGATCAGCGGGATGCGCACCGACCAGCGCAGGTACCTGTCCCTGGTGCCCACCCAGCTACGCCGGATGTTGCGCAGCGGGCCGGCAGCGATCGATGCCCTGAGGTCACTGGACGGGGTGCTCCTCGGCGGGGCGGCCACCAGCCCGCCGCTGCTGGCCGAAGCCGCCGGGGCGGGGGTGGCGGTGGTGGCCGGGTACGGCATGACCGAGACCTGCGGAGGCTGTGTCTACGACGGCGAGCCGCTGGCCGGGGTACGAATTCGGATCGATGAGCACGGCCGGATCCTGCTCGGCGGGCCGGTGCTGGCCACCGGGTACCTCGACGCGGGCGACGACCCCTTCCACACCGTCGCCGGGCAGCGCTGGCTGCGCACCCCGGATGCGGGCCGGATCGAGCAGGGCCGCCTGCAGGTGCTGGGCCGGATGGATGATGTGGTGGTCACCGGTGGGGTCAATGTCCACCCCGGCCCCACCCAGGAGGCTCTCGGCCGGCTGGCGGCAGTGGCGCAGGTCGCGGTGGTGGGCCTGCCGGACGCGGAGTGGGGGCAGGTGCTGACCGCCGTCGTCGTGCCGGCACCGGGAGGTGAGCGGGTTGACCTGGGCCGGCTGCGCACCGAAGTGGGGGGCGGGCCGAGCGCGCCGCGGGTCCTGGTCCTCGCTGATGCTCTGCCGATGCGCGGGCCCGGGAAGGTGGATCGAGTGGGCGTGCGCGCGTTGGCCCAGGAGGCGATCGACGCCGGCAGAGCCGAGCGGCACCGGGGCTGAAACCGGGTATCGTCCTGGGCGCCCGCACGATCGATCGGAGACCAGATGTCCGCCCTTGGCCCATGGCTGCAAGGCGCCCGGCCCAGGACCCTACCGGCGGCGCTGGCCCCGGTGGCGGTCGGAACCGGGGCCGCTGCCTTCGCCGGCGCCGCCTCCCTGCCGCGGGCGTTACTCGCAGCCGGGGTTGCTCTCGCGATGCAGATCGGCGTCAACTTTGCCAACGACTACTCCGACGGCATCCGCGGCACCGACGACCAGCGCGTTGGCCCCGTGCGGCTCACCGCCACCGGCGTCGTGGCACCGGCCGCCGTGAAGCGCGCGGCGTTCCTTGCCTTCGGCGCCGGCGCGGTATTCGGCCTGGCGCTGTGCATCGTGGCCGGGGCGTGGTGGCTGCTGGGGGTGGGCGCGTTGTGTGTGCTGGCCGGGTGGTTCTACACCGGTGGCTCCTCCCCCTACGGGTACTCCGGGCTCGGGGAAGTAGCGGTGTTTGTCTTCTTCGGCCTGGTCGCGACCCTCGGCACTACCTTCACTCAGGCCGGGACGATCAATGGCCCGGCGCTGCTGGGTGCCGCGGCGGTCGGATTGCTGGCCTGCGCCCTGCTGATGGCCAATAACATCCGCGACATCCCCACCGACACCGGGGCTGGTAAACGGACCCTGGCGGTACGGCTCGGTGACCGGGGTGCGCGATGGGGTTACGTCCTGATGGTGCTCGGCGGGGTGGCCGCCTCGGTGCTGGTGGCGCTGTGGCAGCCGTGGGCACTGCTGGTTCTACCGCTGGCGCTGCCCGCGGCGCTGCTCTGCCGCCGGGTCCTGGCCGGTGCCCGGGGCCCGGACCTGATCCGGGTGCTGGCCGGCACCGGGATGCTGGAGCTGGCCATCGGCGTCGTGCTCGGGCTGACCCTCGCCGTCCCGGTGCTCGTCAGCTGAACCAGCCCGGCTCGGGGTGCTGGCTTCGGCGGCTCTCTCGGCGCCGTCTGGCGAGCCGGCCTCATCGCCCGTGTTGTCTTCGGGCGCATCGTCAGTGGTGCCCTCGGGCTCATCGTCGGCCGGGCTGGCGGCACCGGGGCTGCGCGCGTCGTGCGCAGCGGCCGGGGCACGCTCGACGTCGGTGCTCAGGCCGGCCAGTTGGGCATCCTCATCCTCGGCGTCGGCGTCCACGGCGCGTTCCAGGCGGGTGGGCCGCCCGCCGGTCCGGCGTTCGAGGTCCTCGGCCGCCGACTGGCGCGGACGGGCGAGCAGGACGTAGGAGAGCCCGGCACCCATCAGGATCGATAAGGCCAGCAGTAACCAACTGCGGACGCCGAGCAGGTACAGGACTACGCCCACTGCGAACATGAACCCCAGGCGCAGCAACGTGTAGGTGAGCAGAGGCATACCTACAGCGTAGGCTCGTCAGATGCGTTACGTGCTTTTGTCCCTCGTGGTCATCGGGATGATGACGTACGCCCTGCTGGATAGCGTGCGCACCGATGATCCACGGATCCGACTCGGACTGCCGCACTGGTTCTGGGTCGTGGTGATTGTCGTGCTCCCCGGCCTCGGTGCCCTGACCTGGTTGATCGTCGCCGCGATCGGACGCAGCCGGTATGAACAGGGTTCATCTACCCGGCCCAGTCGCCCGCGGCCGGACAAGCCGGTTGCTCCCGACGACGATCCCGATTTCCTGTTCCGCCTGGAACGGGACCGGATACGACGGAAAAAGGAGCAGGACGCCGCAGCCGCCAGCGGCGCCACCGAGGAGCCTATCGCCCGTGAGCACCGGCCGCCGCCCGAGGGTTCCTCCGGCCCAGCCGACCACGCAGGCAGCCAGGACGACGACGAGGAACGGTCCAGCACCGAAGAGGACGACGCTCACGCCGACGACGACGAGAACAACCGGTACTGAGCCCGACGCTTGGCACCACCAGAGCAGATCAGGACCGAAGCCGGTACCCGATGCTGGTGCGAGACGTCCAGTCCCGCACCAGCGCTGAGGATCCGCTGAGGATCAGCGGGTGATCGCCAGTTTCATCGCCTTGGTCTCAGCCGCCCGGCTGAAGGTGTCGTAGGCATCCATGAACTCACCCTGCTGGTAGCGGTGGGTGACGAACGCCTCGGGGTTGAGTTTGCCCTGGGCGACCAGTTTGAGCAGCATCGGTGTGGTCGTGGCAGAGACGAGCCCGGTGGTGATGGCGATGTCCTTGATCCATAGGTCCTGCAGGGGCAAGTCCACCGAGGTTCCGTGCACCCCCAGGTTCGCCACCGTTCCACCAGGACGGATGATCTCCACCGATGCGGCGAAGGTCTCCGGGATGCCCACGGCCTCCATCGAGGTGTCCACCCCGAGACCGTCGGTCATTGCCATGACTTTGTCCTTCCAGTCCGGCGAACCGTTGTTCACCGTATCGGTCGCGCCGAATCGCTTGGCCATCTCCAGGCGGTTGTCGTCCAGATCGATCGCGATGATCCGCGCCGCGCCGTGCAGCCCGGCGGTCATGATGACCGATAGGCCGACCGGTCCGGCGCCGATGACGGCGACGACGTCGCCGGGGGCGACCCGCCCGTTGCGCACGCCGATCTCGAAACCTGTGGGCAGGATGTCCGAGAGCAGCATGCCGGCCTCATCACTGACTCCCTCGGGCAGCTTGTGCAGGGAGGTCTCGGCGAACGGCACCCGGGCGTACTCGGCCTGGACGCCGTCGATGAGGTGGCCGAAGATCCAGCCCACCCCGGAGGCGCCCTCCTCGTGCAGGCAGTGCGAGGGCAGCCGCTGCTGGCAGTAGGAGCACGACCCGCAGCTGGACACGGCCGAGATGATCACCCGGTCACCGGCGGCAAGGGTGTTCACCGCGGAACCGACCTCCACCACTGTGCCGACCCCCTCGTGGCCGAGGATCCGGCCGGCCTCCACCGCCGGGACGTCGCCTTTGAGGATGTGCAGGTCCGTGCCGCAGATCGTGGTGGTGTCGACCTGCACGATCACATCGGTGGCGGCGCGCAGCTGTGGGTCGGGCACCTCCTCCCACTTCTTCTCGCCGGGACCGTGATAGATAACTGCCTTCATGGCAACTCCTTTGATCGATGTGGGCCTTCTCCTGATTCCTATCAGCGGCCCTGCCAGGCTGCATGGGCACAACGTCCCGGGGAGGCGTCCAGGGTGTGAACAGTGCGTAGTGAGCTCCGGCGCACCAGCCCCGGACAGCGTGGAGCCTGCGCCGAGCGCGCTGAGTGCTCGGCGCACTCTTGAACGGGCACACCTGGGGTCAGCGGGGCCGGGTTCGGAGCGCGTCCGGCCAGAACCCGGATTCGGGTCAGATTCCGGAGTAGGAGTGCAGGGAGTTGATGAAGATGTTCACCCCGTAATAGTTGAACATCAGCGCCGCGAACCCGGCCAGGGAGAAGTAGGCGAAGGTCCGCTTGTCCCAGCCGGTGGTCAGGCGCACGTGGCAGTAGGCCGCGTAGATCAGCCAGACCACCAGGGTGACGACCTCCTTGGGGTCCCAGCCCCAGGCCCGCCCCCAGGCGTACTCCGCCCAGATCGCCCCAGTGATGAGCACGAAGGTCCACCCCACCAGGCCCACCGCGTTGAGCCGGTAGGCCAGCCGCTCCAGGGACTCCGCCGCGGGGAAGGCATCCAAGAGCCGGGACCAGAAGGTCGGACGGGCTGGGGCCACCTGCGGTTCCGCCCCGCCCAGGTCCATCCCGACCACCTCATCGGTATCGGCACGAACCTGCTCGGCTACCAGGGCCCCGCCACCGGCACCGCGGCTGCTGGCTGGCGCCTGCCGCCGCGCATCAGGTCCAGCATCTTGGCCATCCTGCAGGCTCTCCCGCTGACGCTCATCACGGCCGCGCAGCAATTGCAGCAGCGATATGGCAGCAGCCACGCAGAACAACCCGGTGGATAGCGTGGCCACCGAGACGTGGATCACCAGCCAGTAGGACTGCAGCGCCGGTTGGACGCCTTCGGCCGCGACGTTCAGCGGCAGGATCGCCATGAACAGCCCGGTGATGTTGATCAGCGTGATCAGCACCCCGAGGTAGCGGATGTCCTTGAAATGGTTCACCACGAGGAACACCAGCATCGTGAACATAGTGGACATCAGGGTGAACTCATACATGTTCGCCCACGGCACCCGCTCTGCGGCGATCGCCCGCAGCACCACCGCCACCACGTGGAAGCCCAGCCCGAGCCAACTGGTGCTCATCGCGATATTGACCGCTTTACGCGCCCGCTTCGGGTCCGCGCCCTTGCCGAAACCCGATAGGTCGGTGGCGAAGGCCACCATCGCCACCGTGTAACTGGCGATGGTGCCGTAGATCAGCAGTGTGCTGAAGGTGTCCAGTTGCGCGTTCATCTCTTCTCCTTCACGCCCGGGCCGGGCAGCGCGCTCAACACCCGGTCCAGTTCGGACCGAAGACCGGGATCATCGTGGCGCGCCAGAGCTGCGGCGTGCACCACTGTAGTCCCGTCCTGTCCCGGTTCCAAGCGCACCCACACCCGCCGCCGGGGCAGGAACAACGAGGCGACCAGACCGCCGAACGCCAGGGTGGCGAAGATCCCCTGCCACAGCGGCGCAGGGTCATAGCGTAGGTCCAGGGCCACGAACCGAGGCATCTCGTTAAAGGTCAGTTCCCCGAGCCCGTCGGGCAGCTCCACGCTCTCCCCCGGGCGCAGTTCCAGTTGCACCGGCTGCTCGGCCCCGTCCTCACCGGGGGCGGTGACAGGAGTCAAACCGGCCGTGTCCAGCACCGACAGACTCCTCGGTATCCCGTCATCGAGACCCAGATCGCCGGTGTACATCTGCAGGATCAGCACCGGGTCCATCGGCTGCGGGAAGGCAGACCCCAGGTAGTTGCCGTCCCCGTCCTGCAGCGCCGTGGGCAGTAAGGAGCCGTTGAAGGCCATCTGGTCCTGCCCGTCGTTGGCGTCGGGCACCATCACCACACCGCTGGAGGCGTATCCCAGGTCGTTGTCCTCGGGCAGGAACGGTACGGCACCGTCGTGGGCCACCTGCCCACTGGCGTCGGTGATCGTCAGGTCCGGAGCAAACCCGTTGCCCATCAGGTAGACCCGGCTACCGGCCACGCCCAGCGGATGGTTGACCTGGATCGCCTCGGCACTGCTGGTCCCGTCGGTTTCGGTCAGGGTGACGTTGGCGGTGAAGTCGCGCGGCTGGGCATCGGCGGTGAAGTCCGCGACGAACTCATCGAGCCGAATCCGGTAGGGCTCCACCGAGTCCGGATCGAACATGGCCCCGGACTCGAAGGCGTCGTAGTCCAGCGCGGAGTTCACGAAGGTGTCGCCCTCGATGATCATCGCCTGCCCGCGGTAGTGCACCAGCTGGCCCCACGCGGTGACCACCAGCAGTCCCACCAGGGCCAGGTGGAAGATGATGTTGCCGGTCTCCTTGCCATACCCGCGTTCGGCGGAGATGGTGCGCACGGTGTTCGCGCCAGCCTCCTGGTTGCCGCCCTGCTGCGCCGGGGCCGCCGGTGTGGTGCCGCGCTTCTGGCCACCGGCCCGCTGCGCTGCGCTGCGATTTTTGCCTGCCCCCGGCTCCGCCACGGCCACCTGGGTGCGGTACCGCCGCCGCAAGGCGCCCTGCAGGCGCTCGACGACCTCATCGGGGCCGGCGTGGGCCAGCCGCTGGGAGCGCACCGGGAACCGGGTGAGTCTGGCCGGTACCTTCGTCGGCTGCGCCCGCAACGTGCGGATGTGGTCGATGCTGCGGGGCACGATGCAGCCGATCAAGGAGGTGAACAACAGCAGGTAGACCGCGGCGAACCACGGGGAGGAGAACACATCGAACATGTGCGCCCGGTCCAGCCACGGGGCGATGGTGGGGTTGTCCTCGTAGTATTGGGTGACCAGGTGCGGGTTGACCATCCGCTGGGGGAAGAACGCCCCGGGCAGGGCGGCCACGGTCAGCAGCAACAACAGCAGCAGGGCTACTCGCATGCTGGTCAACTGGCGCCAGATCCAGCGCAGCCAGCCTTTGAACCCCAGCCCTACCTTGGCCGGCCGGGCAGGTTGGCCCGCCGCGGGCCCCGGAGCGTCCTCGTTATCCGAGCCGCGCAGGCCGGCGGGGGTGTATCGCGCCATCAGATCACCAGGTCGAAGTTGGCGATGTGACCCTGCAGCCACTGGGTGAACATAGCCCAGACACCGGTGACCAGCGCCAACCCGATCAGAACGAGGACCACCCCGCCGAAACGCATGATCCCCACCCGGTGGCGGCGCATGAAGGTCAGCATCCGCTGGGAGGACTTCAATCCGGCAGCGACCGCCAGGAACGGCAGGCCCAGTCCGAGGCAGTAGGCCACCACCAGGCTCAACGCCCGGCCAGGTTCAGCGGCACTCTGGGCCAGGGCGAGCACGGCGGCCAGAGTGGGTCCGATGCACGGGGTCCAGCCCAGGCCGAAGACGACGCCGAGTACCGGTGCACCTGCCAGACCCGCCCGCGGGCTGACCGGCAGCCGGCGCTGGCGCTGCAGGAAGGGGACCTTGCCGATGAAGGCCAACCCCATCACGATCACCACCACCCCGAGGATCCGGGTAATGGTGTCCTGCCACCGGAACAGCCACATCCCCGCCGTCGATAGGGCGATGGTCATCGCCACGAACACGGCCGTGAAGCCCGCGATGAACAGCAGCACCCCGAGCACCAGGCGCACCCGGGGGCCGCCACCGGCCTCACCGGAGCCACCGGACTTCTTCAGGCCGGTCGCGCCGGCCATCCCGCTGACATAGCCGACATAACCGGGTACCAGCGGCAGCACACACGGCGAGGCGAAGGAGATCACCCCGGCCAGCAACGCCACCGGCAAGGCGGCCAGCACCGACCCGCTGATCACTGTCTCAGCGAAAACCGATCCCAGTTCCTGCAGCCAGCTCATTCCTCGTCGAGCACCTCATCGATGAGGGCGCGCAGGGTCGAAGGGTCGGCAAGACCCAGGATTCGGGCAGCGACCTGACCCTCGCGGTCCAGCACCACCGTGGTCGGCATCGCACGCAACGGGACCACCCCCTGCATCGCTGCCACCCCCGCGGCCTCGTCGTCGTGCAGGCTGGGGTATTCGATCCCGAAGGTGCGTTCGAAGGCCTGGGCGGTCCCGACGTCGTCGGTGTGGTTGACGCCGAGGAACTCCACGCCATGGGCGGCGTACTCCTCGGAGATCTCGACCAGGTCCGGTGCCTCCTTGCGGCAGGGCGGGCAGGCCGCGTACCAGAAGTTCACCACGACCACCTCACCGCGCCAGTCGTTGAGGTCGATCGCCTCGTCGTCGTAGCTCCGCCCGCTCAGGTCGACCTGCGTCTCGCGGGCCTCCGGAGTCCACGTCTCCACGCTGCCGTCGCCGGAGACATACCCCGAATCGGGCACGTTCTGACTCTGCGGGGAGCTGGAGCACCCGGCCAGGATGAGCACGGCCACCAGCGCCGCCAGCACCGCAGTCAGGCGCCGGTGGGAGGGCGCGGGCATCCCCCTCAGGCTCATGCCCCCACCGAGACGACGTCCTCGTCCAGCAGGTCGGCACAGGGTTCGGAATAGGTCAGGTCCATCAACGTACTTCCGGAAAAAGTCAGCGTGGTCAGCGAGGCCAGGGCACACTCGCGCTTACGCGGATCGTGGAACTTCGGGCGCCCCTCCAGATGCAGCCGGGTCAGCCAGATCGGCAACTGGTGGGCGGTGATCACCGCTTCGCGGCCTTCGGCCCGGGCGCGGGCCTCGCGGACAGCGGCCACCACCCGCCGGACTTGGGAGCGGTATGGCTCACCCCAGGAGGGGCGGAAGGGGTTGATCAGGTAGGGCCAGTGCACCGGGTTGGCCAACAGCCGCGGATTGTCGGCCAGGGCCAGCCCCTCGAACCGGTTCTCCGCTTCGATCACCCGGACGTCGGTGTTGATCGGCAGCCCGTAGGCGCGGGCCAACGGGGTGGCGGTCTGCTGGGCCCGAAGCAGCGGGGAAGCGACCACGTGCGCGACGTCGGCTCCGCGCTCGGTGAAGTCGTCGGCGATCCGCTGGGCCATCGCCTGGCCGCGTTCGGAAAGATAAAAACCGGGGATGCGTCCGTAGAGGATCCTGCCGGGGTTGTGCACTTCACCATGACGGAGTAGGTGGACGACGGTGCGGCTCATCCCCCTAGTCTCGCAAACTTTCACCGCCGCCTTGTCGCCGCCCGGCCGGCGGAGCCCAGACCCGGGGCGCAGGGGCGAGGAGCGGGCTGCGAGTCAGCCGTTACTGGCGTCGATCGCCCGAGTGATCGTGGCGAAGGACTGCCCCAGCACTTCCAGCTGTTCCTCGGTGAGGACATCGACCAGGCGGTCGCGCACCGAGCGAACATGGTACGGGGCCGCAGCCTCGAGCACCGCATAGCCCTCATCGGTGAGCTGGCACTGCACGCCGCGGCGATCGCCGTCGGCACGGTGGCGCAACACCAGCCCCTTCTTCTCCATCCGGCTGACGGTGTGCGTCAGCCGGGAGCGGGAATGCACTACCGCATCAGCCAGCGCGGACATGCGCATGTCCCGGTCCGGCGCCTCCGAGAGTCGCACCAGCACCTCATACTCGTTCAATCCCAAGTCGGCGGCCTTGCCCAGATCCCGGTCCAAGGTCTCCAACAGCAACTGCGTGCCGCGCAGCAGTGACCGCCAATGCGCCTGCTGCTCGAGGCTGAGCCACAGACTGTCCGAAGAATTCATGCGCCCATATTGACACATCGACACTTTCATGTTCAACTATGTAGTGCAAGATTGAACTACGCCCACACAAGGAGTTCTCATGACTGTCAACACCACCCAGGTCGCCACCGGCACCTACACCATCGACGCCGCGCACTCCCAGCTCGGCTTCTCCGTGCGCCACGCCGGGGTCTCCAAGGTCCGCGGCCGGATGACCGGCTTCGAGGGCACCTTCACCGTCACCGATCCGATCTCCGAGGCGACCGTCAAGGCCACCATCGACGCCAACACGGTCGACACCGGTAACACCCAGCGTGATCAGCACCTGGTCAGCGCCGACTTCTGGAACGCCGCCGAAACCGGTCAGTGGGCCTTCAACTCCACCGCTGTATCCGGCAGCACCGAAGAGTTGACCATCGAGGGTGACCTCACCATCAACGGCGTCACCAAGCCGGTGTCCCTGGCCGCTGAGCTCGATGGCTACGGCCCCGGACCTGCCGGTGAGACCCGCGCGGCTTACACTGCCAAGACCTCGATCTCCCGCAAGGAGTTCGGTCTGTCCTGGAACGTCGCCCTCGAGGGTGGTGGCGTCCTCGTCGGCGACAAGGTGTCGATCGAACTCGAGATCGTGGGCGTTCTGGAGGCCTGATCGACACCAGGTTGGCTGCGGGTGGTCAGCGCCCGCGCAATAGGCGCCGCAACGAGCGACGTCGAGGTGCGCCGGCCACGGCCGCCCGCAGCCGATCTGCATCGATCCGCCAGTAACCGACCTGGACGCCGTCCACCTGGACTACCGGCACCAACTCCCCGAACTGCTGTTGCAGTTCGGGATCGGTGTCGATATCGACCTCTACCCACGAGACCGAGAGTTCCCCGCACACCGACTGCACCACCTGCCGAGCGCCGGCGCACAGATGGCACTGCTGCCGCGTCAATAGCCGGACCCGCTCATCTGCCGCACTCATCGGGCCAGCCTAACCAGACCCGGAATCGCGCCCAGCGGACCCCTCGGCGGACCGCCGAGTAGGCCCTGGGCAGGCCGCGGCGTCGAACCAGCACCGCACCAGCACAGCGCGCCCAGCACCGCACCTCGTTAGGGTGGACCGGTGAGTCAACGCGCTGCGGCATTCTTCGACGTCGACAACACCATCATCCGCGGAGCCTCCTCCTACCACCTGGCCCGCGAGCTCTACCGGCGCGGCTTCTTCCGCCGCCGGGACATCGCCTTCTTCGCCCGGCACGCCCTGTCCTACTTCTTCTTCGGTGAAAATAAGAGACACATCAACTCGGTCCGCGCCCGAGCACTGCGGCTCATCGAAGGTCACTCCGAGGCCGAGGTGCACGCAATCGCCGAGGAGGTCTACGAACATATCCTGGCCCACCGGATCTTCCCCGGCGCCCGGGACCTGCTCAACGATCATCTAGAAGGCGGGGACCAGGTCTGGATCATTACCGCTGCACCCCGTGAGATCGGCGATTTGGTGGCCCGGCGCCTGGGCCTGACCGGGGCATTGGGCACCGTGGCCGATCAGGTCGATGGGATCTACACCGGCGAACTGCTCGGGGACATGATGCACGGGGAGCATAAGGCCGCCGGCGTGCGTTCGATCGCGGTCGCCGAGGACATCGATCTGCAGTCCTGCTCGGCCTACGGAGATTCGGCCAATGACATCCCGATGTTGCGTGCCGTGGGCAATCCCTGCGCGATCAACCCCGATCCGCGGCTGCGGCTATTCGCTGCCGAGATCGGCTGGCCGGTGCGCGATTTCCGCCGCCGACGGCGCAATGTGCGCGGGGGGCTGCGCACCGCTTCCCGGGCCGGGATGGTGTGGGCAGGGATGCACCTCGCCCGCGCCCTGGGCCGCCTGCTGTGGCGCGAGATCTCCCGCCGTCGGGGCTGAGAAAGACCGGCAGGCGACGACGCAGCCCGTCGAGACCCGGCGCTAGGGCGTACCGGTAGGTCGTGCTCACCGAGGGCCGAGCAGGCTCATGCCGATCGGATGCTGTGAGAGTGCCGTGAGAGTAAGTCCGCCGACACCCAGCGGGGTACAGCGAGCGCCACGAACCGGGCGCCACCCGCCACACTGACCGGCAGCGGGTGCCGCCTCGAGGCCGGAACTACTTCTTGTTACGGCGTTGGTGACGCGTGCGACGCAACATCTTGCGGTGCTTCTTCTTCGACATCCGCTTGCGGCGCTTCTTGACAACAGAACCCACGGGACCTCACAACAACTCGATTAGGACAACGGGCACACCGCTACGACGCGAGTGCGCCGAACGCTGAGCGAGAACGTTAGTCTACGCGCTCAGGAACCCGGCGCTGATGCACTGTCGGACCACGCATCCAGCCCGCCGGAGAGCATCTGCTCCACCGCTGCCTGGGGCACCCGGTAGGACTTGCCCACGCGCACCGCCGGGAGGTCACCAGAGTGCACCATGCGGTAGACCGTCATTCGCGACACCCGGGCGAGCTCGGCAACTTCGGCCACCGTCAGGAACTTCGGTGCCGAGGCCTCAGCCATGGACGGGTTCCTTCCGGTCGGGGCACCCAGGTGCCGGTGGACAGTATCCAGCGCCGTCGCGCGGACAGATCTGAATCCTAGGGGAGATCGGCGCCAGGCGAAAGTGCCCGGCTCCTCACCCGGCCGTCATCGGCTCCAATCCGCGGGCCGGGAAAACCTTGTTCCGGGTCGCCATGATCGCCCGGTCGACGGCGTCGGCCGGGTCATACCCATCCACCCAGGCACGCTGCTCGCCAACCGCCCGCTCTCCCATCGTGGTGGGCGCCGGACCCAGGCCGCGAGCCTCGATCGCTTCGCGCCAGGAGGCCGGGGTGGGAGTCTCGGCGGACAGGTCAACACCGGCGACCAGGGCCACCAGGTGGGTCCAGACCCGCGGCACCGTGGCAGCGACGTCGTACCCACCGCCACCGGTCGCCAGCCAACGCCCCTGGCTGTGTTCCTCGGCGTACCCGGCGATCAGTGCGGCCGCCGCGCGCTGGGCATCGACGGAGATGTCCATCTGGGTCAGCGGATCCCGCCAGTGGCTGTCGGCACCGTGCTGGCTGACGATCACCTGCGGGGCGAAATCAGCGACCACCGGACCGACCACCGCCTCGATCGCCCGCAGCCACGGGCCGTCGCTGACATCCGGGGGCAAGGGAAGGTTGATCGCACTGCCCTGGGCCGCCGGTCCCCCGAAGTCCTGGGCGAAGCCGGTCCCGGGGAAGAGGGTCTGCCCACTCTGGTGCACCGAGATCGTCACCACCCGCGGATCGTCCCAGAACGCTGCTTCCACACCGTCGCCGTGATGGGCGTCTATGTCGATGTACAGCACCCGCTGCGCGCCCTGATCGAGCAACCAGCGGATCGCGAGGGCGCAATCGTTATAGATGCAGAACCCCGAGGCCGTCCCGGCCATCGCGTGGTGCAGCCCCCCGGCCACGTTCACCGCACGTTTGGCTGCCCCGGTCCACACCGCCCGGGCGCCGGCCACACTGGCCCCGGCGATCAGTGCCGAGGCCCGGTGCATCGCGGCGAACAGCGGGTTGTCCACTGTGCCGATCCCGCGGCCCGGATCGGCCACCCCGGTCGCCCCGGCGCGCACCGCGGCGAGGTACTGCGGTTCGTGCACGGCTGCGAGCAGGTCCTCATCGACTGCCTCCGCCTCGGCCACCACGAGGCCGGGCGCCTGCAGCAGACCCAGCGAGCGCACCAGGTCCATAGTCAGTTCCAGGCGCAGCGGCGCCATCGGGTGACCGGGGCCGAAGTTGTAGCCGAGGAGTTCCTCACTCCAGATCAACTGCGCCGCGGTCATGTGGACACCGTAACCCCAGGTAGCGGCCGCTGGCGGCACCAGGCCGCTCCTGGCCCTCCGTCGATGGGCGGCCTCGCAGTCCCGGCGCCCCGCTGGCGCTCCCCGGCCGGTGGCAGTGGTCAGTCGGCGGGGAGGTGCTGGCCCAGTTCGCCGGCCCGCTCCCACGCCCGCCGGGCCGCGGCCACCACCGCCGCACGCACCGCCCGGTCATCGAGTTCGGCGAGCCCGGCCATCGTGGTACCGGCGGGGGAACTGACCCGCTCCCGCAGCACGGCTGGGTGCTCCTGGCTCTGGGCCGCCATCGCCCCGGCGCCGGCAACGGTGCGCCGGGCCAGGTCCAGGGCTAGCTCACGGCTCAGTCCCCCGAGCACGCCAGCCTCGGCCAAGGCCTCGATCAGGTAGAAGACGTACGCCGGACCCGACCCGGAGATCGCGGTCACCACGTCCTGGTGCTGCTCGGGGACCTGCGTGGTGTGCCCGGTACCGGCCAGCAGGGTGCTGACCAGGTCGAGGTGCTCAGTGGTGGCGTGGGTGCCGGGGCTGAGCACACTGACCCCGGCGCCGATCGTCGCCGGGGTGTTGGGCATCACCCGCACTGCCGCCGCGCCGGGGTCGAGGTGCTGTTCCAGGAAGGACGTCGGAATCCCGGCGGCCACGCTGACCACCACCGCCGCGGTGTCCAGCACGGGCCGCGCGGCGCCCAGCACCCCGGCCACATCCTGGGGTTTGACGGCAACGATCACCACTGCGGCCCCGGCTACGGCGTCAGCGGTCTCGGCGCACCACCGCACCTGGTGGCGGGCGGCGACCTGCTCGCCGGCCGCGGCGCGGACGTCACTGACCCGCACCCGATCAGCCCCCACAGCCTGGGTCAGCGAAGCCAGGATCGCCTCCCCCATCACACCCGCACCGATAAGTGCGACGTCGATGCTCACCTCAGCTCGCCTCCAGTTCAGAACGGGAAATTGTCATAGAACAGTGCCAGACGGCCGGCATCGCCGGTGGCGATGAAGACCACCGAACCATTACGCCACAGCGCCTGCCCGGGGCCCAGTGACTCCGGGACGGCGGTATCGGGAACATCGGTTGTGTCGTCCTCGGCGCCGTCCTGATCGGCGTCCTCATCGGCGGCCGGATCGGCGGCTGGATCGGCATCGCCATCGGCCTCGGGCGTGCTCGGTGCCTCGGGTTGCTCGGCGTCCTGGATCGCCCCGATCTCATAACGGCCCACCGCCTCTCCGGCCACGGCCACATCCCCGCTGCGCCGGCCCTCCCCCTCGACCCAGCCGACGGGTTCCTCGGTGAGCTCATCGAGGTGCTGCTCCGCCTCCTCGGTGTCGTGCCACTGCAGCACCTGGACCTCGATATCCGATCCCGGCGCGGAGTACCGCAATGCCCAGACCTCGAACGCCCCTAGGTCGGCTGCCTCATCCTCCTGAGCTTCCTGGGCCGTCAGGACATGATCGAGGACGACGTCGGGCAGCTCCTGCGCCAACGCGGTGGAGGTGTCCTGCTCGATCGGGTCCGCTGCCGGGCTCGGCACCGGCAGTGTGGTGGTGATCGGGTCCGGGGTCTGCGGTTCCTCCGCTTCCTCGGCCCCGGCGCCCACCACCAGGTAACCGATCACTCCCACCAGGGCGAGCAGGACCAGCGCCCCGATGATGACGATCGGCCTCCGGATGAACCGGGGCGCGGTGTTCGAACCGGACATGGGCCCCAGCGTACGGCCCCGGGCCTGGAGCCGCCCGTGGTTATCGGCCAGCTCCACCGCCCGCGGCACCGGCGGTAGGGGTGCACTGCCGGCGGGGATCATCGAGCCCAGACCGTTCGCCGTTACGCTCCTTCGATGACCACTCTCCCTGCACTGGATCTGCCCGAGAACGACGCTGCCACCGCCTGGTTGCATCGCCGCACCCAGGCGTCCCTGTCGCAGGTGCGGGAATTGGTCACTGGGATAAAGACCGCACCACCAGCCCGGGCGAGTGTGCTGATGGACCGGTGGAACGTCGTCGAGGGCCAGATGGCGAACATCGCCTCGATTGCCTCGACGTTCGCCGAGTTGCACCCGGTGCCCGCGGCCCGGGAGCAGGGTGAGGACGCACTGCAGCAGGTGGAGCGTCTACGCACCGAACTGGACCTGGACCACGCGCTGTTCACGGTCTTCGCCGAGGCCGAATCGGCGGGGCTGGAGGAGCCGGCCGCCCGGTTGCATACCAAGGTGCTGCAAGATTTCCGCCGCGCTGGGGTGGACCAGGATGAGGGTCGGCGCCACCGCCTCGCCGAGATCGCCGAGCGGATGGTGGTTCTTGGCCAGGAATTCAGCAAGAACATCCGCGAGGACACGCGCGCCATCCGGGTTCGGCCCGACCAACTGGCCGGGATGCCCCAGGACTGGATCGATGCCCGACCCGCCGGCCGGGACGGGCTGGTGGAGGTGAGCACCGACTACCCCGACTTCGTTCCGTTCAGTACCTTCTGCACCGATGCAGCCGCCCGCCGGGAGCTGCGCATCGAGTTCCTGAACCAGGCCTGGCCGGCCAACGACGCAATCCTGCAGGAGCTGTTCGCGCTGCGCCGGGAGTACGCGCACCTGGTGGGTTATGCCAACTGGGCCGACTACACCGCTGAGGTGCGGATGATCGGTTCCGGACCGGCGATCGGCGAGTTCATCGAGACGGTCACCGCAGCGGCGGCCGCCTCGGCTCGCCGGGACCGTGAGGTGGTACTGGCCCGGCTGCGCCAGGACCGTCCGCAGGAGACCACGATCGATGCCGCCGACGTCGCCTACTACACCGAGCTGGTGCGCTCTGAGCAGTTCGACGTCGATGCCCAGCAGGTGCGCACCTTCTTCGACTTCGGTCGAGTCTGCGCCGGGTTGCTGGCCGTGACCGGGCGGCTGTTCGATCTGGAGTACCGGCCGGCGCCCCAGGCCACTGTCTGGCACGAGGACGTGCTGGTCTACGACGTACGCCGGCTGGAGGGCGAGCGGGTCGGGCGGATCTACCTGGACCTGCACCCGCGGGAGGGGAAGTTCAAACATGCCGCCCAGTTCGATCTGGTGCCCGGGATCGGCGGGCAGCAACTGGCCGAAGGGGTGCTGGCCTGCAACCTTCCCCGGGGTTTGATGGAGCACGACGACGTGGTCACGCTGTTTCACGAGTTTGGACACCTGCT
>Ga0079225_10000250_pt1 | contig 28777 bp, 23 predicted proteins | sample Poulit2012_FD_76344 | JGI IMG/M metagenome (GOLD analysis project Ga0079225, IMG submission 76344) | Agricultural soil microbial communities from Georgia to study Nitrogen management - Poultry litter 2012 | ecosystem: Environmental > Terrestrial > Soil > Agricultural land | place: USA: Georgia... | reverse complement strand
TCGTCAAAGTAATCACCTAACAATATTGAAGTGTTCTTTGCCATAACTGTGTTCTTTTATCAAAGATATCAAGTTATGGTATTTAATGCAAACTTCCCTATATATTTTGCTCTTTTTGGTTGTGTCAACATCCATAATAACAGAGCTCACGCCAATAAAATAGTTACTATCTTACTTAGTCGTAACAAAAACCAATAGTTCATTTTCAGTTATGGAAAACTTTAAATATCATAAAACCGAATTGATTTCTGATTTAATTTCTATTGGCTGTATTTTGAAATAGTTATTATCTGAAAACACTCCTGTTTTCGGCCTTTTTTGCGCCCTTTACTGTGTCCGCCTTGGGAGAAGGGTTCGGGGTAAACAAAAATGACCGAAAATTCAATTGTTTACGCATAGATTCAGATTATCAATGCAGAAATAAACTACAGACTTTCTATTCCAACTCAATCGGATTATTCCGACTTTCCAGTTGAGCTCTATACATTCTTTTTAGCTCTTCTTTAGAAATTTTCTGTCCGGACTTATCTTGAATATCCATGGTTATTTTCCCATCTGCGTTTGTGGTGGATCCCATCACCCCTGAAGTTTGCGACATCATGTAACCGTAGTCTGAGCTTTTTAAAGCATTATCGTCTATCTTTTTCTGCAGTTTCACAACTTTTTCTTTTGAAAGTTTTTTGGATTTAGGCAATTCCCAAACTTTGGGTTCTTCCAGCTTCTCAATGGACTGCATCATAAAATGATAATGGTTTTCAGTATCGTAAAGCTCTACAATCAAGCCCGGTAAACCGTTGAAAACATAAGGACCAGCAGGAACCGGGATTTCCATAGTAAACCACGCTTCATAAGATCTTCCGGCAAAATGCGTTTTAGCCATTTGAGTTTGATAGCCCATACTTTCTTTGGTTTTATCGGTCATTTCCCAATTGACAACCGGTTGGCTTTCACTATAAACATAATCCTTGTCTCCAAAATGCTGTAATACCTTCACCTCGCCAGTTTCAAGATTAGTGAACATTGCTTTATTTAAATCCGAAGGATTATTGGAATTGTTTACCCCTAATTCCAGTTGGACAGAGGAACCGAATCGTTGTCTGAACTTTTCCATTTTCTCTTCTGCTGTTGCTCGACTTTCGTTTATAAATACACCGAATTCATTGCCTGCAAACAAATACATTTCTGCAGTTCCTTTGCTTTCTAAATTCAGGGAATCCATACTATACTCAACTTCATACTGAATTTTGTATTCAGTTGAATATTTGGTTTGACCGATAATATTCAAGTTTATTAATAGTAGAAATATCAAGTTTAAATAAATCGTTTTCATAGTTTAAATTTTAAGGATTGATTTTTTATAGACAAGTTCTCCCAATGGAGTTGATCAATGATTGTTTTTCAATTCATTCCAACTCAATCGGATTGTTTTTTCTCGCTCTATTTTCTTTAATTCTTCTCTTTGCTTTTTGGTTGGCCATTTTATCTTCTTGGCTCATTCCATCAGTAGAAACTATCTTCATTTGAACACCTCCATAATTCATTGTGTTATGCTGGGCGTTTTCTAAATACTTTTGTTTGAGGGCTTGAAACTCCGTTTTAGAGATTTCATTCTCTTCGGGAAGCTCGAAAACTCTGGCTTCTCCCATTTTATCAATATTTTTCAACTTAAAATGATAGTGATCTTCGGTGTCATAAAGTCCAATAATCAATCCGGGTAATCCTGCAAATACATAGGGTCCATCGGAAATCGGAATTTCTAAAGTAAACCAAGCCACATAATCTCTACCGGCAAAATGGGTCGTAGCTTTTTGAGCTTGATAGCCCATAATTTCTTTGGTTTCATCTTCCATATTCCATTTCAAAGGTAAATTAGGTTCTTTGAAAATATAATTTTTGATATCGATTCCATCAACTGTCATCACTTCACCATTTTGTAGGTCTTTATAAAAAGATTTGGGGAAATCTGAAGCAAAACCTTTGTCAATCTTAACTTGCCCCTTAGTTTTAATTTGTCGTTCTAAGTCAGCCCAAATTTTATCCCAGTGCGCTTGCGTATAATTCATAAAAACTCCGTGTTTTGAACCGGTGAACAGATAAAGCGTTTCCGTTGATTTGTCTTCTAAATTTGTAGAGTCGATCCGGTATTCCACTTCATACTGCACTTCATACTCTGTGGAAAATTCTTCCTGTCCAAAAACGGTATTATGGACGATTAGTAAAGCGAATAATAAAATAAATAATCTCATGGTTTTTGTTTAATTATTGATTAAATCAACAGAGTTTCAGCCCTATAATGGGAATCTCACTTTCACCATAAACTGCCGTGGTCGTAGCGTATAATACGATTCTGCTATGGTATAATTTCCTACGGATAAATTTCTGTACGTATCTTTATTGAACACATTGATTACGGAAAGTTCAAAATCGACTTTTCGTTTTTCCGAAAGGGTAAAGCGATACATAAAATCTCCAAAGAAATCGCTCCAAGAATCTTCTTCCATTTTCGATTGCATCCATTCGCCTGAAAAACTGACTGTGTGATTGTCCAAAAAGTAAAAGAACAGCCCGAGTTGGTGATTTTGCGACCAGATTTTTCGATTGTCTTGCAATTGGTTTTCAGTTGAGCTCAAATTGACAGATCCGTCGTATTCCACCGTCATCCAATCGACAAAATCTCCGCTGAGGTTGAGAGAGTTTTTCCAACTGTCAGTGGTATTTTTTAGCAGTTCACTGTTAAACAGCATTTCGCTATTGCTGTGCGAATAATCCGAACCTATTTTAAAAGTGGTTTTGATCGGAGAAATCAATCGACTAATCGAAATGCCGATGGAATTGGAATTGGTTTTGTTGATTTGATCTAAAGCTTCCACTCTTGTCGCGCCGTTAGGTTGGGTGATGGTGTTAAAAATCTGATAGTTTTTCCCGCCGCTGTAACGATAATTAATTCGCGCAAACCAAGTGGTAATCGGATTTCGATATTCAAATCCAAAAGAAGCCGATTGCGAAGAAGCCTCCATCAACGGGACATCATTACGCCCTAAATTTCGATAATTCGACAATAAATATCCGGAATACATTTCGTTTAACGGACCGTAATTCTTGTTATAGTTCAAACTGAGATTGGCTTTCCAATAATCCCAAAAATCGTATTGCCCCCACATTCCCGGATTTAAAGTAAACGGACTTTTACTTTGTTTATCGTTTTGAAGGCGATCTTCGATTTTGTAATCCGTAAACTCAAAAGGCAATCGCAGCATCATTCGAATATTATCTGTGCGATAGCTCAATCGAGTTCGAACATAAGTCGAAATTTCTTGCCATTTCACATCATTTTGAAAATCGGAATCCGGGTGAAGGTTTCCATCCAAGAAAATCTGAGAATCCATATCTTGCATTTTAAAATCAATTCCCGGACGCAGACTCAAACTGAAATTCCCAAATCGCTTGGTCCAATCTACGGAGTGATTCGCGATGAATTTTTTATCGAATAGTTTCTGTTCCATTTTATCCACCGGATCATCGGGAGAAAGAATATCGGTAAAAACGCCGGGACGAAGACTGAGTTCTTGTGGAGATTCATTATACCTGATATTCGAATCAAAAGTGACTAACTGCTCGCCCCAAGGAAAGATGATCTCAAAATCATTTTTAAAATCTGTAAACGGATTTCTTAACCTTTGGCTTTGTGGGGCATCATCTTCTGTTAGAAATGCCGATCCTCGATCCCATTCTTTTTTAAAGGTCAATTTCTCTTTTAAAAAGCTTTTGTCTTTATTTTGCTCAATTTCAAAAGATGCCTCCAGCGATTCGTCTCGCGAGTTATTATGAATTTGGTTTTCGATGGTCGTATTCCCCTCCGGAAGTAAATAAGTCGTAACATCACCGCCATCGCGTTTTGTGTAATTGTTGATGTAAGACGCATTCACCTTAAATTCAAAATCGTTTTTATCTTTAAACAAAGCATTGGCAGAAACCGCATGCGCCTGATTGTCCAACCAACGTTTTTTATCAAACGGCGGCGGACTGGCAGCAGCGGTGGAAAGCCAATCCTTTTTTCCTTCAGAACTTCGTCCAAATCTAAACGCAGAAATAGAAAAATGCGAAAAATCTCGGGTAATATCAGCTCCTATATTATTGGTTTGATAACTAACTAAAGTCTGAAAATTCTTGGTGAAAAACATCGGACTCAATTTTCCATACCATAAACCTGGCGCCGCTCCTCCCCCAACTTCAATATTCCCGGAAACGGTAACCTTGTTTTTTAATTTAATATTGATGGCTGCTTGTTCTGAAGGCTCTACGCTGTCCAATACTTTTAAAGGCTGATGATTTTCTAAGATCTCAACAGAACTCACTTTATCTACATTCAGATTATTACTGACCATTCCATACCTCCCTCCCATTAAATCCAATCCTTCGACATAAAATTTATTGATGGGTTTCCCTTGGTATTTGATTTCGCCACTCGGATCGATTTCAATTCCCGGCATTTTTGCCAACACATCTTGAACACTTCTGTCCTTATTGCTTTTAAAAGCTTGTGGGTCAAAAATCAACGTATCTCCGCGTTGACGAATCGGTGGTCTTCTCAAGAAAACTTCCTCCAAACTCTCCGCAGCAATTTCCATAGCAATCGGTAAATCCTGAGATTCGGCAAGGATATTTTCTTCGAAAGTAGTATAACCCAAAGTTGAGACTTTGACCGTTAAACTATCTGCAGCGGTATTTATTTTGATATTGAATTTGCCTTCTTTATCCGAAATGGCATAGCCTAAAATATTGGCTTTCCCTTTTGGAGAAACCACCACTGAGGTGCTTCCTAAAGCTTCTTCGGTTTCTTCATCGGTGACTCTTCCGGTGATTTCGATTTGTGAAAAACTGGTCAATGACCAAAAACAGACTAATAGCAGTAAAAAATTATTTCTCATTAATGTAATTTTCTATATAATTTTAGTCGGTGATGAATTCGCCGTTTTTTATACTTATCGTAAAGGGATCGATCCCGTGTTTATTTTGATAAGCCGTAGAGGATTTTTTTCCTTTTCCATCTTCCACTTTTATTTTGATTTTCGTGATTTCTCCCTTTTTATTTCTTCGCGGAACACGGTAGGAGAAGTCGAAGTTTTCTTTGGCGAAATAACCTTTGATATCCTCCAATTCTTTATTTGTTGTATTTGCATCAATTGTGAAAGTCATTTTAACCGAGACTTCTTTTTGTGGCTTTTCTTGACTTTCAACTTGTTCCAAACTGTCTGACTGAATTTGATCATTGATTATTATTAATCCTGAATCCTCATTTTTAATGACGTTTACAGACTTGATAAGATCCTTTGTTTTGACTTGTTCATTTTTAAGATTATTCTTTCTTTTTTCTACTGAACGAAGAATTTCTCCTAATTCTTCATCAATATGATGATCAGGCTTTCCATTAATAATAACCGCTGAATTTCTATTTATTGATTGATCTTTATTAGTGAAAGTTTTAAATCCAGTAAAATCTTTGGAAACCACTAATTCAATTTCAGGAATAGGATTGTCTCCGAGTATAGAATAATGATAACCCTCTCCATTTTGATCTGTAAAAGACATTTCAATCTGTGTGAGATTTTTTTCGTTATCAAATCTTAGATTGGAATAGTTGAATTCTATTTGGTGCATCTTTTTTAAAATCCGCCGGATTTTTTTTAAGCTTTTTTCAGTGGTGGATTTATGAATCTTCACTTTTACAAGATCTGTTTCATCTTTTATCAAAACTTGTTTTATCCAATCCAAATCATTTGTTGAAGCTGCTTCTGTACCTGTTTTCAAACCATTGGCTACAGTTACAAACTGTTTCCCCAAAGTGATTAGACTGTCTTTTTCTTCGGAAGTGTCAACTTTAAACGTTGTCGGTTTCATTTCTACATAAATGGTTTCCGCTCGGATGTCTATTTGAAAAACAAAGTAAAATACAGTCAACAACGGCAAGATTAAACCGATTTTTAACGAAGCATATTTTTTAGATTTCCTTTGCTGAAGTTTTTTGATTCGTGTTTTAATAAAAGATTTATGGAAATTGTTCACCGGCAAAGCGGAAGATTTCACTTTGATATAATTCAGTAAACTTAATTGATAGGTTTTTGGAGACCTTAAATCAGCTGTAGCGGCTTGATCGGCAAGAAATTCTAAGTTTTGACTGATGCGTTTTCTATACAACCAAGCCAGCGGATTAAACCAATTCAGGAAAACCAATAAATTGCTCAATAACATATCTACACTGTGATTGTGTTTTACATGAGCTTCTTCGTGTTTTAGGATTAATTCGAGTTCAACAGTAGTGTGAATCGCCGGATTGTAAACAATGTTTTTAAAAATCGAATAAGCTCCAGTTTTATCGTTTGTTTGAATGTATTTGATACCGTTTTTAAAATAATAATTGTTTTGTTTTTTTAAGAAATGTCGCAATTGCCAGAAACCAAATAAAAATCGCAATAAGAGCAATGAAGTTACTGTCAGATATATCCCAAACAGCAAGGTCTCAACATCCAATAATTCCCAAAATCCCGGCTGTTGTGGTAGTGCATTGACAGATTCACTCATAGGCAAACTCGTCGTAGTTGCTTCCTGAACAGAAGAAGATGGGATAACCTCAGTGACAAATGTGACTTGCTCTACAGTCAAGTAAGGTAATATTGCAGCTGTAAAAATCCCGGCCAACAAAAAAACGCGATTGGCTTTGTAATGGGTTCCTCGTTTTAGAAACACCTCATAAACCAACAAAAACAAGCTGAGTATAGCGCTACTTTTCAGTAAATAAATTAAAGTTTCCATAAGGCTTAGTCTTTTTGATTTTCAATGACTTCAAGAATTTCCTCTAATTCTTCCGGGCTGATTTTCTCATCCTTTGCAAAAAAGGTCAACATATTCTTATACGAATTATTGAAAAATCGCTGACTGGCCGATTTCATATAAAAAGAACTGTATTCCTCCTTAGAGATTTTCGGAAAATAACGATGCGTATTACCAAAAGTTTCGTGTGCCACAAAACCCTTAGACTCCAAGTGTCGCACTACCGTAGAAACGGTATTGTAATGATGTTTCTGTGGTAATTCAGGAATAATCTCCTTGATAAAAGCTGTCTCCAACTCCCACAAAACCTGCATCACTTCTTCTTCTCGTTCGGTTAGTTTTTTCATAATTTGTTACTTAAAAAAGAATCTGGACAAAGATACAACTAATTAATTAGTAATGCTACTAAAAAGATAGTTGCGTTTTGTTTTGAATATTTAATTAAGGTGACAAGGAGACTGATTCGCATCCTTAGGACAGCATAAAAAAAGCAAATTTCAGAGAACTCTTCAAGAGTTTGAAACCCTTGAAGAGTTGTGCTACCTCTTTATTTTAAAAGTCTTAGTTGCAATCGTAAAATTACAACTCAGTTTGACAATTCAAAAGAAAGCAATTAGTAGATCACAGTACCAAGGCTCCTTACTTTTATCTCCATCTATATTTTGCATCAGCTGTATTTTAGTTTACTTTTGTCTTCTTATAAAGTAGTTGTTATGGCGAATTTTACGATGGTGGCGAAAACTTTTGCAGGACTGGAAGCAATTCTGGCAAAAGAGTTACGTCTTTTGGGAGCAGGAAATATTCAACCCGGAATAAGAGTGGTGAGTTTTGAAGGCGATAAAGGGTTTATGTATAAAGCGAATCTTTCTTTGAGAACTGCCTTACGCGTTTTAAAACCGATTGCAGAATTTGATGTTCGCTCGGAAGATGAGTTTTATCGTAAAATTTACGACATCGATTGGGAAAAATATCTTAATGTAGAAGATTCTTTCGCGATTGACTCTACCGTACATTCTGAAAAGTTTACACATTCAAACTATGTTACGCTTAAAGCGAAAGATGCGATTGTCGATAAATTCAGAAATGTGGCTGGGAAACGTCCGGATATCGATTTGCAAAATCCCAAGTTGCGGATAAACATTCATATCAATGATCAGTTTTGTACGGTCTCTTTAGACAGTTCGGGAGATTCTTTGCACAAAAGAGGGTATCGAAAAGAAACCGGAGAAGCTCCGATTAACGAAGTGTTGGCGGCCGGGATGCTGATGCATGCGGGATGGGACGGAAGATCCGACTTTCTCGATCCAATGTGTGGAAGTGGAACAATCTTGATTGAAGCGGCGATGATTGCATTAAACATTCCCGCAAATATCAACAATGCAGGGTTTGGATTTAAAAACTGGAAAGATTGGGATCCGGAATTATATGATATAATTGAAAAAGCTCAACTGGATAGAATTCGAGATTTTAAATATGAAATTATAGGCTATGATATTTCCGAGGAAGCCGTAACCAAAGCAAAAGAAAATGTGGCTAATGCCAATTTATCCGATTTTATAAAAGTCTTTAAAGCGGATTTCTTCACCTCAGAAAAATACAGCAAAGGACATTTACACATGGTTTTCAATCCGCCGTATGGAGAACGGTTGGCGATAAATATCCCGGAATTCTATGAGAAAATCGGAGACACTTTAAAGCAAAACTATCCCGGCTCGCAAGCTTGGTTTTTGACTTCGGATGTAGAAGCTATGAAGAGTGTTGGTTTGCGGACTTCGCGAAGAGTTAAACTATACAACGGTCCTTTGGAAGCGCGATTACTGCAATATGAAATTTATGAGGGAACCAAAAAGAAAAAACGGCCGAGAATTAAACGCAAAAAATAGCTTAGCGTAAAGTTTAGACAAAAAAGACCGCCTCAAAAATCAATTAAACCACTCACTATCTGCATTAACAACAATCACAATAGTGATTTTTGAGACGGCCCTTACAAAAATAACCCTATAATTAAATCAAATTCAAGACAATAAAACTAATCCAAGTTTTTATGGAAAACTATCTGTGATTAATCAATCACATTTTCCATCCACGTCACACGATTGTCCTTCCTCGACAATCAGCGTAGGGTTATCTTCTTCCTTAAATTCTTTCCAACTTTTTTCCAATACTTCAAGAAACGCTTCTTCAGGTTGTGCTCCGGAAACGCCATATTTATTATTAAAAACAAAGAACGGAACTCCTTTCACGCCAATATGAGCTGCTTCTTGTTTATCTTTTTCTACTTCTTTTTTAAATTCGTCGGTAAACAACATTCGATCTACATCTTCTTCCCGCAAACCAACCGATGTTCCAACTTCGCGCAGCACCGATTTGTCATCAATGTTTTTTCCTTCTTCAAAATGTGTCTTAAACAATGCTTCTTCAATTTCGCTGTCCAAATTCTTGGTTTTCGCAAGTTGAATTAACCGATGAGCATTAAAGGAATTGGCAACCGTAGTCTTTTTAAAGTTTAATTCCAATCCCATCTCCTGCCCCATTTTTGTAGCTCCTTCCAACATATTCTCCACCTGTTCTTGACTCATCCCTTTAGTTTCTACAAGATGCTCAAGATCCGACTTTTTTGGATCGGTTTTAATTGTAGGATCCAGTTCAAAACTGTACCAACTAACCCTGACTTCATCTTTATGAGCAAACTTTTCTAAAGCATTTTCAAACTTGTGTTTGCCAATATAGCAAAACGGACACCTGATATCTGACCAAATTTTTATTTCCATAATTTATTATCTTACTGACAAAAATAACTATTTTACTGTATCCTAATGGTTAATAAACTCATAAGTATTTAGCAAGCTTTCAGTGGTTTAGCTGAAAAACAGACAAACTCCACGACTTGTCTTTATTTATAGCTCTTAGGCATAATTATGTTGAAATCCTTAGCCTTATAAAATAAACTCCAATCACTTAAAGATCTGACAAAAAGGGTTTAGGTGAAAGATTTCACCATTAAGATTTGACCTTAATCCGATTTCTATTTGGAAGAGCTTTCCCGTCCTCTCAAAACGAGCCTGAGGATTGGGAGCGCCAGGAAGACGAGTATACAGCTCACATCATAAACTTGGTCTGGTTTAGAATCTATATAATATGTTTAAAATATATTTCAATAATTGTTCCATTTTATAGTAGGAAAATTCATTGAACCCAGTGTCTAAAATGAGAACAAATAGCTTTTTTAAAAAAGAAATATTACTTTTTTAAGTGACTTAGATCTGGGTTGGATTACTTCAGAAAATCAAAAAAAAACAAAAGAACCAGTTTCTAACCGTTAAGAACGACTAAGTGTATACCCCCACAAAATCAATCAATTAAAAGAAAATAAACGGATAAATACCACAAAAAATAGCAACTCCTTCAAAAAACCACCATGAACCGGACAGATTGAATTACATTTGAAGAAACCATGCATAAACCATCGATAATGAAACCTTCAACAATCAACAATTATTTGTTATTAAAACTTCCACTTGCTCGTATTGCCGGAGTGAAGTTGTCATATTGTAAAAAAGAAGAAGCTCAAACCCGTGTAAAATATCGCTGGCTGAATCAAAATCCATTTAAAAGCATGTTTTGGGCTGTACAAGGAATGGCAGCAGAACTTTCTACCGGAGCATTATGTACTGCAAAAATCAAAAGTTTAAATAGCAACATTTCCATGTTAGTCGTCGACATGAAAGGTAAATTCACCAAAAAAGCAGTTGGCAAAATTAAATTTACTTGTACTCAAGGACTGGAAGTAGAAGAAATTATTGAAAAAGCAATTCTTACAGGTAAGAGTCAAACTTTAGAAATGAAAAGTGTGGGAATCGATGAAAAAGGAGATCAGGTATCTGTGTTTTATTTTAATTGGAGCTTTAAGCTGAGAACTTGAAATTTTAGAAGATGGAAGGCTACACTTTACATTCAAAAACACAAAGGATTCTTAGTTATTTGACCATACTTTTATATTTTCGCCCATTCAATTCAAATTTATGTAAAAATGAAAAAAATCATCTTATTGCTCTCTGCTATGGCTCTCTTAATTTCTTGCGATCAAGCTTCAGGAGAAAAAACTGCCTATGTGAATAACTCAACTTTATTCAAAGAATTTGAAGCATTTTCAGCTTCGACCAAAAGGTTTGAACGCAAACAGCAGCAATTACAAGAAGAAGTACAGCGGGAAGGACAAAAGTTTCAACAAAAAGTTCAAGATTTCCAAGAGAACTTTCAAAACATGACCGAAAAGGAAGCCGAAGAACTGCAGATGGAATTACTACAGGAACAACAACGATTGGAAAATGCAATGCAACAACAAGAAACCCAACTCAGAAATGAAATGAATCAAACGCAAGATTCTTTAGAAAACATTCTGATGACCGAGGTGAAAAATTATGCTGAAAATCAAAATTACACCTATATTTTTGGAATGAATGAAAACTACAATCTGATATACGCCAAAGATTCTAAAGACATTACAAAAGAAGTTTTAGACTTGTTAAATAAAAAGGAATAGTTTAATCAAAATGCAGAATAACCTATAAACACTTTTTTAATTTACAAAAAACTCACAAAAAACTGATTAAGCAACTTAGTCGGTTTTTTTTATTCAAAAGTTTAACATTTTTTATGTTTTTTTAGTTCGGTATTCACTGAACTAAGTATATATTTGCCGTTTTAAAATAAACAACCATTGAAAGAAAGAGAGATAAAAGAGCAGTTGGTGGAGGAGATCGGGGTGTATTTTGAAAAAACACTGCAACTGACTCCTTTGGCGGCACGTTTATATGGCCTGTTGATGCTTTGTCCAAAATCCGGACATTCATTTGAAGAGATTGTAGAATTATCTCAATCGAGCAAGAGTTCAGTTTCGGTCAATCTAAATTTGCTCTTGAACAATGGTAGTATTGAATATTTCACGAAACCCGGAGAGCGGAAGCGTTTTTTTCGCTTGAGCAAAAATTATTTAAAGGTAAGTCTGGAAAAATATAAAAACCAACTATCAGAAGAATTAAAAATACTTCAAAAAGTGAAGGATTTTAATGTTCAATACAACAAGGAAAAACACGAAAAGCATAAAGCTTTTGCAAAAATGTATACCGAGTATCTGGAAACACATTACCAGAACTTAGAACGTACAATAAATAAAATGAATCAAATCGAAAGAAAGTTTATATAATTATCCCATGAAAAAATATCTTTATTCTTTTGTTTTTTTGACAATTGCCCTCAGCCTAATCTCTTGTGGAAATCCGCAAGATCAGAATGCTCAGATGCAAGGTCAGCAACAAGCCACACCGGTGGTAACCGTCAAAATTCATACTGACAGCGCAACTACTTACAAGCGTTATTCCACTCGAATAGAAGGCATTATAAACAGTGACGCCAGACCTAAGATTTCAGGTTATATAACCGATGTTTTAGTTGATGAAGGCGAAAAAGTAAAGAAAGGACAAGTTCTTTTTCGCTTAGAAACAGAATCTTTATCAGAAGAAGCTTCTGCCGCTCAAGCAAACATCAATGCCGCTCAGGTTCAGGTCAATCAGCTTAAACCACTGGTTGAAAAAGATATTGTAAGTGAAAATCAACTGGCTACAGCTCAAGCAAAATTGAGTCAAGCTAAAGCGAGTTACCAAAGTATTAAAGCGAATATCGGATATGCCACAGTTAGAAGCCCTGTTGATGGATTTGTTGGAGAGATTAGAAAACGAAGAGGTAATCTCGTTAGTCCAAGCGACCCAAAACCTTTGACAGTAGTTACTGAAATCAGTCAGGTTTATGCTTATTTCTCCATGAATGAGAAGGATTATTTGAACTTTTTAAAGACCGCAGAAGGAGAAACCAGAGCTGAAAAAATTGAAAACATGCCTGAGGTTACCTTGGTATTAGCCAATGGTGACGAATACGAGCACAAAGGAAAAATCCAGACCATCAATTCTCAAATTGATAAAGAAACCGGTACCGTTTCTTTTCGAGCGATATTTGATAACCCTAATCAACTTCTCACCAATGGAAGTACCGGGCAAATTAAAGTGCCTACTTATTACGAAAATATGCCAATGGTACCAAGAAAATCTACTTTTGAAAGACAAGGTCGTACTTATGTTATGAAAGTTCAACAAACCGACAGTAGCACGGTGGCCTTACTCAATGAGATTTCTGTATCCAGAGGAGAAGGAAATCTTTATATCATACATTCAGGAGCCGAAGGAGGAGATGAAATAGTGGCCGAAGGCGTAGATAGACTTCGTTCCGGACAGGCGATTATACCAAATGAACAGCCGTGGGACAGCGTTGCTAAACCCGTTCAGCCTCAATTTAAATAAAATCATTTTTTGAAGAGTTTTAATTATGCTTGATAGATTTATAGAAAGACCGGTTTTGTCAACGGTAATATCCATAATTATTGTGATTTTGGGAATTATCGGAGTGACAACCTTACCCGTAACACAGTATCCCGATATTGCACCACCAACCGTAAGCGTAACGGCTACTTACCCCGGCGCTAATGCGGAAACAGTATTGGAGAGTGTGATCATCCCTATTGAAGAACAAATTAACGGGGTAGAAGGAATGACTTATATTACCTCTACCGCTTCCAATAGTGGTAGAGGACAAATTACCGTGTTTTTTGACCAGGATTATGATCCTGACATTGCCGCGGTAAACGTACAAAACTTGGTAGCTCTTGCAAACCCCGTATTGCCCAGTGAGGTGATTCAGATTGGGGTTGAAACCAAGAAACAGCAGAGTAGTGCATTGATGTTTATGTCAGTTTATAGTGAAAACCCGGAATACGACGATACTTACATCGCAAACTACTTGGATATAAATGTCGTTCCTGAAATAAAAAGAGTTCATGGAGTAGGAAATGTACAGGTTTTTACTTCTAAAAATTATTCGATGAGAGTCTGGATTAAACCGGACAAAATGGCTTCTTACGGCTTGGAACCTTCAGATGTTATCGCAGCGATTAACGAACAAAGTCAAGAAGCGGCTGCGGGTGCTTTAGGAGAAAACCACGGAGAAAGTTTCTCTTATACCATAAGATATTCCGGTCGATATGACGATAAAGAAGAATATGAAAACATTGTCATTAAAGCAATGGGAGACGGAGAATTCCTGCGTCTAAAAGATGTAGCTGATATTGAATTAGGAGCAGAAAATTACGGCACCGCTTCTACTACAAAAGGGTTTCCAAGTGTATCGATGGGTATTTTCCAAACCAAAGGTTCGAATGCAAGGGAAATTATTAATGAAATTTACGATCACTTAGAGGAAATGGAAAAAGATTTCCCCGAAGGATTGCATTATTTTGTTCCCTTTGATACCAACAAGTTCCTTAATGCTTCGATAAACAAAGTAGTGCGTACTTTGGTAGAAGCATTTATCTTAGTGTTTATTGTAGTGTTTATCTTCCTACAAGATATTCGTTCTACTTTAATTCCGGCTATTGCAGTTCCGGTATCTATTATCGGAACGTTTTTCTTCTTAAATTTATTCGGGTTTTCCATTAACCTATTGACCCTCTTTGCCTTGGTTTTGGCAATTGGTATTGTGGTAGATGATGCAATTGTTGTTGTAGAAGCCGTTCAGGCAAAACTCGAACAAGGTGAAAAAAATGTAATGAAGGGAACCAAGGAAGCGATGCACGAAATTGCCGGAGCAATTGTTGCGATTACCTTGGTGATGGGTGCAGTATTTCTGCCGGTAACTTTTATCCCGGGTCCGCCGGGAGTGTTTTATAAACAATTCGGGATTACCCTGATGATTGCTATTTTTATTTCAGCAGTAAACGCATTGACTTTAAGTCCGGCTTTATGTGCAGTTTTCCTGAAACCAAAAAAGGAAAATAATCAAAAGAAGAAAAATGTGATGGAACGTTTCCACACCGGTTTCAATACCGCTTTTAATGCCACAGTGCGTAACTATGGAAAATCCCTTCACTGGATATTTAAACATAAATGGGTCACCCCGCTCGTTTTGGTTTTAGCCGGAATAGGTATTTGGTGGACATCCAATCAGCTTCCTACAGGTTTTATTCCCGAGGAGGATCGAGGTGTTCTTTTTGCGAATGTCGAATTGCCTGTGGGAGCTACATTAGACAGAACAGCTGAGGTTGAACGAGAACTGACTGAAAAAATTATTCAAATTCCGGGAGTTCGAGGCGTTTCATTTGTAGCCGGATTTAGCTTGCTAAGTGGTCAAGGTGGTAACTTCGGATTAGGATTTGTTCAGTTAGATGATTGGGATGAAAGACAAGACGACGACAAATCTGCCGAGGCCATCCTTGGAAAATTATTTGGTGTAGCTGCAACGGTACCACAGGCCAACACCCTGTTTTTTGCGCCCCCAAGTATTCCGGGATATGGAGCTACCGGTGGTTTTGAAGTGAACTTCTTAGATAGATCCGGAGGTAGTTTTGACCAACTGAATGCGGAAAACCAAGAGTTTTTGATGAAACTAAACCAGAGACCGGAAATTCAATATGCGCAATCCGGGTTTAGTACCGAATATCCACAATATGAAATGGATATAAATATTCCGGTCGCCAAGGAGGCAGGAGTAGATGTAAATTCGATATTTAGAACCCTTCAAGGATATATCGGTGGAATTTATACAGCGGATTTCTCTCTATTTGGAAAACAGTTCAAAGTATATGTTCAAGCCGCTCCGGAAGACCGGGTTTCTACCGAAGACTTAGATAATATGTATGTGCGTACCGCCTCAGGAGAAATGGCGCCGGTATCCCAGTTTGTTGATTTAAATCGAACTTATGGACCAAGCTCCGTAACCAGATTTAACCTGTTTAATTCAACTAAAATTACCGGAGCAACAAATCCCGGATATACTTCAGGAGATGCGGTTAATGCCATTGAAGAAGTGATAACCGAATTCCCTGCAAACTTTACGGTTGATTACTCAGGGTTGACACGAGAGGAGGTAAAAGCAGCCGGACAAACCACTATTGTATTTGTATTGGTGATTGTATTTGTTTATTTCTTCTTAGCAGCGCAGTATGAAAGTTATTTATTGCCATTATCTATTTTGTTCTCCGTTCCGGTAGGAATATTCGGAGCTTATTTGAGTGCTATGTTGATGGGAGTAGAGAACAGTATTTATCTGCAAATTGCCTTAATTATGTTGATTGGATTGTTGGCGAAAAACGCAATTTTGATTGTTGAGTTTGCCATCCAAAGAAGAAGGCAAGGAGAAACGATTTTTGATGCAGCCATCGATGGTGCCCAAGCGCGTTTACGTCCAATTCTGATGACCTCCTTCGCTTTTATTTTTGGACTGATGCCCTTAGTATTAGCAACCGGGGTTGGTGCAGTCGGAAACCGTTCAATTGGTACCGGATCCGTGGGGGGGTTGCTGATAGGAACAGTTTTGGGAGTCTTTGTCATTCCTACTTTGTTTATCTTCTTCCAGTGGATCGAAGAAACACTAGTCGGAGCACCCTTTGATGAGGAGCAATTAGACGAAAATGCAAATAATTCTTTAGAAAAATAAGTTATGAAAAGCATATATAAAGTTTTAGGAATAGTTGTTACATTCTTGCTTTTGCAATCTTGTTTCGTAGCCAAAGACTATGAAGAACCTGAAAACATAATTGTAGAAGAGGAGCTTTATCGAACTGATGAAATCCCGCAAGACAGTATCGGTAATATGGCTGATCTTTCTTGGACAGAAATCTTCACAGATTCTTATTTAAGAGAATATATAAATAAAGCCTTAACCAATAATGTCGATATAAGAATTGCTCTCCAGCAAATTGCCGCTGCAGAAGCTTATATAAAGCAAGGGAAAGCAGGTTATTTGCCTTCTTTAAATGCAGGAGCCGATTATACGTTGACTTATCCTTCAAAAAATGGTTCTCAAGGTGCGCTCTTATCACAAACAGGATCAGATCATGTAGAGATTTTTAATCTTTCGGGAAATCTATCTTGGGAAGCAGATGTTTGGGGGAAAATCCGAAGTCAAAAACGTGCTTTTGATGCTTCTTATCTTCAAACTGTAGCTGCACATCAAGCGGTTAAAACCGGATTGATAGCCAGAGTAGCAGCAACTTACTATCAGTTGTTAGCTATTGACAAACAAATAAAAGTAACAGAACAAACAGTCGAAACGCGTTTTAGAAGCTTAGAAACTACCAGATCTTTGAAAGAGGCAGGAGCAGGAAATATCACTTCTACTGCAGTTCAACAAACTGAAGCGCAATATTTAGATGCAAAATCTATGTTGATCGATTTAAAAAATCAAGCGCGATTGTTAGAAAATGTTATGTCTTTGTTGATGGGGGAAGAACCACATAGTATTGAACGTTCAGAATTGGACCAGCAAAACATCACAACAGAGCTGAAAGTGGGCGTCCCAATCGAATTGTTGAGCAACAGACCAGATGTTATTATGGCGGAGAATAATTATAGACAAGCCTTTGAAATGAAAAACGTGGCAAGAGCTAATTTCTACCCCTCATTTACAATTGGTGCCGCAGGGGGAATAGAATCTCTGAAATTGGATAATTGGTTTGATGCCAACTCGCTTTTTGCTAATGTATTGGGAGGAATAACCGCTCCGATTTTTAATGGTCGTCAAATTAGAACGCAATTTGAAGTTTCTCAAATTCAACAAGAGCAAGCGCGATTGGATTATAGGGGCGTATTGCTTGTAGCAACTAAAGAAGTTTCTGACGCGCTTTTTAATTATGAATCTGCGTCAGAAAAAATCGAGATCAAAAAAGACCAAAGAGAGTTATTGGAACAAGCAGTTGAAGATTCTCAAGCACTCTTAGAAAGTGGATATAATAACTTCAGTTACTTGGAAGTGCTAACAGCTCAAGAAAGTGTGTTGAACTCCAGCTTAGATGTGATCAATGCAGAATTATCACAGCTGATCAGTATGATAGATTTATATGAAGCTCTCGGCGGTGGATGGAAGTAAGGTTGAAGTTTAAGTTTTGGTTAATTGTGTGAAAACCGAGTGACTAAAAATCACTCGGTTTTTTATTCGTAAAACATATTTTTGAATAGAATTACTCCGCTTTGAACCTCAAACATACTCAGGAGCTAAAATCAACTTCATAAACTGTAATCCAATTCTTTTAATTTAATGTAATGGCATTTTTTAGTTTCAACAAGTGTAAATCGATTAAACAGATCGACTCAACGATTTTGGCAACTCAGCCTTTAACAAATCAGTATCAAACATTATATTATTATCAACTGTTTTTCTTCTTATAATTGTTAGTTTTGCTTACAAATTAAGCGGAGTCCTTTGGATCCCACATAGCGTTTTAAAGTGAAGAAACTATTCTCTTTTCTGGCTTTTATTATCTTTTTTCAACCCGCATGGCCGTTTGTAGAATACTTCTTATTTAAAGATTATATCATCGCCGAGTTTTGTATCAATCAAGATAATCCGGAAATGGAATGTGACGGGACTTGTTTTTTACACGACCATATCGCACTTCATTCAGATCACGATCACAAAAACTCCAACAGCAACAATCAAATTAAAACCGGAGTTTATTTGGTTCTCTATTTTGAGAATCCTCCAAAATTTAATCTCAAAAAAATAGGTATAGACAAGCCTAAAAAACTTTCTTATTCGACTAACCTCTATACACAGTCGGTTATTTTTGAAATTTTCCAACCTCCCAGAGCCATAGCTTAAATATTTCGTTTTATGCTATAAATTATTCTCTGATTTCTTCAGAGGAAACCGTTATGCTTTGCATTTACACGACTTATGCAGCGTATAGCAAAGCATTACAAAAATTTCAACAATAATGTTATTATATTTTAATAAGAAGAAACTCATACTTTCTGCTTTTATCCTTTGTTCCTTACTATGCTTCACTAAACTCAGCGCCCAAAATGATCAAGAGGCATTTGAAATGTTGTCGGATAGCGTGGGACAAATGGATTTAATGGAGGTGATTTTAATCGCGCCCAGCAGAACATTCGATCAACAGAGACAACAAAAACCTTTAGCCGGTATCGATGAAATTCTCGAAACGTCTAAAAATCTACGGATGATAAAACGTGGCGCTTATGCGTGGGAGCCGGCAATCAACAATATGACTTCCGAACGCCTGGCTGTTACCATTGACGGGATGCGTATTTTCGAAGCTTGCACCGATAAAATGGATCCGGTAACTTCCTATGTAGCTACTTCCAACTTAGAAGAAGCGCAAATTGGTTCCGGACAACAAGGTTCAATTTTCGGAAATACTATCGGGGGCGGGGTAAATTTAAAGGTGAACAAGAGTGATTTTGAACCCAAAGGATGGACCGGTAGGTTGGAATCCGGTTATGAAACCAACAATAAACTCCGCATTTTTGGAGGAAAAGTAAGTTATGCCGATAGCTTATTTTACATCGATGTAGATGCGAGTTATCGCAAAGCCGATAATTACAAAGCCGGTGGAAATGAAGAAATTGAATTCTCTCAATACACCAAATACAATACTTCACTCAACACAGGCGTTAAATTAGCTGAAGGAAAATCTCTTCACGGCAGCTTTATTTATGACGAAGCCGTTGATGTGGGATATCCTGCTTTAACGATGGATGTTTCTCAAGCTCGTGCTTTTATCAGCTCTTTGAGTTATCAACAGGATAAGTTGGGAGAAAATTGGAGAAATTGGGAAACAAAACTGTATTACAACACGATTAAACACGTGATGGATGACAGTAAAAGACCCGATGTTCCCATTCGGATGGATATGCCGGGATGGAGTAAAACCGCCGGTTTCTATTCTCAAAGCCTCTTGTTTAAAGATAAACACCGATTTCTTTTTAAAGTCGATGGCTATTACAACAAATCTTTAGCAGAAATGACAATGTATTCGCCAGATCCCGATGAATCTCCAATGTTTATGCTCACCTGGCCGGATGTCAGAACAACTAACTTTGGCGTGTATGCTGAAGACAGAATAACTTTGGGAAATGCACATTTACAATTATCAACCCGATTGAGTTATCACAATCAATATGTGGCAGATGATTTTGGATTGAGTGGCAATATGATTTTCCATCCGGATATGGATCGTTCTAACACCCGCTTTTTAAAGAATTTCTCTGCTCAGTTTCATCAGTTAGCAGGTAATTTTGACATCGATGCCGGATTATCTTATGGCGAAAGAGCGCCGTCGGTTTCTGAAGGTTATGGAAATTATCTCTTTAATAGTTTTGACAACTATGATTATATAGGAGATCCGGATTTAACGACCGAGGGCTCAGCAGAAGCTAATTTATCATTGACCTATAAAATCCCGAAATTCGAGATTAGTGCAAAAGCTACTTATTTTCACGTTTATAATTATATCATCGGAAAAGTGGACCCAGACTTAACTCCGATGGCTATTGGAGCAGATGGAGTTAAGGTTTATAAGAATTTGAAATATGCCGAATTATATAATGCAACGCTTGCAGGAGAATATCGGTTTATTCCGGCCTTAAAACTCAATGCTCAAATATCTTATCACCGTGGAAAAGATAATGAAGGTGAAAACCTACCGTTAATCAGTCCGGTTTCTTATCGCAGTCATTTGGAGTTTAATAAGGATGACTATATGGCAACACTTTCAGTAGATGGAGCGGCCACGCAAAGTAATTTCAATCCGGAATATGGAGAGAACAAAACTCCGGCTTACGCATTGTTGTCAGCCAGTGTCGGAAGGCAATTTTACCTTAACAATAATGATCTATACCTAAAAGCAGGTGTAGAAAATATTTTTGATAAATATTACACCACTTATACCGATTGGAATAACATTCCACAATTGGGGCGCAATATTTATATAAACGCCACTTTTTCAATTAATTAAACACTTTAAAAAATCAACAAATGAAAAATATATTTTTAAAATCAAGTCTTATTTTAATGGCAATCGTATTGTTTAGTTGCTCGAGTGATGATGACAACAATACCTATGAAGAAAATCCGGTGGACGACATGTATATGTTCCACAGCTTTTCTCAAAACAATTATTTAGTCGAATTATATTCAGAAAATCCTCAGCTAAAAACAGGTTACAATAAATTAGCCTTAACCATACAAGATGAGGAAACCGATGAATTTATCGATGATGCCGAATTATCGTGGAAACCGATTATGCACATGACCGAAATGAGTCACGCAGGTCCGCACAGCGATTTGAATAATTCACGAAACAATCAGATTTACGAAGGTTATCTCGTTTTCCAGATGCCGGGAAATGAAGAGGAATATTGGGAACTGAACCTCAACTTTGATGTGAAAGGAGAAAGTTTTGATGAAACAATCTCCTTGGATATCCGGCCGACTTCAGACGGATTAGTCAACACACAATCTTTTGAAGGGGCAGACGAAAAACATTATATCTTGGCCTATATGGAGCCTCAAGTTCCAAAAGTAGCCACCAATGATATAGAGGCTGTGCTTTACAAAATGGAAGATATGATGAATTTCTCTATCGTCGAAGATTATCATATTGCTTTGGATCCACGAATGCCGAGTATGGGAAATCACAGTTCACCTAATAATGAAGACTTGATTTATGACAGTACAACTCAAACCTATAAAGGGAAAGTATCTTTAACGATGACCGGATATTGGGTATTCAATTTGAAATTATTAAACGACGAGGGAGAAGTTTTAAAAGGCGAAGACATCACCGAAGACAATGAGCAAAGCAGTCTTTATTTTGAAATTGAATTCTAATCCTTAGCGTCAACCTCAAGCCTTAAGCCTTGTAAGTAACCGTCTCAACAATAAATTTATGAGGTGGTTACTTTTTTTGTTTAAAAATGATATAAGTAGATAGTTGAATCCATTACGGTTTTTTTGTACGGAGTAGATTTTTTATTCTACAATACGATCTCTGCGCCGCCTCTCCAAGAAACTCAAGTCTTTCCTTTTACAATTCGCCAAATCCTTTTTTTCACACAAAATTCTTTATAAATCAGAAAACTCATCGCTTTATAAAATCACTCACCAAGTTTTCCGCTTCTTTTAATGCATCTTCTAATTTGTCATTAAAAATAACATGATCAAATTGCGGAGCAGTAGCCATTTCTATAGAAGCTTTCGCTATGCGTATATTAATTTTCTCTTCATTTTCGGTACCTCGCTTTTTTAATCGAATTTTTAATTCATCGATATCAGGCGGTTGTACAAAAACCGTCAAAGTACGTTCGGGATAGATTTTTTTAATCTCCAAGGCGCCTACCACATCAATATCAAAAATCACGTGTTTCCCTTCCGCCCAAATTCGTTCCACTTCACTTTTCAAAGTACCGTAAAAGTTATCTCGATAAACTTCCTCCCATTCCAAGAAATCATCGTTTTTAATATGATTTTTAAACTCTTCGGTGTTCATAAAGTAATAATCCTTCCCGTGTACCTCATCTGAACGAGATTTTCTGGAAGTAGCTGAAATAGAAAACTCCAAATTAAAAACCTTTTGCGTCAGTAAATGTCTAACCGTAGTCGTTTTGCCAGATCCAGAGGGGCCTGAAAACGCAATGAGTTTACCTTGTGCCATTACAATACATTTAAAATTTGTTCCTTAATTTTTTCCAGCTCATCCTTCATCTCAACGACCAATTTCTGCATTTCCAAATCGTTGGATTTACTGCCAATCGTGTTGATTTCCCTTCCTATTTCTTGTGTGATAAATCCTAACTTCCGACCGTTGGATTCCGGAAGATCTAAGGTTTGAGAAAAGTAATTCAAGTGATTTTTTAAACGCGTAATTTCTTCGGTGATATCAAACTTTTCGGCGTAATAAATCAATTCCTGTTCAAAACGGCTTTCATCTACTTCAACTTTTAGTTCGGCAACAGCGTTGTTTAAGCGTTCGCGCATATTTTGCATTCGCTTTGGATCTATCCGTTTTACTTCTTCCAATAATTCTGTCAAAAGCTTAATCCGCAATCTAAAATCTTCTTCTAAGGATTTTCCTTCATCATTTCGATATTGATTCAATTGCTCAAGTGCTTGTGACAAACAGGTTTTAACCGCTTCAAATTCCTCTTCATCGATTTCTTCTTCTGCCGTAGTTACCGCATCCGGTAAGGTAACCGCCATTTTCAAAAGCGCTAATTCAGAAGCGTCTTCGGAAAGAACTGCTTTCAAATCCTTCATATATTGCTGAAGAACCGATGTGTTAATTTTATTAGCACCTTCACCTGAAGACCCTTCCACAGAAAGTCTAAAATCAATTTTACCCCGACTGACTTCGTCGCTAATCATTTTGTGTAACACCAATTCCTTTTCACGATACTCAGCAGGAATTCTGGCGTAGATATCAAATCTTTTACTGTTTAGTGATTTGAGTTGAATGTTTATTTTTTTGTGAGAAAAGTCAATACTGCTTTTCCCAAATCCGGTCATTGATTGAATCATCTGATTGATTTAAAGATTGTGCAAATGTACTAAAAAGAAACTGCCTCAAGATATATTTTCTTGAGGCAGTTTAACCATCATTTTAAAGATTTTTATTAATTCTCGTCAGGCAGATTACTATACTGCTCAGAATAATGCAACATTTGCTCTGCAAAACTCTTTGGGTGAGTCACTTCAACATCGGTGATTTCCCCATCATCGTCTTTCACAAGTGTCAAAATCGGATTCGCAAATCCACCATAAGGAGCCGTGGCGATTTTCTCATTTCGCTTCAAAACTTCTTGGTGAATGTTAGGATCTACTTTCACTCCATAATTTTCGACTAAATCTCTCGCAGCATCATAATCTCCTTCAGACTTAATCCGTTGTACTTCTCGTAAAAGTTCTCCGAAATACTCACGCAATTTATCATAATCATTAATGACAAAATATGTTTTTCCGCCTTTGGTTTTCTTCTCAATTACTTTGTCATCTTTACCTTTTTCATAGACCCAATGGGTAATCCAAGAACGATTACGCATATGTGACTCTTCAATATCTTCTCCTAATTCAATACGAATCAATTGCGTCATCAGTCCGTTTCGGATATAATCATTATAACCGGCTTCAGACAATTTCAGATAATCATCGGTCAACCCCATTTCTTCTATTTTTGGATCTCTCATATAATATAAGCCGACTAAATCAGCTCGTCCTTCTTCAATAGTGGAAGCATAACTTTTTAAAGTTTCTTTAGGCTCCCCTACTCCGCTGCCCAATCTTCCTGAAGCGTGTCCGACTACTTCGTGTAAAGTAGTGTGAATATTATCTGCAAGTTCTCCGTATTCTTTGGAAAGCTCTACTTCTTCGTCTGTGTAAGCAAATTCTTTCAACTTTTCACTTCCGCCCGCTTCGCTGTATGCATGTATAATATTTCCCAAAGAAACTGATTTACTACCAACGTGTTCTCTGATCCACTCTTGGTTAGGCAAGTTAATTCCGATAGGAGATGTTGGAGAAGTAGCGCCACCCAATCCGGCAACATTGACAGTTTTATAAACAACACCCACTACTGAATCTTTTTTATACTCGTCCATAATCGGTGAATTGTCTTCAAACCACTGTGCGTTTTCACCTACCACTTGCATTTGCTCAGACATTTCAAAATCAGTGATTTGAACTACATTTTCAAAAGTAGCTTTGTACCCTTTCGGATCGTCATAGACTTCAATAAATCCGTTGATAAAATCGATATCTCCCTCTGTAGCCTGAGTCCAAGCTACACTGTAATCATCCCAAGTCTGCAAGTCTCCGGTTTTATAAAACTCGATTAGAAGTTTAAGTGCTTTTTCTTCTTTTTCGTTTTCAGCAACTTCTTTAGCTTTCTCTAACCAACCGATTATTTTATCGATTGCCGCTCCATACATTTCGCCACTTTTCCAAACGCGATCTTTAAGCTCTCCATTTTCTTTGACCAGTTTTGAATTTAAGCCAAAAGCTAATGGTTTTTCCGGATTAGGAGATTTCATCGCTTGATAATGCTGGTCGACTTCCTTGGCAGTTATTCCGGGACCATAAAAATTTACGGCAGAACCACTAATCAATCCTTTAGAAGTATCCAGGTTTACCTTTTTACTGTCTTCGTCATTAAATATTATTTCAAAAATATCATTTTCTAAATCCGTATTGGTTTTCTTCATTAGGTCTTGCAAATATTCTCTGCTGAAATCCGGTTGGAATTTATTGTTTGAATAATGATGATGGATTCCATTGGCGAACCAAACTTTCTTCAAATAAATTTCAAAGTTCTTCCAGTTCTCATCATTTTTATCACCGTCAAAATTGGTGTAAACATTTTCTAAAGCTCTTCTGATTTTCAGATTGTACTTATAATTTTGATCCCAAAATATATCTCTTCCTTCCAATCCGGCCTCCACCAAATAATAGATATATTTTTTCTGTTTTAAGGAAAGTTTATCCCATCCGGGAATTTCATAATTGAGAACTTTGACATCTCCAAATTCTTCCAACAAATATTGAAAATCCGAATCTTGTGAAGATTTAGTTTGTTCTTGCGTTTCGGGTTTCTTGGTTTCACTTTGTTTTGCTTCCTCTCCACACGAAGCGAAAAGCAACATCCCGGCTAAAACCAGCGGTATTAATCTTATTTTGAATTTCATAAATTGAATTTTTTATTTGGCCAAATATAACCATTAAAAAAGGTTACTTAAAAAGACGTTAATGATCTTTTTCATGTTTTATTGGAATTTTATTTAAGGATACACCAAATGTCCGCTTAAGTGTTGTTCTACATCGATTTCCGGCGGGACATTTTTCAATACCACATTTCCTGTACTCCAAAGTGCTCCTGTAATTTTATGAATCGGAAAGACAATCATGTCATTGGCGCTGCGCTGATAAAAACTCACTTCGTCTGCTTTCAGTGCTGCTCCTTCAAAACGGCCATTTTGTCCCCAAAACCAAATCCCCAAATCCTCTGTTTCTCCTTGAATTCGATAAACAGCAGAGACGTTATCTTCAATAATGATTCTTTGATTTTCAATATGCATTTCCCAGATTCCCGAGGAGGTTTCTTCAGATAGTCCGGATTCCATTCTTAATTCAGGAAAACGAAGAATACCGTCAGAACTGATATTATATTGAGAAGAAGAATAAATCGAGTTTAAATCAGGCGTGTTGACATACACTTTGGTAGGATGATAATTTCGTAGCATCTGACAGTTACTCTCATCTTCCAAAATCAGTTCCTGATCAATCACCTCCCAAGTGATGTCATTTCTGAAGTTTTTTCCAACTTCAATCTTTACACTTTGGGTTTCGGTTTGTTTTACAATCAACTCTATTCCCGGGGATATATTCACTTTTGAAAAAGAGTCGACTTTTACCGATTCTGTAATTATTTCACCTTGTTTTTTAAAACAATCCAGTCCAGATTCCATGTTACAAGCTTGCAAGAGGAAAAATATTGTCCCGAGAAAAAACGAGATTTTCAATAAAGCGATAATTCTACGCATAACTTTATATTCTTATTCCAACTGACAACTCCATGGCTTCTGCTTTGGAAAATTGAGATAACAACCCGGCTCCGGCAAATATTTTTGGAGTTAAATAATACTTCAACGTCAGCCTTTGGTACATACTCTTATCCTGATTATACTTGTTGTACACATAAAATCCAAACTGTGGTTCAAAGGAGAGTTTAGATATAAAAAACTCATATCCCACAAAAGCGCCTACTCTTTTGTAATCCGCATCGGGATCAACTTCTTTTTCATGGAAAACAATCGACATCATTTTTATTTCACGCTTTCTCATCCGCGAGAGAAATAAATCCATTCCCACCTGAAAAGCACTCGAACGACTGATTCGTTTATCGACATAAGCAGAAAAGTTATAAAAAGGATATCGACCACTTCCCACTATCGGACTCTCATGAAATCCACCGCGAAAAGCAAGATTTATTTTGAAGGGTTCCGTATAAGTAGAATCTTTAAAAACATCCGGCAAATAAGTTTTTTCGTTTTTATGATCTAAATTATAACTCAACCCAAACTTTGCTCCTACGGTATTTGTACTGGTATTGGGCGTACGCAGCTTTGCATTGGAATGGTGAATTAAAAACAATCCGGCTCGAATTCCCAAACCCTCCCAGATGTTTTGTTTGTCATAAGAAATCATAAAATACGTAGCCGGCATAAACTGGGCCCCGTAAGCTAAATTTCGATAATTGTTATTTTTGTCATACGGATTGGTATTGTAGGCCAAGCCTTGTGCTATTCTGAATTGTAAATTTCTTTTGAAGAAATAGAAATTATAATGAAAAAACAATCCGTATAAATCTCCTAAAGTTGGATTTTTATTGTTTTGATAGTGAAAAGATAAGCCATAATCGGGATAATTCAAACGGGATTGCCACGCTTTCTCTCCAAAAGTTTGTCGATTCGCCGTTAAAAACAATCCCTCCGGATGTTCGGTAATCAGGTGCATAATCTTTTTGCTATGCGGCATAATGCTACCGTAATAATAATCCATCTCAAAATTATAAGATGGACTGATTTCTTGACCGTAAGTCCAAGCAGTAAACAGAAAGATCAGGTGAATTATTCTTTTTATCATGTGATTTGGCAAAAATAGAGAAAAAAACATCTATATTTCTATCAATTAAGTGGGTTCCGCATAAAAATGTTTACTTTGATTATAGATAATATACTTGCAAAATGAGTAAAATGATATTATCTTTGTATTACACTTATCGATAAATTCCTCTTAAATATTAATGTTAAATCCTTTATTTTAGATCAATATATCTCTATTTTCAAGATTCAAAAAGACCAACTAATTTTTAATATGAACACTCCTAAATTCAAATATAAAACCGATTTTCTACTTCCCAAAAATGATTTTCTTGTGGGATTAGGTAGCGTTTTAAATATTAAAGGCAATTACTTCCAATATAATTATTCCGAAAGTGTAGTTGAAGCTGATTTTAAAGCGATTTATAGTGATTGGTTGAATGTTGGACGAGATATAAAGGAATCAAAGAAAAAATTTGAGTTAAAGAATAAATTAAAGTAGGCTCAGATATTCAACAATGACAGAGAAAAACCATAATAATGATAAGTCTGAAGATTCTGAAAACACTCAAAGTGGTTTAGGACAATTAAAACAGCAATTAGAATATCGAAATCCTGATATCTTTAAAGGTATCCCTGAGGAAAAAAGACATGAAATTTTGAGTGAATTTGTGTCTATCACCTACCAAGAAGAACATTCTCACTCCGGTCCTTTACCCTCTCCTGAAGCTATTGGAAAATACAATACAATAATTCCTGATGGTGCAGACAGAATTATGAAAATGGCAGAAAAACAACAAAAACATAGGATGACTATTGAAAGTAGCATTATTAAAAGCCAATCAAAACAAAGTGGTTTAGGACAATGGTTCGGTTTAATAATTGGAATTGTAGGGATAGGATGTGGTACTTTTTTAGCCTATTCGGGTGCTACAACCGTTGGTGGAATTATTGCAGGTGGAACTGTTGTCAGTTTAGTCTCTGTTTTTGTCATTGGAAGAAAAAGACAACAAACGAAAGAGTAAATTGCACTTTTCCAAAGTTTTCAAATCTTCCCTTGTACTTTGGAAAAGTTTTTCAGAGAGGAGCTTTATAAAGGAATAGCTGTCTTGGCTTGCGAAAGGAAATATCCTGTCTGCCCACGTCGGATTCTTCTCTTTTCAAAAAAGAGAATGCTTGTTTACTACTTCACAAGTTCACTTGTTCACCCCCAAAAAGGAATACCTTTTGATTCCTTCTACAATTCTTGGAAAATCCGGTATTTTTGTCTTTGATTTTTAGCTATGACAAATCCTCAACCGGAATTAAAAAGAAATTACATTCTGGTCGCTTTGATGATGACCATGTTTTTAGCGGCCATGGATATTGCGATTATCTCTACGGTGATTCCCGAAATCGTGGGAGACATCGGCGGATTTAAAATATTTTCTTGGGTTTTTTCGATTTATTTATTG
>Ga0079225_10000247_pt1 | contig 29070 bp, 23 predicted proteins | sample Poulit2012_FD_76344 | JGI IMG/M metagenome (GOLD analysis project Ga0079225, IMG submission 76344) | Agricultural soil microbial communities from Georgia to study Nitrogen management - Poultry litter 2012 | ecosystem: Environmental > Terrestrial > Soil > Agricultural land | place: USA: Georgia... | reverse complement strand
CTTGAGAGGTGCCCTTCCTGACCGGCGAACCGTGGCGTTAGATACCACTATTTTCCCAGGTCAAAGGGCACTTCTTCAGTTTGACCCGCCTACCTCAGCCCATCTAATCGGTGGATCAAGGCTAAAGTCGCTTGCGGATCTGATCGGCCACACAAGGACGTTTACCCATGCCGGTACCCGGCCACACCCGTCGTATGCCCCTCCTTCGCACGCTCGCCTCAGTCGCCGCAGCCGGGTTGTTCGCCGCCGGCCTTTCTGTGCCGGCGGTGGCTGATGTCGCCACCGATGAGGACAGCACCGAGAGCACCGCACCCGCCGGCTCCGGCGGAGATGCCGCCATCACCCCGGCCGTGGCGGAGGTCGACGGTGTCGATCTGACCGAGATCCACTACGCCGCCGGCGATGATGAGGACTTCATCGAGATCAGCGCGGAGCCGGGTACGGACATCTCCGGCTGGGTGGCCGGATCGATCACTCGTGGGCCGGACCCGCAGTCCGGAGAGCACGTCGTGACCGTCCCCGACGGCACCGAGATTCCCGAGAGTGGCCACTACGCGATCGATGTCCCGATCACGAACAGCACGACTGGCGGCTACGGCTCCAGTGCGTTCGTGACCACCTCGTTCGAGGCGGACGCCGACATCGTCGGGTTCTGGACGATCGGGGAACGCGACGGTGATGAGGGCACCACGGCCGGGAACAGTGACCTGCTGCCCGAGGCGATCCGCGGTGAGACGGCCCGTGCCACCGGGGTGACCGGTTCTACGAGCAATTCGATCCAGTGGGTCGAGGACGAGTGGCTCGCGTCTGCACCGACTCCCGGTGAGCCGTATGAGACCGATGACGACCCCGGCGATCCCGGCGATCCCGGCGATCCGGACGAGCTTGAGATCGCCGAGGTCTGGGGCGTCGACGATGGCGCCAGCGTCACCACCACTGGTGTGGTCACCGCGCACTACGCCACCGGCGGGTTCAACGGCTACACCATCCAGACCCCCGGCACCGGCGGCGACGCCGACCTGGATGAGCGCGATGTCTCCGATGCGCTGTTCGTCTACTCACCGAGCACAGTCGAGCAGGTCGAACTCGGTGACTACGTTCAAGTCACCGGTGAGCGCGGTGAATACAACGGTCTGCACCAGATCAGCGCAGACGAGGTTCAGCCCGTGGCGGAGGACTTCGAACCGGTCCTTCCGGTCGAGGACTTCGTGCTGCCGGCCACTGACGATGAACGCCTGGCATTCCAGAACATGCTGGTCCACCCCGCCGACCGGTACGTGGTCTCCGACACCTACGCCCTCGGCGGTTTCGGTGACACCCGGTTCGGCACCATCGGCCTGGGCCTGGACGCTCCGCTGGTGCAGGAGACTGACGTGGCCAACCCTGACGACCCCTCCTACGCCGACGTCGTCGCGGCCAACGACGCTCGCGCCGTCACCCTCGATGACGGCCAGTCCGAGCGCACTGACTTCGACGCCGAGGTGCCCTACCTGACCGGTGAGGAGAACGTGCGCACCGGTGTGGAACTGACGTTCAACCAGCCGGTGGTCGTGGACTACCGGTTCCAGTGGAACTTCCAGCCCACCACCCCGGTCACCGGCAACGCCGATGATCTGGTCACCTTCGACGGCGGCGACACCCGGGAGGCGAACAGCGCCGCGGTCGACGTCGGCGGGGACGTGCAGGTGGCGATCTTCAACGTGCTGAACTACTTCACCACGCTCGGCTCCCACTTTGATGGCTCTGACTTCGATGGTTGTGAGCCCTACACAGACAGAGAAGATAACCCGCTGACAGTGGCCAACTGCACCGACCCCAATCCCGGCCCGCGAGGCGCCTGGGACGAGGGGGTCCTGGAGTGGCAGGAGGCCAAGATCGTCGCCGCGATCAACGAGCTCGACGCCGATGTGGTGGCCCTCTCGGAGATCGAGAACTCCGCCCACTTCACCGGCGACCGCGATCAGTCGCTGCAGATTCTGGTCGATGCGCTCAACGCCGATGCCGGCAGCGAGATCTGGGCCTTCGCCCCCTCCCCGGAGGCGGTACCGGACCTGGCGCACGATGACGTCATCCGCAACGCCTTCATCTACCAGCCCGAGGCCGTCGAGCCGGCCGGTGACGGCGTCATCCTGACCGGGCAGAGCGCCGACGGCGCAGCCTTCGACAACGCCCGGGAGCCACTCGCCCAGCCCTTCGGCGTCGTCGACTCCGACTATGAGTTCCTCGCCGTGGCCAACCATTTCAAGTCCAAGGGCGGCGACTGCGATAGCGCCATCCCCGAAGGTTGCTTCAACGAGGACCGGGTGGAGCAGGCCCAGTCCCTGATGGACTTCGCCGATGAGGTGGCCGCCGAGGCCGGTATCGAGGACATCCTGCTCATGGGTGACTTCAACTCCTACAGCGCCGAGGACCCGGTGCAGGCCTTCGAGGACGCCGGGTACGTCAACGCCAACCCCGCCTGGGACCCCGAGAACACCGAGTTCACCGGGGACAACACCTACGTCTTCGACGGCCGGGTGGGATCGTTGGACCACATCTTCATCAGCGGCGATGCCGCCGAGCGCCACACCGGCACCGAGGTGTGGTCGATCAACGCGAACGAGTCGGTGCTGGCCGAGTACTCCCGGCACAACTATTTCGCCAGTGAGCACTTCACCGAAGGCGTACCGTTCCGCTCTTCCGACCACGATCCGGTGGTCATCGGCCTCGATGTGCCCGAGCCGGGTGACCCGGGCGACCCGGACCTGGTGGACCTGAGGGTGCTGTCCTTCAACGACTTCCACGGCCGGATCGGCTCCGATGAGGACGACGTCGGCGATGATGCGGTCGCAGCGGGGATGGCCTGCTACGTCGACCAGCAGCGCGCCGAGAACGACAACACGCTCCTGGTCTCCGGCGGCGACAATATCGGCGGCACCACGTTCACCTCCTTCATCGACGACGACTACCCGACCCTGGATGTACTGAACGAGCTGGACCTGGATGTCTCGGTGCTCGGCAACCACGAGTTCGACCAGGGCCGGGAAGACGTCGACGACCGGGTGCTGGGCTACAGCGACTTCCCGTGGATCGCGGCGAACATCATCGATGACAACACCGGTGACCTGGCCTACGACCCGTACACGATCGTCGAGACCGACGACGTGAGCGTGGCGTTCATCGGCGCCATTACCGAGAACATGCCCAACCTGGTCTCACCAGCGGGGATCGAGGACTTGAGCTTCACCTCGATGAGCGAGGCAGTCAACGAGCAGGCCCAGATCATCGCCCAGGAGGAGGACGCCGACGCGGTCATCGTGCTGGTACACGACGGGTACGGCTCGGGCGTCTCCCCGGAGGATGCCAGCGGCCCGTACGCGGACCTGGTGAACAACGCCGATGACTCCATCAGCGCGATCATCTCCGGGCACTCGCACCAGGAGTACACCCATCAGGTCGGGGACATGTGGGTGACCCAGGCCGGTCAATACGGCGAGATGATGGGCGTGCTGGACCTGACCATCGACCCCGGCACCGGTGAGGTCACCGGCTCATCAGCGCAGAACGTGGAGATCGAGCCCGCCGGCGCCGATGAATGCGCTGCCGCCGAGGGGATGATGGGCATCGTCGACGAGGCCCGCGAGAACGCCGAAGAGCTGGGCGCTGAGGTGATCGGCGAGGCCACTCACGAGTTCAACCGCGCCCAGGACGGCGACGGCGCCGAGAACCGCGGCGGGGAATCGGTGCTCGGGGCGCTGGTGGCCGACGCCCACCTGTGGGCTGCGCAGCAGACCAACCCCGAGGCGCAGATCGCGTTCATGAACTCCGGCGGTCTGCGCACCGACCTGCCTGCCGGTGAGGTGACCTACCGGGCCGCCGCGGAGATCCAGCCATTCGCCAACACCCTCACCAGCCTCGAGCTGACCGGTGCGCAACTGGCCGACGTGCTGGAGGAGCAGTGGCAGGAGGACGGCATGCTGAAGCTCGGCCACTCCTCGGAGTTCCGGTACCTCTATGACCCGCAGGCCCAGCCGGGTGAGCGGATCACCGAGATGTTCCTGGACGGTGAGCCGATCCAGGACGATGAGCACTACACCGTGGTGGCGAATGACTTCATCGCCACCGGCGGCGACGACTTCGGGACCTTCGCCGAGGGACGCAACGCCGACTCCACCGGTCAGATCGACCTGGAAGCCACGGTGAGCTATATCGAGGAACACAGCCCGATCACCCCCGACTTCAGTCAGCGGGCGGTCGGCCTGACCTGGGTCACCGACCCGGACGCGGTCTACGCACCCGGGGATGAGATCGGCGTCGACCTCTCCTCGATGGCTTTTACTGCTGGTGAGCCGGTCCCCGAGGTGCTATCCACCAACCTGGGCGGGGTGGACACCGGGGAGTTCGAACTGGATGCCACTGCAGTGGACGGCACCGATGAGGCCGGTCGCGCCGAGATCCGCGCTGAAGTTCCCGAGGTGCTGGAGGTCGCGACGAACACCTCCGGTGGTATCGGCACGATGGCCGCCGGCGGCGCCGCCGATGCCGATCCCGCGGTCTACGTCTTCGAGATCACCGATGAGACCAACGGCACGGTAGTGGCCGTCCCGGTCCTCATCGCCGGTGCTGGTGACTCGGGCCCGGGCGATGAAGCACCCGGCGATGAAGCTCCCGGTGATGCAGCCCCGGGCGACGACCTGCCGCAGACCGGTGCGAACGTGGCGTGGCTTGCGGTGGCCGCACTGATACTGCTGGCCCTGGGCACGCTGCTGGTGGTCCGGCGCCGCCGAGCGGGTACAGCCGGGAAGTAGGCCTGGGGGCACCGGCGCTCGCGGCCGCGCCGGCGGCCCGGCCGCCGGTGTCTCAGGCCAGACGCCGGGCCGCCGACCGGCATAGGCTGGTGCCTGTGGCACGACGAATCGACCCTGCCGCCGGCCGGGCGGCACTGCAGCAGTGGCGCGAGTCCGGTCACCAGACACCGGTGGCCGCGGTGCGCACCGCTGTGCGCTATACCCTGGGGCTGCTGGCCGAGGCCCACCCCGGAAACTCCGTGGAGGTACGCATCCCGCCGGCGGGTGTGGTCCAGGCGGTGGCCGGCCCTCGGCACACTAGGGGCACCCCGCCGAACGTCGTCGAGGCTGATCCGCACACCTGGCTCGCGGTGGTGACCGGGCAGCAGAGCTGGGTGCAGGCCGAGGCCGACGGCGCAGTGCGTGCCTCGGGCCACAGGGCCGATCTGGGTGACCTGCTGCCGCTCATCGAGGACGGCGGGATCGACTAGCGTCATGTCTGTGAGTCAGCCAGAGGAACCAGGTCCGGAGCAGAACTTCGGCGATAGTGCCCCGCAGCCGCAGCCGCAGCCGCAGCGGGGAGCATCCGACGGCGAATTGCCGCCCGAGCAGTCCTCCTCCGATACCGGCGCGGCCGGTCAGGACGCCGAGGACGAACGACAGCGGGCGTTCGCCGACCCAGCCACATTGCGGCGGGCTCCCCGGTACGGCCGGTTCGCGATCACTGGGGTCATCCTCGGGATCGTGGCCTGCGCGGCAGCGGTGCTGTTGTTCGCCGAACCGACCGAATACTTCGGCCTGTTCGGGGTCTTCGCGATCCTCGCCGCCTTCGTTGCCCCGGTGTGCGCGCTGGTGGCGTGTCTGCTGGCGTTGCTGGTGGAACGGCGGGGCCGCAGCGCACGCACGAAACGGACAACATCGTGACGGTGCCCGCTGTCACTGCTTCCCGGGTGGTTATGGGACGATAGGCACGTGGTGCGAGGAGATGGCCGACTCTCTCTGGATCTGCTACCTGGCGAGAAGAGCCCGCAGGATGCCTGCGGGGTCTTTGGCGTATGGGCGCCCGGGGAAGAAGTCGCCAAGCTGACCTACTTCGGGCTGTACGCCTTACAGCACCGGGGCCAGGAGTCGGCGGGAATCGCGACCTCCAACGGTGAGCAGATCCTGGTCTACAAGGAGATGGGCCTGGTTTCCCAGGTCTTCGATGACCAGGCGCTGCGGTCCCTGGCCGGGCATGTCTCCCTGGGTCACGTGCGCTACTCCACCGCAGGGGAGAGCACCTGGGAGAACGCCCAGCCCACGCTGGGCCCGACCGCTTCGGGAACGGTGGCCCTGGGCCACAACGGGAACCTGACCAATACCTCCGAGCTGATCGAACTGGTCGGGCAGCGTTACGGCGTCCCGGTGCGCAATCGGCTCCGCGATCAGTGCGCTACCGACACCGCGGTCCTGACTGCGTTGTTGTCCGGGGACCCCGGCCACCACCTGGAGGAGACCGCGCTGGAGGTGCTGCCCAGGCTGCGAGGGGCGTTCTCCCTGGCCTTCATCTCCGAGGACACCCTGTACGCCGCTCGGGACCCCCAGGGCATCCGGCCGCTGGTGCTGGGCCGCCTCGCACGTGGTTGGGTGGTGTCCTCGGAGACCGCTGCCCTGGATACCATCGGTGCCTCTTTCGTCCGCGAGGTCGAGCCGGGGGAGATGGTGGTCATCGACGCCGATGGCCTACGCACCCACCGCTTCGCCCCGGAGCGTCGCCGCGGCTGTGTGTTCGAGTATGTGTACCTGGCTCGTCCGGACACCACGATCGCCGGGTCCTCGGTGCACACCGCCCGGGTGGCGATGGGCCGCGCGCTGGCCCAGGAGCACCCGGCCGATGCCGACCTGGTGATCCCGGTGCCGGAGTCGGGGACCCCGGCCGCGATCGGCTACGCCAACGAATCCGGCATCCCCTTCGCCCAGGGCCTGACCAAGAACGCCTACGTGGGCCGCACATTCATCCAACCCAGCCAGACGATCCGGCAACTGGGCATCCGGCTCAAGCTCAACCCGCTGCGGGAGGTGATCGCCGGCAAGCGCCTGGTGGTGGTCGACGACTCCATCGTGCGGGGCAATACCCAGCGGGCCCTGATCCGGATGCTCCGCGAAGCAGGGGTGGCCGAGGTGCACGTGCGAATCTCCTCACCGCCGGTGAAGTGGCCCTGCTTTTATGGCATCGACTTCGCCACCCGCGCCGAGCTGATCGCCAATGGACTCAACGCCGATGAGATCGGCGCCAGCCTCGGCGCCGACTCCCTGGGCTACATCTCGACCGACCGAATGATCGAGGCGACCGGGCAGCCGGCTGACCGGTTGTGCGCTGCCTGTTTCACCGGGCGCTACCCGATACCGGTCGAGGACGGCGCCGAGGCGCAGATGTTGGACCAGGAAGAGTTACCGCTGGGCGAGCCGCAGGACGGATTGCGTTCCCTGACGGTGGGCGCCGGTGGTGAAGGAGCGCTGAGACACCCGTGACCTCGACCAATGCCGATCAGTCGGTGACCTATTCCTCGGCCGGCGTGGACACCGAAGCCGGTGACCGGGCTGTGGAGCTGATGAAGGATGCGGTGCGGGCCACCCACGGACCTGAGGTGGTCGGCGGCTTCGGGGGGTTCGCCGGCATGATCGATGCCAGCCAGTTGCTGGGCTACCGCCGCCCGTTGCTGGCCACCTCCACCGACGGCGTCGGCACCAAGGTGGCGATCGCTCAGGCGATGGACGTCCACGACACCATCGGCTTCGACCTGGTCGGCATGGTCGTCGACGACATCGTGGTGGTCGGAGCCCAGCCGCTGATGATGACCGACTACATCGCCTGCGGACAGGTGGTCCCGGAGCGGATCGCCGCAATCGTGCGCGGCATCGCCGAGGCCTGCCGGGCAGCCGGCACCGCGCTGGTGGGCGGGGAGACCGCCGAGCATCCCGGTCTGCTGCGCGCCGATGAGTACGACGTCGCCGGTGCCGCCACCGGGGTGGTGGAAGCCAGCGACGTGCTCGGCCCGGAGCGGGTCCGAGCCGGCGATGTGGTGATCGCGATGGCAGCCAGCGGTCTGCACGCCAACGGCTACTCACTGGTGCGCAAGGTGATCCAGATGGCCGGCTGGGACCTGGATCGCCAGGTGCCAGAATTCGGCCGGAGCCTGGGCGCCGAAGTACTGGAACCCACGCGGGTTTACGCAGCGGACGCGCTGGCCCTCGCCGCCCGCGAGGAGTCCCAGGTGCGGGCCTTCAGCCATGTCACCGGCGGCGGGCTGGCCGCCAACCTCGCCCGCGTCCTGCCACCGGGCCTGATCGCACAGATTGACCGCAGCACCTGGCAGGTACCCGCCGTCTTCGATGTGGTCCGCCGGCTGGGCTCAGTGCCCTGGGCCGATCTGGAGAACACCCTCAACCTGGGTGTGGGGATGGTGGCGATCACCGCGCCCGACGGCGCGGACAGCGCATTGGCTACCCTCGCCGGCCGCGGCGTGCCCGCGTGGGTGCTCGGGCAGGTCAGGGCTGAGCCGGACGTGGATGTGAGCACGGGAACCGTGGTACGAGGCACCAAGGGCGTGCACGCCGGAGGCGTCCAGCTACGTGGGCAGTACCGCACGAACTGAGGTGTTCGATCAGTTGCCGTGCTTACCGGCCGCCGTTAGTGGTGTCCTACACCCGCAGTGGCTTCCCGCACCGGATCGCCCGTGGGCGCACCAGTAGCGCTTTCCGGCACACGTACGGTGACGGCGTGGTCCCTGAGCCGCGCTCAATGACCGGAGGACCGGGTGTCCCAGTCGTCCTCCTCCTCAGCGGGCGGAATGTCATACCGATCTGCCAGATCGGTCTGCGTACCTCCCGCGAGCTCGCGCTCTAACGCCGCATAGTCCGTCTCGGGGCTGTAGTACTTCAGCTTCCGAGCGACTTTGGTCTGTTTTGCCTTCTGACGGCCGCGCCCCATGGCGTGACCCCCTCCACCGGTACAGCCGGGGCCACACCGTCCGAAGACGTAGTGACCACCGGGTCTTGGTCAATGTGTCGTGGCTCCACCGTACAACGTCCTGAGGGCAGTGGGCCAACTGGTTCTCTTCCCCAACTGGTATCTCTTCCCGCAGAATCGGGCCGAGCATACTCACCGGTTGCGGCGAAGGAGCACCAGGCCCACCACGCCGGCGACGACGATCACCGCACCGCCCACGATCGAGACGGCCCTGGTCTCACCGCTCTTGAGGTCCTGTGCGAAGTTGGTCATCTGTCGGCGCGGGTCGAGACGTTCGGAGAGCTCATCGACGGTGCGGGTCAGCTCCTGACGGGTGCGCGCCAGGTCCGCCTCGATCTCCTGGGCAGATCGTTTGCGAGTCTCCGGCTGCTCGCTCATGACTTCACTCCCTGCTTGACGGCCTCGACGTCCTTCTTGATGTTCTCACCGGTCGTTGGCGAGGGTGCCTTGCTCAACGCTGATTTGCCGATCAGGGCCAGGATCGCTGCGATCAGCAGCACGGCGCCGGCCACGATCAGCGCCGAAGTCCAGTAAGGCAGGGCGGTGGCCAGGCCGAGCATGGCCGCAGTCAGCAGCCAGCCCAGCCCGAACAGGCCGAAGACGCCGGCTCCGACGAACATGCCGATGCCCATCCCCATGGCCTTGCCCTTTTCGGCGACCTGGGTCTGCAGGAGCTGGATCTCATCGCGGATGAGGTGGGAGAGGTTCTCGGTCACCTTGGACAACAGGGAGCCGATCGACTCGGATTTACGAGCACCTCCATCCGCTCTGGCCGTGGGGTCGTGAGAATCCTGCACGGTGAATCACCTCTCGCTGCTCGTGGGGTTCCGTTGGTCCCGGGATTACCCGCTTACACCCAACCGCGACACGGAGGTGTAGGCAACTCCAGATCGTAGGGACCCCCGCTGCCTTCCAGGGCCGAATCGCCTCAGGCAATCGCCTCAGGACAGTACCGCAGCGACCGAGTCCGACCACACTTGGGTGGCCTCGGCGACCTGTTCCTCGGTCACCACCAGCGCCGGGATGAACCGGACCACCTGACCCCAGGCACCGCAGGTGAGCAGCAACAGGCCCCGGCGGGCGGCTTCCTGTTGCACCGCGCCTGCGGTGGCGCCGTCGGGTTCGCCGGCACTGTCGCGGAACTCGTTTCCCAGCATCAGCCCGAGGCCGCGCACATCGGTGATCGCGGCGTGGTCGGCCGCTACTGCCTGTAGCCCGGCGCGCAATTGGTCCCCGCGGGCGACGGTGTTGTCCACCAACTGCTCGTCGTTGATGACGTCCAGAGTTGCCAGTGCCGCGGCGCAGGCCACAGCGTTCGCCCCGTAGGTCCCGCCCTGGGATCCGGGCCAGGCCCTGCTCATCAGTTCCTCGGCGGCGGCGATCGCCGAGAGCGGGAACCCGGAGGCCAGGCCCTTGGCGGTGATCAGGACATCGGGACGGGCGCCGAAGTGCTCCCCGCCCCAGAACCTGCCGGTGCGTCCCCAGCCGGTCTGCACCTCATCGACCACCAGGAGGATGCCGTGTTTGTCTGCGCGTTCACGCAGCCCGGCGAAGAACTCGGTATTGGCCGGCACATACCCGCCCTCGCCCAGCACCGGCTCGACGAAGAAGGCCGCAGTGTCCTGCGGGGCGCTGAGGGTCTGCAGAGTGTAGTCCAGCTGGCGCAGCGCGAAGGTGGTCGCCTCGGCCTGGCTCCAGCCGTAGTGGGTCGGGTCGGGGAAGGGGGAGACGTGGGCGCCGGCCATCAGCGGCGCGAAGCCGGAGCGGAACTTGGTCCCCGAACTGGTCAGGGAGGCTGTGGCCACAGTTCGGCCGTGGAAGCCGCCGTGGAAGGTGATCACATTCGGGCGGCCGGTGGCCTGGCGGACCAGGCGCAGCGCGGACTCCACTGCCTCGGAGCCGGAGTTGGCGAAGAACATCCGGTCCAGCCCCGCTGGCAGTACCTCACCCAGCCGCTCGACCAGGTCCAGCAACGGGCGGTGCATCACCGTGGTGTATTGGGCATGGATGATCTTGGCGATCTGTTCCTGGGCGGCTGCCACCACCCGCGGGTGGGAATGGCCGGTGCTGGTCACCCCGATGCCGGCGGTGAAGTCCAGGTAACGACGTCCGTCCTCATCCCAGATGATCGCGCCGGAGCCGCGGTCGGCGACGACGCCGGTTGCCTGCTTCAGTACAGGGGAGAGCTCGGCCATCATGGATCTCCTTGTCCGATTGTCGACAATGTCCGGTCAGAGTACATCAGGATCGCGATCTGCCGGAGGGTGGCGGGTCAGGAAATCTGGTGCATGGCAAGGTCGGTGCGTCCGGGCGCGACGTCCGGCCGGAGCATCCGATCGTCGTCGTAATCTCCGCCGCGCATGTGCCGGAAGGGGATCGGAGTTTCCGTGCCCACATCACGAAGCCGGTGCACCAGTGCCGCCCGCTCAGCTTCGTAACTGTCCCAGCCGGGGGTGTCGGTGGCGGTGATCACGTGCGGCCATAGCGGTGCCATCCCGGTGTACCAGAACAGCCCGTGAGTGATCGGGAACATCAGCGAGTCCGCGTCCCCGTTGATGCCGCGGGGGCCGAATGCGCTGCTGCGGTCACCGGCGGTGGTGATGGCCAGGGCGCGGCGACCGGCGAGCCCGCCGTCGCCGTACTTGCGCGTGTGGCCGGTGTCCGGGTCCTTGACCCCGAAGGCGAACCCGTGGGAGAAGACGCGGTCCACCCAGCCCTTGAGGATCGCGGGCATCCCGGTCCACCACAACGGGAACTGCAGGACCAGCACGTCGGCAGCCCGCAACCGGGCCTGCTCCCGCCGGACGTCCTCGGGCAGCCGGCCTTCCTGGTAGGCGGCTTTGGTGGCATCGCCGAACGTGCTGCCCTGCAGTGCGGTGTCACCGAGGTCGTCAACGGACAGCACCGGGTTCCAGCGCTGGGCATACAGATCGGAGACGACGACGTCGTGATCGGTGCTCAGGGCGCGCACGCCTTCGACCATCAGGGCGTGGTTCATCGAGCGTGCGGTGGGGTGGGCGTAGACCCACAGGACGTTGGGGCGTTCGTGCTGAGTCATGCCCCCAGCACAGCGTGTTGCCCTACGCTGGACAAGTACGGTCTTGTATTGCTGGTACTGACAAAAAGGTAAGTATGGAGGTCAGGCGATGACGCGCGTCGATGTGCAGCTGGCTCCGAGTGCGTCGTCGGTAAGCGAGCCGGCAGCCGGCGACACTCCGGTCCGTGAGCCGGTGCGGCGGGCGATGGCGGTCTGTCAGGTCGAGGTGGCCATCGCCGTCGTCGGGGGCGCCTGGAAGATGACGATTGCCAAGCACCTCGCCGAGGCAACGATGCGGTTCGGGCAGTTGCGCCGCGCCGTCGGTGAGGTCAGTGAGCGGACCCTGGCCCGGCAGTTGCGTGAATTGGAGGCCGACGGGGTAGTTCATCGCCGGGTCTATGCCGAGGTTCCGCCGCGGGTGGAGTACTCCCTGACCGACCTCGGGCGCACCCTCGTCCCACTGGTGGGCGCACTGGATGAGTGGGGCGCTGCGTACCTGCACCAGGTGTCCGCTGCCGAGTCCGGGCACGGGGCGGGGTCCGGCCGGGCCGGCTGACCGCGGTGGTTGCCCGCCGAGGTCGGTCCTGGGCCCATCCGGTGGACCGCCACGACGGGCGGTTGTTAGATTGTTGACAATTGCCAGGCCAATGGAGGGCACGCTATGACCGCGCAGCAGGTTCCCGCTGGAACCCCGACCGGACTGTTCATCGACGGAGCCTGGGTAGAGGCTGGGTCGGGGGCTCGTTTCGACGTGGAAAACCCGGCGACCGGTCAGGTCCTGACCACTGTTGCCGATGCTTCCCCGGCGGACGGGATGCGAGCCCTGGAGGCGGCGGTGGCAGCTCAGGAGGAGTTCGCCGCAACCGCGCCCAAGGATCGGTTCGACATCCTGATGGGCGCCTTCGATCTGCTCCAGGAGCGCGCCGACGACCTGGCCCTGCTGATGACCCTGGAGATGGGCAAACCAGTGGCCGAGGCCAAGGGGGAGATCGGCTACGCCGCGGAGTTCTTCCGGCATTTCGCCGGCGAGGCGCTGCGGATCAGTGGGGGGTACCAGACCTCGCCGCAGGGTGGGGCACGGTTCCTGGTGGCCCGGCAGCCGGTGGGGCCCTCAGTGCTGATCACCCCGTGGAACTTCCCGATGGCGATGGGCACCCGCAAGCTCGGGCCGGCGATCGCGGCCGGCTGCACCAGTGTGATCAAACCGGCCGCGCAGACCCCGTTGTCGATGCTGGCGCTGGTGGACATCCTGCGGGAGGTGGGGCTGCCCGCCGGTGCGGTGAACACGGTCACCACCACTGACTCCGGTGGCGTGATGGAGCCGATGATCCGGTCCGGCCTGGCGCGCAAACTCTCCTTCACCGGTTCCACCAGCGTGGGCAAGAAGCTACTCGAGCAGAGCGCGGAGAAGGTGCTGCGCACCTCGATGGAGTTGGGCGGGAACGCCCCCTTCCTGGTCTTCGAGGACGCCGACCTCGATGAGGCGGTCGACGGTGCCCTGCTGGCCAAGATGCGCAATATGGGCGAGGCCTGCACCGCTGCCAACCGCATCTACGTCCATGCCGACGTCGCCGAGGAGTTCGCCCGTAAGCTCGCCGACAAGATGGCCCAGATGCCGGTGGGCCCGGGCACCGAGGAAGGCGTGCGGGTGGGCCCGCTGATCAATCAGGACGCTCAGGACAAGGTCGATGAGCTGGTGACCGACGCCGTCGACCGCGGCGCTCGAGTGCTCACCGGCGGACAGGTACCGGACGGGCCGGGCTACTTCTACCCGCCCACAGTGCTCACCGGCGTCCCGGACGGGGCCCGGATGACCCATGAGGAGATCTTCGGTCCGGTGGCGCCGATCAGCACCTTCACCGACGAGGACGAGGTCATCGCGGCCGCGAACGACACCCCGTACGGTTTGGTCTCCTACGTCTACACCACCAACCTGCAACGCTCCCTGCGGGTAGCCGAGCGGCTGCAGGCCGGCATGGTCGGGCTGAACCAGGGGGTGGTCTCCAACCCGGCCGCACCCTTCGGTGGTATCAAGGAGTCCGGCCTGGGTCGCGAGGGCGGCACTGTGGGGATCGATGAGTTCCTGGAGTACAAGTACATCGGGATCGCGCTCCCCGGTTGATCCGCGGGCGGCCCCGGCGGTTGCGATCCTGGTGTGAGCAGTTCACATCAGCCGGTCGAGGGCGTCATTCATGTGCTCGACCAGCAGTGCGTCAGTGCGCTGGGCATTGCCAGAGTAGAAGGACTCGGCCAGGATCCGGTGCTCGATCACCCGGGATTCATGGATCGAGTAGGACTCCTTCAGCGCGTGGATGCACATCCGCGTCTCGGTGAGCAGCGTCTCGTGGCTGCGCTGCAGCCGGGGGCTGTTTGCGCCGTCGACCATCACCTGGTGGAACCGCAGATCGGCCTCGCCCACGGCGACGACATCGTCGGCGGCCGCGCCCTCACCCATGGCCTCCACCACCGTCAGCAGCTCCTCGCGCACCGCCTCTGGGTCGATCCGGTGCACCTCAGCGGCCGCGGCCCGCTCCACCGCTTCCCGGGCTAGGTACATGTCCCGCACGTTCTGTGGGGTCATCTCGGTCACGAACACTCCCCGGTTGCGGTAGGAGATCAGCAGACCCTCCTGGGTCAGGCGCTGCAGCCCCTCGCGCAACGGTCCGCGGCTAACCCCCAACTGCTTGGCCAACGTCGCCTCGTGCAACTGGCTGCCCGGGGAGATCCGACCGCTGCCGATCGCCTCCCGGACCCGGCCGGCGATCAGGCTCGGGGTGGACTCCTGGAGCACGGGCTCCAGCCCGTCGATGGCCTCGGTCATGATCGAGGCTCCAGTGCAGCTTCCTGGAACAAGTCACCGAGGCCGGGCAGCGGCGGCACCGGCCCGAGCAGGCGCAGTCCCTCGAAGATCGTCACTTGGTTGGCGGTGAGCACCGGCATGCCCAGCTCGGCTTGCAGGTCCGGGATCCAGGCCAGGGTGTGCAAAGCGGTATCGGGCACCAGGACGGCCTGAGCCCCGCTGCGGTCCACCGAGGCCGCCAGCGCCAGGACCGCCTCCCGGCCCAGGGTGCCCACCTCGGCCGCGGTGACGATGTCGCGGGCACCCATGGCGCTCACGCTCACCCCGCCGCGGTCCAGGAAGCCGGCGAACAGTTCGGCGACGTCGCTGGGGTAGGAGGCGGCCACCGCCACCCGATCGATGCCGAGGGCCGCGCAGGCGCTGACGAACGCCAGCGACGTCGAGGAGGTAGGCAGGCCGATCGCCTCTTCGAGTTCCCGCACCTGCTGGTGCGCACCGGACCAGCCGAAGACGAAGCTTCCCGAGGTGCAGGCCCACATCAACGCCGCCACCTGGTGCTGCTCGGCGAGCTCGCGGGCCCCGGCCAACAGGCGCTGGGGCGAGCCCAGGTCAAGCAGGTCATCGACCCGGTGGGCGTCGGTGCCCACCGAGGTGTGGATCAGTGGCAGGCGTACCTCGGGCCGCCCGGCCCGGGCCAGATATGTTGGGTAGTCGTCCTCGGCGCTGTGGCCGGGATAGAGCAGTCCCACCGTCAACATTGGTTGCATCTCCGGGTCGGCATCGTAGATTGTCGACAATAGTAATAGATCTGGAGGGTGGCGATGACGCCATACGACGTGGCCCGACTGGCAGCGGACCTGCGCCGCGACACCGGCGCCCGGGTGCACCATGACGCCGGGGCGCGGGCACTGTATACCACCGATGCCTCCAACTACCGGGTGGTTCCCGACCTGGTCGTCCTGCCCCGCGATGAGGCCGATCTGGTTGGTGTCCTGGCACACGCCCGCGCCCACGGCGCACCGGTGACGATGCGCGGCGGGGGAACATCGATGGCCGGCAACGCCCTCGGCGGGGTGGTGGTGGACCTCTCGGCCCACCTGAACCGGATCCTCGAGGTCGATCCCACCACCGCCACCGCCACCGTCCAGCCCGGTGTGGTCCTCTCCGACCTGATCGCAGCCGCTGGCAGGCACGGGCTAACCTTCGGCGCCGACCCCTCCTCGGCGAGCCGGGCCACCATTGGCGGGATGATCGCCAATAACGCCTGCGGTGCGCACTCGGTGGCCTGGGGCACTACCGCAGACAACCTGCGGGGCCTGGAGGTGCTCACCGGCGCCGGGCACCGGCTGCAGTTGCCCACCCCGGACCATCCGGGCGGGCCAGGTGTGCTGCCGGGTGAGCCAGCGCCGTCGGGCCTGCTGACCGACCTGGCTGACCTCGGTCGCCAGCACCGCACCCTGATCGAGCGCCGCTTCGGCACCTTCTCCCGGCAGATCTCCGGGTATGCCGCCCAGCACCTGCTGCCCGGGCGGTTCGACGCCGCCAGGCTGCTGTGCGGCAGCGAGGGCACCTTGGCCACCACGCTGGCGGCCACGGTGAACCTGGTGCCCCTGCCGGCGGCCCGAGTGCTGCTGGTGCTCGGCTTCCCGGACACCTCGGCCGCGGCCGATGCCGTGGCCCACATCCTGCCGCACGGGCCGCTGACGATGGAGTCGATCAACGCCACCCTGGTGGACCGGTTGCGGCCCGATGTCCGACGACGAGCCCGCGCGGCCGGGTTGCCGGAGGGGTCTATGTGGCTGCTGGTGGAGGTCGGCGGTGAATCCGCAGACGACGCCGCGGCAGCGGCGGCCCAGATCGCGGCTGCCACCCAGGACGCGATCAGCGGGGCAACGGCGGCAGTGGTCACCGACCCCGCTGCCCAGGCGGTGCTGTGGCAGTGCCGGCGCGATGGCACCGGCCTGGCCACCCGCCGCTCCGACGGTGCCGAGGCCTGGGCCGGCTGGGAGGACGCTGCCGTACCACCGGACCGCCTCGGGGAGTACCTGCGCGGTCTCGATGACCTGATGGGCCGCTACGGCTACTCCGGGGCCTCCTACGGCCACTTCGGTGAGGGCTGTATGCACATGCGCATCGACTTCGACCTGTTCACCGACGCCGGAGTGGCCGACTACCGGGCATTCGTGGAGCAGAGCACCGACCTGGTGGTCTCCCTGGGCGGTTCGGTCTCCGGGGAGCACGGTGATGGCCGGGCCCGCTCGGAAATGGCCCGGCGGATGTACGGCGCGGACTCCTACGCCCTGTTCGAGCAGATCAAGGCCGTCTGGGACCCCGGCGGGGCACTGAACCCGAACATCATCGTCGCCCCACGGCCCCTGGATGCCGACCTGCGCCACCGCGGCCCGGCCAAGGACCGGATGGTGGCCACCCTGTTTTCCTACCCATCGGATGGTGGCAGTTTCGCGACCGCTCAACGTCGCTGCGTGGGAGTGGGTAAGTGCCGCCAGTCCCACGGCGGGGTGATGTGCCCCAGCTTCCAGGTCACCGGCGCCGAGGAGCACTCCACGCGCGGGCGGGCGCACCTGCTGTGGGAGATGCTCGAGGGTGAGGTGATCACCGACGGCTGGCGGTCCACCGAGGTGCGGGACGCCCTGGATCTGTGCCTGTCCTGTAAGGGCTGCCTGGCGGATTGCCCGGTCGATGTGGACATCGCCACCTACAAGGCCGAGTTCACTCACCACCACTATGCCCGCCGCCCCTGGGCCCGGCCCCGCTCGCACTTCTCGATGGGGTGGCTGCCGGCGATGGCCCGGCTGGCCGCCCCGGCCGCGGGGCTGGTCAACGCAGTCACGGCCTCCCCGTTGGCGCCGGTGCTGAAGTGGCTCGGCGGGATCGCCCCGCAGCGACAGATCCCGGCCTTCGCCCCGCGCACCTTCCGGTCCTGGTTCGCCGGCCACCGGCCGTCCGGCTCGGGTGCGGCTGGGCCGGTGTTGATCTGGCCCGATACCTTCACCAACTACTTCGCCCCCGAGATCGGCCGGGCGGCCGTGGCGGTGCTGGAGGACGCGGGGTTCACCCCGCACCTGCCCGACGGCGCAGTGTGTTGTGGCCTGACGTGGATCTCCACCGGTCAGTTGGGAACTGCCAAACGGGTGCTGCGACGTTCGATGGGTGTGCTGGCCCCCGCGCTGCGAACCGGGATGCCGATCGTCGGTCTGGAACCCAGTTGCACCGCGGCGCTGCGTCACGATGTGCCCGATCTGCTCGGTGGTGATGAGTTGGCCGCCCGGGCCCGGGATCTCGCCCGCACCCTCGCCGGTCTGCTCGCCGAGCGGGCACCGCAGTGGCAGCCACCGCAGGTGGGCGGATCAGCACTGGCGCAAGTGCATTGTCACCAGCACTCGGTGCTCGGCTTCGATGAGGACGAGGCGCTGCTGCGCGCGGCGGGGATCGAGGTGGAGGTGCCCGACTCCGGGTGTTGCGGGCTGGCCGGGAACTTCGGCTTCGAACAGGGCCACTATGACCTGTCCCAGGCGGTCGGTGAGCGGGTGTTGCTGCCGAAGGTGCGCGAGGCCGGGGACGCGACCGCGATGATCGCCGACGGCTTCAGTTGCCGCACTCAGATTGCCCACGGCACCCAGCGCCGGGCCCGGCATCTCGCCGAGATTCTCGCCGACGGACTGTCCTGATCCGGCCGCGGCTCAGCTGAGCAACCGCAGCGCGGCCAGGGCGTAGGTGCGGGCGGCGGTGATCAGGTCGGCGATCGCCACCGACTCATCGGGACGGTGCGCCTGGCCGGTCACCGACCCCGGGCCGAGAACCACCACCGGCAGGCCGTCGTCCCGGGCCAGGAAACCACCGTCACAGGCCGCGCTCCAGCCACCCAGCGCCAGCCCCGGCCCGCCGGCGTCGACCAGGGCCTGGTCGCTGACCTGCACCAGCGGCTCAGCCGCCGCGGTCTCGAACCCCGGCATGGACATCGGCATCCGGACCGCCACGTTCAGTCCCCGATCCGAGAGGTCCAATGCGGCCAGCCCGCGGGTGACTTCCGCCAGCACCACCTGGGGGTCCTCCCCGGGTAATAGCCGCCGATCGGCGCTGATCCGGCAGTGCGCCGGCACCATCGAACCGCCCACACCGCCGGCGATCACCCCCACGTTCCAGGTGGCCGGGCCCACCAGCTGGTGGGCATCGGCGGCCAGGCCGTGATGCCAGCGTTCCAGCTCGGCCACGACCGCCGCAGCGCCGTAGATCGCGTTCCTGCCATCGGCGGGGTTACCGGCGTGCGCGGCCACCCCACCGATGTCGATTTCCACGTAACTGGCGCCGCGGGCGGCCACGATCGTCTGCAGGTCGGTCGGTTCGGCCACGATGCACCCGGCGTGCTGCCTGCGCTGCGGGTCGGCGATGTAGTGCCGGATGCCCAGACCCTCCTGTTCCTCATCCATCAACGCGGCCAGCTCCACCGGGCCGGACAATGGTGCCCCGGCCCGGTGCAGGGCGCCCATCGCGACCAGGCAGGCCGCCAGTGCGCCCTTCATGTCGGTGGCGCCCCGGCCGAACAACCGGCCTTGGTCTGCTCGGGCGCCGAAGGGGTCCTCGGTCCAGCCCGCCCCGACCGGTACGACGTCGGTGTGGCCCAGCAGCAGCAATCCTGGATCGCTACCGGCCCCGGGGGTGGTGATGTGCAGATTCGGCCGGCCCGGTGCCACCTCCACCGACTCCACGGCGAGTCCGCGTTCACGGGCACCGGTGGCCAGCACCTGGGCGGTGGCCATCTCCTGCCCGGGCGGGTTCTGTCCGGGTGCCCGGATCAGGTCCTGTGCCAACCCCACCAGATCATCGGCGCAGATCAGGTCCAGCACCGTGGCTTCCAGATCCGTGATCGCCTCAGCCCGGCTCACCTCGACCGCTCCGGGCCCGCAGGTATGCCGGGCGCTGTGCCTCGTTCCACCTGGTTCACCCCTGCAGCCGGTCGACGGCCCGGCGCAACCGGGTGACGCCCTCGCGGATCCGGTCCGGTGGCGTGGAGGCGAAGCACAGCCGTAGGGCATGGGGGAAGTACCTGCTCGGGGAGAAGGCATTGCCGGGGATATAGGCAGCCCCTTCGGCCAGGGCGACCTCGAACAACGCGTCGGCGTCGACGTCCTCGGTGAAGGTGACCCAGAGGAAGAACCCGCCCTCGGGGTCGGTCCACCGGGCGATATCGGCGAACTGCTCGGTGAGGGCATCCTGCATGGCGACCTTGCGGGCGCGGTACTGCTCGCGTTGGGTGGTCAGGTGTTCGCTGAGGTGCCCGCCGGCGAGGAATCCCGCGGCAAGGCGCTGCCCGGGCAGGTTGGTGCAGGTGTCCATCGCCTGTTTGGCGTTGATCAGCAACGGCTGCAGGGAGGGGTCGGTGTCGACCCAGCCCACCCGCAGGCCTGGGGCGAGGATCTTGGAGAAGGTGCGCACCGAGAACACCCGTGGATCGCCGTCGGCCAGTTCGTGCAGGCTCGGTAGTGGCTGGCCGGCGAAGCGGAGCATCCCGTAGGGATCGTCGTCGATGATCATCGCGTCCCAGCGCCGGGCCAGCGCCAGCAGCTGCTCGCGGCGGGCCAGGGTCATCGAGGCCCCGGAGGGGTTCTGGAAGGTGGGCACGGTGTAGATCACCTTCGGCGTCCGGCCGGCTGCCTCGGCCAGTTCGGGCAGCCGGTCCACGACCATGCCCTCGTGGTCCACCGGGACCTCCAGCAGCTCGGCCTGATAGGACAACGCGGTGGCGCTGCCGTTGGTGTAGGTCGGTGACTCGACCGCGACCAAGTCACCGGGGTCGACGAAGAGTTTGAAGGCCAGGTCCAGGCCCTGCATCCCCCCGGAGGTGATCGTCAGCCGCTGCGGTGTGGTCGCGTCGGTGGTCCCGGCCAGGGTTTCCAGCAGGGCTGAGCGCAAGGTCGGATCGCCCTCAGTTGCGGCGTAGTCGAAGGCGTCGGCCTTACCGGCCCCGATCGCCTGGGTGCCGATCTCGGCGAGCAGCTCGGTGGGAATCGCCTCCGGTGCGGGGCTGCCCATCGCGAACTTGACGATGTCATGGGTCTGGCTTTGCAGCAGCGAGGTGCTGGAGTCGATCACCGAGCCGACGAGATCGGCGGCACGGCTCGCCAGGGGCAGGGTCACTGCCGGGGTGGTGTTCATGGTGAGCTCCTCACTGCTTGACGGTCAGACCCTGTTCCACATCGGCGAGCCGTTCGGCACCCGAGGCGGTGATCAGGACTGCTTCGGACATCTCATAGCCCCATCCGTCCATCCACATGCCGAGGATGACGTGGAAGGACATCCCGGCCTGCAGACGGGTGGTCTCCTCGGCGCGGAGGCTGACCGTGCGCTCGCCCCAGTCCGGTGGAAACCCGATCCCGATGGAGTACCCGATCCGGGACTCCTTGACCAGCCCGTGGCGGCCGATCGTCCGGCTGAATGCGGAGTGCACGTCCCGGCCGGTGGAACCCGGGCGCATCACCTCCAGGGCGGCGTGCAACCCCTCGGTGACCGCTGCGGCACAGTGCGCCATCTCGGCGGTGGGTTGGCCCAGGGCCACCGTCCGGGCCAGCGGGGCGTGGTAGCGGTGATGCACCCCGGCGATCTCGATCGTGGTGGCCTCCCCAGCCACCAGCGGGGCGTCGCTCCAGGTGAGGTGCGGGGTGCCGGCCGACTCTCCGGTGGGCAGCATCGGCACGATCGCCGGGTAGTCTCCGCCGAGTTGGTGGGCGCCGAGGGCCTGGGCGTACTGGATCTCGGCGACCACATCGCATTGGCGCCGGCCCTCCTCGATTGCGTTGATCGCCACGTTCATCACCTGGGTGGCGATCTGCCCGGCGACCCGCAGCTTGGCCTGTTCGGCCGGGGACTTGATCAGCCGCACCCAGTTGACCAACTCGGTGGAATCGATCAGCGAGGCGTGCAGCAGGTGTGCGTGCAGGGCCAGGAACGCCCGGGGGGAGAAGAAGTGGGCGTCCATCTCCACCGCGATGTAGGAGTGGTGGGTGTCGCGCAGCAGGCCCATCGCCAGAGCCTGTTCGGCGATCCACTCCAGCGGGTGGGCATCGGCGCGGTGGACGTAACTCTCCGGGTAGCCGTGGATCAGGTCCGGGGTGAGGTAGGCGGTCCAGTGCGCGCCCTGGGCGTCCATCGCCCGGGTGAACAGGTGTGGGTGGCCCTCGGCCGGCACCACCAGTACCTGGGGCATGTAGAAGGACCAGGCGTTGTACCCGGTCAGGTAGTACAGGTTCGCCGGATCCACCACCAGTAGCGCGGAGATCTGCCGTTCGGCCATCACCTGCTGCACCCGGGTCAGGCGCAGCTCGTACTCGGCGACCGGGAAGGGGCGGCTCTGGTAGGGGTCTGGGGACTCGGGGAAGGCGTAGCCCTCCGTGGTCTGCGTCGTGGTCATGCCGCCACCTCCTCACCGTGCCGCACCAGGTGCTGGTCCGGACCGACGGCGCAGGCATTGATAGCCCGCAGCGCTGCCCACATCGTCACCTGGTTGGCGGTCAGCACCGGGAGGCCCAGTTCGGCCTCCAGCGGTGCGATCAGGTCATAGGTCGCCAGGTTGGTGCACGAGACCACCACGGCCTCCCCGCCGATGCGGGCGCTGTGGCGGATCAACTCAGCGGTGGTGGGCGGGTCGACCTCCCAGATCCTCGAGGTCAGCCCCAGGCTCCGCACACCGGTGACCTGTAGCCCGGCTTCGGAGAGGAAGCCCGCCAGGGCGCCGGCGATGATGTCGTCATAGGGGGTGGCGACCGCAACCCGGTGGATGTCCAGGGTGGCCAGTGCCTGCACGATCGCCCCGCTGGTGGTCACAGCCGCCGGGACACCGGTGGCCAGCACACTGGAGATGATCTCCTCCTGCCCGGTCAGTCCGCCGACGAAACTGCCGGAGGTGCAGGCGTAGGCGATGACAAGCGGTGAGATGGCGCTCAGGTCGATCGTGCACTGGGCCACCACCTGGGGTGCACCGACCAGTTCAGCCTGGTCCAGACCCACCGGCAGCGGCTGGTAGGGAGTGCGGGTCAGGTGCAGATCCACATGCTCGGGAACCCACCGCCATAACTCGCGATCCTGCGCGAAATCGTACGGCGTCACCACGCCGATACGCCGCGGTTCTACGGCGCCGGGGGAGGTGCACAGGGTCTCCATCTCCACATGGTGCCCTCTCGGGAGATTGTTGACAATCATACAGGCCGGTTCCTATTGTCGAGATCGTGAATGCGACCCGGCCCGTAGGTGTAGTGCTGACCGAGGACGGGGCCGGACGACCCCCGCAACTGACCGATCTGGACGAGCGGATGGAGTGGCGGTTCACCGATGCCGCGGGCCTGCCCGACGCGCTTCGCGGGGCGCAGGTGCTGATGTTGTGGGACTTCTTCTCCACCGCGCTGCGCGATGCCTGGCCGCACTGCGATGCCTTGCAGTGGATCCACGTCACCGCAGCCGGGGTCGACTCCCTACTCTTCGATGAACTGCGCGCCTCCGAGGTGGTCATCACCAACGCCCGGGGCACTTTCGATCGCCCGATCGCCGAGTTCGTGCTGGCCTCTGTGCTGGCGCACGCCAAACGCCTGCACGAGAGCTGGGACCTGCAGCGCGAGCGAACGTGGCGCCACCGGGAGACGCTGCGGGTGCAGGGCCGCCGCGCGCTGGTGGTCGGCACCGGCGCCATCGGCCGGGAGATCGCCGGATTGCTGCGCGCTGCGGGTCTGCAGGTGCAACTGGCCGGCCGGAGTGCCCGCGCCGACGATGACTTCGGCCAGACCGTCGCCAGCGCCGACCTGATCGTCGACGGTCACTTCGGTGCGGCGGACTACGTGATCAACGCCGCTCCGTTGACCGACCAGACCCGGGACCTCTTCGATGCCGAGGCATTCGCGGCGATGGGCTCCGGAGCGCATTTCATCAACATCGGCCGCGGGCCCTCGGTGGTGGAGGAAGACCTGGCCGCAGCTCTGCACTCCGGGGCCCTAGATGGTGCCTCTCTCGATGTGTTCCGCTCCGAACCGCTCCCCGCTGAGCACCCGCTGTGGCACGCGCCGGGGGCGGTGATCTCGGCGCATATGTCCGGGGACGTGGTCGGCTGGCGAGAGGTGCTGGCCGAGCAGTTCACCGACAACCTGCGCCGGTGGTTGGACGCCGGCGAGCTGGTCAACGTGGTGGACAAAGAACTGGGTTTCGTAAGCAGCACGCCGTGACATCCCGGGCGATGCTCGACGTCGAGCAGTTGTTGGCCGCCTACCGGAGCGGGTCGATCACCCCGGTGGAGGCCACCCGCGCGGCACTAGCGCGCATCGAGGCGCTGAACGACCAGGTGAACGCCGTCGTGCTGGTCTGCCCAGAAAGTGCGCTGGCGGCGGCCGAGCAATCAGCCCGGCGGTGGGAGGCCGGCACCCCGCTGGGGCCGGCCGACGGGGTCCCCACCACCATCAAGGACATCTTCCTCGCTGCGGGCTGGCCATTCCGGCGCGGCAGCCTGCTCACCGAGGATGACCCGGTGGCCGATGAGGACGCCCCGGTGGTGGCCCGGCTACGGGAAGGGGGAGCGGTGCTGCTGGGTAAGAACGCCACCCCCGAGTTTGCCTGGAAGGGCGTGACCGACTCTCCGCACCATGGCGTCACGGGCAACCCCTGGGGGGCGCACCTGACCGCCGGCGGTTCCAGCGGTGGCGGGGCCGCCGCCGTGGGCCTGGGGATGGGGCCGTGGACGGTGGGCACCGACGGCGGCGGGTCGGTGCGCATCCCGGCGTCGTTCACCGGCACTGTCGCGTTCAAACCGACCTACGGGCGGATCCCGATGTATCCACCCAGCCCGTACGGCACCCTCGCCCATGCCGGGCCGATGACCCGCACGGTGACCGACGCGGCGATCATGCTCGATGTGCTCGCCCAGCCCGATTACCGGGACTGGTCGGCACTGGCGCCCACCGGCTCGGCATTCACCAACTACCTCGACCACGGCGTGGCCGGTCTGCGGATCGCCCTCTCACCCACGCTCGGATACGGGACCAACGATCCACAGATCACCGCGGCGCTGTACGCGGCGGCCGATGTGCTGGCCGACGCCGGGGCGATCGTGACCGAGGTGGACCCGCCGATCACCGACCCCGTCGATGCCTTCCACGCACTGTGGTTCGCCGGAGCGGCCAAAGTGGTCGAGGGGTTCGGGCCCGGTGCCATCGAGCGGATCGACCCGATGCTGCGGTGGGCGATCGAGGCCTACGGCCGCATCGATGCCTCCGCCTACCTCGATGCCACGGGCACCCGGATGGATCTCGGGGTGCAGATGGGCGCCTTTCACACCAGCTATGACCTGCTGCTCACCCCGACGATGCCGATCGCGGCATTCCCCGCCGGTCAGGAGGCCCCCGACGGGTGGCGCTCCCAGATGTGGACCTCCTGGTCGCCCTACACCTACCCGTTCAACCTCACCCAGCAACCGGCACTTTCGGTGCCCTGCGGGTACACCGATGACGGCCGCCCGATCGGATTGCAAATCGTCGGAGCTCGTCACGATGACGGGCGCGTGCTGGGCGCCGGGCGTGCCTATCAGGAGCGGACCGACTGGCACCAGCGAGTGCCGCCGATGCTGGCGGGTGCCCACGGATGAGTCGGCGGTCACCGAACTAGAGCGCCTGACAGTAAAAGTGCACTTCGCGCAATGATGCGCGTACTGTACGTTCAGTGGAACAGTCAGAGGATGCACCGGCGGCCACCGGCCTGCGAGAGCGGAAGAAGGTGGAGACCCGGCGGACCATTCGCCGGGTAGCTCTCGATCTCGCCCTGGAGCTCGGTGTGGAGAACCTGACGGTGGAGGCGATCGCCCACGCTGCCGATGTCTCCCCGCGAACCTTCTTCAACTACTTTTCCCGCAAGGAAGATGCGCTGTTGACGGACGCTGCCGCGGCAGCCCTCGCACTGCATCCGGACATCGTGGCGCGGCCCGCAGACGAATCGCCGCTGCATGCGATCAGGGCCGTGATTACCGAGAACGACCCGTTCTCGGTGATGAACGCGGACCGGGATCGCGCACTGGCGCGGCAGAAGCTGGTGCAGCAGCACCCGGCGTTGGTGGCACGCCAGCTGGGCCAGTACTCGCTGCTGGAGCGGACTTTCGCCGAAGCCATCGCCGAACGGCTGGGCGTCGACCCTGATGACAGCCTCCGCCCCGTGCTGATCGCGAGTGTGGCAGGTGCTGCCATGCGCGTGGCAGTGGAGCGGTGGACCGCGGGTGATGCAGCATCGCTGCGCGATCTTCTCCTCACCGCTTTCGACATGCTCGAACAGGGCCTGCTCAGCGACACCCCTGGCGCCGCCTCGCCTGCTGCCGATGAATAACCGGGCGGATGACCGCAGGCCCGTGAACCGGAACGTCGTCCTGGCCGTTTTGTTGTCCGGGGCCTTCGTCATCATCCTGAACCAGACCCTGCTGAACACGGCGCTGCCAGCGTTCATGGCGGACTTCGGCATCACCGCCAGCGCCGCTCAGTGGGTGACGACCATCTTCATGCTGGTGAACGGGATCATGATCCCGGTCACGGCGTTCCTGATCCAGAAGTTCACCACCCGTGGCCTGTTCCTCACCGCGATGGGCCTGTTCACCGTGGGGACGATCATCTGTGCGATCGCCCCGGTTTACCCGGTGCTGCTGCTGGGCCGGGTGGTCCAAGCGGCGAGTGGCGGGCTCATCATGCCGCTCATGCAGACGATCGTGTTCGCGCTCTTCCCGGTGCATAAGCGCGGTACGGCGATGGGGACGTTCGGGCTCGTGATCTCCTTCGCCCCCGCGATCGGACCGAGTCTCTCCGGCTGGATCGTCGACCACCTGCCGTGGCAGACGCTCTTCTACATGATGCTTCCGATCGCCCTGATCGACATGGTGATCGCCTACTTCATCCTCCGCAACGTGACCGAACGGACCTTCCCGCCGCTGGACGTTCTGTCGATCATCCTGTCCTCGTTCGGATTCGGGGGCCTGCTGTTCGGGTTCGGCGCCGCCGGTGATGCCGGCTGGCTCAGCGCCTCGGTTCTTATTCCGCTGGCTGTCGGAGCGGTCACGCTGATTTGGTTCATCCTGCGCCAGCTCCGGCTCGAACGGCCGATCCTCGAACTGCGCGTGCTGCGCTATTCCATGTTCACGCTCAACACGGTGCTGGGCATGCTCGTGTTCATCGCCATGATCGGCGGCATGCTCATCATCCCGATGTATATGCAGACCATGAGCGACTTCACAGCGATGGAGTCCGGGTTGGCGCTGCTGCCCGGCGCGGCACTGATGGGGGTGATGTCCCCGGTCACGGGTCGGATCTTTGACGCAGTCGGGGGCAAGTGGCTCGCGCTGATCGGCTTTTTCCTGCTCACGGCCTCCACCTTCATGCTCTCGGTGCTGACCGTGGACACGTCCTTCACTTATATCGCGGCTGTGAATACGGTCCGCATGCTCGGAACAGCCATGGTCGTGATGCCGGTGACGACGGCGGCGCTGAATCAGCTGCCGCAGCGACTCATCCCCCACGGGGCGGCTCTCAACAACACGATGCGCCAGATCGCCGCCTCGGTGGGCACCGCGGTCCTGGTCACGGTCATGGTGGGCGCCGCCCGCGATCCGGAGGAGTATGGCGCCGAGGGGCTGATCCATGGCGCGAACGTGTCGTTCTTCGTCGCCGGCGTGGTGGGGTTCGCGGGGATCATCGGTTCGTTCTTCATCAAGAACTCCCACGGTCCGACGACTCCCGTGGCGGGCACCAGCGATGACAACAGGCCGGCGAAGTGAGCTCATCGACGTACGCCGCATGGCGGGCCAGGCCATTGCCGGCGAAGACGGTGAGAAAATGAAAAACCCCCGGCTGACCGGGGGTTTTGCGTGGTGGCTCCGACCGGCGTCGATCCGGTGACCTTTCGATTTTCAGTCGAACGCTCTACCAACTGAGCTACAGAGCCCTGAGACGAACGCCCGGCCGTGGTGTAACGGACCGGGCGATGATGTCTCGCGACCCCGACCGGACTTGAACCGGCGGCCTCCGCCGTGACAGGGCGGCGCTCTAACCAACTGAGCTACGGGGCCTAGATGTAATGGATCATACTGGTTCTACGTGTTGGATTCGCACCCCCAACGGGATTCGAACCCGTGTTACCGCCGTGAAAGGGCGGGGTCCTAGGCCGCTAGACGATGGGGGCCCGGTTTTGCTCTGGACGCCCGTGACGCGCTCGGCGCCCCAAGACCTCCGAAAGCATACGTTACCTTCCCCCGCTGCTGCAAAACGCCAAACCTCTACCTGGTGTGATCTCGGTTGCATCGGCTCGCTCATCCACTGCGTGCCACCACTAGTTCCCCAGATAGAGTGCCTCGGATGGCCCCTGATCTGCACACGTGTAGAACGCCGCCGGTGTCCGGTGGCGGGAAGAGAAGGACATGACCGACGACATCCACCACGCACTGCCACAGGTTCGGGCGCAGCTGCAGCACGACCACAGCGCCGAGGTGGTGTACAACGGCGGGGTCTACCAGGTCCAAGGTGCTGCCCCCGATGACACCCGGGAGCGAGTGGTCCACTACATCACCTATGTGGCCGAGCAGCTGGTCGGCGGTGCGGTGGCGGTGCTGCTGACCGACCCCGACGGCACCGGCTGGCGGTTCGTGGTGCACCCTGACGGTCAGGTGACCGATGAGGAAGTTGCCCCGGCCGAGTCGCATCGCCCGCCCGAGCCCCCGCCCCCGGCCGGGGCCTGGGCTCAGGGCGGGCCTCCCGCCGGCAGCTTGGTCCCGCCGCAGGGCCAGGAGCAGGCACCGCCGCAGGATCATGGTGTGCCGGCCAACGACTCTCCGTGGGCTCCGCCCCCAGCAACTGGCCCTGTGTCGTCGGACGGGTCCCACACGCGCTGGGATGCGCAGCAGGCGTGGGATGCCCCACTAGAAGAGACGGTGATCCGGCGCAGTTCGCACACTGCGCCGGCCCCCCAGGATGGCCCGCCGGCTCCGCAGGCACCGGTCACTGGCGCTCCCGCGGATGGCCCGCCGGCTCCGCAGGCACCGGTCACCGGCGCTCCCGCAGCGGACACTGGTGCTCCCGCAGCGGACACCGTGACTCGGGGAACCCCGACTGCAGCGGACCCCGCCGGCCACCCGGCACCGCCCCAGTACCCGACCGGGGCCGTGACTCAAGCCTTCCGCCAGGATCCGGGCATACACGCGACCTGGGCGCCGGAGTCACCACCGCAGACATTCCCGGCCCAGCCCGATCCCCAGCAGGGATACCCGGCCCAGACATACCCGCAGCAGCCCTACCCGCCCCAGCCCGATCCCCAGCAGGGGCACGCGCACCAGCCCCCGGTGCCCCCTGGCACGCCGGGGGGGCAGATGTCATCGCAGGGCGCGGCGCCACCGGAGGGTCAGGTGCCGCCGGAGGGTCAGGTGCCGCCGGAGGGTCAGGTG
>Ga0079225_10000245_pt1 | contig 29162 bp, 23 predicted proteins | sample Poulit2012_FD_76344 | JGI IMG/M metagenome (GOLD analysis project Ga0079225, IMG submission 76344) | Agricultural soil microbial communities from Georgia to study Nitrogen management - Poultry litter 2012 | ecosystem: Environmental > Terrestrial > Soil > Agricultural land | place: USA: Georgia... | reverse complement strand
TGACCACGGCCCGCGGGGCCGAAACGCCCAACGCCTGCGCCCCGGCAAGGTAGGTGTCCGGGGCGGGTTTGCCGGGCAGGTTCTCCCGCGCCGCGAGCAGACCGTCGATACGGGCATCGAGCAACTCATCCAGCCCGGCGGCGGCCAGTACTGCGCCGCCGTTGGCCGAAGCGGTCACGACGGCGGTGGCCAGCCCGGCCGCCCGGCATGCCTTCAGGTAGGCGACCGTGCCGGGATAGGTCTGGACCCCTTCGGTGTGGATCGCGTCGGTGATCAGCAGGTTCTTGCGGTTGCCGATTCCGCAGATCGTCGCCGCCTCCGGGGAGTCGGTGGGCTCACCCTCTGGCGGGTGCAACCCGCGGGAGGCGAGGAAGGTACGCACCCCGTCATACCGCCGTCGGCCGTGGACGTGTGCGGCGTGCTCGACGTCGGTGAACTCACTCTGCCCGGCGGCGGCCAGGATCGGGTCGAAGGTGGACTTCCAGGCGTGCCGGTGCAGGGTGGAGGTCTGGGTCAGGACCCCGTCCATATCAAACAGAGCTGCGCGGATCTGTTCGGGCAGTCCCAGCGCGCTCAAGGCAGCAGCAGTCGGCGAAGAGGGCACCAGTCGAAAATAGCGGCCCTGTCCAGTGGGTGAAGCACGGGGGCGCGCCGGATGGTGGCGTGTCGCACATTCGCGATCGTGGCCCTCAGGTGCGCAGCAGGATCAACGCGGTCAGGTAGGCAGCGTAGGCCGCCACGAACACCCCGCCCTCGAGGCGGCTGATCGTGCGCCCGGACCAGAACACCGGCACACACGCCAGGGCGACGGCGGTCATCACCCCCAGGTCCATCACCACCATCTGGGTCGGCACCTCGATGGGCGCGGGGGAAATCAGCATCGTGGCACCCATGATGAACAAGATGTTGTAGACGCTGGAGCCGATCAGGTTGCCGATCGCGATATCGCGCTCGCCCTTGGCGGTGGCGACGAGCGTGGTGACCAGCTCCGGCGCCGAGGTGCCGATCGCCACGATGGTCAGCCCGATCAGGGCATCGGAGACGCCCAGGGCCGCGGCGATCTGCACCGATCCGGATACCAACCAGTCGGCGCCCACGATCACCAGGGCGATCCCGGCCACCAGGCGCACCCCATCGGCCAGGGCGCGCCACCGGCGCGGTTCGGCCTGCTCGGCGGCACCCGTGCGGCCCGGCCGGACCTCAGGCCCGGACTGGCTGTACCGCTGGGAGAGTTCACCCCGCACCGCGGCGCTTTCCCGGCGGCTGAACCGGATGACCGCGAGGGTGTATCCCACGCCGAGTACCAGCAGGATGAGCCCCTCGAGACGGGTGAGCACGCCGTTCAGGCCCATCAGCAGGAACAGCACCCCCGCGACGGCGATCACGGGCCCGTCCAGGCGCACCGACTGCACCTGCATCCGGATCGGACGGATCAGTGCCGACAACCCCAGGATGAGCAGCACGTTGACGATGTTGGTGCCGACGATGTTCCCGGTGGCCAGCTCCGGGGTGCCGCTCAGCGCGGCGTCGATGCCGATGGCCAGTTCCGGGGCGCTGGTGCCCAGGGAGACCACGGTCAGCCCGATCAGCAGTGGTGAGACCCCGAGCCGTGCGGCGATCCCCGTGCCACCGCGGACCAACAGATTCGCCCCGATGACGAGGGCACCGAGGCCGATCAGGGTCGACAATACCGAGGGCATTGCCGCCTGAGCGTAGCGGCCGGCGGCCCAGCGCACCTCTCAGCGGACTTATGCAGCCAGCAGGTGGAGGTCGCTGCGGCCCGTGCTCACTCCGGCTGGGGAGTGGCCGGCGGCGGGTCCACCCAAGTGGGCCCGTACTCGATGGTGAACGGGTGACGTTCCCACTGCTGCCACCAGGAGGCTGCTTCCGGCGGCAGGTGGGCAGAGCCCGGGTCCTCGATGAGCTGCTTGAGTCGGAGCTTCAGGTCGCCGACGTCCTCGCTGCGCAGCGAGGTTTCCTCGGCTGTAGCGGGGTTGAACAGTTCATCCTCGGTGGTCCAGATCAGCCGGCGCAGCTGGATCACCTCCCGGGTGCGCTGCAGGCGGGCGGGCCCGGCGTCCTCGCACACATCGCCGGCCCGCAGGTACCCGTAGTCCATCGCGATCGAGATCAGCCCCGGGTCGATGGTGACCAGGTCGTGGATGTCCAGCTCCGGCTGGATGATCACGGCGCCGTGGTGGCGGGCGTAGGCGATCTCATTGCGTTGCACCTCATCGGTCATGATGCCGGCGGTGGTGCGCAGCAGGATCGCCATCAGGTCCTTGTGGGCGTAGCTGGATTCCGGGGGCACCCCGTTCGGGGCCGCGACGACGGCGTAGCACGTGTCCACCTGGGCGGCCAGGGCGATCTCGGCGGGGACGTTCTCCCGGGCCCCGCCGTCGACGTAGTGCTCCCCGCTCAGCGCCACCGGCGGGAAGACCCCGGGGATGGCGCAGGAGGCGCGCACCGCATCGACCATGTCCACCGGTTCGACCCCTTCGATCAGGGTGCCGTTACGGTCCCGCAGTCGGCCCAGGCCGTCGACGTAGCGCAGTTCCCCCGATTCCAGGGAGACGACGGCGATCCGCAGGGCGACCTCGGACCCGGCGGTGCGGGCGGGCTGGAACACCTGGTCCTGCAGCAGTTCATCGACGATCGGGCCGGGGGTGAAGGCCGACCGGTCGGCCCGGGCGCCGCGCAGGATGAAATCCAGATCGGCACTGGAGCGGCCGGCCTCCCACAGGGTGCTCAGCGTCTCCAACGCGTGTGCCGGGGTCCAGGTCTGTTCCCGTTCGGGCGGTGTGTTGATCTGTGCGGTGGCCCCGGCGCGCGGGTCAGCGGGGTGGGTGTCACCGGGTGCGGCCTGCGCTGCGATACCGCTGTTGGCTGCGGTGTGATGGTCGGCTGGGTCCGGCTTGGGCCGGCTCGTGGTGGTGGGGGTGCTGCCCGTCTGCTGGTGCGTGCCGCCGGCGCTCCTGGTGCGTTCGGCTTCCGTGGCGCCGGTGAGGCGTTGTACGGCCTCTTTGGGTTTGGCCAGCAGATCGGACAACCCGGCGGCCAGGGACGTCCGGTTCGCCGGGCGCTGGCGCAGTGCCATCACTTTGCGCCAGGTGGGGATGTGGTGGCGCAGGGAGGTGAACCAGGGCTGTTCGGTGAACATGTCCGAGCTGTGCCGCATGCCGAGCCAGATCTGCTCCAACTGCCCCAGGGCGCGGCGCTGGCCCTCGTGGTCCGGGTGCTGGGCGAGTACCGCGCCGAGGATGGCGCCGGCCGAGGTGCCGCTGATCAGGTCCGGGGTGATGCGCTGGGTGTCGTAGAGGTAGCGCAGGGCACCGAGTTGAAAACTGGAGCGGGCACCGCCGCCGGCGATGACCAGACCAACCCGGCGGTCTTCAGCCTGCGGCGGTGTGGCGAGGTGATCCTCGGCCGTGGTAGCAGTGGTGGTTCCGGTGCCCGGACCGACCCCGGGCCAGATCCACCGAGCCAACCGGCGGCGGCCGCGCGCCCACACTGAGCTCCCCATGGTGCTCAGGGTACGCGCACAGCGGCGCGATTGACCTGGTCGCCCGGTCAGTTCGACAACTCGAACCGCTTCGGGAACCAAGGGCGCCGCCGTCGTCGTCGTCGCCCGGTCTGCCCGCGCTGGTCGTAATCGATCACGGCCAGCCGCTGCTGGGACAGCCATCCCATAGGTGGCATAGCGCCGGCGAACGCACGGGACAGGCCCACTGCCGCGCCCAGCATCATGACGGTCATCACCACATACCGGGTGATCGAGGTGTGCTCCAGGTGCCGCAAGCGGTCCGGGTCGGGGGAGTCGGCCGTAGGTTCGCCGCTGTCCCAGTGGACTACTTCGATGTGCTCGCCGGGCCGGACCTCGGTGGTGCCGCCGGCCGGCAGTAGCACTTCCTGTCCATTGGGGAGGGCGACGGTAGGTCGCCAGGTGGAGTTGTGCCGGACCCCGAGGTGGCCGAGCAGCCCATCCGATTCCGGGGTGTGATCCACCTCGATCACTTCGACGCTCACCGGTCCGTTCTCCCACGGCCAGACGATGCGCTCGGCTGGCAGTACCCCAGCACCCTGGAAGGTTCCGGTCCAGGTGACCAGCAGGGCGATGATCAGCCGCGCCACGGCGCCGAGCCGGTCGCCCGGGGACGGAACGGGGCGGCGCAGGCGGGGTTGAGCCGGCGCTGGTGGGGTAGTCGCCGGTTCGGGCATGGACGGTGGATCCGGGAGTCGGGTGCCACCCATGATCGCCACGGTGTGCCGGATCCATCGCGGCAGAAGCAGCATCGTCACCGGTCCCAGGACCCAGGACAGCAGCCACCCCACGGCGATCACCGGCGTCAGCAACAGCAGCGGGGCATGGAAGAGGCGGGGAGCGATCCTGGCCGAGTGACGGGCGGAGTAGCCGGCGCCGGCCCCGGCGTCCCGCCGCAGGGAGGTGGTGGCGGCGAACCATCCGAGCCTCCAGTCGGTGCGGGCGCGCACGAACGAGGCCACCAGCGGCCACAACCTGGCGGTGCCATCGAGCAGGTCGGTGCGGATCGTGGCCACCAGCCGGCGCGGGTCCTCATACTCCTGAGGGCGGGCGACCACGAACCACCACCGCCAGCCACGGATCACCACCGGGCGGGCGAGGTCCTCCCTGGCCATCAGCACGGTGGGCGGTGGCACGCGCCGCTGCCGGGACACCTGCGCGATGGCGGCGACGCTCTCCCCAGGGACCGTTACCCGCCTGGAGACCTCGGCGGCGAGGTTCCGCGCAGCGCAGATGGTGTGCACTATTAGCACCACTGCGGCGATGACCACCAGGGTCCCCGCTATCCGGAACGGCACCTGGATAAACCAGAACAGCACCGCCATCGGGGCGATTCGCAGGACAGTCATGGCCAGCACCAGCCACAGCGCGAGGAACAGGTTTCGTAGGAGGTGCAGCGCGGTCATCGCTTCCTTTCGAAGCCGGCGCAGTGGGTAGTGACTAGGGTGAGATTAGCCCGCGACGGGCTAGGGCGGGCGCCGAATGCGGGGACCGGTCAGCAGCCACCTGGACTGGTCACGATGGGGACGAAAACACCAGGCTGGCAAGAAACGCTTTGTGCCCCTCGATTAGCGCGTGCTGAGCCTGAGAGTGATCATGCCCCACTAGAAGATTTCTCGGTGCCATGGGCGACTCCCAGAGCGATTCGATTTCCACGAACGTGCCATCGTGGAGTGCTGCAATGGCTGCGAGACGACGGTGGCTTCCCCGGGGAGGCAAAAGGATCTGCCGCACCGTATGCCACGGTAAAGACTTGGGAGGGCCGTAGAATCCGCACCAAATGAACTGATCGGGCTGGATCTCGAGGCGGGTACGCTTGCCGATCCAGAGATTGACACCGCCACCGATAAAAAGTGGTATGGAGCTAATGAGGAAGATGAGGACCATTGGCTGCCTCGTCACCATGGCGACGATAACGGGCACCACGATCGCCGGGATCATCAGTGCGATGGTCACCCATCCCACAATCAGCGATATGCGGCCACTGCCCCGGACGATGTAGTGCACCGTGCTCCCCTCCTGCAACTACCGAAGCGGTTGGCCGATTTCCGCTGTCGAAACGTCGCTTCACGATAGCGGTTCGGGCCGGCGGCCCGTGGATTCACCCGTTGGGTCGCCACGTCAGCGCCGGCGTCTGCGGAATCGTGCGCGTCCCGGGCGGGAGGTCACGGCGAGGTCAGTGCGGAGTTCACCACGTCGCGGGCAGCGTCCTGGACCTGGGCCAGGTGGTCGGCGGAGATGAAGGACTCGGCGTAGATCTTGTACACGTCCTCAGTGCCCGAGGGGCGGGCGGCGAACCAGGCGTCGGCGGTGGACACCTTCAATCCGCCGATGGGCTCATCGTTACCCGCAGCCCGGACCAGGCGGTCGGTGATGTCCTGACCGGCGAGTTCGGTGGCCGTCACCCCCTCCGGTGCCAGTGCGGCCAGGGCGGCCTTCTGCTCCCGGTTCGCCGGGGCGTCGAGGCGGGCGTACCAGCTCTGCCCGAACCGGTCGGTCTGGTCCTGGTGTAACTGGGAGGGGGAGCGATTGGTGACGGCCTGGATCTCCGCGGCCAGCAGTGCCAGCAGAATGCCGTCCTTATCGGTGGTCCACACCGACCCGTCCCGGCGTAGGAACGAGGCACCGGCCGACTCCTCACCACCGAACCCGACCGAGGCGTCCAGCAGACCGGGCACGAACCACTTGAACCCCACTGGCACCTCGATGAGGTTGCGACCCAGGTGCGCGGCGATGCGGTCGATCAGTGCCGAGGACACCAGGGTCTTGCCCACCCCGGCGGTCGCCGGCCAGTGGTGGCGTTGGGTGTAGAGGTATTCGATCGCTACGGCCAGGAAGTGGTTCGGGTTCATCAGCCCGGCATCGGGGGTGACGATGCCGTGCCGGTCGGCGTCGGCGTCGTTGCCGGTGGCGATGTCATAGGGGGCAGCGCCGTCAGCATTGGTCATCACGCCCAGCAACCCGGCCATTGCCGAGGGGGAGGAGCAGTCCATCCGGATCTTGCCGTCGGCGTCCAGGGTCATGAACGCCCAGCGCGGGTCCACCTGCGGGTTCACCACGGTCAGTTCCAGCCCGTAGCGTTCGCCGATCGCCCCCCAGTACTCCACCGACGCCCCACCGAGCGGGTCGGCGCCGATGCGGACCCCGGCGTCGCGGATCGCGTCCAGGTCCAGCACCGAGCCGAGATCATCGACGTAGGTGAGTAGGAAATCGTGTTTGATCACCGCATCGGAGGCGACCGCCCGCTCGAAGGGGATCCGCCGGATCTGCTCGATACCGCTGTGCAACAACTCGTTGGCCCGGTCGGCGATCCAGCCGGTGGCCTGGGATCCGGCCGGACCGCCGTGGGGCGGGTTGTATTTGAAGCCGCCGTCCCGGGGCGGGTTGTGGGAGGGGGTGACCACGATCCCGTCGGCCAGGCCCAGCCCGCGCCCGGAGACCCGGACTCCCTCGGAGCTACCGGCGCCGTTGTGCCGCAGGATCGAGTGGGACAGGGCCGGGGTCGGGGTGAAGGATTCGCGGGCATCGACCCGCACATCAACACCGTTGGCGGCCAGTACCTCCACCGCGGTGCGGGCAGCAGGATCGGACAGGGCGTGGGTGTCCCGGCCCAGGTACAGCGGGCCGTCGACACCCTGCTGGGCGCGATACTCCACGATCGCCTGGGTGATAGCCACGATGTGGGCTTCGTTGAACGCTCCGTCCAGGCTGGCACCCCGGTGCCCGGAGGTGCCGAACGCCACCCGCTGCCCGGGATCGTCGAGGTCGGGTGCTCGGTCGTAGTAGGCGCTGATGACCTGATCGACGTCGATCAGATCTTCGGGCTGGGCGACGGTGCCGGCGCGGGTGTGCATGGCCCGATCCTGCCACCCCGGGCGCCCGGGGGCCACAGCGGCGAGCGTTCTCCTGCCTACCGGCAGGCGGGGGTGTCACCTGCTCGATCAGGGATCGAGCCGATACTCGAGGCCGCGGCGGGGCCGCGGCGAACGAACGCGCCGGCGACAGTAGGCTGGGGCCATGGCGAAACGCTCTAAATCACGCGGTAAGGCCCAGGACGTCAACCCCAAGGTCGCGGCTCGACGAGCCGCCCGGAAGGCCGCTGCGGCCGCGCACGCCGAAGGCGCGGGCAGCGGGCCGTTACGGGACTTCGAACACCTGCCCGGGGAGGCCGACTGGGTGGCGCTGCGGGAAGTGGTGCCGGCCGCCACCGCCACCGCCCGCACCAACGCCGAGTACGGCGCACGGGACATCACCGTGGCCACCCTGCTGCCGGGTCTGGTCGCATCGATGCACCGGGACGACGGCGAGATCCTGGTCGCCTTGCAGACCCCCTCCTCCTCCGGGGATGCCAGCCGGGATGTGGCCATCGCCCTACAGGCGGCGCTATCGGCCGAAGCGGGTACCACCCTCCCGCAGGTGGAGCTGGGTACCGACGGCCCCAGGCTGCAGGACATGCTGGATCTGCAGACCCCGTTCGAGGTCGAGGTGCACTCCTCCTTCGATTACGCACTGTCCGACGACGAACTCAGCGGTGAGCTCGCCGAGGCGATGGCGGAGCTCTCCGAGTCCATCGTGCCCACGGTCAAACTCGGCTCGGTCGATTCGGCCTACTGGTGCCGGATGGGCGCCCGGGAGTTCCTGCGCTGGGCTCGGCCCGAACCGGAGGAGGAACTCCTCGACGCCCTGGCCCGGCTGCACGCCCGGCGGGAGTCGGAGCTGGAGCCAGGGGCCCGTTTCATCGGGGCATTCCGCTCCTGCGGGCTCGTGGTACCGGTGTGGGAGCTGAACCGCGGCACCGAGGCCGAAGAACTGGAAGGGGTGTTGCCGGCGGTCCACGAGCGACTCACCGAGGCACTCGCCGAGACCGGTGACCTCAGCCCCGAGGCGCGCCGGGCACGCGCCGGCATTGTTTCCCGGCAGGTCACCCTGCGTTGAGGTCCGCCGATGACTAGGCTGGAGTCGTGAACGACGAGCAGGAGCGGAGCCAAGGGCGGCGTCCGTTACGCGTCATCCGGCGCCGCACCCCCGGCACCACCCCCCGGACGGAAGGTTCGAGACCGGCCCGCGAGCAGCGGGTGGCGGTGGTCATCCCCGCCAAGGATGAGGCTGACCGGATCAGTGACACGGTGCACGCGGTGCGGGCGATCCCGTATGTGGATCTGGTCTTGGTGGTCGACGACGGCAGCGAGGACGACACTCAGCACATCGCCCGCCAGGCCGGCGCGGTGGTGGTACGCCACTCCCAGAACCGGGGGAAGGCCTCGGCGATGGAGACCGGCGCCTCGGTGGTGGCGATGCGCGATGTGGAGGAGGGCCCGGACCGGTTGCTGTTGTTCGTCGACGCCGACCTGGGTTCCACTGCTGTTAACGTTGCCCCGCTGGTGCCGCCGGTGGTCGCCGGGCGGGCGGATATGTCCATCGCGGTCCTACCCCGCCAGGCTGGTGCCGGTGGCCGCGGGTTGGTCACCGGGATGGCGCGCAAAGCGATCAAACGGGCCACCGGCTGGGCTCCGGCCCAGCCGCTGTCGGGGCAGCGGTGCATCACCCGGGAAGCCTTCGAGGCCGCTGTTCCCCTGGCCCGCGGCTGGGGGGTGGAGACCGGGATCACCATCGACGTGCTGATGCAGGGCTTCGCCGTAGTGGAGGTGCCCTGCGACCTGCGCCACCGGCCCAGCGGCAACGACCTGCGCGGGCAGCTGCACCGGGCGCGGCAGTACCGGGATGTGGCGCTCGCGGTGGCCGCGCGGCGGTTTCGCGGATATAAGCAGAAGGTGGTCCGGGAGGTCGAGCCCCCCGAGCCGCAGGAGCAGCCAGCAGTTGATGGGCCCGACGACGAACAGCCCGTAGAACGGGACACCCAGGCCGAATCCCCACCGTCGGTAGCCCCGGGGCAGACCGGGGGCGAGCCGGGGGAGGAACAGACCGGTTCATCCGATGCCTGGTCAGGTTGGAGCGCGGATACCTCCGACGGCCAGCCGGGGCGCCGGACCGGGGACTGAAGGGGCCGCTGGCACCCCTCCGCGGCAAAGCCACGCTGATTAGGCCCGGTGCGATGAGCGCTGCGACGATCGAATTATCGAAGCCCACGACGCTGACGTCAGCGGGCACACTGAGATTTGCCTGCGCCAACCCTTTGCAGGGCGCTCGAGGACGGCGCCGCACCGGCGGTGGGCGCGGGGGACGGGGTGGAGACGGTGCGCCTGCTGTGCGCCATCTACGAGGCGGCGCGTACCGGCCGTGCCACCCGGCCCGCCGACCTCAGCTGATGGCCCGGCGAGCGATCTGCCAGCCAACCGCCGGGTTCCGGCCCACTGTCGGGATCACAGCTCGATGAGTTCTGATGGTGCCGAGGGTCTCACTGTCTACCGAGGCGTTGAAGGAGCGGAAGATGACGACGATTGCCCAGCTACGCAAGACCGCAATGTCCCTGCAGGCGGCCACCGAGGAGCCCAGGGGGTCCGGCACAGTTGCGTTCACCGTGCACGGCAGACGCTTCGCTGCGACCGGTGGGAACAACGAGGCCCTGCTGCATCTGCCCGAAGCCGAGGCAGTTGAGTTCCTCGCGGCGTATCCGGCGGCCGGGCGCCTGACCCATGGTGGGAAGTCGATCGGCGTGCGCGTCGGGCTCGGGGACATCAAGGGACAGCAGCTCAACCACTGGGTGCGACGCGCCTGGCTGTCGCGAGCACCGAAGCGACTCGTGGCGCAGGCCACGGCCGCGGACAACGCAGTGCCCGGTGCCGTCGGCGATCTGCCCAGCGCCATCGGGCGGCCCGCCACCCACGCACTCACGGCCGCTGGCATCACCACCCTCGCCCAGGTCGCCGAACGGACCAGGGCGGACCTGCAGGCGATGCACGGAGTCGGGCCGAGGGCCGTGGGGATCCTCCACGATGCCCTCAGCGCCGAGGGTCGTTCGTTCCAAGACTGAGCCGGCCCTGCGGCTGCTCCTCGTGGTCGTCAGAGAGCCCACTAGGTGCCTCACCAGCACTGTTCGGGCCGGGGACTACCCGGACCTCCCCATCGCGTCCCCCGAGGCTGAGCATCCAGGTGGTGCACGCCGCCACCAGGAGCGGGACACCGACGGCGACGCCGTTCGCCGGGATCGCGATCCCGGAGTCGTTCACGGCCATCCCGATACCGAGCGCGATGCCGAGGGCGATGATGCCCGGCGGCAGCATCGGGGCCTCCTGACCCATCTTCGAGATCGGTGTGCCGCCGGTCAGGGAGTCCTTGGTGCCCGGTTCGGTGATCACCAGCCGGATCGGACGGGCCAGCACGAAGACCACGGTGAGCACCCCGGCCAGCGCCAGCAGGGTCATCGGGGTGTTACCGAACAGCAGAGAGACGTTCTGGCCCAGGTTGCGGGCGATCACATCGAGCAATCCGCCGTCGAGCACAGTCTGGAAGAACCGCCCCAAGTGGGTGTGGTCCTCGACCGGGCGCAGCCAGTCCAGGAAGGCGATCAGCACCGTCGCCGACGCCGAGATGACCAGGACCAGACCCACCCGCAGCCAGGTCAGCCGGATCCCGGCGGCCAGCAGCGCCAGCACCCCGAAGGCCGGCAGGATCGCTGGCGGCCCACCGAAGTCTGCACCGAGACCGGGGGCACCATCGAAGATCGCGGCGCCGATGCCGATCAGCATGGTCAGCGCCGCAGCCAGGCGTCGTCTGTTCCGCAGCACCAGATAGTTGGCCAGGGTGATGGTGACCATCAGCATCGAGACGGTGTAGAGGGTGAAGGCGGTGTTGTTCATCCCGTACATCCGACCGGCCACCAGGGTCGATACCCCCATCACGGAGGAGAGCTGCAGCCGGGCGCCGGTGGCGATGTCCACCGTCAGCACCAGCGCGGTGATGCCGGCGACCACGGTGGCAGGTCCGAGCATGTGCCGGCGCCACGGCCCGGCCAGGGCCACCGCGACGATCACCGCCACGATCAGGGCAATATAGACCGCCAGGCCCAGGGCTGCCGGGGTGTTGCGCCACCACGGCAGCAGGTTCGCCAGGTAGGAGGCCACCGGTAGGGAAGCGATCGCCAGTGCCGCCACTCGCATCCCCCGCAGCACCCTGCCCCGATGGGTGGTGAAGTTGCTGAGCCGCCCGGACCAGCTGGGGAACCTGCGCGCCAGCAACTGACGGAACCGCTCGGCAGCAGGTCTCTTCAACCCGATCGCCAGCGCCGCGAACAGCCCCAGGTTCAGCCCGACCAGGATCAGGTAGTAGGTCGGCACGATGGGGCGCACCGCTTGAGCCCGGATATCCTGCCCCTCCAAGAACTCCCGGCGTTCGGCGGCATCCATGTCGGTGGGTTCGACCCGCATCGTGGCACCGATGGCACCGGAGTCGGTCACCGGGGGGAGGTCCAGCAACGCGAGCAGGGTGGGCAACAGGTCGGTGGCCATCACGTAGCCCTCTTGCCGGCTTGAGCTGGAGATGCCCAGCCCGGGCTCCGTCGCGCCCCCGGTGATCGCCAGGACGCGCAGGCCGGAGTCGCCGTCGTCGGCCACCCCGGCGAGGATCACCACCGGTTCGGTCTCGAGCTGCTCGATCCCGCCCAAGATCGCCGCGACTCGCCGCTCGATGAGCTCGAGCTGGTCAGCGCGGAAACGTTCGTCGCTGATCGGGTTGCGGAGCGCCTCGGCCTCCTCGGTGTGCTGGGCCTGCGCCGGGCGGGGCACCGGGCGTAAGGCCCCTGCGTCGATCACGGTCAATTGCGCCTCACGCACCGCCGACAGCGCCTGGGTGGTGAGACCCACCCCGGGCATGCCCCGGGACTGATAGTTCTCCACCTGCCCGTCCGGGTCGGCCAGCGCGATGGCGGCACCGGGCCCGATGGCGGCCGTGGTGACATCGTCTTCGGCCAGCAACGTGGCGAACAGTCCCGGCTGGGCCCGGTAGTTGAGCTCCTCGGCCGAGGCCAGGTAGTCCTCCCACCCAGGGACCTGTTCCCCGGGCTGTGGATCGGTCAGCGTGCGGCACCGGCCTGGTTCGTCCCCGGCGCGGTTACCCGCTGAGATCGCCAGCCATCCCGAGGCCGGGCACGTGCTGGAGCGTACGCTGCGTACGATCAGTGAAGCGACGGTCTCCTCGGTCAAGGACTGCATCGCCGGAGTGCGTTCGGAGATGTCCTCCCAGGCCAGCCCACTGACGCCGATGAGCACCACCGGTCGGTCGGGGTCGCCGTCGTCGCTCCCGGGCTCTTGCTCTTCGGCGTCCTGCTCGCTGGTGTTCTGCTCACTCGCGGCTGCTGCCGATTGCCCGCCTCCGGGAACTGCCGCCACCAGGGCAAGGCCCAGTGTCACCACGGCAAACAGCAGCACGAGCGGGGCCGGGTGTGATCGGGTGCGCGGGGGGAGCAGAGTGCTCATCACCGCCCAAGCCTACGCAGGGATAGGCTCAACGATGGCTGCCGGGTCGCCCCCTTCACAGCCATCTCACCTGATCCTCACCCCCGTTTGCCAAGGAGACGCCGATGAGCCTGCGGTACGCCTACCTCGGACCGGCAGGTACCTTCACCGAGGCAGCCCTGCGCCAGGTCGCCGACCCGAGTTCCGACGAACTCATCCCCCTCGGCGATGTGCCCGCGGCGCTGCAGGCGGTGCGGGAGGGCCGGGCCGACCGGGCGATGGTGCCGATCGAGAACTCCGTCGAGGGCGGGGTCAGCGCCACTATGGACGCCCTGAGTTCCGGGGTGCCGCTGGTGGTGGTCGGTGAGGCCGTGGTGCGAGTGGAGTTCGTCCTGGTGGCTCGTCGGGGCACCACCTTGGAACAGGTGCGTCACATCTCCACCCACCCGCACGCCTGGGCCCAGTGCCGCCGATGGCTGACCGCTCATCTGCCGCACGCCATGCACTTGCCGGCGTCCTCCACTGCCGCGGCCGGTGCGGCCCTGGTCGAGTCCGGTGAGGCGGGCTTCGAGGCAGCGATCACCGCCCCGCTGACCGCCGAGGAGTACGGGTTGGATGTGCTCGCGGCCGGGATTGGCAACAACCCCCATGCGGTCACCCGGTTCATCCAGGTTGCCGCCCCCGGGCCCATCCCGCCGCGTACCGGGGCTGACAAGACCACGTTGATGGTGCACCTGCCGGATAACCAGGCTGGTGCGCTGCTGACGATGCTGGAGCAGTTCGCCGCCCGGGGGGTCAACCTGTCCCGGATCGAATCCCGCCCGATCGGGGACTCCCTGGGCCGGTATTCCTTCTCCATCGACGCCGAGGAACATATCGAGGATGAACGCCTCGCCGCGGCGTTGGTCGGGCTGCATCAGGTCTGCCCGCTGGTGCGGTTCCTGGGTTCCTTCCCGCGCAACGACGGCGGGCACGCCGAGCAGGTACCCACTGGGTTCAGCGACGAGAAGTTCCGCGCCGCGCGCACCTGGGTGGACCAGCTACGTGCGGGTGTGCACCCGGACTGACCGGACTGTGCTCAGCCGCGCACCCGCACCAGCAGCGACTGATGATCCACGCGGACACTGAGCGCTTGGGCCTCACCGATCAGATCGCCGTCGACTTGGATCTGCTCCGGCCCGGTCAGACGCACGTGCACATCCCGGCCCCGCCAGAAGGTGATCGAGGACGGGCTGCCCCGTAGTTCGCGGCGGATCCCCACCCCCTGCAGGATCACCTTGCCGAACAGGTCGGCCCAGCCCAGCAGATGCCGGCGGGTGTCGATCGCAGCTACATCCAGCCAACCGTCGTCGCTTTCCGCATCCGGAAACAACACCATTCCCCCGGGCAACCGCCCGCAGTTGGCGAATAGCAACGTGCGCAGACGCAACTGGTGGGCCGGAGCGTCCCCGATCTGCATCTGCAGCCGGATCTTGCGTCCATGCAGGTTCCGCACCCCGGCGACGAAATAGGCGAACCAGCCCATCCTGGCCTTCATCACGTCGTCGGTCCCGGCCACCATCGCAGCATCGAAGCCGATGCCACCGATCACCAGGAACAAGTGCTCATCGCGCTCGGCCAGCGCATCCGGGGGCACCTTCTCCACCGATCCGGCGGGCGTGCCGTCCCCGGGTCCAGCACCAGGAGGGGGCGGCCGGTGATCCTCGGCCTCGACGGTGGTCAGCAACTCCCGGGGCCGGATCCACCCCACGTCCATCGGGCGCTCGGCGCCGGTCAGAGCGGTGTGGATCATCAGCCGGTGCCCGTCCACCGGCAGGTCCAGGTTGCGGGCCAGCAGGTTCCCGGTACCCAGCGGCACCAGACCCATCGGGACCGAGGTGCCGGCCAGAGCGGTGGCAACGGCGCGCACGGTGCCGTCGCCACCTGCGGCGATCACCACTGAGGCGCCGGCCGCCAACGCCTGGCGGGCCTGGCCGAGCCCGGGATCTTCCTCAGTGGTGGTGAACCACAGCGGCTCGGCCATACCCAGTTCGGAGCAGGTCTGGGTGGCCATCCGGCGCAGCCGTTCCGGATCCGCAGTCTTCACCGGGTTGACCACGAACGCCGGCGGCCCCGTGGTGCTGAGCTCGCCGTTCTCCGGTGCGGCTGGCGCCGCCGTTGCGCGACCCCTGGCCCGCAGATGGCGCAACACCAACAGGCCCACCACGACCGCCACCACGGCCAGCACCAGGGCGAGCAGGCTCACCCACTGTTCCCAGGTCATGTTCTCGAACGTAGCGTGCGCAGCGCGAAAGAGCACCACTGGGACCGATACCCTGCCAGTGTGATCGACCTGAAGAAGTTGCGAGAGGACCCGGAGCAGGCCCGGGCCAGTCAGCGTGCCCGCCAGAGTGAACCCGGCCTGGTGGACCAGGTGCTGGCGGCCGATGAACGCCGTCGGCAGAAGTTGGGCGAGTTCGAGTCCATGCGTGCCGAGCAGAAGTCCGTCTCCCGCAGCGTCGGTAAGGCCTCCGATGAGCAGCGCCCAGCGATCCTTGCCCAGGCCAAGGAGCTATCCGCACGCGTCAAGGACGCCGAGGAGCAGGCAGACCAAGCCGCCGCCGAGCTCCAGAGCCTGCTGGGCACCTTCGGCAATATCGTCCATCCCGAGGTGCCCGCGGGCGGCGAGGAGGACTACGCCGTCGTCCGGACCCACGGTCAGGCCCGCGACTTCGAGGCCGAGGGTTTCACTGCCCGCGACCACCTGGAGCTTGGCGAGATGCTGGGCGCGATCGACACCGAGCGCGGTGCGAAGGTCTCCGGGGCCCGGTTCTACTTCCTCACCGGCGTCGGCGCGCAGTTGGAACTGGCGATCCTGAACTTGGCGATGAGCACCGCCCTGGCCGCGGGGTTCACCCCGACTATCCCACCGACCCTGGTCAAACCTGAGGTGATGGCCGGCACCGGGTTCCTGGGGGCACACTCCGATGAGATCTACTACCTACCCGCCGACGACCTGTACCTGGTGGGCACCTCCGAGGTCGCCCTGGCCGGCTATCACGCCGACGAGATCCTCGACCTGAGCGATGGTCCGAAGCGCTACGCCGGCTGGTCGGCCTGCTACCGGCGTGAGGCCGGGTCCTACGGCAAGGACACACGGGGCATCATCCGGGTGCACCAGTTCCACAAGGTGGAGATGTTCAGCTATGTCTCCGCCTCCGATGCTGCGGCCGAACACCAGCGGCTGCTGGACTGGGAGGAGCAGATGCTCCAGGCCATCGAGGTGCCCTACCGGATCATCGACTGCGCAGCCGGGGACCTGGGCCTGTCGGCCGCGCGGCGCTATGACTGCGAGGCCTGGCTGCCCACCCAGTCGCGGTACCTGGAACTGACCTCGACCTCCGACTGCACCACCTTCCAGGCACGGCGTCTGGGGGTGCGCGAGCGCACCGAGTCCGGCACCACGCCGGTAGCTACGCTGAACGGGACCCTGGGTACCACCCGGTGGATCGTGGCGATCCTGGAGAACCACCAACTCCCCGATGGCTCGGTGCGGGTACCTGAGGCGCTGCGGCCGTACCTCGGTGGGCGAGAGATCCTCGAGCCGGTCGGACCGTGACCGAGTTCGCCCAGTCGGCCGATGCCGGCGCTGCGATGCTGGTGGCCCTGGACGTGGACGGCACCCTGGTCACCCACCAGGACGTGATGTCACCCCAGGTGGCGCAGGCAGTTTCCGAACTGGATGCGGCCGGACATCACGTGGTGCTGTCCACCGGCAGATCGGTGCTGGCAACCCTGGATGTGGCCGCCCGGACAGGTCTGGACCAGGTGTGGGGAGTGGTCTCCAACGGCGCAGTCACCGTCCGCTTCGACGTCCAGTCCCCGTCCGGTTGGACCGCAGTGGACCAGGTCTCCTTCGACGCCACCGACGTAATCGGGCTGCTCGCCTCGGAACTGCCGGATGCGATGTTCGCCGTGGAGGATGTCGGTTACGGGTTCCGGCTGAACCGTCCGTTCCCACCCGGGGAGCTCACTGGTTGCCAGACGGTGGTGGACCTGGCCGAGTTGGTCGCCGATCCCATCACCCGGGCGGTGGTGCGTAGCCCGGACCACACCCCCGATGACTTCCACGAGTTGGTCTCCCGGCTCGGGTTGGACGATGTGACCTACGCGATCGGATGGACGGCGTGGATGGACATCGCCCCCGCCGGGGTGACCAAGGCCAGCGCCTTGGAGTCGGTGCGCCGGGAGCTGGGTGTGCCACCGGAGCGCACCGTGGCGATCGGCGACGGCCATAACGACATCGACATGTTGCGCTGGGCCGCCCGCGGGGTGGCGATGGGGCACGCCGATGCTGCTGTACAGGCAGCAGCCGATGAGGTGACTGGTTCGATCGAGCAGGACGGAGCGTTGGCCGTGCTGCGCGGGGTGTTGGCCGGGCGGCCGGAACGGGGCGGCTTGCGCGCGGTCTGACGCTGAGGTCCGAGGTGTCTCGGGTGATGACTCCCGGCCGGCCATCAGCTCAGAGGCATTGCCCTCAGAGGTATTGCCCTCAGAGGCACTGCGCTCAGAGGTATTGCCCCGGGCCGGGACCGTCCTCATCGGGCCGGTTCACCATCAGTCCCGGGGGCATCTGCCCCTGGGGAGCGGCGCCGGGGGGAAGACCCTTTCGCATCTGCGCCAGCTGGTTCTGGGCAGCCATCTGCTGGGCCACCAGGGCGGTCTGGATGCCGTGGAACAGGCCCTCCAGCCAGCCCACTAGCTGGGCCTTGGCGATGCGCAACTCGGCATCCGAAGGGGTGGAGCTTTCACTGAAGGGCAGGGTGATCCGGCCCAGCTCGTCGACCAGTTCCTCGCTCAGACCCGATTCCAGCTCGTGCAGTGACCGGTCGTGGATCTTGGCCAGCCGTTCCCGCGCGGCCTCATCCAGGGGTGCGCTGCGCACTTCCTCCAGCAGCTGTTTGATCATCGCCCCCAACCGCATCACCTTCGCCGGCTCGGAGATCGCGGCGGTGGGGTCGTTGTCCTCGTCGTCGGCCTCCGCCACGGCCAGAGACTGCGGGCTGGTCACCACGATCTTGGGTTGACTCTTGGGCCCATCACCTTCCTGGGCGTCGGCGGGCTTGCCGGCCTTGGTCGTTTCCCGATCGGCGTCAGTGTCCGTGTCACTGTCGTCGCTGCCGTCGACGGCGATCTCTTCCTCGGGCGGTTCGCCTTGGGCGGGTGTGGGCTGCTCGGTGCTCATCTGTCCATGATGCACCCAAGCCCGGTGTGCGTGCCTTCGCAGAGGCGTATCGCCCGGCCCCGCCGGGCGGGGGATCGGTGATGCGGGGTGTTTCGGCGAGAAGTGAACCAGTGCCGGTGATTAGGGTGGGGTCCATGTCGTGGTTGCACAATCCTGCCCATACCCGCTGGCTAGAGCGGGAATCCGATGAGCTCCTCGCCTTCGCCTCGGCGGCGATGGTCGATAAGGGCTTCGCCCACCTGGATCGCACCGGCAACGTCGATGAGACGCGCCCGGTGGAACTGTGGATCACCTGCCGGATGATCCACTCCTTCGCGCTCGGGGTGATGCTGGGCCGGCCCGGTGCGTCCACGATGGTCGACCACGGGTTGGCCGCCCTGGGAGAGCACTTCCACGACGCCGAACACTCCGGCTGGTACTCCGCCGTCGGCGCAGAACCGGCACAGATCAAGGAGGCCTACGCCCACGCCTTCGTCATCCTGGCCGGCGCCAGTGCCACCGCGGCCGGGCGCCCGGGGGGCGAAGACCTGCTGACCGCGGCACTGGAGGTCTCCGAGCGACACTTCTGGGATGAGGACGAGGGCCTGGTGATGGAGTCCTGGGACCAGACCTTCACCACCGCCGAGGAATACCGCGGCGTCAACGCCAACATGCACACCGTGGAGGCCTACCTCGCTGCGGCCGACGTCACCGGCTCGGATGTGTGGCTCGACCGCGCCCTGCGGATCAGCACCCGGGTGATCGACGGGTTCGCCCGCGAGCACCAGTGGCGTGTCCCGGAGCACTTCGATGCCGCCTGGAACCCGATCCTGGACTACAACGCCGAGACACCCGCCGACCCCTTCCGCCCGGCCGGGGCCACAGTGGGGCACTGGCTGGAGTGGTCACGCCTGCTGCTCAGCCTCCGGGCCGGACTACAGGCCCGCGGCCGTTCAGTGCCCGACTGGATGATGCCGGCCGCCAGGCAGCTGTTCCATGCAGCCATCGACGAAGGCTGGGGCGTGGACGGCACCGAGGGGTTCATCTACACCGTGGACTTCGACGGCGCTCCGTTGGTCCGGGAGCGGATGCACTGGGTGGTCACCGAAGCGATCGGGGCCGCAGCGGCCCTGCACCGGGCCGAACCCGATCCGCAGGTGGCCCGCTGGTATGAGACCTGGTGGGAGCACGCCGCGGTCTACCTGATCGATGAGGAAGAGGGTTCCTGGTTCCACGAACTTGGCCCGGACAATGAACCGAGCGATACCGTTTGGCCCGGCAAGCCCGACATCTACCACGCCCTGCAGGCGACGCTGATCCCGCGGCTGCCGCTCACGCCGTCGATCGCACCGGCCCTGGCCCGGGGATTGCTAGACTCAGTGGAGTGAGCCCAGACCGCCGGGGACTGCAGTTGCCGACTTTGTCCGGTGAACGCGTGGTGCTGCGTGCCTGGCGGCCGGAAGACCGAGCCCACTTGGACTTCGATGACGCCACCCGGATGTATGTGGGTCCGAGTCTGCCAGCCACTGATCCGGCCGGGTTCGAGACCTGGCTGGCCCGTCAGCGCACGGCGCTGACCGAACGCACTGCCTTGGCCTGGTGCATCGCCGATCCGAGCACCGATGAGCCCTGGGGCTGGATCGCGCTGGTGGAACTGAACGAGAACTACCAGTACGGCTCGGCCGAGGTGGCCTACTGGGTACTCGAAGGCGCCCGCGGCAAAGGGGCGCTGAGTGAGGCGCTGCGGCTGGTGCGCGGATTTGCCTTCGCCGACGAAGAACTGCAACTGCACCGGCTGTTCGCGATCACCGACCACCGCAATGTTGCCTCACAGGCGGTGCTGCGCAAGGCGGGGTTCGTCTGGTGCGGCACCGAGCGCCGGGCGATGGTGTACACCCCAGGTGGACCACAGTACGACGTCGTGCGGTTCGAGCTGCTGGCCCCGCCCGAGCGGGGCGCGGTGCAGGGGCCACACCGGCACGTGCCGAACCTGACCGACGGGGCGATCCGGCTGCGCCCGTGGCGGCACGCCGACGCCGAGCGGGTGCGCCAGGCGTGCACCGACGCGGAGAGCCGGCGGTGGCTGCCGCTGCCAGACCCGTACACCTTGGCCGATGCCGAGGCCTACATCTCGCTGTGCCAACAGATGCCCACCGAACGAGCGCTGCCCTGGTGTGTGGCTGATGCCCGGAGTGATGAGTGCCTCGGCTCGGTGGACGTGCGGCTGGATCCGCGGGCCGATGCGGTGGCCTCCGGCGAGGTGGGCTACTGGACCCACCCCGAGGGCCGCGGCCGGGGTGTGATGACCGCTGCGCTGCGGTTGGTGCAGCAGTTCTGTTTCACCCCCACGGACCAGGGCGGCGGGGGACTGCAGCGGCTGAACCTGCTGGCCGCTGAACCCAATGCTGCCTCGCGCCGGGTGGCGATCAAGGCTGGGTTCCAACAGGTGGGGCGGGACCGGGGTGTGGTGCGGCTGCGCGACGGGCAGGTCGTGGACCACATCCGCTTCGACCTGCTGGCTCGCGAAGCGCAGGCCTGAGCGCTTCTGTGAAAAGTGCGCCGCCCACCTGCCCCGGCGGCCACCTGCCCTGCCGCTCACCTGCCCGGCGGCCGCGCGCCCCGTGCAGCGGCCCGCCCGCGGCGACGGCCTGACGACGGGCCACCGGCCTAACGACACCCCACCGATGTAAATCATTTACCTCAGGCCCTCCCACAATGGCAACCATTGACTCACTGGGCGATCGGCGGCAGAGTGGTGGCACTCAGGCAACCGGACGATGAGTGCAGCGCTGCACTCGCGAGTGAAAGGCAACGATGCCCAAGCGGGATGGACAACGAGTAAGGCTCACTGCGGTGGGCGTCGGAACGGCCACTGCGCTGGTCTTGGGGTCGGTGGTGGCCCTGGCCCAACCCGGCGAGCAGGACAACACCGCACCGGCGCAGAACGAGACCGACATCGAGGCGATCCTCGATCAGATGACGCTGGAGGAGAAGGTCGGGCAGATGTTCGTGCCCTTCGTCTACGGCGACTCCATCGATGTGCCCGATGAGCGCAATAACGAGGCTGCCGGTGTGGACACGATCGAAGAGATCGTCGAGGAGTTCCACCCTGGCGGGATCATTTACTTCGGCTGGTCGGACAACCTCGAATCCCCCGGCCAGGTCGCCCAGCTGTCCAACGACATCCAGCAGACCGCCCTCGATGCCGGAGCGCCCCCGCTGAGTCTGTCCATCGACCAGGAAGAGGGCGTCGTGGAGCGGATGCCGCAGCCCTCGACTCAGCTTCCCGGCACTATGGCACTGGGCGCGACGGGCAATGCCGAGCACGCCCGGGATGCTGCGGGGATCACCGCCGAGGAACTGAGCGCTGTCGGGATCAACCAGAACTACGCGCCCACGGCTGATGTGAACTCCAATGCGATGAACCCGGTCATCGGGGTACGTGCCTTCGGTGGGGAGACCGGCCTGGTCTCGGACCTCACCGTTGCGCAGGTGCACGGATTCCAGGACGACGGCGTGATCTCAGCCTCGGTCAAGCACTTCCCCGGCCATGGGGACACCGACGTCGACTCCCACTATGACCTACCGGTGATCGAGAAGTCCGAGGAGGACTTCCGCGCCGAGGATCTGCCGCCGTTCGAAGCGGCGATCGAGGCCGGTGTCGATTCGATCATGACCGCCCACATCGTGGTGCCGGCCCTCGATGCCGACCGGCCGGCCACCCTGTCCCACCCCATCCTGACCGGGATATTGCGTGAGGAGATGGGGTATGAGGGCGTGATCGTCACCGACTCCCTGTCCATGGATGGTGTGCGCACCGAGTTCGACGATGACCGGGTGCCGGTGGAGGCGATCCTGGCCGGTGCGGACCAGATGCTGATGCCACCGGACCTGCGGGTCGCCTACGACGGGGTGATGGACGCTGTCGCCGACGGTGAGATCACCGAGGAGCGCATCGATGAATCGGTGCGCCGGATCCTGGAGCAGAAGGACGCCCGGGATGTGTTGGAGGACCCGCTGGCAGACCTGGACGCTGTCGATGAGGTGATGAACGACCCGGAGAACCGCGAGCGGGCCCGAGAGATCGCCGATGACTCGATCACCCTGCTCAACAACGACGACGACGTCCTGCCGTTGGCCGATGAGGCGAACGTGCTGGTTACCGGCTGGGGCGGTGCGGACCGGTTGGAGACCGTCTCCGAGGAGCTGAGTAACCAGGGCATCAACGCCGACGCCCTCGAGGCGACCGAACCCGATGAGGAGGTGATCGAGGCGATCGCCGAGGACGCGGCTGATCGCGATGCCGTCGTCGTGCTCACCCAGTCGGTGGAATTCACCCCGGAGGAAGACCAGCAGGCACTGGTTCAGGCGCTGTCCGAGACGGACACCGCCGTCATCGAAGCCGCCGTGCGCAACCCTTACGACACGGCCTCGACCGCTGACACCGAAGCGGCCGTGGCGGCCTACGGGTACGCGCCGGTTTCGCTACAGGCCCTGGCCGGAGTGATCGCCGGGACCACCAACCCCAGCGGCACCCTGCCGGTCACTGTCCCCGAGGCGGATGGCACCGGGGAGATCTATCCGCTGGGTCACGGGTTGAGCTATGAGGACGAGGAGGAAGTGCCCGATCCGGAGTTTCCGCCACCGGGACCTCCGCCGGGGGATGCTGCCAGCGTGGAACTGGGCATCGAGCAGCTGTTGGGCGACCCCGATGAGCTGGCCAACCTCGAGGGCCAGCGGGTCGGGTTGATCACCAACCCCACCGGAGTGGACTCCGAGCTGAACCACTCGATGGACCTGCTCATCGACGGTGAGGAAGCTGGCGGGTATGAGGTGACCGCACTGTACGCCCCCGAACACGGGATCCTCGGCGGAGCGCCCGCCGGTGAGGATGTGGACAGTTACATCGACCCGCGCACCGGGCTGACCGTGTGGTCGCTGTACGGGGATACCCAGCGGCCCACCGAGGAAATGGTCGCCGACGTCGACGTGCTGTTGTTCGACATCCAGGACGTCGGGGCCCGGTTCTACACCTACATCTGGACGATGTACTACGCGATGGACGCCGCCGCCGAGTTCGACAAGGACTTCATCGTCCTGGACCGGCCCAACCCCTTGGGTGACCGCATCGATGGTCCCGTGCTGGATCCGGAGCTGTCCTCCTTCGTAGGCCTGCGGGAGATCCCGATGCAGCACGGCCTGACCGTGGGCGAGCTGGCCCTGCTGTTCGACGGAGAGTTCCTGGAGGATGAGGTCGAGAACCTGCACGTGGTGCAGATGGAGGGGTATGACCCGGCGGACTTCATCGACGGCTATGGCCTGGAGTGGGTGCTGCCCTCCCCGAACGTGCCCACCGTGGAGACCGCCTGGGCCTACGCCGGCACCGGCCTGTTGGAGGGGTTGAACGCCTCTGAGGGCCGCGGCACCACGATGCCGTTCCTGTGGGCCGGCCACGGGGACATCGATGAGGCCGGGGCCTATGAGCTGGCCGAGGAGCTGAACAGCCGGGAGTTGTCCGGGGTGCATTTCCGGCCGATGTTCGCCAACCCGACCACCAGCAAGGAGGAGGGCCGGCTGTCCGGTGGGGTGCAGATCCACATCACCGACCCGCAGGCCTATGTGCCGGTGCGCACCGGGCTGCACCTGGTCCAGGCCCTGTATGACACCGAGGGCATCGACTGGCGGGAGGGCACGGTCTACCCCGACCAGCAGTGCGAGGACGCCAGCGACATCTGCTGGATCGACCGGCTCACCGGTACCCGGGACGTGCGCTTGCAGATCGAGGAGGGGGTCGACCCCGATGAGATCATCGCCGGCTGGCAGGCCGAGATCTCAGCCTTCGACGCCACGGCCGAGGACTACCGTCTCTACGCCGATGAGGAGGACGGCGAAGCCCCCGGTGAGGCCGAGGAGGCTGCAGCAGCCCTGGCTAACTCGTTGGCCGAGTATGTGGAATCCGGTGATGTCGCCGGTCCTCTCGTCAACCGGCTCACCAACACCGCCGATCAGCTCCAGCGTCACTTGGAGGACGACCGGATCGTGCCGGCTGTGAGCACGGTTCAGCGACTGGTTCGGCACCTGGAGAACCCGAACCCGCCGGACACCATCTCCGAGGAGGCCCAGGCTGATCTGGTTGCCCAGGCGGCGGCGATCGGGGAGCTACTGGAGTAGCCCAGCCCAGGTCGCCCCTAGGCCCCCGGGGCCGCGTTCGGCTCACCGAGCGCGGCCCCGGTGAGTTGTCCGGGGCCTGCGCGCGGGCGTACCTGAGGGACGATGGCGGAGGGTGCGGGATTCGAACCCGCGGAGGCTCGCACCTCAACGGTTTTCAAGACCGTCACATTCGGCCGCTCTGTCAACCCTCCTGGCGGCGTCCATTGTGTCGCATCCGACCCCTGCGGCGCCAAACCGTCGCGACCGACAAGCCCGGCGGGCTGGAACTAGGCTAGGAATCATGCGAGTCGTTGCCATCACCGGGACCGGCGGGCCGGAAGTCCTGGAGTTGACCGAGGTTCCCGACCCCACCCCCGGGTCGGATGAAGTGCTCATCGATGTGGCTGCAGCCGGGTTGAACCGCGCCGACCTGTTGCAGACCCAGGGGATGCACCCGCCACCACCCGGGGCGCCAGACTGGCCCGGCCTGGAGGTCTCCGGCACGATCGCTGAACTCGGCCCCGGGGTCAGCGATTGGGCGGTGGGGGACCGGGTTTGCGCCCTGCTCGACGGCGGAGGTTATGCCGAGCGGGCGGTCGCACCGGTGCAGGCGCTACTTCCCGTACCGGATCAGGTGGACCTGGTCGAGGCCGCGGGACTGCCGGAGGCCGTGTGCACCGTGTGGTCGAACCTGATGGGGCCCGGTGGCATGGACCCGGACCGTGCCAGCGGTGTCCCGGTGTTGGTGCACGGCGGCTCCGGTGGGGTGGGAACCGTCGCAATCCAGATCCTGAACGCCCTGGGGGCACGGGTCCTGACCACCGCCGGCGGGCCGGAGCGGGCCCGGCGGTGCACGGAGCTGGGCGCCGAGGTCGCGATCGACCACCGGGCCGAGGACTTCGTTGCCCGAGTACACCAGGCCACCGATGGCCAGGGCGCGAAGGTGATCCTCGACGTCGTCGGCGGGGCCTATCTGGAACAGAACCTGGCGGCCCTGGCCCGCCATGGCCACCTGGTGATCATCGGGCTGCTGAAGGGTCGTTCGGCGCAGATCGACCTGAGCAAGGTGATGGGCAACTGGCACAACATCCACGGCACCCTGCTGCGGGCCCGCCCGGCCCACGAGAAGGCTGAGATCGTGGCTGACGTGCGAAAACGTGCATGGTCGCTGGTGCAGCAGGGCACGGTGCGCCCGGTGATCCACACCCGTTTCGGCCTGGACCAAGCAGCGGCCGCCCAGCAGCAGATGGCCGACGGCGAGGTATTCGGCAAGGTGCTCCTGGTTCCGTCGCAGACCTAGTCTTTGGCACCAGGGAGGATCGGCAGGTACCCTGGCCGTTGATCTAGGAGACGTCGCATAGTCTGGTCTAGTGCGCGGCCCTGCTAAGGCCGTGAAGGAGCAATCCTTCCGTGGGTTCAAATCCCACCGTCTCCGCTGATGTGATGTCTCAGGACATCGTTCGCGGATGTCTCGGGACATCGTTCGCGAGAAGAAGGCCCCGGTGAGTGATCACTGGGGTCCTTTTCGTGAGGGTTGCCCACCGTCTCCGCTCATGTGATGTCGCGGGACATCGCGGATGGCCGACCCAATAGTTGTGGGTTTGGCCGTCCTTGTTTGCGTGGCCGTGGACCAAGGCAGACCGTTGATCCGCTGCGCTGCAGCGCCTCATCGACGCGCTGCTGCGGGACTGGCGTTACCTCAGATCCGTTCGGATGTGTCCAGCCAACTTGGGGCCCTACTCGCGCGCCGTCAAGCGCCTCCTCCGGGCCGCGAATGCGCCTGCTGCGATGAGTCCGGCGATCACCAAAGGAATGATGACCGAGTCTCGGGTACCACCGACAATCGGTCCGAGGATGAGGGCTGCGATCGCGGCCAAGGCCGCGCATGTCCATAGGACCTTCTCGGAGGTGGACATTGGCTTTCGGGTGCCCATGTGGTGTTCCTCCTTCTGCCGACTCTTTCATGTTTCGGTCGGAGTCTGCCGGTTCTCAGGTTCGCCCGCACCTCACCCCTGCCCGGGTGGGCTCTGTTCAGCCCTGGGACGGATCGCCGCCCTCGTCGTCGTCCTCGCCGCCCTCGTCGTCGTCCTCGCCGTCCTCGTCGTCGTCCTCGCCGTCCTGGTTCTTCTTGGCTGAGTCCAGCGCTACCCCGATGGCAACGCCGATGGGAAGACCGGCACCGATAAAGGCGACACTGTCGGTCGCGATCCACAGCGGGATCCCGAAGAGCAGTCCCAAGGCGATTCCGATTCCGATGTTCATGCCGGCTAGCCTAAGGGGGCCAGCAGCGGACCCGCACCGGTAGCTTGCTCAGTCCTTAGTGCCGCCAGCGGCGACGATCATCGCGCTCACCAGGTCTGTGGCCTCTTCTCCCGCTCACATCCGCCGCGCACTCACCCAGTGGGCCGGCAATCCCTGGCCGAGTTGGCCGGTAGGCCCACCTGACCCAGTGGGCGCGACGGCCCAGAGCCCCAGGTGCAGGCAGCCGAGGCTCAAGTAGTAGATTGCCCTGGTGCCTGCTCCCTGTTCGCCCCGCCCTTGGTTCGGGGGTAAAGCGAACCTGATTGCGGGATCCACGTGACCGGGTTCTTGAAGCGGTGGGTCGACCCGCTCGTGGTGATGCTGCTGAGCACCCTTGTGCTCGGGATCGTGGTGCCGGTGCCCGAGTCGATGCGTGCGGGCATCTCCACCGCAGGGCTAGTGGCCATCTTCATGCTGTTCTTCGCCTATGGGTTGCGCCTACCCACCCGCGAGGTCCTCGATGGGATGCGCAACTTTCGCCTGCAAGGGGCGATCCTGTCTGCCACCTACCTGATCTTCCCAGCGTTGGGCCTGCTCGCTTCCTGGGCGATGCGCCCGCTGATCGGTGATGCGCTGGCGATGGGAGTGCTGTTCCTGTCCCTGCTGCCTTCCACGGTGCAGGGCTCGGTGGCGATCACCTCGGTGGCCAAGGGCAATGTCTCCGCAGCGATCTGCGCTGCGACCGTCTCCAACGTATTGGGCATCATCGTCACCCCGCTGCTGGTGCTGTGGCTGATGGGGGCCGACGCCGGTGCTGACGCCTCGGGGATTCGGTCCATCCTGACCAACTTGCTGCTGCCGTTCGTGCTCGGTCAGCTCCTCTCGCGATGGTTCGGGCCCTGGGTGCGCCGGCACAGGTGGGTGACGATGACGATCGACCGCGGTTCGATCGTGATCGTGCTCTTCGGGGCAGTGTCCTCGGCCACCGCTGATGGGGTGTGGACGACGGTGTCGGTGGGCATGCTGTTGACCCTGGTAGCCCTGGCCGGGGTGCTGCTGTCGGTGATGCTAGCCATCACCTGGTGGGGCAGCGCGGCGTTGAAACTGAGCCTGGCAGACCGGGTGCCGGTACTGATGTGCGGCACGCAGAAGTCCCTGGCCACCGGGTTGCCGATGGCGATCGTGCTCTTCCCCGCGGCCACCGTGGCTACCGTCGCGCTGCCGGTGATCCTCTACCACCAGTTGCAACTGGTGGTCTGTGCCATTCTGGCCCGTGCGCTGGCCCAACAGGCGCAGTGAGCCATTCCCTCATCACCAGGGACTCTCGCTTGTTCCTGTCCTCACCACAGATACTGAGATGAAGGCGGGCTCACCGTGGCCGATCCAGATGACGAAGAGAGGACCAACGTGGAGCTACCGAAGGAAGCCCGGCACCGCATCGAGTCCGACCACGTGGCATGGCTGACCACTGTCACCGACTCCGGCGTCCCGGCGCCCAACCCGGTCTGGTTCGCCGCCGAGAACGGGCACTTGGTGGTGTTCTCCTCGCCGGGGGCGGTCCGCGTGCATAACATCGCCCTCCGGCCGAACGTGTCCCTGCACTTCAACTCCAGCCCGGACGGGAATGAGGTGGTGGTCATCACGGCCCGCGCGAGCCTGCCCGACGCCCGCCCGCCCAGCCAGGTACCCGCATTCGTGACCAAGTACCGCTCCAGCATCGAAGGGGCAATGGGGATGAGCCTCGGTCAGGTTGATGCCATGATGCGCACTGAGATCCGGCTCACCCCCACCCGGGTTCGGCTGACGCCGTAGGTAGCCATCCCCGCTTCGGGTGTGCCCCCTGCACCACCTGTCCCGCCGGCGTCCTGACCTCACGCCGTCACGCCGTCATGAGACATGCCGTCATGCAGTCAACTATTGGCGCGGGCAGGGACCACCGGCTGGCGCAGGATGGTGCGCAGTCTGGCGGGCGGCACCCGGCGGAAGTCGCTGAGATAGATCTCATGGTGATCCCCGGCCGGTTGCAGTGCGTTGCCGGGGAGGAATTCCTGGTGCAATTCCGCCAGGACCCTCGCCTCGTCATCGAAGGATCCGATGTGCAGCGTTTGCACGCACTGCCCCTCACGCAGTGATTGGAAGCGGAGCTCCTCGATTCGCGGGGGTTGCTTCTTCGCAGCGACTGTCGCCAGGGCGGCGGTGACCATCTCCGCACCGATCCATTCCGGGACCATCAGCATCAACGTCCACTGCCAGAGGGACTTGTCCCGGGCGGTGGTGAAAGCAGCCATCTGCTCGGCCCACCACAACCCCTCCAGGGGAGGGACGACGTAGTCCCGGCCGAGTTCGGTCTTGCTGGTGAACTTCAGCGTGTAGGCCACCGGGTAAAGCGTCTGGATGGACCGGGCGAAATCTGGGGCGGTGTTCGGATCGCCGTGGCCGTCGATCATCAGGTACTGCATCGGCGGGAGGTCCAGAACCTGGAATTTCCCAGCTCTGGCCTGATAGCCCGCCAAGGTCTTCTTGAAGTCCGTCTTCTGGGTCATCGGACCAGTGTGGCTTAGGTGCTGCGGGGCCCGGCCAGGACGGTGCGCACCACCCCGCGGCTGGCGAATGCCCCGGCAAGCACCAGCACGCACGCCCCGAGCACACTCAGGGTGAACTCGATCAGCACCCCCGG
>Ga0079225_10000244_pt1 | contig 29278 bp, 26 predicted proteins | sample Poulit2012_FD_76344 | JGI IMG/M metagenome (GOLD analysis project Ga0079225, IMG submission 76344) | Agricultural soil microbial communities from Georgia to study Nitrogen management - Poultry litter 2012 | ecosystem: Environmental > Terrestrial > Soil > Agricultural land | place: USA: Georgia... | reverse complement strand
TCAAGATTTAGCTGCTGATAGTAGTTTGACTTTTATAAAATTATTTAAAGGATTACGCTTTGATTATGAGCGTTGGGATGTTGATCCTAATAATCAAATTGTAATTTCTCCGCAAGGTTTATTCTTTAAGAAATTTGGAATTTCACGAAAAGAAGAGCAAATTCTCGTACAAAGTAAATCAGAAGAACTGGGTTCCCCATTTGATATTTTAATTAAGAATTTCCAATTATCCAATATTACAAAATTAATAAGTAGCGATACATTATTAGCCGAAGGAAGCTTGCAAGTGGATGGAACTGTAGATTTAAGTGGAGAATATGCTAAAGTTGATGCTGTTGCCAATATTGATCAATTAAAAGCTTATTCTTATGATTTAGGAAATTTAAAAGCAATTGTAAATAATCCTAATAATAATGAATATAAAACGGATGTTAGTTTAAAAGGACAAGGGAATGATCTCTCTTTAAAAGGATCTTATTTCTTGAATGCAGTAAATGGAAATAATCTGGATTTTAATTTAAATATTGATCCAATAAGTTTAAAAGCTATTGAAGGATTAACTTTTGGTGCCTTGAAAAATAGCTCAGGGGGATTGAGAGGGGATATAAATATAAAGGGGAAACCAGATACTCCTTTATTAGATGGATTTATGGAATTTTTTGCTATGCGCACTACTGTGGCTATGCTCAACGCTCCATTTAAATTTGGCAATGATAAAATTTACTTTAATAAAAATACGCTTAGATTTGATGGTTTAAAGATATATGATTCAAAAGAAAATGCTGCTAATATTAACGGTACCTTGCAATTTAAAAGCTTAAGCGATTATATTGCAGATATTAATTTTAGAGCTAATAAATGGCATGCAATACAATCAACTAAAGTAGATAATCCAGAATTCTATGGAGATTTGATATTTAGTTCAAATTTAAATGTAAAAGGTGATGTAATGGCTCCAACTTTAGATGGTAGCTTAAGTATTCATGAAGGAACTAATTTTACATATGCTCTATTAGACAAAGGGCCAGGTTTGGTAGAAAGTTCTGGTATTGTTGATTTTTATGATGGTCGCGATACTTTATATATCATTAAAGAACAGACAAAAGAAAGACGTGTGGCAAGGTCTTCAAATATAAATGTAAATGTAGATATTGATAAAAAAGCTAAATTGGGATTAGTAATGGATCCAGGTACAGGTGAAGGCTTAGAAGTACAAGGTCAAGCGAATCTAAATGCTTTTTTAACTCCTGATGGAAATATTGGATTAACCGGAGAATATGAATTAGAAGATGGCCATTATGAATTGAAATTTAATCTAATTACGAGAAAATTTAAAATTCAAAAAGGATCTACAATAACACTTGCTGGTGATCCCTTAGAAGCTGAAGCAAATATTGTAGCTATCTATAAAGCAAATGTTGCACCTTATGATTTAGTGGAAAAACAAGTGCCACCAGAAGAGTTGAATTATTATAAACAAAGAATTCCATTTGAAGTGCATTTGAAAATTGAAGGTAAAGCATTAGAACCTGAATTGGATTTTGATATTGTTGTTTCTGAACAGGGTTCTGGACTTTCTACAAATGTGGAAAGCTTGGTAGAATCGAAATTGAATGAACTGAGAACCAATTCTTCGGAAATGAATAAACAGGTATTTTCTGTATTGATTATGAATCGATTTTTAGCAGAAAACCCTTTTGAAAATGTAGGTGGTGGTATGGAAAGTGCTGTGCGACAAACGGTGGGTAATTTCTTATCGGATCAGTTAAATCAAATTGCTGATAATTTAATAGAAGGTTTTGAATTAAATGTGGATTTAGAATCAACAGAAGATTACTCCACAGGTTCCAAACAGAGTAGAACAGACTTGAATGTATCGGCTTCTAAACGTTTATTTAATGATAGAATTAAAGTAACTGTGGGTAATAATTTTGAATTAGAAGGTGCAGGACAAGCAGAGAATAAAAGTGTAATTCCAGGTAATTTAGCTATAGATTATGATTTAACTAGAGATGGAAAATACCAATTAAGAGCATATAGAACTAATGAATTGCGCAATATTTTAGATGGTTATACAGCAGAAGCTGGATTGAATTTTAGATTAGCTTTAGAATATAACCGCTTCAAATATATATTTATTAACAGAAGGAAAGAATTAGAAAGAATGCGAAAAAGAAGAGAGGCTGAAAGAGAAAATAATAGAAATAAAAAAGAAGATAATAAAGAAAAAGATGCAGCATATCTTCAACCTAATAAATTCTTTAAAGTCTTTTAAAATATGAAATTTAAAAATGGTATTTCTTTTATAATTGCTTGTTCTATGCTGTTGCTTTTTACAGCTTGTAGCAATACTAAATATTTGGCAGAAGGTCAAAGTTTGTACGTGGGTAGTGATGTGGAAATAGAGGACAGTGTACTCACAAAAAAAGAAAGAAAAAGCATGGAATCTGAATTAGAGTCAGCCTTAAGACCTAAGCCTAATAAAACTTTTTTAGGCTTGAGAATAAAACTCTGGATTCATAATGTGGTGGGAGAACCTAAATCTAATAAAGGTTTGAAATATTGGATGCAAGATAAATTTGGAGAACCGCCGGTCTTAGGTTCGGATTTTAATGTGGAATATAATAATGAAATTATTGAAAACTATTTGGGAAATGAAGGTTTCTTACATGCTAGCTCCATTGGTGAAGAAGAAATAAAAAAGAAAAAAAAGAAAGCGTATTTTAAAGTGAAAACAGATAAACAAAGTATAATTAATGATGTGGAGTTTACTGTCTATGACACTTTGCAACTTTCTAAACATATTAAAAATACTAGGGAAAATACTTTACTTAAAGAGGGTGATGCTTATAATCTAAATACCATCAAAAAAGAGAGAGAAAGAATTTCGGAAACTTTAAAAACATTCGGTTATTATTATTTTAGTCCTAATCATATCTTAGTGAGAGCAGATACTAGTGTGGGAACCTATAAAATGGATTTAAAAGTGGATTTGAAATTGGGAGAAATGCCAAAAGAAGCAATGTATCAGTATAAAATGAATGAAATTCTTGTATTTCCTAATTACCAATTACAAGGAAATAGAGGACGAAGACCAAGTAGATATGCTGATACCTTATCTCATGATAGTGGTTTTAAAATTATTGATCCTAGCCACTCTTTTAAATCAGCTGTGTTCTATCAAGCTATGCAATTTAAGCCTGGAGAATATTATGATAAAAGAAAACAAAATATTTCTCTAAATCGATTAATTTCTTTGGGTACCTTTAAATTCGTAAAAAACGAATTCTCTATAGTGGAAGATATTGATGAGCATCTCTTAGATGTGCATTATTTATTGACTCCAGCTCCTAAAAAAGCTTTTAATATTGAATTAGGAGGTTTTGGTAATGATGGAAATCGTCTAGGTTCAAGAGCTAGTATAACATGGAGAAATCGAAATTTGTTAAAAGGTGCAGAATTGTTTACAGTAAAGGTGTCAGGAGGTTTGGAAAAACAATATGGCGGTGAGCTTAAAAGACCAGATCAATATAATGTAGGGGTGGAACTTGGATTAAATATTCCTAAATTCTTAGTGCCTTTTATTCCTATTAAAGCTTCTGGAATGTTTATTCCTCGTACCTTAATTCATGTTAATTATGATATGAACTTAAGAAAAGATTATTCCATTACTAATGTTTATACTGCTAATTTTGGATACAATTGGAAAGAAGACGCCGCAAAAGAGCATAAATTATTTCCAATAAATGTGTCTCTGGTACATACTGATACCTTTAATAAAAATCCGGATTTTGAAGTAAATCTTAGTAATTTATTTTATAATGGAATTATTATTGGTCCTACTTATGAATATACTTATAACTCCCAACTAAAAAGAACCCAAAAGCATAATTTTTACTTTAATGGTAGAGCAGATTTATCAGGAAATATCATAGGATTATCGCAAAGAGCAAATTTTGAAAATAATCCTAAAAAATTCTTAGGTATGGACTTTGCACAATATGTAAAATTGCAGGCGGATTTTAGATATTATCTGCATTTTACTAAGGAGTCTGTCCTGGCCGCACGAGCATTTGGAGGATGGGGGATATCTTATGGCAATTCTTCGCAATTACCTAATATAAAGCAATTTTATGTTGGTGGTAGTAATAGTTTAAGAGGATTTCAATGAAGATTGGTAGGGCCAGGTTCTTATCATGAAGTTAGTCAGACAGGAGGTCAAACTTTTATTGAAATGTTAGGAGATATTCGCCTCGAAGCTAATCTGGAATGGAGAATGCAATTGTACAAATTTTTGAAAGGTGCTTTATTTGTAGATGCTGGTAATATTTGGTTGCAAAGACCAAATTCAAAGTTTCCTGGAGGAGAAATTACTAAGGATTTTTATAAAGAAATTGCCGTTAATGCTGGATTGGGTGCAAGATTGGACTTTTCTATTCTTATTTTACGTTTGGATTTTGGTTTTCCTATACGTCAACCTTGGTTGCCTGAGGGAGATAGATGGACTTATAAATATATAGATTTTAGAGATTCGGAATGGCGACGATCTAATCTTATATTTAATATTGCAATAGGATATCCTTTCTAAAAATTAATTATGCAGCATTATTTAATAAAATATGTAAAGGAAATACTTGAAGATTATAATGGAAAACAACCTTTAATAAAGTATTTAAAGGGTTTTTATAAAAAAGAAAAACAGCTAGGAAAAAGAGATAGAAATGCAATTACTTCCGCTTTGTTTGAAATCTATAGATATGCAGCAGTAAACGCAAAAAAAACGATATATCCATTAAAAATTATAGAAGATTCTAAAAATAAAAATGACTTTTATTATTGGAAATTTCTTCTTGAAAACAGAATTGAGGCTGAATTCATAAACGATTTAAAAATTGATTTGAATTATGGTTTTTTGCTTGAAGAAGATAATTTGAAATTTTCTAAAGGTTTTACCATTCAAGATTTTAAGGAATTAATTAATAATCAATCAAAAGTATTTTTTAGAATTAAAAATTCTGATAAAGAAGTTACAAATTTTGAAAAAATTAATCTTGATGGAATTCCTGTTTTTTATACAGAAAAAGATACAAAATTAGATCATTTCTTTTCTGAAGAAAATTATATTATTCAAGATCTTTCTTCGCAAAAATCTTTAATAAAAGCATGGAAATTATTAGAAATAAATGAAAAAGAAGAAATACATGTTTGGGATGTTTGCGCAGGTGCAGGAGGAAAATCTTTACTTTTACAAGACTTGCATGATAATATTAGCATTACAGCTACAGATGTTCGAAAGAGTATTCTAATCGAATTGCAAAGAAGACAAAATTTATATTTTAAGAATAGAAAAAAAATACATAGCTTTTATTGGGATGTGGCTAAATCTTGTCCTAATAATGTACCCAAACAAGATGTGGTATTAATAGATACACCATGCTCCGGAAGTGGCACTTGGGGGAGAAGCCCAGAAAGAAAAGTTTTTTTTGAGAAAAATGAATGGAAAACACTGCAAAATTTGCAGAAAAATATAATTAAAAATGCTGCAGAGAAAGTCAAAGAAGATGCTTGGTTAATTTATATCACTTGCTCCGTGTTTTATGAAGAAAACGAAGCAGTAGTTCAATATTTTTTAAATAATAATCTTAATTTTTCCTCTGTTTATCAGGAATTAATTATAGGAAATGAGCATAAGGCTGATTCTTTGTTTTATGCTGTATTAAAAAGAAAATAAGCATGTTGGATGTTTTAATTATTGGGGGTGGACCAATTGGAATAGCTTGTGCATTGGAAGCGCAGAAGAAAAATTTAAATTATATTATCATTGAAAAAGGTTGCATAGTAAATTCCTTGTATCATTATCCGCAAAGAATGCAGTTTTTTTCTTCTTCTGAAAAGTTGGAAATTGATAATATTCCCTTTATTAGCACACAAGTACGTCCGTTTAAAGAAGAAGCTTTAGAATATTATAGAAGAATTGTTACTAATGAATCACTAAATATCAAATTGTTTGAAAAAGTGGAAGAGGTGCAAAAATCGGATGATGTTTTTCAAATAATAACAAGTGAAAGTAAATATAAAGCTAAACATGTTATTGTAGCAACTGGATTCTATGATATACCAAATTATATAGCAGTGCCAGGAGAAGAATTGGAACATGTAAGTCATTATTATAATAATCCGCACTGGTATTCTATGAAAAATACTGTAATTATTGGTGCGAGCAATTCTGCAATTGATGCTGCTTTAGAGATTTATAGAAAAGGGGGGAAAGTAACTTTATTGGTAAGAGATAAAGAAATTAGTCATAGAGTAAAATATTGGGTGCGTCCCGATATACTTAATAGAATCGCAGAAGGTAGTATTGATGTAATTTATGAAGCGAATGTAATAGAGATTACAAATGACTATGTCCTGCTGACTGCTCGAGGAGAGAAGAGAAAAATTCCCGCTGATTTTGTACTTGCATTAACAGGTTATCAACCGGATTTTGTATTTTTAGAAAAAATGGGTGTTCAATTGAGTGAAGATGCGCTAAAAATTCCTGTTTACAATGAAAATACTATGGAATCCAATGTAGATAATTTATATTTAGCAGGAGTGGTTTGTGGCGGTATGAATACGCATTTATGGTTTATTGAAAATTCTTTAATTCATGCCAAAATGATAATAAAAGATATTTTAAATAAAAAATAATAGGACTTTGGAATTTTGAAATCCTTTATTATCTTTGAATTTACTTTGGCTAAAGCAATATTATGAAACAGAAATTATTTATTCCTTTAATAGTACTGATTTTTTCTTTTACAATGACGGCATGTGTAAAAGAATATACTTGTAAATGTACAATGACTTATTCCGGACAAGTAGGTTTGCCAGAGACACAAACTCGCGATTATCCAATTAAAGATTTGAAAAAGAATGCAAGAGCGGCTTGCCAAGAAAATTCTAAAACATATCAAGAAGGTACTTTAATAACTGAAGAGGTTTGTGATTTATGGTAATAGCTTTTTATTGAAATAAATCAGAAGCAATTATATCTGCATATAATTGTCCTTCGGTACTTAATTTTAAATACTGCTCCTTTGTATGAAGGAGCATTTTTGATTGTAGATAACTTTTTGCATCCTTTAAAACCGCATCTACATAGCTTTTCCCAAACTTTTTTTCAAAAATATCCAAATTAATGCCATCTTTCATGCGTAATTGGGTAAGTATCTGTTCATTTAATTGATTACTTATACTTAACTTTTCAATTTCCGCAGGTATTATATTTTCCTGAATCTTATTAATATAAATAGCATTATTTCTAATATTCCATTGCCTTTCTTGACCATTAAAAGAATGTGCTGAAGGTCCTATTCCTAAATAAGGTATGCCTTTCCAATAATTACTATTATGCTTTGATTGCATGCCAATTTTACTAAAACTGGATATTTCATAATGATCAAATCCCGCAGCAATAAGTTCTTTCTTTCCCATTAAAAAATGCTTGGCACTTTCTTCCTCATTTATAGCGGGCATTTTATTATGTGCTATCTGATGGGCTATTGCTGTTTTAGGAGAAACTGCCATACTATAAGAAGAAATATGGGGTACTTCTAATGCTATTGCTTTTTTTAAATTTTGCTTCCATTCCTCTTCACTAAGTTGAGGAAAGCCAAAAATTAAATCTATAGAAATATTATTAAATCCAATGTCTTGTGCTATTAAAACACATTTTTCGCTTTCATGGGCTGTATGCGTACGATTCATCCATTTTAAATGATGATCGAAAAAGCTTTGTATTCCAATGGATAATCTATTTATTCCTAAGCTTTTTAAATCTTTTAAATAAGAACTGTTTAAATTGTCAGGATTGGCCTCTAAAGTTATTTCAGCATCAGAGGCAACTGAAAATAAAATATTTACTTCTTCTAATAATTCAGATAATTCCCTTTTTTCTAAAATTGAAGGCGTGCCTCCTCCAAAGTATATAGTTTCTATTTCCTCATCTGCTAAATAATTTTTTTGTAAATGCAACTCCTTTTTAATTGCATCCAACATTATTTGTTTATTTCCTAATTGAGTGGAAAAATGAAAATCACAATAAGTACATGCTTGTTTGCAAAAAGGAATATGGAAATAAATGCCCGCCATAATAATTAAATTAATTCAGGACTTTCCCATGCTGCAAATGAATCCGCAGTTTCCCAAAGTTTTAATCGCACTAATGCATAATCCTGAGAAATATATTTTTCCAATGTGGTGCGAATAAAATAAAGTATATTTTCTGCACTTGGTTCATAATCCCAAATCAATAAATTTTGCCTTGTCTCATCTTGGGGATGTTCTCTCAAATAATCCTTACTCAAAACTAAAGCATGATCCAGCTTTTTAATGATATGTGTATTTACTAATTGCTTTAATTCTTTGAAATCTATTACAAATCCAGGCGCAGGTATTGCTTCATCTTCTGCATCTTTTTTGCAAAGACTCACATGTAAAACATAAGAATGTCCATGGATGTATTTACACATGCCTTCATAGTTATGAATAGCATGACCCATTTCAAAGCGAAAAATTTTTGTTACAGATAACATGTTTTTTTATGCAAAGATACGTGGAATTTAAACAATTGCTTTCAACTGAATGTTTATTAAAATTTTAAAGATTTGAAAATTAAGTGATTATTTAATAAATTCGCTTTTTTATCTAAAGCTTTTAATTATTTCATTTTATGTCGAAAAAGAAAGCTAATAAAAAATCTTATTTGTTGTTATTGGGAATTGCTTTGGGCTTTTTCTTGTTTTCTACATTAAAGAATAAAAAAAATAATAATGAAGAGATAAATAAATTATATCAGCAAGAACAATATACAAAGCTAGAGGAGGATTTAAAAGAAAATAATAATAGTGAAGGTCTTAGCATAGTAGAATTAACTGCGGAGGAAAGAGTAGTTGAATATGTTCGAAAATACAAAAAACTTCCAGAATATTATATTACCAAAAAACAAGCCAGAGAATTAGGCTGGATTCCGTCTAAAGGAAATCTATGTGACACCTTGCCACTGAAAGCTATTGGAGGAGATGTTTTTGGAAATTTTGAAGGGCTTTTACCAAAAGAAAAGAACAGACAATATTTTGAGGCTGATATAAATTATGATTGTGGGAAAAGAGGGGCTGAGCGTCTGGTTTTTTCGAATGATGGCCTTATTTTTGTAACTTATAATCATTATAAAACCTTTCAAGAACCTAAGTAATAAAAAAACCAAATTATGGAAAATACTATTACAATTAATTTTAAGGAAATTAAAAATATTGAAGATTTTTATAAAAAATTAATAGAAACGAATAAATTCCCGGAGGATTTTGGTTCTAATTTAGATGCTCTTTATGATAGTATAACGGGTTATTTAGAACTTCCTTGTACTTTAAAGATTATCCATATCACGGCGCTGCAATTTCATCAATATGCGGAATTATTTAATGTCCTAAGGGAAATCGAAAAGGAAGAAAGTGATTTTAAATTTATTCCTATATTGGAATTGCCAAAAGAAGAAGAGCAATCTATTAATTTTACCATGTAAATGTACGCTCTGATTCTATTTTCTTTGTGCCGGCTTTAAATATGCGTTCGGTGAATTGCAAAGTTCCAAAGCAGTCTATAGTAATAAGATGAGCACTTTTTGTTCCATATTCTTCTCCTAAAATAAAGGGGGAAGATATAGCCATTTCTTTTTCTTTACTTAAACCAGTATGAGGTAAATCCTCTTCTTTTGCTTTGGTTTCATCAAGTAAAATATCTAAGAAAGAATTAGGGTTTATATTGTCATTTTCAATTTGTTTTATTGCATTCTTTAAACCTGATTTAGTTCTTATAACTTTTTCCCAAGGTACATTTAATAGTGCATTGCTAAGACCATGAATTCCTGGCGGAATTATGGTAATAATATCTGATTCATTTGTGTAATGCAAAATTTCTTCTTTATCTCCTAATATCAAATTGAAACCATTATAATCTTGGGCTTGAGTACGTAAATTAAATGCATAATCACGCATGGAAATCTCTTCTTTCAAGTAATTTAGGACTAAATCTCCGCGAGAAGGGGCTTCTGACTTTGTTTTCGTAAGATCTCTATAATTAGTTAATACCGCCCACTTTCCATTTTTGTGAATTCCTAACCAAGTTCCGCCCGCCTCTAAGTCCTTTCCTGCTAAAATATTAGGATAACCTTCTTTAACCCAGAACATGGCTTCTCTGGAAGGTCTGTTATGAAATTCATCACGATTTCCAATTAATATTAAAGGAAATTTAGGATGCACCTTATATGCAAATGCTAGTAAACACATGTTTTTGCTTAAAGTTCTACAATATTATATTAATAAAAAAGAATGCTACGAATAATTTAAAAAATGAAAATATTTTTGAATTGTTTTGAAATAAAAACAAAAAAAGTAACAAGTCAAAAATGACTTGTTACTTTTTAATATTTATTTTCTGAAAAAATTAAAATACAAAACCAATTCTAAATCCTGTATTTACTGCAGGTTCAAAAGAGAAAGTACTTCCAGTTCCTTTTAAAGTTGTAATTGTTTCAGAAGTAGTTGTTTTGCTTTTGATAGTGATATCACCTTCATTAGTTAATAAAAATCCTAAACCGAATTCAGCACCTAAATATACATTTTTAGTAATATAGAAGTCAGCTCCAGCAATAGCTCTAATTCCAAAGCCTATATTTGAAGGGCTTTTTTCAGAATAGCTATAACCTGCACGGTAAGAGCCTCCTTGTAAATCTGTTTCTTGATAGCGAACAGAGTAATTGCTGAATAATAAATCACCACCTACATATGGAGAAAGATTTCTTGTTCCTTTAAAATGTTTTTCTACTCCAATATTTAAAGCAATTCCAAATTCATGAAATTGTTCTGTTCCGTATGCTGTATTATCAGATTTGTAGAACTTTTCCATTTCTGATTGACTGGAAATATTTAATCCCATTCGAAGAGCTAAATCATCTTTCATATAATAACGGAATTTTAATAATCCGCCATCAGCTAATTTTAAATCTGAGTCTAAAATACCACCTGTTAGTCCTAATTCAGCACTAACATCACCTTTTTTAGCTTTTAAATTGTCGGATTCAAAATGTGTAGCAGTTTGCGCTATAGCTGCAAAACTTGTAAATGCTCCAAGGCTTAAACCTAATAATAATTTTTTCATTTTAAAATTTTTGTTTTAGATGTAACAAAAGTATATAATTATTTTTACAAAATGCATTATTAAAGGCTTAATTTCTCATATTTTTTCAAAGTGTTTTTGTTTTAAATTCATTTTCAAGAGCTTGTAACTAAAAAGCAATGAACGATCATTCATTATTGCAGTGACTTATTTGGAAATTTTATAGTTTCCCTCCTTGTTTTGCTCCATTTTATGGATTAATGGAAATGTATTTATTGTTCAAAGTAGATAATTTTCCTTCGTTAAATTATAATTTGGCATTATACTGTAAAATATTTTAAAGGACAGAGCTTTGATTATACTTGGATATAAAGAGTTAGTTCAATTTTTATCCTAGGGTGAGTTACCCAAAATTTGATCACATTTCAATTAGGATATTCCAATTTTCTGTCTATATAGGTTTAATTAAAAATTATAAGTTCTTATTATATTTTCATATTTAAAAAACGCAGGTAAATAGTGTTTGAAAACCTAAAGATTACTGTTAGATACTATTCTTCCTCTAAAAGGAGTAATTCCTCGAAAATTTCCTCATATTCTCCATTAAGCTGTTCTTGTTTTTTCTGCTTATTTTCTAATTGCATCAAAATATCATTAATTCTTTCCTCCTGATTATTCATTTGTGCATTAGATAAATCTGTATGTAAATCTTGAATACTGTTTTCTAAAATTTCTATATCTTTTTCTACTTTAACAAGCTTTTTTTGAAGTCTTTGTTTGTGCTTTCTAGCTTCTCTTTGTTCATGATAAGAACTTTCTTTTTTATCCTTGTTGTTCTTGGAATCTGAATTTATAAGTTCCGTTTTATTATTTTGTAATATTTTAGCCTCCATCCATTTCTCCCAATCGGTATAGGAACCCTGAAAGCTTTTTATTTCATAATCTTCTATATGCCAAAAGTTACGAGCAGTTTGGGATAAAAAATGTCTATCATGAGAAACAATAATATAAGTACCTTGATAATCATTAAGAGCGCGAATAAGCATATCTATGGACAATAAATCTAAATGATTCGTGGGCTCATCCAGTAATAAGAAATTCGATTTTCCTGCTATAACCTTTGCTAATGCTACGCGGCTTTTTTCTCCTCCAGATAAAATTTTTATTTTTTTATGTACATCATCTCCCGTGAATAAAAAACATCCTAATAATTGCCTCAATTCTAGTTCTGATTTCCCATTCCCATCTTGCAATAATTCTTCTATTATACTGTTTTCCATATTTAATACATCTACTTGATGCTGCGCAAACATGCCTAATATAACATTGTGCCCACCGCTTCTTTCACCTTGATAATCTGTACTTTCTGCAATTATTTTTAATAATGTTGATTTTCCCATGCCATTAGCACCAATTAAAGCAATTTTGTCCCCGCGATTTATTTCTATATTTGCATTTTTAAATATGGTTTTATCAGGACCATAATCTTTACATAAGTCGCGAATACTACAAATCAGTTTTCCAGGTTCTTGAGCTACAGAAAATTGAAAATTAATATGTTGTACCTCTTCATCTAACTCTATTCTTTCTAATTTGTCTAATTTTTTAACTATGCTTTGTGCTTGTTTAGCTTTTGATGCTTTTGCTCTAAATCTTTCAACAAATCGTTCTTGTTGTGCAATATATTTTTGCTGATTTTCGTAATCTCTTTCTAGTTGTTCTGTTCTAAGCGCTTTTTCTTTCTCATAAAAAGTGTAATTCCCTGAATAAATATGTAAATCTTGTTGAAATACTTCTACAATTGAAGTAACCATTCTGTCTAAAAAATACCTATCATGGGAAACTATTATGGCCGCTCCATGAAAATGAATTAAATACTTTTCCAACCATTCAATAGAGGGTAAATCTAAGTGGTTTGTAGGTTCGTCTAAAAGTAAAACATCGGGCTCCTGCAAAATTAATTGTGCTAATAAAACACGCATTCTCCAACCACCACTAAATGTATCAAAAGCTTTTTCTAAATCCTTGTTTGTGAAGCCCAAACCATGAAGAATTTCTGCTGATTTTGCATGCATCTTATAACCTCCATAGTTTTCAAAATTATGTAAAATATGACTGTATTCTATTGCTTCCTTTTCGGATAAATTTGTTTTCCCCTGAAAAGTTGCTAATTCTTTTTTTATTCTTTGCAAATTTTCAAATCCTAATTCAGCAACTTCTTGAATCGGTAAATGCGACTGATAACTCAATAAATCTTGATGGAAATACGCAATTTTAATTTCTTTTTGAATAATAATATTTCCAGATTGTGGTTTTAAATCACCATTAATTATTTTGAGTAAAGTTGACTTTCCAGTCCCATTATTTCCTATTAAGCCCACTCTTTCGTTTTTGCCAATTTGCCAATTTGCATTCTCTAAAATAACTTTACTACCATAATCAAAGGAAATATTTTGTAGCTGAATGAGCATAATATGCGAATTTTATTTTAAATTGATGTTTTTGGATTTTATCTTGCAAAAGTAATTATAATTTGTAAAATGAAAACTGATTTTAAACATATTGCTGTCTCAGGAAATATAGGGGTAGGAAAAACAACATTAACTGAAAAGCTAGCGAAGCATTTTAACTGGCAAGCTCAATATGAAAATGTTATTAATAATCCCTACTTAAATGATTTTTATAATGATATGCAAAGATGGGCATTTCATATACAAATATTTTTTTTAAATAATAGGCTGCAAAATCTTTTGGAAATTCGAAAAGGAGATCAGATTTTCATCCAAGATCGTACTATTTACGAAGATGCATATATTTTTGCCCTTAATTTATACAATATGGGCCTAATGTCACAAAGAGATTATAATAATTATAATGCGGTTTTTTTAACCATTGAGCAATTTATAAACCCACCAGACTTAATTATTCATCTTGAAGCATCTACAGAAAAATTAGAACGTCAAATATTAAAAAGAGGTCGAAGTTTTGAACAGAATATCCGAACAGATTATTTAGAAAAATTAAATAATCATTATAGTGAATGGATTCAAAATTATAATGCAGGACCCAAATTAATAATTAATTGTGAAGATTTAAATTTTGATGAAAATGAAGCGGATTTTCAAATTGTTTTAGATAAAATTAAAACAGTTTTGTTTGGTAAAGAACAATTACTTTAAATTAAAGCTCTTTATTTGTTTGAATCTTAAATTGTTATTTACAAAATCAATTTTATATAAGACATGAAAAATTTCGTCTTGATCTATATATCCAATATGATATTCTTTTTCTTTAACTTCCTCTATTGATGGATTCGTATAGAGTTTTTCAGGAACAACTGGAATTTGTATTTTTCTTGTATTTGTCTCAAACATCCAATGGATTTTTAAATCAAAATTTCCATTCTCCAGGCTCTCTTCTCTTGCTATTATACTTAATTCTAAATCAATTTCATTCAGATCAACTGGGATTTTACGTTTTATAGAAATAATCTCTTGACCTTTTTCCCAATTCGGAATCATTTCTGTAACTTGGCTTGATGAAGGATTCTGTAACTTATGATCTTGGTTTTCTTCTGAACATGAAAATATAAAAATTGAGAAAATTGTTACAAAGGTTAAAAAATATTTACGCATAAAAATAAAAATTGAAAGTATGAAAAACTACCCCGAAACTTTAAAAGCTAATGATATAATTAGAATTGTTTGTCCTTCAGGTCATTTAAAAAGGGAATTTACGGAAAAATTAATAGAACTATTAGAAAAATGGGATTATAAGGTGCAATTGGGTAGTACTGTTGGCTTTGGAAACAGTTACTTTGCAGGAACTGACGAAGAAAGAAAAAATGATTTGCAAATGGCATTAGATGATCCTAATGTGAAAGCAATTTTTATGGGAAGGGGAGGCTATGGAATGAGCAGAATTATTGATGAATTAGATTTTACGGAATTTATTAAACAACCAAAATGGATTGTAGGTTTTAGTGATATCACAATTTTATTAAATCATATCTATACCCATTTTCAAATCCCATCAATACATGGACCAATGGCAAAACAATTTCATGATGCTTTTAACTTTTCAGCAAATAAGGCATTGTGGAATGTGAATAATATCTTTCAAAATAATTGGAAAGAATATACTTTCGAAAATAATTCTGAATTTAATAAAAATGGATATACAGAAGCAGTATTAGTCGGCGGGAATTTGTCCTTAATTACGCATGCCATTGGAACGGATTCAGCAATTGATTTTAAGGGAAAGATTTTGTTTATTGAAGAAGTGGGGGAGTACTTATATGCAATAGATAGAATGTTGATGCAGCTATATAGAGTTGGAGTTTTTCAAGAAATAGCAGGTTTGATTATAGGTGGTTTTACTGAACTTAAAGACACGGTGAGACCTTTTGGAATGGATATAAAAAATATATTAAACGCTTATGTTAAAAATGAAAACTATCCTGTATGTTTTGATTTTCCAGCAGGTCATGGCATGGTAAATTTTCCTTTAATAATTGGTGGTAATTACTCCTTAAAAGTAGAAAGGAATAGTATGCATTTACAATTGATTGATAAGTCAATTTCTTAAAAGTGCCGGAATGTAAATAATTTATTAAAGTACTATTTTCTAGATGTCGAAATTTTTTTTTTAATAAATTACCTCTATCTTTGCTTTTTCAAAATATAAATTGGTTATGAAGAAAATTACATTTCCTTTGATGGCAGCTGCTTTTTTATTTGCTGCTTCTTGTTCAAGTCCGAATACAGATTCGGCAGAAGTTTCTGATTCAGTCGAAGTGCAAGATGCTAATGAAGGTGAAATAGTTGCTTTGGATAATGAAGCAAGCACTGTTGAATGGATAGGTGAAAAAATTATTGGTAGTAAACATAATGGTACTATTAATATTAAATCAGGAGAATTTATCTTACAAGAAAATAATCTTGTAGGTGGAAACTTTGTTATCGATATGCATTCTATTAATCCTGTTGACCAAGACGAAGAGGATAATGCTAAATTAAAAGCACATTTAAGTAGTGATGACTTCTTTAATGTTGAAGAATATCCTGAAGCTTATTTTTCCATTACTTCTGTACAAGCTCTAAATGAAGAGGAGGCTGCAGAATTAGAAATGAAAAATGCAACGCATAAAATAAGTGGCAATTTAAAAGTGCGTGATGTTGAAAAAAACATAACAATACCTGCTGCTATTACAATAACAGATACGGATGTTCAAGCTAACACTGTATTTAATATGATTAGAACTGACTTTAATGTTATGTTTGCTTCTGATGAAAATGATCCTAAGTTAAAGGATAATTTAATTAAAAAAGAAATTCATTTAGAAATTCATTTGGAAGCTAATAGATAATCTAGCAATAATAGTATATTGAAGCCACCTGTTTTTTAAGGTGGCTTTATTTTTTAAAGATGCATCTCTTGAAATAAATACTGTTTTAATCCTATTATAAAAGAGAATGTATTATTTTTGAATAAATACTAATAAAAATGAAAAATGCTTTAGAATTCTATAAAGGTAAAAAAGTGCTCCTTACAGGCCATACAGGATTTAAGGGTGCTTGGATGCTGGTTTTGCTTAATCAGCTAGGAGCAGAAGTGTATGGAATAAGTTTGCCACCAGAAGAGAATTCTCTATATGAACAAATTAATGGAGAAAAACTTTGCAAAAGTGAAGCCTTTATTGATATAAGAGATAGAAGAGAAGTTATAAGACATTTGAATTTTTGGGAACCAGATATTATTATCCATATGGCAGCACAAGCAATTGTGCAAAAATCTTTTGAACAGGCATTATACACTTTTCAAGTTAATGTAGAAGGTACTATTAATTTAATGGAAGCCATTCGAGTTTTGCAAAATAGCACTATAACTTTATGGATTACTACTGATAAAGTATATGAAAATCAAAATAAAGGAATTCCCTTTAAAGAAACTGACCCTTTAGGTGGAAATGATCCTTACTCTGCAAGTAAAGCGGCAATGGAATTAGCTATAAAATCTTATAATTTTTCCTTTTTTAAATCTTCCCAACATAAAAACATTTGTTTGAGAGCAGGAAATGTTATCGGAGGTGGAGATGAGGCACCTTACAGATTAATGCCAGATATTATAAAGGCATGGAAGACAGGGGAACAGTTAATAATAAGAAATCCTGAGTCTGTTAGACCTTGGCAACATGTTTTAGAGCCATTAACTGCTTATCTCTTACTTGGAGAGAAGTTAGGAAATGCAGAAATTTCCTTAGGTGAAGCATTTAATATTGGGCCTGATATGAGTGAAAATAAAAGTGTACGTGATGTTTTAAATATAGTGCAAAAAAGATGGCAGAATTTAGATTGGATAGATAAAAAGGAAGACAATACATTCGGTGAAGAAGCAAGAGTGCTAAGTCTAAATACTGATAAACTAGACAAAACACTTCCCTCTAGAAGGAAATTGACTTATAAAGAAGCTATTGCTTGGACATTGGATTGGTATGAAAACGATAAAAGTCCCTTGGAGAAATGTTTAAAGCAAATTCAAGAATTTTTAAATAATTAATATGCAATATAAAGCCTTAGAAGTTTTGTTCCCTGAAGTGGATAACTGGGAGAAAGAATTCTTTTTAATAGCGGGACCTTGTGTAATTGAAGGAGAGCAAATAACTGTAGAGATAGCAAAAGAATTAAAACGGATTACTGAAAAGTTGGAAATCCCTTTTATTTTTAAAGCCTCCTATTTAAAGGCAAATAGAACGCGTTTGGATTCATTTACAGGTATAGGAGAAGAAGAAGGGTTAGAGATATTAAAAAAAATTAAGGATGATTTAAAAATCCCGGTTTTGACAGATATACACGATGCTATGGATGCATTTATAGTTGCTCCTTATGTAGATGTTTTACAAATACCTGCATTTTTAAGCAGGCAAACGGATTTGTTAGTGTCTGCTGCAGAAACTGGAAAGGTTGTAAATATCAAAAAAGGTCAATTCTCTAGTCCTGAATCTATGAAGCATGCTGTGGATAAAGTTATTCAAAGTGGTAATGAGCAAGTTTTATTAACAGATAGAGGAACATTTTTTGGCTATCAGGATTTAGTGGTGGATTTTAGGGGAATACCTAAGATGCAAGCCATTGGAGTACCTACAATTATGGATTGTACGCATTCTTTACAAGAACCCAATCAAAGTAGGGGAGTGACAGGAGGGCAACCTGAGATGATAGAAGCTATAGCGCGAGCTGCAATTGCAGTTGGAGCTAATGGATTATTTATTGAAACGCATCCAGAACCAGCGAAGGCAAAATCTGATGGAGCAAACATGTTAGCTATATATAAGATGGAATCTTTATTGTCGCGACTAAAGCAAATTAAGAGTGTAATAAATAATTTTTAAAAAAAAGAAGCAAGAGCCTTGTTTTTAAAAAAACCTTCTTATATTTGCATCAGTAAAAGTGAGAGTGGTTTAGTTCTTTTTTTATTTAAGTAAGATTTTTATCGAAAAGAAAAAAATCAAAAAAATATAAAAAAGATTTGGTGGATTGAAAATGCTTTTATATCTTTGCAATCCGAAACGCAAACTAAATAAGTAAAAGTTTCAAGTTCATTGAATAGATTTTATAATAAGCCACTTTAGCTCAGCTGGTAGAGCAACTGATTTGTAATCAGTAGGTCGCTGGTTCGACTCCGGCAAGTGGCTCGTTGGATAAATGGGTAGATGGCCGAGTGGTTAAAGGCGGCAGACTGTAAATCTGCTCTCTTCGGAGTACGTAGGTTCAAATCCTACTCTGCCCACTATTTTACAACAAGATATTGATGAATAATAAGCGGAAGTAGCTCAGTTGGTAGAGCGTCAGCCTTCCAAGCTGAATGTCGCGAGTTCGACCCTCGTCTTCCGCTCTTGGAAAAACAGGATTTTTAGGAAATTGCCTTAGTGTTAATTTTTAATTAATAACACTCTTTGGTGGTTTTTTATGCTGTTGTAGCTCAGCGGTAGAGCACTTCCTTGGTAAGGAAGAGGTCGGCAGTTCAATCCTGCTCAACAGCTCTTTTTGATTGAGGGCTTTCGAGAAGAAAAAACTATTAGTTTTTCAAGATTTTTACAATCAATAAATTTAATTTCATTCTTTTAAAAAGAAATAACAATGGCAAAAGAGACCTTCCAGAGGGGAAAACCTCACTTAAACATTGGTACTATCGGTCACGTAGACCATGGTAAAACTACTTTAACTGCAGCTATTAGTACTGTATTGGCTAATAAAGGACTTGCAGAAAAAAGAGACTATAGCGCAATTGATAATGCGCCAGAAGAAAAAGAACGTGGTATTACAATTAGTACTTCACACGTAGAATACGAAACAGAAAATCGTCACTACGCTCACGTTGACTGTCCAGGTCACGCGGATTACGTTAAAAATATGATTACTGGTGCTGCTCAAATGGACGGTGCTATCTTAGTAGTTGCTGCTACTGATGGTCCGATGCCACAAACAAAAGAGCACATCTTATTAGCTCGTCAAGTTGGTGTACCTAAAATTGTTGTTTTCATGAACAAGGTAGACTTAGTTGATGACGAAGAAATCTTAGAATTAGTAGAATTAGAAATTCGTGAAGAATTAGAGAAGAATGACTTTGATGGTGATAATACTCCTATCATTATGGGTTCTGCTCTTTCTGCTTTAAATGGTGAACCTGCTGGTGTTGAAGCAATAGAAAAATTAATGGCAGCTGTTGATGAATACATCCCAGTTCCTCCAAGACCAGTTGATCAGCCTTTCTTAATGTCTATTGAAGATATTTTCACAATTACTGGTCGTGGTACTGTAGCTACTGGTAGAATCGAAAGAGGTGTTATTAAAGTTGGAGATAACGTAGAAATCGTTGGATTTAACGAAAAGCCTTTAACTTCTACATGTACTGGTGTTGAAATGTTCAAAAAATTATTAGATAGAGGTGAAGCTGGTGACAATGCTGGTATCTTATTACGTGGTATTGAAAAAGATGATTTACGTAGAGGAATGGTTATCGTTCAACCTAATTCTATTACACCACACACTCAATTTAAAGGTGAAGTGTATATCTTAAGTAAAGACGAGGGTGGACGTCATACTCCATTCTTTAACAAATACCGCCCTCAATTCTATTTCCGTACAACGGATATTACAGGAGAGGTAACTTTACCAGAAGGTACTGAAATGGTTATGCCTGGTGATAACATTTCTTTAAACGTTGAACTTATTGCTCCAGTTGCAATGGATAAAGGCTTAAAGTTCGCTATCCGTGAAGGTGGTAAAACAGTAGGTGCTGGTCAAGTAACAGAAATTATCAAATAATTTGTAATTTTTAATAGATTAAAAGCCGTTCTTTTTGAACGGCTTTTTTTTATGAACTTAACTTTAAGAAAGCTATTAATTTCTAATCGCTTTCTTATTGATTGAATTTATTAAATCAAGAAATCTCCCTCATATCTCAGTATTAATGTGTATTTTTGCAATTGAAAATCTGATTTTATGAAGGATGTGCTACCTGTAATTAATACTTTTGAAAAGTATTTCCAAAATGAAAATATTTTTCCAGAAAATTATTTAATGAATCTTTACGAGCCGTGTTCGTATTTTTTATCTAACTCTGGTAAAAGAATTAGACCATGCTTGTGCTTGTTAGCTGCAGAAATGCTTGGAGAAGTTGATGAAGAGATTTATAAATTAGCTATTGGTATTGAATTGTTTCACAATTTTACTTTACTCCATGACGATATTATGGACGATGCTCCTTTAAGAAGAGGGAAGCCTACTGTTCATGAAAAGTATAGTAATTCTACTGCTATTCTTTCTGGTGATGTTTTAAGTATCTATGCTTATAAATATATTACCGATGTTAATTCTAATAAACTTCCTGAAATTCTCGAAGTATTTAATAAAACTGCTATTGAAGTTTGCGAAGGACAACAGCTAGATATGGATTATGAGAATGAAGAAAACGTTTCTCTAGAGGAATATTTAGAAATGATTCGTCTAAAAACTTCTGTATTATTAGGATGCAGTTTGAAATTAGCTGCTATTTCTATGGATGCAAAAAAAGAAATTAAAGAATTGTTATACGATTTTGGTATTTTCTTGGGTATGGCCTTTCAATTAAAAGATGATTATCTCGATACTTTTGGTTCAAAATCTGAAATAGGTAAATTACCAGGTGGAGATATCCGATCTAATAAAAAAACAGCACTCTATATTATAAGTAAAGAATTATCTACTAAAGAAAATGTAGATTGGAATAAATATTGGAATATTGAGGATGAGGAATTGAAAGTGAATGAAATAATCAATTTATGGAAAAAACAAAATATTGATAAGATACTTATTGATATGATAAAGGAATATTCTGATAAAGCCAACGATATCTTAAATCAATTAAGCGATAAAGATTATAATGTTGCTAAATTAGAACAAATCACAAATTATCTATTACATAGAAAAAAATAAATGTCATTTTGTCAATATTTCTAATTGGCAATATTATTGATAATATAAGTATAAATTAATCATTCAAAATCTTATTGGTTTTTAAATAGTTTCAATATATGAAAGAAGAGGAATTAAAAAATAAGAATAACGATGCTGATAAGCAAAACGAAGATATAATGCAAAATAAAAATTCAGAAACTAATAATTCTGAAATAGAAAAAAATGCAGAAAATACAGAAGATACAGAAAATTGTAATACTAAAGATGAAGAATATGCTGCATTAAAAGATAAATATATTCGCTTAGTTGCTGAATTTGATAATTATAGAAAACGTACAAATAAAGAAAAAATCGATATAATTAATAATGCTACTGAAAGTTTAATGCTTTCTTTACTAGAAGTTTTAGATGATATTGATAGAGCTGATGATCAAATTTCTAAAAGTAAAGATGTAGAATCTTTAAAAACTGGAGTTGATTTGATTTTTTCTAAATTTCGTAGAACATTATTAGATAAAGGATTAAAGGAAATGGAAGCAACAGGAGAAACTTTTGATCCTGATTTGCATGAGGCAGTTACAGAAATTTCTGCTCCCGATAAAAAACTAAAAGGGAAAGTGATAGATACTGTTCAAAAAGGATATTATATTCAAGATAAAATAATTAGACACGCAAAAGTAGTAGTTGGAAAATAATAGAATAAAGGAAATTATGTCTAAAAGAGATTATTACGAAATATTAGGAGTTTCTAAAAATGCTACAGAAGATGAAATTAAAAAAGCTTATAGAAAGGTAGCTTTAAAATACCATCCAGATAGAAATCCTGATGATAAAGAAGCCGAAGAGAAATTTAAAGAGGCTGCAGAAGCATACGAGGTTCTAAATGATCCTCAAAAAAGACAACAATATGATCAGTTTGGTCACCAAGGAATGGGCGGAGGTGCCGGTGGTTTTGGTGGAGCTGGTGGTATGAGAATGGAGGATATTTTTTCTCAGTTTGGTGATATTTTTGGAGGTGGATTTGGTGGATTTGGTGGAGGCGCACAAAGAAGCCGAGGTACGGGGTCTAGAGGTTCCAATACAAGAATAAAAATGAAACTGAACTACCAAGAAATTGCAGAGGGAGTTCAAAAGAAAATAAAAATTAAAAAACAGGTTGTTTGTGATCCATGTTCTGGATCTGGTGCAAAAAATTCTAATGCTGTAAAAACATGTAATACCTGTGGAGGAACGGGACAACAAGCAAGAGTTACAAATACTTTTTTAGGACAAATGCAAACGGTTACTACTTGTTCAACTTGTCATGGGGAAGGTAGGGTTGTAACTGATAAATGTAATCATTGTCATGGTAATGGAAGAGTTACTGGTGAAGAAACTGTTACAATTGATATTCCTGCTGGAGTTCAAGAGGGTATGCAACTTAGTATGAGTGGCAAAGGTAATGCTGGTGAACGTGGAGGAAGAGCAGGTGACTTATTAATTCTTATCGAAGAAGAAGAACATGAAGAACTAACTAGAGAAGGTAGGGATGTGCATTATGTATTACCTTTATCTTTTGCAGATGTTTCATTAGGTACTGCAGTAGAAGTGCCTACTATAGATGGTAAAGCTAGAATTACAATACCTGCTCGTACGCACTCTGGCAAAGTATTTAAGTTAAGAGGTAAAGGATTTCCTGAAATTAATGGTTACGGCAAAGGAGATCAATTAGTTCAAGTTAAAGTATGGACACCACAGAATTTAACGAAAGAAGAGAAAGAGGCATTAAATGTTTTAAAAAATTCCGCTAATTTTAATCCAGGTAAGGCAACTAAGAAAGAAAAAGGCTTTTTTGAAAAAATCAAAGATGCGTTTAATTAATACTTTATTTCTATTAAAAAGGGCTATCAATTTTGATAGCCCCTTTTTTATTAAACATGAATAAGAAGTTTAAAACAGCTTTCTAATAAAGGGAGAAACCCCAAAAGCATTTCAAAAAGAATGCGATAAAATTATAAACCATCTAAAATATCATTTACTTGATAGTTACTTAAATCAAAATACTGTTCTTCAGCATATTTTTTAATATTTGTTATTTTTATTTCTTGCGATATGTTACCACTATTTTTATCAAAATGAGCGGATTCTAAAATGTATCCTTTAGGTATTTGCGGATTATTACTTTCAGGTAAATTATAATTTCTTAATTGGCTTCCTAAGATGTAATTACCATCAATATTATAATTTAAATTTTCTGCTACCCATGCCTCATATTTTGAAAATTGTCTATTATTATTATAAGTATAAATATATTTTCTACACAAATGACCATTTATATTTTTAGTTTCATTTGTTCTCTTCCAATTGCCATCACTTTCAGAGTTTTCGGGGGTATTAGCTGCATTTTTTGCAGCTGCATTAATCATTTTTTGTAGATTAATTAAAGGCATTTTTGTCGCAATTTTATTATGTGGATTTACCATATAATTAGCCTTCTCCTTGTAATTGAATATTAAAATGCTTTCTTCTTTGGTATTAGCATTAATAACATAACATTCTCCTTGCTTTCCAAAAACTAATTTCGAGGTGATTTTTGATTTTACTTTATTATTTTTAGGATTAAATTCTGTAATTTCTATATCTAATGTTAGTGGTGTTTTGTTATAAAAATCTTCATAACGTGTATCATTTTCATAACTTACTTTTTTAATTTCTTCTCTGCCTCTTTCTTTATGTTTTTCTCCTACCTTTTGCTCTATATCTCTTTCAATATTTCTTTTGATTTTATTTTTTATATAAGCCGGTTGACTATAACTTATTTGGAAAAAGAAAGATGAAATTAAAAATAGTAAAAAGTTAAATTTCCAATTATTGTACATTGTAAAAAAAAATTTGTTTGATGCCCTAAAGTTCTAAAAAAATTCCCTTTTTAAAAAACGCAATTGAGAATTTGGCTGGAATCAGTTAGAATTTCCTTGTTTCTATTTAGTATTTGAATTTTGAATTAATCAAAAATATGTTTTTATCATTTTATTGTTCATAATTTTTTTAAAATCTGTAAAGATTCTAATTCTAATTCATTTAGCTGGTATTCTCACTTATTTAAGGCGAATTCTAAATTACATATTGATAATTCAAAATAATAAAGTATTTTAAAACTTTATTTTAAAAGTATTTTTATTTCATATGCAAGAATTGATATTCTTAAATATTACTGTACAATATTCTTACTTTCTCCATGTTTTTTATATTGGAGGATTATCAACTATTGCTTTTTTTATATTATTCCTATTTTATAAAAGTAAAGAGAAAATTTATTTTTATTATTTCTTATTCTTAATTCTTAGTATCATCATTGGGGTTTTAAATATTTCAAATTCTAGTATTAATGCACAATTGGCTTTGAAAAATTATAAACTTACTAATAGGATTTTAGAACCGGTTACTTTGTTAGCATTATATGTGTATTGTATTTTTACAATTTATTTTTTGAATCTAAAAAAGATAAATAAAGCGTTGACAAAATGGATTCGGATTCTCGCGAGTTTGACCTTTCTTTATAGTATTATTTATTTCATACTATATCCTTATATCCAAGAATATAGTATAATTTTCTTTGCAGTTTCTAGAATAGTTATATTTATTATGAGCATAATAGCTATATTCTGGATTGGATTTAAGATAAAAACAAAGTATACTAACTTTTTCATTATTGGAAGTTTATTCTATTTCTTAGGAGCTTTAATAGCTAGCGTACGTTTATTGTATGGAAATGAAATTGGGATTAACTTATTTACAAGTTTTAATGCTAATTCATATTTCATTATGGGGATTTTATTGGAAGTATTATGTTTTTCTTTAGGATTAAACTATAGAGTAGTTACTATTAATAAAATTATTCGAGATGAAATAGAAGAAAAGAAAAATATTGCAAGTAATGAAAGAGATGATTTCCAATTGCAAATCTTAGCTTTAAGACTACAAAGTGATGCTCATTTTATTTTTAATAATCTTAATTCAATTAAATATCAAATACAATCGAATCAAAATAATCTTGCATTAAATTCTATTAATTTATATAGTAAGTTTTTAAGAAAATTATTTGAAAGTAGTAAAAAGAAAGTAATTAATTTACAAGAGGAATTTGACATTATTAAGAATTATCTACTTTTAGAGTCAGAACGCTTTAATAAGAAAATTTCATTAAAGATAAATGCTGAAAATAATATTTCTCTACATGATATTATGGTTCCACCTCTTTTAATACAACCTTATATAGAATATTCTGTCTGGTTAGGATTAAATAATTATGATAATAATTCTTATTTAATTGAAATTAACTTTCGAAAAGAAAGATCCTATTTATTAATTAATATAGAAAATAAAAAAAATAATTTTGAGATAGAAGACTTTGCATATATTGAAAGAGCGGAGAATCCAGAATTTGAAAATAAACACTTAGAAAGATATAATTTATATAAAAGATTATATAATAAAACTATTAGTAGCTATGTTGAATATATAAGAAATGAAGAGTATGATTTGTTAGCTACTAAAGTTGTATTAAAGATTGAATATGCGTAAGATGATTTGGTTATGAAATTTAGAATATTATATAAATACTCACTTTTTGTCCTAATTATTTTAATTTCTTTTATTGCTAAATTAGAAGCGGCAGATAGTGTTTATATAAAAGATATTGAAGAAGAATATTTAGCTATTCAGATGGTAAAAAATGATTCTTTACGAATAGAAAAATATATTGCTTTAAGTAGGAAAATACATAAAGAGTATCATAATGATACTTTAGAATATAAATTTGCTGATCTTGCAATTGAGGAGTCAATTAACTATAAGAATGGTCTTTTATATACTAAATCTTTAGATAATTTGGGTTTATTATACCGATTCCATAATTTATACTCACAGTCAATTCCGCTTCATACTAAGGCTTATAATTTTTTACATGAAATTATTTCTAAAAATGAATATAAAAATACAGATTCATTATATGGATATTTATATCGGTATGCTAATAATATAGGAGTGGCTGCTCGTTATAATGAACAATTTTATCTAGCTGCTAGCTATTATTATAAAGTAATTAACAAGCAAGATAAATTTAAAGACGAAAGAAATTTAGCGATTGCCTATAATGGTTTAGCAATTACCTTAATGCATATTCCAGGAAAAGAAGATGAAGCTATAACATATTTTTTAGAAGCAAAAAATATCGCGGATAAAGCTAATAATAAACTTGGTGTTGCAATGAATCTATTATCTATTAGTCATTTTTATATTGAAAATAATGACTTTGATAAAGCTTTGGAAAATATTAATGAATTATATAAAATTAATACTGAACTTAAGGACTCTTTTGGTATAGCTGTTTCTATAGAATCTTATGGGAGATTATACAATAAAAAAGAAAAGAATAGTTTAAAAGCAAAAAATTACTTTAAAGAAGCTCTTACTATTTATAAATCCTTAGGAAAATATAATAATGTAGCAGAAATTTATGCTCAACTAGGAAGCCTGTACTTAAAAAATAAAGAATATAATTTAGCAGAAAATAATTATAAGCATGCAATAAAATATGCTGAAAAACAACTAAATTTTTCAATTCTAAAAGGATTATATGATAGTTTGTCTCTTTTGGAAGAAAAAAGATATAATTATGATAAAGCTTTAAAATATTACAAATTAGCAAATAATTACGAGGACAGTTTAAATATATTTAAACAAAAATTAGAGATATTGGGTTTGGAAAGGCAGTTTGACTTTGAAAAAATGGAAATCAAAATTTCCCTTCTTGAACATGAAAGAAATTCTCATGAGAAACAGGCTCTATTACAAAAAAACAAATTGCGTATTTCACAAATTATTATTATTATTTCTTTAATTTTCTTGTGTTTTTTATTGGTATTCTTTTTTCTTTATAATAAAAGAAAAAACCAAGCACGAAAAGCTTTTACTCAACTGAAAGAGAAAGAAAAAGAATTGCTTAAAGCAGAGTATGAAATTAGTATTTCACAAGCTGAAATTCAAATATCTAGATTGCAGATAAATCCTCATTTTATTTTTAACTCTTTAAATGCTATTAAACTTTTAATTCAGAAAAATGAAAATAAGATTGCGCAAAATTATTTAACAAGTTTTAGTAGATATATTAGAAGAATTCTCGAATTGCCTCAAAAAGAAACAATTAGTTTATTTGAAGAGTTAGAGCTAATTAAAGAGTATATTAATATTGAACGTAAAAGATTTCATGATGCCTTTTATTTTGAAATTTATGTAGATAAAGAAATAGATGTTCATCATATTGTTATTCCTCCTTTGCTTTTACAACCCTTTGTTGAAAATGCTATATGGCATGGTCTTTTGCCATTAGAAAGTAGAGCTAAAGAATTGAAAATTCTTATTTCCAAAAATGATGATGGCTTCTCTATATCAATTAGAGATAATGGAGTGGGGAGGAAAATTAAAGAAAATAAAAATTGGGTTTTTAGTAAAAAAAGTATGGGTTTAAAAATTACAAAGGATAGAATTAAACAATTTAACAGCTACTCAAACTTAGAAATTGATTTTCAAATATTAGATAAAATAGAAGGTACTGAAGTATTATTAAATTTTTTAAATAAAAATAAAGATGAAGAAGATAAAAATAGGAATCTTAGATGATGAGTTACATAGTGTGGAAAGTTTAACATTGCATTTAGAAGAGCTATTTCCTGATTTTGATATAGTTTATAAATCAACTAAAGTTCAAGAAGCGATATCGAAGTTGCCTGAAATTGAAATAGATCTATTATTTTTAGATATAGAAATGCCTGGAATGAATGGTTTTCAATTATTGGAACAGATTCAAGATAGGAAATTTGATGTTATTTTTATTACAGCATACAGTGAATATGCTATAGAGGCATTTAAAGCTAAAGCAATAAATTATTTATTAAAACCTATAGATGAGGAGGAATTAGAAAATGCAATAAACAAATGGTTGGAAAATTATGAAGATTCGAGTTATTCGAATAAAATAGAATCTTTAATTGACTATTTGAAAAAAGAGGGGATGATGAAAAGTAAAATATCAGTACCCGTTATGGATGGCTTCGAATTTGTAGAAATAAATGATATTGTGTATTGTCAAAGTAATAATAATTATACGCAAATTTATATGCGAAATGGTGATAAATTCATTATAAGTAGAACATTAAAAGGGGTGGAAGAAATTTTAAATGCATATTTTTTTATAAGAGTCCACCAATCTTATATTATTAATCCAAATTATTTATCTAAATATTCCAGAAGTGAAGGCGGATATTTAGTTTTACTTGATGATATTCGAATTCCAATTAGTAATGCCAAAAGAAGTTTAATTGTTAGCTTATTTAATTCTTTAGGTAAATAAACTTAGGATGAAATTATGACTTCTTTTTTTTTGAAATTGTGTTTCTAAACGCACGAATTTTTAGTAATTCTTGTCTTCTTTCTAAGGGAACATTTTCATATTTATAAGGGCAGTGCAAACAGCCATTTCCACAACAATAGCCTCGTTTAAGTAAATAGTCGTTCCTTAAATACCCTTCAGTAGGATGATTATTAATAAATTACATTCTGTTTTTGTTGTATTATTTTGCAAGTTTTTGTATCTTTAATCATGAAAAGCTTGCAATTATGTTAGG
>Ga0079225_10000243_pt1 | contig 29286 bp, 37 predicted proteins | sample Poulit2012_FD_76344 | JGI IMG/M metagenome (GOLD analysis project Ga0079225, IMG submission 76344) | Agricultural soil microbial communities from Georgia to study Nitrogen management - Poultry litter 2012 | ecosystem: Environmental > Terrestrial > Soil > Agricultural land | place: USA: Georgia... | reverse complement strand
TGCCCCCTTAGACGTAACGGTGGAAGGTGTCCGGGTTGGCGACGGGCTCGATCCCGGCGGGGGCGACGCGGGCGGTGAAGGCACCGGGCGCGATGACCCAGTGCGCGGGACCGCCGGAGAGGGTGCGGATGCTCAGAACCTTGTCGCTGCGACCCAGCCCCCGCATAACCTGGCCATAGGCGGCGAGGGCGGTGGGGGCGGTTGCCCGGTATTGCGGGCCGTTCGCCCCGACGGTGGGGTTGAGTGTGATGGTGAAGGTCTGCATGGTTCCTGCCTCTCTCTGTGTGTACTCTGAGTATAGCCTATGAGGGGAGGCCACACAACCGCCCCGTCAGAACAGCGGCGGATCGTTGAACACCACCCCACCGTCGTCCATCAGGAAGAACAGGCGGCCGCGCCAGTCCCGCATCGGAATGTGCCGCGGATCATCGCCGGAGTAGATCAGCCAGCCCTCCTCACGGGCCGCCTCACGGTTCGACTCCACCCAGCCGTGGCAGCCCGTCGTTCCTGACCCGCACAGCGATACGATGTTGCTCAACCGGTCGGCGTCCCCCCGGTTCGCGCCCCCCATGCCCCGGGGCTTGCGATGGTGACGGGAGGACATGCCGCCGTAGAGGCTCACCCCGCAGCGACGGCACCGTCCACCGTCACGCTCATCGACTGCCCGCCGGGTTGAGGGTTTCATGACAGCGGAAACTCGCGGGAGTGGACGACCGTCGCACCCAGCCGTAGCCCTTCAAGGAAGCTGCGCAGCGCGACCGCGTTCAGGCCAGCCATGATGTCCTGGGATTGAATGGCGGCGGCGTCGGCCTGCTCGCTGAGTCCCGCCATGTCGGCGATGAGCTGTTCAAGCGCGGCGGGTGCCGATAGGCCCTCGACACGCCTGAGGGCCTCCTCCCTCATTTCGTGGAATGACTCCTCCGGGTACATGGCATCTCCTAGCGGTAGCGGCTATTCGGCGGGGGTGAGAGTGAGGGTGATGCGGCGTAAAGGTCTGCGGGCCGGGCCGGTGATGGTGAGGTTAGGGCCGCGCATGAACGATTCCCTGCGTACATGCGTGTCATCGTCCTCCGCAAGCAGCCCGGCCTTGACGAGCCCATCAAGGAGGCGTTTCGTTGTCGGCTGGGCGTTGGCGGCGTCGGCCTTCCCCGTGCCCTTCGCGTAGTGGACGGTCCACAGGGCCTCCACAGGTGGGGTGATCGTGCGGGGGCCGAGCTGGGCGCGGGCCGTCCACCCGGCGAGCGCGTGCAACTCAAGGGCGATGCGGTGGAGGTGGTTACGGTTACGTGGTAGCCGGTTGGAGGACAGCCACAGGTCCGCGGGGATGTCGAAATGTACTGTCGCCGTCATGCTTCCTCGCTGCCCTGGTATCGGTAGACGGTCACGCCCTTGATGGTGTCGAGCCTATACACGGCGACGAGGCGGCGGTGGGCCTGATGCGGCGGGGGGATGATCGGAAACGTGAAGCGCTGCGGCAGCTCGCGTAGGGCGGCGACGTGCTGGTCGGCCGGGCCGCCGGAGAACCGGATCGCTTTCACGAGTGCGTCGGGCACCAGTCGCCGTTGTCGGTGGACAGCCACCCGGGTGCCCGCTCCGTGCTAGTGATGACGGTGCGGGCAACCGCGGTGACGTTCAGGGCGTAATAATCCAGCTCCCACTCGGTGCAGAACCCGTAGTTGCCGTCACAGTGGAGGGTGGGCGTCATCTGTTTCATGGCTCAATCTCCGCGAAGAGGGGGGCGAGGAGGGCGGCGCGCTGCTCGAAGAGGATGCGTGCCTCGGCCTTCGCGGCCTTCTGTTCCTTGGACGCGGGCCATGCCGTGTACGGCTCGCCGGGGTCGCCTAGGGCGGCGAAGTCGACAAGCTCGCCGGTCTGGGTGTCGACGACCTGGCCCTTGACGATGGTCCAGCGGTCCTCCCGCAGGTGCTTCATGTATGCGGGGCGGACGCGTTCGACGGTTTCCACCTCGTCGGGTCGGTGTTCCTTGACCCAGGCGAGGAGGGCGGCCTCGTCGGTGATTTCGATAGGCGCGTCCTTGCGGGTGATGTTGATCGGCCCGACGGGGGTGTCGTAGGAGCGGGTGCGGGTTTCGGCGGCCTCGTCGAGGACGCGGCGCTTCGCCTTGGCGATCTGGTCCTTCAATCCTGCTTCGAGGGCGAGGAGGAACGCGAGGTGGTCGGCGGGGGTGAGGTGGTCGGTCATTGGTGTGTGTTCTCTCTCTTAGTTGTGGTGCTCTTCGGGTGTGTCGTCCTGGTCCTGCTCGTGGCCGAGGGCCTGCTCTGCGGCCTCGCGGGCGAGGAGGTGTTGGAAGTCGCGGACCTGTTCGGCGTCGGCCTGGCGGATCGGGTAGCCGTAGTCGGACTCGAACCGGCGCCCGATTTCGGTGGGGTTGAGGCCGGACTTTTGGGTCCAGTCGTGGAGTTCGCGGCGGGCCTGGGTGGCCTCCCGCTGTTCCCGTTCGCGGCGGTGGTGGGCCTCGGTGGCGATGGAGCCGTCGTCGTCGTCGTCGGTGACGATGCCGGTCATGGCGCCGAGGAGGTAGCGGCGGGCGTAGGTGATGCTGGAGCCGATTTCCTGGGCGGTGTTGCCGGGGATGGGGAGGGCGCCCTCGATCCTCTCGCCGCTGGTGTGGGCGAGGATGCCGACGAGTTCGTAGCCGCGTTCCGTCTGGCGGGGGGTGGTGATGAAGGCCAGGCCGTGCTTCGTCAGCAGGGGGATGGCGGCCTCGGTGACGTCCACGAGGTCTGCGTAGGTGTACTGGTATGACCCGCCGGACTTGGTGGGGACGTTGGCGGTCTTGGTCTTGGCGACCTTGGGGAGTTCCATCTGGAACGTGACGAGGGCGTCGAACAGGTTGGCGTGCTCGGCCATGGTGGTCCTCTCTCGGGGTGGGGCCGGGGGCGGGACTCCGGGCGGGGGGGCGCCGCCCCCGGCGGTCTGGGGGGTTAGAAGACGTGGGGGGTTAGGGCGGCGTGCAGGGCGTCGACGGTCTCGCGGGAGAGGACCATTGTGTTGGGGCCCTGGGTGAGGACGACGAATCCGCCGCGGCTGTTGTCGTAGAAGTCGACGGTGAGGGGGCTGTCCGTGTCGGTGCGGATGGTGGTGGTGTTCATGGTCTCTCTCCTCTGTGTGTGTGCTACCAGTATAGGCGCTAGGGGGGCGGTTAGGCAACCTCAGTTGAACATCTGGGTGATGACGGGCTGGTCCGCGCGGGTGGGGGGCATGGAGACGCGGTTCCCGTCGGCGGCGAAGATCGTCGTGGTGATGATCAGGATTCCTGCCACCGTGCGGGTGATGCGTGCCATGTCGTTCCCTCCCTCTCTGTGTGTGTACTATCAGTATAGCCTAGAGGGGGTGGCCGCGCAACACCCGACCCAGCGGGTGAAGCCGAGGGCGGCGAGGTCGGCCTCGACGCGGCGGGCGCGGTCCTGCTGGTCGCGGAGGGCGTACCTGCCGATGCCGCTCACGAGGTTGAGTGCCTTGGCGGCGTAGGTCTCGACGGCCTCGCGGACGGCCTCAGGGTGGCCCATCTCGTTCCAGTTCCGGGCGAGGGTGACGTGGGCCTCGGCCTGGCGCAGCCACTCGGCGCGGGCGCGGTCGCGGAGCATGCGGCCTACGTGACGGGGGGTGGGGGTGTAGTTGCTCATCAGGTTCTCCCTCTCTCTGTGTGTACTAACAGTACACCTAAGAATGGGGGATGTGGCAACCTCCGGTCACACAAGCGACGACTCCCGCAGCCAATCGGCCTCCGTCACCTCGAACAACTCCTGCGGCCTCACCCCCAGGGCGTGAGAGAGACGCAGCGCGGTCTGTAGCCCCACCCGCTCCCGCTTCATCATCGCCAGGTGCCCGACATAGCCAAATGTCGCCCCGATAGCCTCCGCCACGGCCCGGTAGGGCGCGGCCTCCCGCAGCCGCCGGGAAAGGTCAGCGGGGTCCTTGATCTTCACGGCGAGGGTGGACTCCACCTCGATATGCCTGGCGTCAGCAACCATCACGATCCTCTCCACGGGGTGTCGACTGTCATCATAACCGGCCCGGAATGTAGTGCGGCCCCGGCGGGAACCATCCGCCGGGGCCGCGTACCCATATGTCCCCCTCCAAGGGGCACCCACCCGGCTACGACGGCCGGAGTAATCGCAGTATAACTCATGAGGGCGAAAAGGCGGACCCCCAACCTCGCGGCGGGGGCCCGCCATGGGGCTGCCACACCCCCAGGGCCGTAGCCCTGTTTGCTCGTCCTCCGAGAGCTCAATCCCGAAAGCGACACCACGAGGGTACACTAACCACCGAACATGCCGTATCCTAGATATGCCAGCTCGATCCACGAAAGGACACCCATGCTGCTGCACCCCAACGACACCCTCATCCCCGTCGACCTCACCCGCAAACTCGGCGGTGACCTCGCCTCCGCCTACGTCGGCGTCTACCTCCACACCCGCGCCCAGGAACACGGATACGACCACGACGGGCGCCGCTGGTACCGCACCTCGGCCCCCGCCCTCGCCGACAGCCTCGGCGTCACCCCCGGACAGGTCCGCCGCTGCCTCGCCCGCCTCATCGACCGCGGCCTCCTCCACGCCGAAAAACACCGGATCGCCAGCCGCCGCGACCAGACACTCTCCTACACCACCGACGTGGTGCGGCCGTGACCGTCCAACCCGAATGGGTCAACGGCGACGACTTCACCGCCCTCTCCCCACACGTGACCAAGGCCCTCGGCGGCGACTTCGCCGCGGCCGCTACCCTCGCCCGCATCCGATTCCGCACGCGACTGTTCGGTTATGAGCATGACGGGCGGATGTGGTGGCGGGCGTCGGCCGAGGACCTCGCCAGCGACCTCGGCGCCTCCGTCAAACAGGTGCGCCGCGCCCTGGGGGTGTTGGAGCGGGCGGGGATGCTTGACCGTGAGCAGCACGCCCTCGACGGGGCGTATGACCGCACGATGTCCTACTCGATCAACTACGCCACGCCACCACCGGGCGTTGAAACCACCGATGTGCCCCCCAGGGCAGATCGACCCTCCCCCGAGGGCACTACCGATGTGCCCCCCAGGGCAAATGATGATCCGCCCTCTAGGGCAGATGTTCCTATAAGAAGTCTAAGAAGTAATAAGAAGAGTCCCGCGCCGCGGGACAGTGACTTTCAGGCGTTCTGGGATGCCTACCCCCGCCGGGTCGGCATCAAGGCGGCCCGGGCGGAGTTCACTACGGCCACGGCCAAGGCACCCCCGGAACAGATCATTGCCGCGGCCCGCGCCTACGCCGCCTCCAGGGACCTCCCCGAACCACGGTTCATCCCCCATCCCTCGACGTGGCTAGCTGCCGAACGGTGGACCGACGACACGACGAAGGCCCCGCCCCCACCCCGGGAACGCTGCCGGGTGTACGGGCATGAGTACTACCCGGCGTACAACTGCCCCGGGTGTGCCGCCGAAACGAAGGCCGCGGGATGAGTCACGGCCCGTTCGATAGCATCCGCTTCAACCGGAACTCCAGGTGGGCCAGGTCCGCTTTCAGTTCCTCCACCTCGGCGGTGAGCTGGTGCACCTGGGCGTGGTATTCGGCTATCGTCTCGGCCTGGCGGTCAATCGTCCTCGCCTGCTCCGCTATCGTGCGCGCCTGCCGGTCGGCGGTGTCCTGGGCCTGGGTGAGTCGGTCCACGAGCCGCGCGTTCTCCGCCTGCAACGCGGTCGTGGTGACGTTGAGGGCGTTAACGGCTATCGAGTCGACCTCCGGCCCGACCCTCGCCTCAACGGCTATCGCATCCGCGCCCGTCTTACGGGCCTGGGATCGGGACGTGATGATCGCGGCCACCCCGCCGCCGCCGAGGAGGATGCCGAGGACGCCGACGATGCCGCCCCATACCGACGGGTCCATAACTAGTCTGCCTCCAACGTCTCCCTGGCCGCTGCCTCCACGGCGCGCGTCACCCTCCGGTTGGTTTGCAACAGGCGGACGGCGCGCACCACGCCCGCCACCGACACTGCTATAAGGATCGCTATGAGCGCCGTCCGCCCCGGCGGGGGCGGGGCGTCCGGGAGGAAAATCAACCGCACGGCGTAGCCCGAGGTGAGCAGCACCATGAAAAACTGGCCCGCTGCCTCATACCCCCGGCCGCGTACCGACGTGCCCTGGTAGGCGCGCACGAGGCCGCAGATGGTGAGGCACCCGCCCAACACGCTCAGGGCCGCGGTGGTGGCCGCGATAATCGGTGTGGACTGGAGGTAGCTGGGGGCGAACCCGAAGGAGCCCGTGACGGCCCACCCGGCGAGCATCATCACCCCGGCGACCGTCAGAGCGGCCCCGAGCAGGAACTCGAAGGGCCGGTCGAGCAGCGGATGCTCTCGCGGGTGGACACGATTCACGGCTAGCCGCCCCCAGCCGGGCGGCCACCGTAGGTCCCCTCGGGCGGGTGCTCGCCGTGCGGGCCGAAGTTGGGGTCGTGCCCACCAACGGGCCCGGTCGTGCGGCGCGGGACGCTCCTATCGCCCACACGCTGCGCCCTATCCGTAACCTCGGTCGGCTTCCACACATTCGTGTACGCACCCCACGACACGAGCAGCGCGATGACGAGCGTCTGTAACGCCACGCCGAGGTCGTAGGTGCCGCCGTCCTGCCAGGTGCGCACCGCCTCACCGAGCAGCGACTGCACCGTGTTGAGCGCGGTGAGCAGCAGCACCTTATATACGGACTTGGTGAACGTCTTCGTCACCAGCCCCACCAGGATCGGCAGAACAAACGCGGCGACAATATTCGCCCACGCGATCCCGTCCCACGTCAACGTTACGAGTCCCATGACTCCTCCTCATACCTCGTAGATTGACCACACGTTGAAAAACTCCCGCGTGTGCAGCGGTAGACCGTCACCGTTCACGCGGCCCTCAATCGCTATCGACTGCCCAGGCACGAGATGCAGCACGACCGTCGGTAGTGTCAATGACACCGGGCCCGTCGAATCCGCATTCTGATACACCGTCTCATGCTGCACACCGTCCACGAGGAGCCGCAGTTCCCGTCTGAGCCCGGTAGCCGCCACGGAGTACAAAATCGACGCGGAGGTCGCAAACACCCCCGGCCGGGTAGGTGAGATCGTGCCAGGTCCCTCGATCCCATACTTGAGGATCGACTCGTTACTATTCGGCGCCCCAGGAGCGTTATCCCACCCGGTGAGCACCGTCCCGTCAGTGACGTGCTCGCCCTGCGCGTTCCACAGCCGCCGCCACGCCTTCCCCCGGCCTGACCCGTGCACGATGACCGCCCCGCCCTGCATGTCATGGGAGCGGTGAAGCTGCACCCACACCCGCGCCCCCTCTGCCAGCTCCCCGGCCAGGTTGATGGGGTCAATCGGCAACGGTTCCGGGGCCTGATCCAGCCGGATACGCAGCGGGTTAGCAGACGTGACCGTCGCCCAACGCCACGAATCCGACTCCTCCGGGACCGACTCATCAAAGTCATCGAATGGGCTATGCATCGGTTACCTCCCGCCACGTGCCCTGCACGAGTGCTCCCGGCTCCATCGCGACGGTGAATGAGTGAATCTCAGCGGCCGTCCGGTAAACGTCGGTGCGAAAGTCCACCCGGTCCCCCGGCCACAAGTCCAGCATGGCGTGCTCGACGCTCATATTGGAGTAGGAGCGAGCCAGCCCACCCAGCCGCATCCGAGCCAGATCGTCCAACACGGCTTGGGAGGTCACCTGCACATCGGTCTCTGTGTGCACGATCCACCGCTGCCCGCGAGCCTCGTATGAGAACCGGGACTCCGGCGGATGCTCCTCCACGGCCATCATCGCCTCGGTCTCCTCGTCCCCCTGCGAGATGAGCACAACCCGGTTAGGGGTATCCGCCCAATCGTCGTTCTTGACCCACCGAGGGATATGCAGCGAGTCCCGGCCCTGCGCGAACTCCCACGCCACACCCCGATCCCTCACCGGCTTCTGCTTCGTCGCCTCAAACTGGCCTGATCCGGTAGCCCGCAGCGGCGTGTACCCAATCGTGCGCAGTAGGTCGTTGATGATCTGAAGTTTGCTGGTGCCCGCATCCCACGTGATGGGCGATGCCAGCACCTCACCGGACGGCTCGACGTTGACGCGGGTCTCCCCTGCCGACGCGATGAGATCATTGACCTCCTCCACGACACTCGCCCCGGCGGGCACCGCGTGCGGGCCGGTCGGGGAATCCTGGTCGAGGATGAGGAGCTTGTCCATCACCTTCACCGACCCTGCTAACAGGCCCGTTTCGTCGTCGTACTCAATCTCTGGCAGTGATGGTAGAAACACGCCGCGCGGCCACCACTCCCGCTCCCCGTCCACGTACCCGGGTGAATACCACACTTGGAAGCGGTCGCGCCCCCACTCCACGTCGTCATCTTCAATGTGGAATGCGACGCTGATCGACCCTGAGCCGATGATGGGCCGGTTCCCGTTGACCTCATACGTGCCGCCTAGGAACTCCCGCAGCTCCCGCTTATATCCGTCCTGGTAGTCCAGCAGGTCCACCCGCCACCGCTCCGCGCGGGTCCCGGTGAACCTCACGGCTCCTCATCCTCTACACGAGTGAGCCGCATCGTGACGGCCATGTGGTCGCCCGGCTGACGGGCCCCGTTGAACTCTTCAACGTCCACGAAGTAACGGCGCCCCAGCCAGTCGCGGTACAGGTGCGGGCCGCGCCGTGCCACGAGGCCGCGCCACTGCCGGTAAGTTGCCGCGTGCTCTCCCCGGTACTCCTCCCCCGGCAAGGTCGTGAACGCGACTTTGAGCGTGAACTCCTCCCCGTCCCCGTAAAAAGCGACCGGCAGAGCGCGGCCCGAGAAGCGGTGCCGCACCGTGTCCGGCTTCTCGAACCCTTCATCGACTTCGAGGCCATACACGGCCCGGCACACCAGCGAGTAGTCCTCGCCGCCGTTGAGGTAGAACTCCCCCGTCTCCCCGTCGGCGCGGCGCGGCGGGCAGTCAACGCGCGTGTCGGAGTTGATCTGCACGTAATGGAACGCGGATTCTGCGATTGACGGCAACGCCGACACGGTGACCGCCTGATAAACGTTGCCGGTGCCGTCCCCCACTGCGGGAACCGGGTAAGAGAACGCGCCCCCAACCTCAAGTCCGTCGATGATGAGGACGCGGGTGTCGAACCACAGCCGCTCGAATGTGTCGGCAGCCTCCCACCGCTCCGGCATCGTCACCGTGGACGGCGACTGGTCCGGCAGGCCTTCCCACTCGTAATGGAACCCGTCACGGTCGGTGTGACCGTCGAAGAACGGGCCCACGTAATCGGGCTCATCGGATATGAGGTTGCGGAAGTACACGACGTTCACGGGCTCGTGCCCGATAAAATAGACGAGACGGTTTACCGTATTCAGCGCTTCCCCAACGAATGTGCCCCCGCTTGGAATACCCTGCTGACGATCAATCCCTAAGGCCGTGCTCATGACGTCCATCGGCGCGCCGGTGTCGGTCCAGAACTGAACGATGGACCGCCGTCGCTCCCCGGTTTCAAACGGCGGGACGGCGTACGCTATACGCCTTCCATCCTCACTCAGGATCGGGCGCATGGCCAAGGCATCGTAAGTGCGCGAATAGTAGAAACCGGCTGAGGCTGCCTGCCACTCGGCCGGAAGCGGCGCGGATATCTCCGACGCGGACTGGTCCTCCTCCCCCGTCCAGATGAGGTCGAAGTCCGGGTCGTCCACTACCTCCGCCGGATTCGAGTGTCCGTCGAAGTACGGCAGCACGGGCCCTATTTCATCCCGAGACGCCCCAGCTCGGAAATACGCCACCGACACCTCGGTCCCCGGTACGCGGACTGGTACGACGTAGACAACCGGCGAGTCCCCCAGAGTCCCTAGCGGAACAATCGTCTCCTCGCCCGGCTCCAAGATCGCAACTGGCTCGTCATCAGGGTCCAGGAACTCCACTGCTTCGCCTGTATCGCTGCCGATGAATGAGACCACGACATTGAAGTCCGTGCCTTCGGGGAACTCCTCAATCGCCTCGAAGGCGGTGAACAGGACGGCGCCCATCCTGTCGATGTTGGCTACGTGCTCAAGTTTCACGGCCAGAGCATCCCGCGTGTGGGAGTAGTAGACGATGCCCGGAGTAAGAGTGTCTACCCACCTATCGGGCCGGGGCGCGACCAGTTCAGACACACTGTCGTCCTCGTCGCCGGACCACTGCGGGGTGAGGTCGGGGTCGCCATCCCAATCCGATGTGTGCCCGTCGAAGTAGGGGCCGGTGTACTCGCCGGGGACGGCTCCTGCCCAGAGGTACAGGATGTTGACAGGGGCATCCTCCTTAGCCGCCGCTATTAACCTGAATGCGAAAGACTGGTGGGGACTGCCAGGGTGTCGATAAGTTCCGCCGCTGGAAAGTTCAACTCCGTCTTGGACGTACACAGTGTTCCCGGTATCAGTCCATAGTTGGAACACGCTCGTGTGCTCACCTAAATCCGTACCCGGGCCGAGGGCGGTCGCCAGCACGCCGTTCTCGTACTCTCCCTCGTCTAATGGCTCTAAAATCATGCCAACCGCATCGTAGGTCTGTGAATAGAACACTGTGCCCATCGGCGCCACCCACCCCACCGGCTTCGGCGCGACCAACCTCGATGTGCTCTCCCCCGGTGTGCCAGTCCACTCCGGGGTGAAGTCGGGGTCGCCGTCCCAGGTGTCGCCGTCGAAGTAGTCCCCTTCAGTAAACCCATTCTCGACACATAGACGGTCCACGTAGCCGACGATCTCAGGCGCAATGGCACCTTGGATGTCGATAATGTCGATATACAGCCGATCCCATGAGCCGGTAGGGTCAAGGTGAAACACATACCGTTCCCGCTCATCCGTCAGGTCCGCATACCCGCTCTCCACTTGACTAGAAGTACCCTCTAGTAGCAGTATGCGGAGGCGGTAGTTTTTTCCCGGTGCCTGCGCCGCGTCAAGGGACACGGTGATCTGATGCCCAGAGTCACCTTGCATCCCCGTGATAAAGAACCCCGCTCGGCTACTCGTTCCGCCAGTCGAGGCTGTACGGATAGCTGCACCGTGCGAGTCATCCCAACCTCCCCAGGCCACGGTGGAAGAGATAAGGGATTTGCGGGTAGAAGTCGTAAGTCGGGGGCCTGAATCGACAAGGTTCTCCCGGATCGTCACCGTCCCGGACGTGTTACGGCCACGCGGATTGGTTACCAGATTCTCATACACCGTCGTCGTCGGGGCCGACTGGTAAGGATGACGGCCGCGCGGGTTCTCGATGAGGTTCTCCCGGATCGGGAACGTGGCCTCCGAGTGGCGGCCCCGTGGGTTAGTGACAACGTTGGTCACCGTCGTCAGGTCCGCCAGCCCGTGCTCATCGGCGGCCCGCTCTAAGGTCTGCCAGTTCCGGTACGCCTCCGCCGCCGCGTCGTCTGACGTGCCCCAAATCTGGTGGTGGTCGGCCTCGGCGTACCCCTCCTCCCACACGGGCTGCTCCACCTGCAACGACACTGCACCCGTCTCCCGCGTCCACCCGGAATCCAGCGAGGGTGCCTGCGGCTGCGGGTAGGCGACCGGAAAACCAACCGTGTCCGGGTCGCTCCACTGCCCGGTCGCGGACTGCACCTGCAATACCACCGTGTAGGCGGAGTCGTCCCGGAGGCCCGTCAACAGGTACTCAGTGTCGGCTCCCTCGCCGGTGATGACCTGCGACTGCCCGCCCGCCCGGGTGAGCGTCACTCGCCACGCGATCTGCGGGTGATCCTGATCCTGGGAGTACCCCCACTCCAGGAGCGCAGTGGACTGCTCCACCACTGTCTCCGAGTCGGGGGCGTTGATCGACACGGTGGGCGGAGCCGTCGGCGTCTGCAAGTTCGACGCCGAGTACGGGCCACGGTCCGGGTGAACGCCCCACGTCGCGACCTGCCACTCGATCACATCGCCGTTGGCGTACGTGTCAGCGGGCAGCGTCCACCGGGACGTGGACGAGTTGATCTTCCCCGTCCACGTCCACGACCCCGGCGAGGCCGGATCATACAGTCGGTGGCGGACTTCGAACGCGGTCTGTTCCGACCCATCCGTCGGCGCAGGCCGCCACGTCAACTCCCTCGGCTGGGTCGCGTCCCACACCGTCGACGGCCCCAGGTTCGTGGGCGCCCCCGGCGGCGCGGCCAGTTCCACCCGCTCCGAGTACACCCACCCGGAGTTGAGGGACGGTCCCTCGGCGCGGGCCCGAAATCGATGCGTTTTCGTGAGGTCCGGGTCGTTAAGGACCCTGCTGGTTGTCCCAGCGCTGACGGTAGCGAAGTGCTGCCACGATCCGTCGTCCTCTTGCCGCTCTATCCGAACCGAGGTCGGATACCGGGACGTGTTATTCCACGACACCTCGATCCCGGCAGACACGGCACGCGCGCGCATGTTCGACGGTGCTGACGGGGACGTGTCCACCGTCGAGGTCGCGGTGACGTAGGAGGAGTTGCCGCCCGGCCCTTCCGCGCGCACCTGGTACTGGTAGCGGCGGTTACTCGTGGTCGTGTCAGTAAACGACAGGGACGTAGACGTGCCCCGGTCAATCCACGACGACCACGACCCGTTGGACTGCAACTCCCGGCGGCGGATGCGGAACCGGGTGCGTGGCCGCGCCGTGGTCGCCGAGTGGGAGTAAGACACAACGATGCGAGTGTCGGAGGACCGTGACGCGGACACTCCCGAGGGGTTGTTCGGCGACAGGTATGGGCGCGCGGCTACCGAGACCGACCCACTCACCCGCGCCGTCCCCGGCGCAGCCTCGATCCCCGAGAACGACGCAGAGAATGACCGGCTTACCGACGACCCATACTGCCGAGAAACGTACAGTAGCTCGTCATATAGCAGGGTCCGGTTATTCGTCGGCCAGTGCGGGTAGACGGTGGGGTGGTTGATGTTGCGGGACTGCCCTGACCTGTTCGACCAGTTTCCCGACAGGTTGAAGCTGTTGTTGGAGTCGCTCACCGATGAGCGGGTCCACGCCCACACCCGCAACCTGAGCCGCGCCTCCGCGTTCGATGGGTAGGTGCGGTCAATCCGGTAGCCGAGGCGCAGCCCGTTGTTGCCGCCGGTCCCGACGGCACTGCCCCACGTAGTTGTCCCGATACCCATTTACCGTCTCCGTCCCGACGCGCGCTTCCGCACCCGGCCCATGTCGGCCCAATCTAGGACATGCGACGCTGCCCGGGCCGCGGGCCATAACGCCTCCGCCAGCCGGTCCACCACGTAATCCAGGTCCTCCCGGGCGATGCGTGTCTCCCCGTCACCCGCCCCGACGCCGGTCGCGGCGGGTTGCGGGTCGGGCCGTGCGGGCACCGCCACTGTGGCGTCCCCGCGCCGTAGGGCGGCCACCAACGGTGTGACGTTGGCCAGCAGCTCATCCGCGCCGGTGCCGTTATATACCGCGTTCCACCCGGGGCGGAGCCGCCCACCCTTGTCGAACCATTCGGCGTGCACGTGCCACAGGTGCCACGGGTCGTTACCGTAGCCGGATCGTTGCGGCGCCCACCCGCCCTGCGGTGTCCACACGCGCCGCTGCCAGATCATCTGCCGGAAGTTGTCGAACCCGCGGGTCGAGACGATAGCGTTCGCGAGCCGGTCCAGCGTCGAACGAGAGTCCACGAAGTCGACCGCCCGGCCCTGGCGGTGGGAGGAGTGCATGGACTGGTTGAACGCCTGCATCGTGCGGATGCCGCCCACCATGTCCGCGAGCGCGAACGCCGCGGCGTTCACATATGGCAGCGCCCCGCGCAGCGACCGGCCACCCGCGTCTGGGGGAACGTTCGCCTTCTCATCCTCGCCCCTGATCCAGTCGACCATGCGGTCCTTGACGTTGGTGATCGCGTCCCCACCAAGGCGGCCAATGTCGCCCCACTGGCCGACGGTCCCGGCGACCGCGTTGAAGATGGGGGAGAGGATGAGGTCGGCGAGGTTCGCCAACCCGCCCCGCGCCCACGACACGACCTCACCGGCTGCGTCGCGGATGACACCACCGACAACGGAGGCGCCTTCCTTCAGGTTGTTCCATCGGTCACCCACCCACGATCCGATGCCGCCGTGCGGTGGGTTCGAATCCGACCACACCGTTCCGGTCTCCAACATGCGCCGAGACTCGTCCGCCGAGTAGATGCGGGCAGGGTTGGAGAAGTTGACCAGCTCGGGACCTTCCTCCCCGACGATGGCCCAACCGCCGGAGTGGTAGCCGCCTGCCGCGAACTGTGGAATCGTCGGCGCAGCGGGCAGCCGCGCATCCGAGTTGATCGCCCGGGCCACATTGTCGAACGCGGCCTTCAACCCGTCGTTCCACACCGTGTTTATGACCCAGTTGATCGGCTCCCGGATGAGGTTCGCGACGCCCCGCCACAGGTTGCCGATGGTCTCAACCGCGCCTCTAATCCAGTCCTGCAACGTTTCCAGTCCGGCGCGGAACCTGTCGAACACGTTGTCATTGATCCACGTCCACACCGCCTGGAACGGGGCCTTGAGGGACTCCCACAGGTTGCGCACATCATCGACGCGGGCGGAGAAGAAGTCGCGCATGGCCTGGAACCCGGCGGTGAACCGGTCAATCACGTTGCGGCTAATCCAGTCCCACACCGCCCGCAGCGCCCGCGACATCACATCCCAGGCGACACGAATGTCGTCCACCCGGTCTGAGAACCACGATGCGACGACCTGCCAGCCCGCGTTGATCGCCTCAAACGTGGGCCGCAGCCACCGCTCCCACAGGGCGGTGATGGCGGCGGCCATGAGGTCCCACGCCAGTTTGATGACGTTGTACCACACGTCGAAAATGAAGCCGCCGACGGCGGTGAACGTGTCGATGATCGCGGAGAAGATCGGGGACACGATGCCCCACACCCACTGCACGGCGCCCGCGAACATGTCCCACACCGGCCTGACGACCGTGTTCCACGTACCCGAGATAGCCTCCCCGAGCCACTGCACGGCCCCGACAATCGCGTCCCACGCCCCGACGAGGGCGGGCACGAGAGTCCCGGTAATCCAGTCCGCTACCGCGGCAATCGCGGCCTGGATCGCCGCCCACACGGCCTGCACGATCCGCTGCCCGGTCTCGGTCTGCGTGAAAAACCAGACGAGCGCGCCGACGATGACGGTGATGATCGCGACGATAGGGTTGGCCATGATCACCGCGAACAGCACCCGGAACCCGGTGGCCAACAGGCGCACGACGGTCACGAGGGGACCGAACAGCTTGGCGAGGGTCGGTAGGATGCTGATGATCGCGCCGAACGCCTGGGCCATGCGCCCGGCGACCATGAGGACCGGGCCCGCCGCGACCGCGACCCCGCCGAGGATGACGAGGAACCGTTGCACTGTCGGGGACAGTTCCCGCCACCACGTGATCGCGTCCTGTAGCCACACGAGCATCGACTCGAACGCCTGCCCGATACGTTCCCCGACCTCGGTGGCCCACTCGGCCACCTCATCCGAGGACAGGAACTCAACGAACTCCGCCAACGACTCCTTCGACCGCTCAAACACGCCGCCGAGGAGGGTTTGGCCGAGAATCCCCACATACGCCTTCGTGTTGGCGACCATCCCGTCGAACGTCTGCGCGTACTCGGTGGCCATGCCACCGGCGAACCCCTCGATGATGTCGAGGAAGTCGGCCGTCGATATCTCCCCGTCGCGAAGCATCTGGTACATCGCCTCGGAGGACACGCCCATATGGTTTTGGATCGCGGACGAAAATCCGGGCATGCGCGTCGATATCGTGTCAAACAGCTCCCGCGTCAAATACCCCTGGTCGGTGACGCGGGCGAACACCTGGTTCATCTCATCGAACGTGCCCGTGCCACCGGCGACGGCCGCGTCGAGGAGCTGAACGTAGCGGGTGAGTTCGGCGCCCTCCTCCACCCCGGCGGCCATAGCCCCGGCCGCGGCGAACGTCGCCTCGGCCATCGTCAACATGCCGCCCTCTAGGGCGTCGACAAGGCCATCACTGATCCGCTCAACATCCTCAGCCGTGTACCCAAGGCCGCGGAGCTGGGCCTGGGCGGAGTCGATGGACGTTAACCGGCCCCACCCGAACGCGGTGACAATCCCACCGATAGCGGTGGCCGCACCCACGGCGGGGGCGGTAATCCACTTCGTCATGGACGACCCGACCCGCTCCATCCCGCGGCCCACGTCACGGAACGCGGTGCCGAGCCGCTGGGACAGGGTACGGCTGGCCCGGTCGGCTACGGTACGTAGCTGACCCTCAAAGCGGGTGCCGTCGGCGCCAATGACAATAGACACCTCGCCGATGACCTCGGACACCGCGACCCCCTCCCCTAGGTTTCCCCGGCCCTATCGCCAGCGGGAGTTGGTCGCAGCGGGCACCCGCGCGCTGCCTCACTAAACGGTTACGTCTCGTATTCTAATGGTTACCCGGCGGTGAGTGCCTTAAGCGCCTGAAACGCCCTCGCCTCATTCTCCGCCGACCACGGCGACTGTGGGGCGGGCGCCTCCCCCCGCGGGGGCCGCCACAGGCGGGCACGGAACCGTTCCACATCCGCCTGCTCACGCCCGTGCGTGCACCACCACCACATGAACGGCACGAACCGGGCCAACGGCATCTCGTCGAGGTCGTCCAGCCCACGGGCGACGGCCTCACCGGCCACATCATTCCAGTTGTCCAACGCCACCCGCGCGAGCCGTTGGACTACGTAGTAGGGTTTTCGCCCACTTCCATGAGGGCCTGCACCAGCTCGGTAATGTGCTCATAGTCGAGGTCGTCGTCCGGGTCCTCTAACCGCTTCCGGATCGCCTTACCGTCGGTCTTCCCGAACGTCATGTCGATGAAGGAGTCCATCGCGGCGAGCATGCCCTCGGGGTCGTCCCCCGCCTTCTTCGACGCGACCGCGACCCGTAACCCCAACGCCGACTTCGGCTTCTTCACCACATACCGCTTCCCGACAAGCTCCACCGGAATGCCCTTACGGCCCTCGGTGGTGATGGTGTGCGCAGCGTCTGTACCCATGCGCCCCAGAGTACACGCCGTTAGTCGCGGGCGAAGTCGGAGGGGGTTAGACGGCGTTGCGCGTCACGCACGAAATGCCCGGGCGTCACGCCCCGCACCCACTTAGCGAACACCACCCGGTTTGATCCTTTCGGGGTGAACACGAGGAACGGGGCGCGCACCGGGCCGTGTGCGCGTGTCCCCCGCTCCTGAAACAGCATGTGGGGTGCGGTAGAGGAGATGAACATGCGGGGATGTAGGCCGCCGGTGTCGGCGCGTATCTGCCACGAGTTGAGCATCTCGCCGGTGTCGATCCGGTCGAGGCGGATAATGTTCTCCTTAATGCGGGCGACGGTCGTTTGTGCCGCCCGCCGCGCCGCGGCCTCCGCGTGCCGGGCCACGGCCCCCGTCATCCGTGACTGGTCGAGCGTGACGCGGGCGTCCTCTAACACGATCATCGACACGGCTCAGTCCCCCAGGTCGACGGTGAACCGCCAGTGCCCGCCCACGCACCCGCCGGACGGGCCCACCGGTGTCCACTTCACGACCTCCCGCACGCTCACCTCACATGACAGCAGCAGCCACAGCCCCTCAGCGTCGGCGAGGACCTGGGCGCCGTCCGCGCTAATCTCCTCCGCCGTTGGGGCCCGCCCGTGGTCGTCGACGACCGCGGCGCACCGCAGCATCCCCAACTCGATCTGCGCTTGACGGCGCATCGCGCACAGGGACCCGTCTGCCTTACGTACCTGCCGGGCACCGCTAGGGGGGCCGAAGTCAACGACCCTCGCCCACAACTGCCCGCAGCAGTTGTCCCACGCGACCTCCGCCCCAGGGGCGACAATGACGAGTTCGGGGGCCGGGTCGACGTACTGTTTCGCGCGGTCCAGCAGCGCGTGCAGGTAGGCGGTTAGGGCGAGGTTGGCTGCCATGTGACCACCCTATGCTCGGCCCCACCTTTGCGTCCCGTGTCGGGGGAGTGGACGAGGGACGGGGCGGGGGGTTGGGTGATGGAGGCGACCCAGGAGTCGATGAGCCAAATACCCGTGCGCCCCCGCTCCACATCCTCGAACGTGTCAATGGCCACGCCGACGGTGACACCCTGCCGGGTGATGGACTGGATACGCTCAGGTAGGGCGCAGTCCCGGTCCTTATTGAGCGCCTTCTCCATCTCACACACGAACACGGCCGCCGCGACCCGGCCCCCGGCGGGTACGGGAACCCCGCGCCGGTAGGTGACGGTCAGGGACCCGTCGGTCGGCCACGCCTGCCCGTCGGTGCGGACAAGGTAACGCCGGTTATCCACACGTATACTCACAGGTGTGGACTGGCCGTTGATCGTCACGTCCACCACATCATGCACCGGCCCCGGTAGCGCGACCTCGTTCACCGCTAAATGACGGCCACACGGCGACGGCAGCCACGCACCCGACGTCAGGCGCGGGCGGGCCGTCACCCGGTACTGCCCGTTACGGGGCCCGCGACCCCAGAACGTTGAATCGCGGTAGCAGGAGCACGGTTCGGGGACGGGCGTGACGGTTTCGGTGCACAACCCAAGATTCTTACCGGTCCAGGCCCACAGGAACCCGACGGCCATGTCCTCCAGCGCGGCCCGCCGTGCCCGGTCCCCCTCCCCCGCGTCCGGTGGCAGCGCACAATCGGTGGCCGAATAGTCCAGGTCCCACTCACACGGGTACACGGGGGCCTCCCCTGGTAGACGACAACCCCCGGCCCGGCCACCACGTGCGACAGCGACCGGGCCGGGGGCAGTACATGGTTAGGCGGGCATCGGCTGCGGGTCCGCGGACACCGGAGGCGGCGCCAACGCCGTATCAATCAACAGCAGGTGGTCACCCGGGTCCACCGGGCTGGGCAGCACGGCGGCCGCGTTGGAATCGTCCATGACGACCTCGAACGGCCCGGCCCCCCACGCGTTACCGCCCATCGTGTACGCACCATTGAGGGTGAACGTCACCGCGTTCTCCCCATCAATCGTGAGGTCCCCCAGCGTCCCGCCACGCACGAACGGCAACAGCAGGTAACCGGACGCCTCCTCAGCGCCGGGCGCGCACGCCTCACCCGACAGGCCCGTCCACAGTTCCAGGGCAAAGTTCTTCTCAATCGCGCCCTCCGGCACGGTGAACCCGGCCGCGTCCTGCGCATAGTCCAGGTACACCTCGGCGTTAGTGACCATCGACAGCAGGGACGCGTTGACCCCACAGAACTCGACGGTGAGGTTGAACCGCTTGAACGAGTTAGCGAGCCGTTCATTCACGCAAATATGACCTTGCGCGTTACGGACCAGGATCTCGGTGCCGTCCTCAACCTGCGCGGACAGGGACACGTTGACGAATCCGTCGGTCGCGATGAACGCGTCCTCGTCACTGCCCTCGGGCGGGTTACCGCAGTCGTCTAGGCGCGTGACGCGCAGCCGCTTCCCCAGGACCGGGATAAAAGCGTGGGTTGCCATCGTTTACTCCTCGTCGTTCTCGGTGGGGCGGCGGCGCCGCTTCCGTTTCGGCTTCTCGGCGGTCTTACGTTTGGGCGGGTACACGCTCAGCCCATCGTTCGGAATCCTCACGCCCCCTCCTCAGTGGAGACCACCGGGGCGGCCGGGTCAGTGTTGTCGACCGTGATCCCGGCACCGGCCTCAATCGACTGAACCACGCCAGGCTCACCGGGCGGGCCCTGCTCACCCCGCTCGCCGGGTGCCCCGTCCTGCCCGTCAGCGCCGGGCGGCCCCTGCGGACCCTCGGGACCCTCCAGGCTGGCGAGCCATTCCTGCTCGGTGCCCTCGAAGCCGTTATCGACCGCGACCTCATAGGCACTCTTACCCGCTGGTCCCACGCCCCCTCCATTCCCGGTTACGGTGATTCGCAAGACCGGCGGGGACTCGGGGTTGAGCATGGCCGTGTCCAACGCGATCAGATACGACCGCTCCGCGATCCCGTACATGTCATTCGTGGCCCGGTCGAACAGGTCCCCACCCCCGGTCGAGGGCGCGAACAGTTCCGTGCGGTACGCGACAAGCCCACCGGTGACGATGAGGACGTGCCCGTCGGCCGCCTGCTCATACCCGGCGCCCGCGACCACCGGCGTACCCAGGCCCGTGCGCAACCTGCCCCCGGTAGCCTCCACCCCGCCGTCAAGGACCGCGAGGGTCGCGGTCGACCGGGGGGCGTGAATAACACCCTGGGCGCCATAGGACTCGGCCAGCCACCGTTCCGCGGTAACAACCGCCTCACGGATCGTGGCCACCGTCACCTCGGCGGGGGCCGGGAACCCGTTGACACCGGAAAAGTTGGGATGCTGCCCCGCCTCCCCCGACCACAGGACCCGTTCAACCGCCGCCTCTTCCCCGGCCGCTAACCGTCCCCCCGCGACCTCCCGGGCCTCGGCGACCCCGAACGCCCCCGCGGACGCGACATGCCCGGCCATGATCGTAAACGCCGAGGCGAACCCGGCCCCACAGTCAGGCCGGTGAAACACCTTAGGCAGCCCCGAGTATTCGTGCTCCTCACACTGCCACGCGCCCATGGCCGCCAAACCGGCGTTGGCGTCCTGCGTCCACGTGACCCCGCCACCCTCCCACCTGTCCCCGGTGCGCCAGGTGAGCACGGAGAACAGGCCGTACTGGAACGGTTGACGGGCGGGTGCCTGCACGACGGCGGGCGGTAGGACGTGAGTGGTAGTAACCGTCACGGCTCCTCCTTCCTCGACGGTGCGGGGACGGGACTAGTGAACGGTCCCGCCCCCGCCCCCATCTCAGTCCGTCGTCGGGTCCGTGACGGCGGTGCCGTCATGGTTGATGAGCACCCCGGCGTGCGTCGCGCCGGTCGTGTCGAGCGGCACCGTAACCCGCCGGGACTCCGGTCCCATGCGCGCCACGAGCCACGACTCCTCCGTAAACAGGGCCGTGTAGTCGTTGGTGCCCAGGTTCACGCTGTCGTAGATCGTGTCGAGCGTGATCACGTCCCCACCACCGGCAACCCACGCACCGGCCGGGTAAAGCAGGAACTCCACCTCGGTCGGCCACGCGGTGAAGTCGGCGGCGTCCCCGGTGATGTCCTGCCAGTTGTAGATGAACTGCGGGGCCACGCCACGCTCCGCGAACCACGCGTTGATCCGGCTGTTCGGGACACTGATCATGTCCACGCCCAGGCGCCGGGCGAGGTCCGCGCGGATCGCGCCGTGCGTCCACAGCGGGAACACGGCCTCCAGGGTCGTGCTCCGGCTGATCCGGTGCACGTAACGGTAGTGCTCGACCTGGAGTTCGACCGCCGTCAGGAGCGGGGCCGTCGCGCCGACCTGCCCGGACGGCATGGTCAGGGCCTCCGACCCGGCAGCAACAGCGTTGACCCGGCGGGCGGCCATCTTGTGGTCGTGCGCCACAAGCGCCCCGCGGATCGTGCGCGCAATAACCTCAGGGTAGCCGCGTGCCTGCAACAGTCCGGCGGTGATGCACAGCCCGGCAATGTTGAGGCGGGCCTCCTCGAACGGCGGGCAGTCGACGTGGTAGCACGGCTTGCTGCCCTCGCTGCCGTTACCCTCACCGGTGGCGTCGGTGCCGTAGGTGCCGTCGATGTCGTGCTGCTCGGTGTACGAGAACCCGGTGTTGTCGTAGATGTCGCGGAACGACGGCCCCCGCGTGAACTGGAACCCTCCCCGGTTCACCCCGACCTCCGGAAGGGAGTACAGGCCGTCACGCGACTCCAGTTCGAGGAGGTTGTCGTACAGCACCTCGGATGGGGCGCACCAACCGCCGGACGCGACAAGCGCCCCCTGCGGGGTGTTGCGCTCATCCGTCACCCGCGCCAGCACCTCGGCCACATGCTCCGGGTCGCTGTTCTTGATGACCTGATCATCATTGAACGGCTTACGGATGGTGACGAGGGAATGCTGCTCGCGTAGGGCCCGACCGGATCGGCGTGCCGTCTCATACGTTTGGGTGTTGAAGCCCATGAGGCGGCGGTCGAGGGCGCGGGCGGCGTCCATGAAGTCGATACCCTGCCCGTCACGCAGGCCCGGGGCGTCGTTGGCGAACATCACCGACCGTACCCCGGTGGCGCCCGGCTCCTCCCGCGGCTCGTGGCGCCGTCCCCGGCCGGACAGGTTGACGCGGACGGGGCCGCGGCGCGCGGAGGCTGCAACCGCCTCCGGTTCCTCCACGGCCTCCCCCTCAACGGCCTCCTCGGCGGGGTCCTCGGCTGCCGCCTCGGGGGTCTCGGTGGCCTCACCCTCATCAGGGTCCTCGGCGTCCCCCTCGGCCGCCGGTGCCTCGGCCTCGTCCTCACCGCGAACGCGGGTAGCCAGTTCCGCGGCCTTCTCGGCGCGGGCGGCGGCCTGCTCCTCCCGCACGGCGACCTCGGCGTTCAGTACCTCGATGCCCTCGGTGAGCGCTTCAAGGGTGGTGACATCCTCGTCGGACAGGTTCGACCCGTCACCGTAGAGGCTGTCGAAGTGGTCGACGGCCTGGGCGTGGAGGGCGGCGAGGTCGTCGTCGCTGAGGGTGGATAGGTCTTCGGGCACCTCAAACGAGGTGGTGTCGTCTTCTAGCTGTTCGCTTTGATCCTCGTACTGGGTTGCGAGGCGTGCGATGCGGCCGATGGCGCGTGCCATGGTGTCCTCCGTGGTGACAGTTGGTGCGGTTGTCACCGAGGCCCTGCATGCCATGCCGGTCCCGAGGCCCTATACGCCATCCGGGTACTGCTAATGGTGAGGGTAGCACGTCGTGGTGGAGACGCGGCTAGGGATAGGCTACGCCAGGCCAGTCAGCCTCATCAGGGAACGGGTCGGAAGTGTGGTAGCAGCCCCCCGGCGTCCACCTGAAATCGTTGTCATCTGCCGGCGTTTTTAGCACGTGCAAGTCATTCGCTCGTGCTCTCACCGCCGCACTCTTGACCTCTCCGGACAAGATGTTCATAGTCATCCCGACCTGCTGCACACCCGTCCCCCTAAATCCGACAGGCATGGACCAGAACGCCCCCTGGTTGCCGAAAGTGACGCCGAAGATTGACGGGTCTCCCAAGAACACGGTGTCTCCTACTCGGCGCACCATGAGCGCCCCGCCGTGCACACGCTCGTTCAGTTCGGCGGTAATGTCTCGCCACCCGGTGTCGAGGATTGAGCCGGGAGGTCCCTGTTCGCCGGGGTCGCCCTTGTCACCCTTGTCACCCTTGTCACCCTTCGGGCCGGGCACCGTAGAGTCCGCACCCGCCGGACCTTGTGGCCCTTCCGGGCCTTGCGGCCCTTCCGGCCCTTCCGGGCCAGTGTCGCCGGGGTCACCCTTCTCGCCATTGTCGCCCCGGAACCCGCGCGGCCCCTGCTCACCCTGATACCCGCGCGGCCCCCGCTCCCCGATGTCGCCCTTGTCGCCCTTGTCGCCCTTCTCCCCAGTGTCGCCCTTCGGCCCCCTCAGATTCTCGATGGGATACCACTCGAACCTCCCATCAACCCACACCAGCGTCTCATCCTCCGCGCCCCCGGCGGGGATGACCACGGTCTGCACCGTCGTATGCGGCGGCGGCGTGTACGAGACAGCCTCACGCAGGTTTAACGGGTTCTCGGCCGTATGCTGCTCAGTCACAACGATCCGGTCCACCAGCGGGACGCCGGACACCCGGTGCTCACCCGCCAGCAGCCACACGCCCGGCTCACCCTGCTCATCGCGCATGACACCATCGGAATCGACGGTGCACGTCACCGGCTCGGCGGTAGCAATCGCATCAAGCGACGTGGACACGAGGGTCGAGGTCACCGGCGTGAATGTTGGCCTCACCGATGTTGCGCCAACGATGTCGGGCAGCCGATCCCCGTCGGACCCGTCCCCCACGATCCGGACGATCCGGCCAACAACCTTCCCGTAACCTAGCGCCATGGCCGCACCCTACCCCCCTCGCCGTTACAGGATGCGGCCGCCGTGACGCACCCGCGCCGCGTCCCGCTCCAACCGGGACCCGTAATACCTCGTTTTGCCGTCCGGTGTCTGCAACGCAAACGACTGTGTGCGCCCGGTCGTGTGTGACGCCGGAGACTTCTTCGTCTCCTCCTTACCCGCCTCCCCCGGCTTGCGGGGGTCCTGCGGCTTGTGGGGGTCCTGCGCCCCAAGCGGCCGCCTCCTAGCGCACCCGCCACACCGTGCCATTATTCTGCCCTCCCGTGACGGCGGGCCGCGAAGGCCCGCACCTTCCGTTCCGCGACCGCCGCTTTCGCGCGCCTCACCCGCACCGCCAGCTGGTCTGCGTGCTGGGTGCGCTCGCGGGCGGCCATGTGTTTCAACCAGGCGATATCCGCATCCGATAGCCGGTCCCCCCCGTCGTCGCGAGTGACGGCACGTGGCGGTGGCAGCATCCCCGAGGACGCGGTGAGTGCCACCAACCGGCCCGACGCGACCAGCCCCGCCGGGCGGGGCACCGGGAACCCGGGGCCGTTCACCGCGAGCACCGCCACGAGTTCCAGACTATTGCCGACCCGCCGCCAGTCCCCCGACAGGGGGGAGGCGCGTAGCACGTCCACCTGTGCGTCGGTAGCCCCCGGTTTCACCGTCCCGGCCACCCATATTCCGTACTGATCCTCCCCCGCCGCGACATACGCGGCCGCCGCGCCCGTGTTGTCGTAATGCGCGGTCACGGCCTCGGGGGTCATGCGACCGTTCCTCGTGTCCGGGTGGGTGGTGTTCACGGTGACCCGGCCGACGGCGACCTCGGTCCCGTCATCACACAGCACCGCGCCGGTACGGAAATGCGCGTACCCGGCGGTAGACGACGGCGGTTCCAGGCATTCCCCCTGCATGGCGTGCGTGACATGACAGGTGCCCCACAGGGCGAGGTGCCCGTACACGCGGCCCTCGGGTGTGACCGTGAACGGTGTTGGGCCGGGTAGTTGCGGGTTCGCGAACCAGTCACGCGGCGGGCGGACAGGCGCGGCCGAGGCGGTCACCTCGTCACTGTCCTCCACCGGCGGGGCCGCGGCCACCGTGTCGGCCAACCCGATCCGGGCCTCAATAAAAGCGGGGATTGCGACCAGCGTCGCCGCCCGCACCCGTGCGCCGGTCGTGACCATCACCTCGTCATCAGGGTCCATCCTGACGACGGTCACCCGGCCCTCCTCATCAACGTCCTCCGCCGGTGGCCCCTCCCCCGCCTCGCCGTCTGCGAGGAGTTCCCCGGCGACGCGTATCTCAAAGGCCACGTCGTCGAGGTCCATGCTGATGCCGTTCATCACCTCGGCCTCCAGCACCCGGTACGCCTCCCGGCCCGCCTCCCCACCCATGTCGAGAGGGCCGCGACCCCACAGGACGCCCCCGTCACGGCGTTCCAGGTGCGTGCACGTCCCGGCCACCTCGGCGCCGTCGTGCCCGCCCACATCGGAACGCACGATCCGAATCGGGAACGGCGTCTCCCACCGTAACGCGCCGGGCTCGATAAGCCTGCCGTCACCAGTGAGGGTGCCCTCAACCCCGATGACGCCCTCCCACTCGGCGGCCGCCGGGGTCTGCGTGGTCGTGTCATCGTCGGCCAGCACCGCGTACTGACCTAACCGTCCGCTCGTCAAGTGCTGCCGTCGTGTACCCATAAGGGCAGGCTACCGTCAAGCCCGGGCCGTCACCAGCAACCTAACGCACCGCCACCAGATTGCACCGACAGTTGATCCGCTCCCCCGGCGGCCCCGCAGGGTCACCCGGGAACCTCATCCCGTACCCGCCGACGATGAACAGTTCCCCGGCCGCGACGGTCTGCCCGTCGGCCTCCACGTGCGTCGGCCGCACCCGCCCGTCACGCCGTGACACCCACCTTTGCCGTGGCACGCGGGCCTCACGGGCCCGCCGCTGGAACCGGCGCGCCGCTAACAACGTGGCTACCCCGACCGCGACACCCGCCGCGACCGCGCCCATCGTGCGGCCCCGGGTTGACAGTGATGCGGTGACCTCCTCCGGCACGTCCACGGTCACGCCGACGTGCGGGTCCAGCGCCGCCCTCAGCTCCCTACCCATGCGCTGCCGGTCCCACCCGGCGTCCCGCCCCCGGGTGAGGACCGCCTCGACAGAGGCGTACACGGTGTCAGGGATCGAGGAATCGAGCAGGACCGTGACCACCTCCGCGTACTCCTCCGGTTCCGTCTGCACGTCCACGACCGCCCCCGCCGCTTCCCTCACGCACGCCTCCCACCCGTCCGCGAGCACGGTTGGGGAGAACGGGACGACCGCCCCGGGGGATAGGGATTCGAGGGCGACGGCTTTCGCGTCGGCAAGGAACCGGCCCAGCGCGCGGGCCACCTCACGTTCCATGTCCCGTTCGATACGGTCCCGCACTGCTAACTGTGTGCCGGGGCTATATAGGTTCATGGGTGGTCTCCGCGTAGACGGGTAACCCAAGGTGGGCCTCGAACCGGTACCTCAGTTCCCCCAGCGTGTGCGGGGTGCCCGTCACCGCGAGGTCGTGGACGTAATCGTCCAGGGTGGTAGTGATCTTCACCGGGGACGGCCCGAACCCGTGCGTGTCGACCATCGCGGGCACCACGTCCCACGCCGACCGTAACGCTTTGTCGACCTGCGTGTCGGTGGGCTGCCATAGCGTGTGCGCCACATGCCACGGTTTCGTGCCGAGCGTGCGGTAGCGGGACCGTTCGGCGCGCACAATGAACTTCCCTAACGCCTCTAACGCTTTGAGGACGAGCACGTCACACACCGCTAGCAGTGCCGAGGTGCGGGCGTCCGGCGCGAGACTGTACGCCCCACACACAGGGCAGGGGGACGGGACCCGTGGTTCACTCACCGGCCTCACCCGCCTCGGGTAGGAACGCGGCGGCCACACCCCGCCCGGTCACGGGACGGGCCGCAAGCTCAGGTGCCGGGTCACCGTCGGTGGCCGGGGGCCCGTCGGCGGGCGCGTCCGGTGACGTGACCGTGGGGGGTGGGGGCGCCCCGTTGAGGACCGCTCTCACCTGCTCAACCAGGGGCCCGATACCCGGGTCGCTCGCCAGTGACGGGGCCTGCCCGATCATCCGGAGCACGACCTCAACAGCGGGGTCGGCCACCTGTTGGGGGGCGTCGGTGTCATCGAACCCGTTGGCGACGCGCAGCGCCTCATCCGATAGCACGCCCTTATCGTGCAGTGTTTGCGCGTCGGTCGCACGGTTAGGCCGGGTAATCATGTGCGACACGTCGTACCAGACCACGTACTCGTCAGGGTTCGCCACCCCGAGGCTTTCCAACGCGGGCCGCAAATACTGTGTGGTCAGGGCGTCACAGATCAACGCCAGCGGCGGCTCAATGTGCGTGCTCACTACGTCCTCCCGCACCAGCCACGCCCCCCAATGGTTCATGCTGGCCGTGCCGAGGAGTAGTTCCGGTGGGGCGTCCTGCCCGAGGGCGAGCCTGCGGATCGCCTCGTCCCGCAGCTCCCGGGCCTCAGCGTCGAGGCCCGAGTCGAACTTGATGTGTTGGAACTTGTCCGTCGCCTCGTCGGGCACGGTGACGACGAGCGGCACGAGCGCCGCCGCGCTCGACCGGTCATTAATCGGGGTCATCATTGCCTCGATGAGCGCGTCCGTGAACGGGTCGTCGTTAGAATCCTCGGCCTTACCCGCGGCCAGCTTGATCGCCTTCGACGCCGACGCCGGGACGATGAACACCCCGGCACCGGCGAGCCGGGAATCAACCTGGGCGCTAATGTGCATCGTCAGCCCGACCAGTTCCCGCAGCACGGGCAGGGATGAGCGGGTGGGGGAGTCGGCCTCCCACGCCCGCCGCGGATGCGGATGCCACACGCGGATCAGGTACAGGTCGTCGGGGGACGCCTCGACGGTCACGTTCTCCGCCAACCGTAGTTTCGCGGTGCCCTGCGCCGTCGTAGACACCTCCGACGTCGACAGCATCCGCCACTCAAGGTCGTCCAGGAATAGTTCATCGCCCTGCCGCCAGTCGGCCCGCGGTTCCTGCGTCCGGTGCTCCTCCGGTAGCAGGCCCGAGGGGATACCCACCAGCCACCCCTCCCCCGCGATGGACAGGCTCACCGCGAGGCGCCGCAGCAGTTGCGTCCGTCCGACCGCGGACCCGCCGAGGGCGTCCAGCACGCCAGCAATCGTCGGGTCCTCAACCGCCTCCGGGCCGTCAAGCATGTCCCCGACCCGGCCCACGTATAGCAGCGCCTGCGACAGCCGGTTAGCGAGAGTGTTGGTGAGGAATCGTTGCTCGCCCACCAGGTCGAGCATGTCCCACGCGTCCTCCTGCCAGTCCTGATTAGCCGCGGACCACCGGCGCCCTTTCAACGCCTCCGACGTGAGCCGGGACGCCGACGCCAACAGCGTCGTCATCGGTTTCGGTGACCCCACCGCTCTCACCGGGGGTGGATGGAGCATCGACGCGGTACTAACCCCCGCCGCCGCCGCCGGTCCATACAGTGCCATCGTGCCCTCCGTCAGTCGATACGACTAGACACGTGCCCGATCACGTAGTTCATGCCTAGCCCGGCGGCCAGGAACCGCCACACCGCCAGGGTAGCGGGCCACCGCCGCGCCACCAGGTAGGACGTGATCGCGGCGAACCCGACCCAAGTGCCGACGCAGTAGGGGCAGTCCAACCCGGACACCAGCTTCGACCGCCACCCGTGGTCCGGGGAGAAGTCGGTCGGGACCGCCACACGCTCCAACCGTCCCCCCACCCACTGCGTCTGCTCCCGCGTCGGGGCCTCACGTTGTCGCGCCCACTCTCGTGCGGGGTCGGCTATGAGCCAGCCGCCGAGGGTGTCGGATGTGAGGAAGCGGGTCGTGCGGGCGGTGGCGGCGAGGATGAGGGTGGCGTCTGTGGGTTTGATGGCCATGCGTGGCACCGTACTACGTAGCCATGTTTTCGTGCGGGATGTGGGGGGGGGTGGCTGTGGGTGTTTATTCGTTGTGCCATTCGTGTTCGGTGTCGCATGTGGGGCAGGCCCAGGTGCCGGTGTGGCCGTGGATGGTGATGTCGTGGTCGTTGTCGTAGCCGCAGTGGCAGGTGACGGGGGCGGTGATGGTGTAGTCGTCGATGCCGCTCCCGGTCATGGGCAGGCCGTCGTAGTAGAGGCTCATCGGTTCCCACCACCTTCGAGCAGCGCCAGCACCGCATCGGCGGTGTTGAGTGCGTCGCGGCAGGTGGCGCAGTTCTCGGGGTCGAGGCTGTCCTCGTAGCCCTGCGGCACTTCCCAGCCGTCGTGGTGGATGACGGCGGCGATCTGCTCGCGGGTGGGGCGGGTGCGGGCCGTGGCGAGCAGGCCGGCGTCCGCGAGCGCCTGGGCGATCTCCTGCGGGCTGCTCGCACCGCCGTAGCACGCATCATCAATGACCCGTGCCGCGTCCTCGGTGGT
>Ga0079225_10000242_pt1 | contig 29305 bp, 31 predicted proteins | sample Poulit2012_FD_76344 | JGI IMG/M metagenome (GOLD analysis project Ga0079225, IMG submission 76344) | Agricultural soil microbial communities from Georgia to study Nitrogen management - Poultry litter 2012 | ecosystem: Environmental > Terrestrial > Soil > Agricultural land | place: USA: Georgia... | reverse complement strand
GGTTTCGCGCCGCGGCGCGGTGCGCCGGTGTGAAAACTGCGCGGGCGGGGAACTCCGGTCGCTGAGCCCACGTTGTACCGGTTGAGTGTTCACGCCGACCAGGAGGCCCACTATGGCTAAGACGACCACACGTGCCACCGCAGGCCGGGTTGATGGCGAACTGGACGGCCAGAGCCCGGCGGCGGATTTGGTGCGGGTGTATCTCAACGGCATCGGCAAGACCGCGCTGCTGACCGCCGCCGACGAGGTGGAGTTGGCCAAGCGGATCGAGGCCGGCCTCTACGCCAAGCACCTGTTGGAGACCCGCAAACGCTACGGCGAGAAGCGCCGTGCGGCGTTGACCGCGGTGGTTCGCGACGGCGAGGCCGCCCGACGCCATCTGCTGGAGGCCAACCTGCGGTTGGTGGTGTCGTTGGCCAAGCGCTACACCGGCCGGGGCATGCCCCTGCTGGATCTGATCCAGGAGGGCAATCTGGGTCTGATCCGGGCGATGGAGAAATTCGACTACGCCAAGGGGTTCAAGTTCTCCACCTACGCCACCTGGTGGATCCGCCAGGCCATCACCCGCGGGATGGCCGACCAGTCGCGCACCATCCGGCTGCCGGTGCACCTGGTCGAACAGGTCAACAAACTGGCGCGGATCAAGCGGGAGATGCACCAGAGCCTGGGCCGGGAGGCCAGCGACGAGGAGTTGGCCGCGGAGTCCGGCATCGCGGTGGAGAAGATCCACGACCTGCTCGATCACAGCCGCGACCCGGTGAGCCTGGACATGCCGGTCGGCACCGACGAGGAGGCCCCCCTGGGCGACTTCATCGAGGACGCCGAGGCGATGTCAGCGGAGAACGCGGTGATCGCCGAGATGCTGCACACCGACATCCGCAGTGTGCTGGCCACCCTCGACGAGCGGGAGCACCAGGTCATCCGGCTGCGCTTCGGGCTGGACGACGGCCAGCCGCGCACCCTGGATCAGATCGGGAAACTGTTCGGTCTGTCTCGCGAGCGGGTCCGCCAGATCGAACGGGAAGTGATGGCCAAGCTGCGCTACGGCGACCGGGCCGATCGGCTGCGGTCCTACGCCAGCTGAGCGCGCTGAGCACGCCGCAACACCGGTGGCGCGCCGCTATGCCCGTCGTGGTCGGCCACGGCGGGCATAGTTCTGCGCTGCGGCGCGTTGCTGCCCGATACGGGCGGCGCCCACGCCCGGGCGACGCGTGTAACGAGGTCTTTACGCAGCTCACCAAGTAGACTGAGGGCGGCGACGAAGGATGTGCAATGAACGATCTGGTTGACACCACCGAGATGTACCTGCGGACGATCTACGACCTCGAAGAGGAGGGCGTGACGCCGCTGCGGGCCCGGATCGCCGAGCGGTTGGAGCAGAGCGGCCCGACGGTGAGCCAGACCGTGTCGCGCATGGAGCGCGACGGGCTGGTGCGGGTGGCGGGCAACCGGCACCTGGAACTCACCGAGACGGGCCGGGCGCTGGCGGTGTCGGTGATGCGCAAACACCGGTTGGCCGAGCGGTTGCTGGTCGACATCATCGGCCTGCCCTGGGAGGAGGTCCATGCCGAGGCCTGCCGCTGGGAGCACGTCATGAGCGACGACGTCGAGCGTCGGCTGGTCAAGGTGCTCAATAATCCGACCACCTCACCGTTCGGCAACCCGATCCCGGGTCTGAGCGAACTGGGTGTCGACCGCAAACTCGAGGCCGAGGACGCCAACCTGGTACGGCTGACCGAGCTGCCGCAGGACTCCCCGTCGGCGGTGGTCGTCCGCCAACTCACCGAGCACGTGCAAGGCGACATCGATCTGATCGCCCGGCTCAAGGAGGCCGGAGTGGTGCCCAACGCACGGGTGACCGTGGAGAACAACTCGACCCGCGGGGTGACGATCATCATGCCCGGCCATGAGAACGTCACCTTGCCCCACGAGATGGCCCACGCCGTCCTCGTGGAGAAGATCTGACCGCGCGGACGTCTCAGGCCGGCCGGTCCAGCGGGCGCGGTGGCGGCAGCGTGACACCGAGTCGCGCCGCCAGCCGGTATCCGGTCATCGCCAGACCCCGGATGCTCTCCGGCCGCAGCCCCGACTGCAACGCGGTGTCCAGCATGCCCGCCATGCGATGGGCGGGCTGTTCCCGCAGCGCCGCCTCCAGGGCGACCCCGGCCAGCGCGCCGTCCCCGCGCACGTAGGCGCTGAAGGCGAGCAGCACCAGCGCCTCCGCCCGCGACGGTCCCGGCAGGGTCTGTGCCAGCAGGATCCACAGGCTCTCGGCGGCGTCGGCGCTCTCGCCGGCCGCCAACGCATAGAGGGTGTCGCGGACATCGATGTCGAGCAGTGCGCGGGCCATCGCGACCAGTTCCGCGTCGTCGAGTGCTGCGCCGCCGGCGTGGCGGCCGGCGGCGGCCAGCATCGCGGCGAGGTCCGCGCGCCTGCGGGCGGCCCGGCTGCTCCGACGTGTCGGCGGTGGGGGTTCGCGCAGCAGGTCGGCGATGCGCTCCCGGCGCCCCGGGTCGCCGACGCCGACCACCGCCTGCAGGTCGGCGCGGCACCGGTAGAGGCGCCGGCCGGCCACCACCGCGGCCACCGCGAGCGGAGAGGTCGCCGGATCGTCGACCGCGCCCCCGGCGCCGCAGCGGTCGATGCAGTGCCAACGCCCGCCCGCGGCGATGCGGTCGACGACGTGGGCGGCCCACAGCGCGATGGCACGGCGCTGCAGCGCCGCACCGAGCTCCGCACACAGCTGCTGATGGTCGCGGTTGCACTGCGGGCAGCGCGCCCCGGCCGCGTCGACGATCACCGCGATCACCGCCTCGGGACCGCCGACGGCCGCCACCTCGACGAGCTCATCGATCCGGTCGGCGAGGCCGTCGGCGAGATCCACCCGCAGCACCGGCCCCAGCGCACCGGCCTCGATCACCGCCAGCAGCAGGGACTTCGCGGGCACGAAGCCCAGCACGGCGGGGAGCGCGGCGATCAACGCGCCCGGTCGGTCGAGGACGAAGTCCGCTTCGTTGTTTGCCATGACGCCACGGTGTCAACCCGCACCGTCGGCGCACCGACGCCGGACACGCCCGACCCACCCGAACCGGCCCGCCCTGGGGATGACAGACCGACTGGGGATGCCCTCAGCGGTGTCGTCGTGCCTGCAGGACCGCGCTGAGAAACACCCCGTCGAGCGCCTCGGCGTCGGGGCTCGCAATCGCCGAACCGGCCGGCGGGCCGGCCCAGCTGGCCGTGACCCGGATGTCGTCGAACTGGGCGACCAAGGTCAGCCGCTCCCGCGTCGGCTGCCCGTCGACCAGTTCGGTCTGGCGGACCGCGTAGCTGGCGTCGGCGTCCACCGGCGGTGCGGCGAGAACCTCGGGGCGCAGCTCCGTGCGGCGGTCCCCCACCGCGACGGTGACCGCCGGGCAGGCGGTCAGCTGGGCACGGCGCTGCTCCAACGCCGCGGCGGTCCGGGTGATCGCCACGGTGAGCGTGGCACCGGTGCCCGTGTCGGTGCCGGCGGCGGCCACCGCATCCCGTGGTGCCGCCCCGACGCGCGGCGGGGTGCACGGCGGCGGGGTCACCACCGCGTCGGGCGCGACGCCGTCGATCCGCCACAGGCTGCGGTCGACGGCGGCGGCCGGCAGCACCCGGGCCGGGTAGCGGGTCGGGAACCGTCCGGGGGCGAGCAGCAGCGGCTCCAACGGGGCCTGCGCGTCGGCGCCGAGGTGCGCCGTGCCGCCGACGACCCGGGTGCAGCCGAGCATCGGTACAACCGTGGCCGCCACCACGCTCACGGCCACCGCCGCGCGGTAGCCGCGGGAGTGCGTCGCCGGCCTGCGCATCGTGCCCATGATGGCACTCGCGGGCGCCCGCGGCGGTGAGGCGCGCACCGGCGAGCGGTGCGCCTCACCGCCGCGGTCGTGTCGGGTCCGCTCAGTGCGGGACCCAGGACCACACCGTTTTGGCGATCGAACGCAGCGGTGCGGGCCAATGCATGCGGGGAGCCCGCGGTTGCCCGGGACCGCATTTGGGCCAGGCCTCCGGCCCCTGCTCGGCCAGCACCCGGTTGGCGACCGCGATTTGTTCGTCGCGCGAGGCGTCGGCCGGCGAGCCCTGACCGCCGAATTCTTTCCAGGTCGATTCCTTGAATTGCAGGCCGCCGTAGAATCCGTTGCCGGTGTCGGCCGACCAATTGCCGTCGGATTCGCATTCGGCCACCGCGTCCCAATTCACGCCGTCGGCCTGGGCCACACCGACCGAGGAACCCAGCGCCATCATCATGCCTGCGGCGAGGGCACCCGACCGCAGCCAGGCGTGGTGGTGGTCGTGGTGATGCGGATCGGCCGACGCGACGCGCCGGCCCGCGACATTGCGGTCCATTCCCCAACCTCCGTGATAGAAGAAACACGTGTGATGAATGAACCTAACGTGATCATTGTTGCCCATTGCAAGTTTATGTAATCAATGAGGTAAATGATTCAGAATTTGTTTCTGAGGCAGATGATGCGCATATTATTTGCTGTGCTAACTGAGGTTATTGATACACCTGTTATCTATGCTCTATTTGATGTATAAGTGATTGCTGTGTTTGCTGTGGTGCCCGTGACATATGTTGCTGATGTGCTCCCTGGGCCGGTTCCGCGGTGGGCGAAACGCGGCGGCCGCGGGAATGGGGTGCGGCGAACGGGGCGTTGTGCGGGCCAGGATGCCGAGAATGCGAGCCGAGGGTGCGGCTCCGTCCGGTGGGCAGCGGCCCGCCGGGCCGAGACGGGGCTCACCGCACCGCGTCGCGGCACTCGGTCATATCCTGAAAGGCACCCGGCCCGCGTCCCGGCCCCACACCGGAAGGGGCGGGACCGGACCGAGGAGGACGACGGCGCACGGCGCAGACCGTGCCGAGGAGGCGAAAACGATGGGACAGGATCGGCACTTCAGCCCCGACCACGCCCAACCCGACCACAGTGGGATGTATGAGTTGGAGTTTCCGGCACCGCAGGTGTCCTCCCCCGACGGCCGCGGGCCGGTGCTCATCCACGCCCTGGAGGGCTTCTCCGACGCCGGGCACGCGATCCACCTGGTCAGCACCCACCTCAAGGAGACCCTCGACAGTGAACTGGTGGCGTCGTTCGCCATCGACGAGCTGCTCGACTACCGCTCCCGCCGGCCGCTGATGACGTTCAAGACCGACCGGTTCACCCACTACGCGGAACCGCAGTTGGACCTGCACGCGATGCGCGACAGCACCGGAACGCCGTTTCTGCTGCTGGCCGGGCTGGAGCCGGACCTCAAATGGGAGCGCTTCATCACCGCGGTGCGGCTGCTGGCCGAACGCCTCGGCGTGCGCCAGACCATCGGTCTGGGCACCATCCCGATGGCGGTGCCGCACACCCGCCCGGTCACCTTGACCGCCCACTCCAACAACCGCGAACTCATCGCCGACCACCAGCCGTGGGTGGCCGAGGTGCAGGTGCCGGCCAGCGCGTCGAACCTGCTGGAGTACCGGATGGCCCAGCACGGCCACGAGGTCGTCGGGTTCACCGTGCACGTGCCGCACTATCTGAGCCAGACCGACTATCCCGCGGCGGCGGTGGCGCTGGTCAACGAGGTCGCCAAGACCGGCTCCCTGGAGATCCCGGTGCACAGCCTCACCGAGGCGGCCACCGATATCACCGCCCGTGTCGACGAACAGGTGGCCGGCAACGAGGAGGTCGCCCAGGTCGTCGGCGCTCTCGAGCAGCAGTACGACGCGTTTCTGGCCGCCCAGGAGAACCGCTCGCTGCTCGCCCGCGACGAGGAGTTGCCCAGCGGCGACGAACTCGGTGCGGCGTTCGAGCAGTTCCTGGCCCAGGAGGCGCGCAAGCCCCGCGGCCCCGACGACCCCGCCTGAGCGCGGCGCCGGCGCCGCCCGCCACCCCGTAGGGTCGGCCCATGGGCATCGACGTGACCGTGGTGCGGGTGTTCACCGACGACCACGGCGCCTACGGCAACCCGCTGGGCATCGTGGACGCCGCCGCGCTGCATCCGCAGGACCGCCCGCGGCTCGCCGCCCAACTCGGGTACAGCGAAACGATCTTCGTCGCGATCCCCGACGCCGGGGCGAGCACCGCGCGCGCACGGATCTACACCCCCAACGGGGAGTTGCCGTTCGCCGGCCATCCCAGCATCGGGGTCGGCTGGTGGCTGCGCGAGATCGGGCGCCCGATCCGCACGCTGCACCTGCCGGCCGGCCTGGTGCCGGTGGTCTACCACGGCGAGCGCACCGCGGTCAGTGCGCGCGCCCAGTGGGCTCCGGAGTTCGCCGTCCAGCAGATGAGTTCGCCGGCCGCGGTGGCTGCTGCCGATCCGGCCGATCTGCCCGACACGGTCGCCCACTACCTGTGGGCGTGGCAGGACCGGGACACCGCCGTGGTGCGCGCGCGGATGTTCGCTCCGGTGCTCGGCGTCCCCGAAGACGAAGCGACCGGCTCCGCCGCGGTGCGGTTGACCGACGTGCTCAGCCGGGACCTGACGATCATCCAGGGCCGCGGCTCGCGCATCGAGACCGTCTGGGGCGCCGACGGGTGGGTCCAGATCGCCGGGCGGGTCGTCGGCGAGGGCCCGACGATGACCGTGGTGTGAGCGGGTCCGCCTCGCCGCGTCGCTCAGTGGGCGTTGGGCACCTGACGGTGCTCGCGCAGGGTCGCGATCTCCCGTTCGAAATCCTCCGCTGAGGAGAACGACCGGTACACCGAGGCGAACCGCAGGTAGGCGACCTCGTCGAGGTCGCGCAGCGGCGCGAGGATCGCCAGACCGACCTCGTGGCTGGGGATCTCGGCGGAGCCGCTGGCGCGCACCACATCCTCGACCTGCTGCGCCAGCAGGTTGAGCGCGTCGTCGTCGACGGCCCGGCCCTGGCAGGCCCGGCGCACCCCGCTGACGACCTTCTCGCGGCTGAACGGCTCGGTGACTCCGCTGCGTTTGACCACGGCCAGCACCGCGGTCTCCACCGTGGTGAACCGGCGCCCGCACTCGGGGCACGACCGCCGGCGCCGGATGGCCTGGCCCTCATCGGTCTCCCGGGAGTCCACCACCCGCGAATCGGGGTGCCGGCAGAACGGACAGTGCATCACCGCTCCTTCGCCGCGCCGGGGGCCGGGGTTGTCGACCGTGCCCGACAATACCTGCGCGGCGGTCGGCACGACCAGCGCGCCCGCCGGTCGACCGGGGTCGCCGACACCGTGGGACCGACACAGGCTCGCGACCGCACGCACGGCTCAGCCCACCGGCGCGATCAGGGTCTGGCCCTCCTGCACCGCGGTGGAGTCCAGGTCGTTGAGATCCCGGATCGCGGCGACCACCGGTGCGGCCGGCGACCCGGGCGCGACGCGACGGGCCAACTGCTGCAAGCTCTCCCCGCTTTGCACCCGGACCACCGCCAACTCGGCGGGCACCGTCTGGGCGCCGGCGGTGACCGCGGCGCCGAACTGGGCCACGATGCCCAGCCAGACCGTGATCATCGCCGCCACCAGCGCCAACATCACCGTGGTCACCGGGGTGACGGCGGCGCGTCGACGGTGCGGGGCCCGCGACACCCGCACTCCGGTGCCGCGGTAGCTCAGCGCCCGCGGGCCGGGACCGGTGGGATGCGGCGCCCGGCGCCGCGCCGCGCAGGCTCGCCGCTGCCCGCCGGGGTCGACCCGCACCGGTTGGGCCCGCCGGGTCGAGGTGATGGGCATCCGGTGGTCGATGACGGTCATGATGGTGTCCTTCCGCTCCGATTTTCGCTCTTGCGTTCGAATGTAACCGACGCGACGACGGTTTTTCGAACGTGTTATCGAACCGTTGTAGAACGTGTGAGCGATGCGCCGGCGTCCGCGCCCCGCGACACACGTCGAACACGTGTTTGATCTCGGGCGACGGTGGGGCTACATTCGGGATATGAGTGACAGCAGCGGCACGTCCCCGGGCCGGCCGACCGGCACCGATTCGGCGCTGACCGACCGTCAGCGCACCATCCTCAACGTCATCCGCGCCTCGGTCACCGACCGTGGTTATCCGCCCAGCATCCGCGAGATCGGCGACGCCGTCGGGTTGACCTCGACCTCATCGGTCGCCCACCAGCTGCGCACCCTGGAACGCAAGGGCTATCTGCGCCGCGACCCCAACCGTCCCCGGGCGGTCGACGTGCGCGGTGTCGACGACGCCGAGACGCCGCGCGCCGGCACCGACGTCGCCGGTTCCGACAACCTGCCCGAACCGATGTTCGTCCCGGTGCTCGGCCGGATCGCCGCCGGCGGTCCGGTCCTGGCCGAGGAGGCCGTCGAAGACGTGTTCCCGCTGCCCCGCGAACTGGTCGGTGACGGCGCGCTGTTTTTGCTCAAGGTCGTCGGTGAGTCGATGGTCGACGCCGCGATCTGCGACGGCGACTGGGTGGTGGTGCGTCAGCAGAGCGTCGCCGACAACGGCGACATCGTCGCGGCGATGATCGACGGGGAGGCCACCGTCAAGACGTTCAAGCACACCGCCGGCCAGGTGTGGCTGATGCCGCACAACCCGGCCTTCGACCCGATCCCGGGCAACGACGCCGCCATCCTCGGCAAGGTCGTGACGGTGATCCGCAAGATCTGACGCCGGCTACTCCGCCTTGAGGAAACCGTTGGCCTGCGCGATGGTCTCGGTGGCGAACCAGACCTCGGCCAGCGTGTCGTGATACAGCGGGTTGTCCGGGGTGTAGTAGAGCCCGGAGACGGTGTTGGCCTTGATCGGGAAGCCCTCCGGCGCCTGATACGGGTCGCTCAGCGGCAGATGCACGGCCGGCTGCGCCGCGGGATGATCACGCGGATCCTCGACGCCGAACCGGCCGCCGACGCCGCCCTGCGGGTCGTCGTCGCGGGGGTAGCCCGCCCGGGCGTCCTGCTCGTCGGTCGGGTCGATCGCCGAGTGCCGCCCGGTGCTCACCGGCGCCACACCGGGCAACGGGGTGGGAGCGGTGTCGACGTCGTCGGGGTTCTGCGCGCCGGCATCGGCGGCGCCGACGGCGTCCGGGACGCTGTCGGGGTGGTCGCCGGGGTGCCCCGCGTGCGCGAGCTCCTGACCGAAGTAGTCGCCGGGGTCGCGGCTCACCACCGGCGGCTCCTCGTCGCCGCCGGCGCGGTGCGCCCAGGCGACCCGGGTGGGCAGCCCGGTGTCCTCCGGTTCGGTGGTCGAGACCGGTTCGGTCAGGTCGTAGAACGATTCCCCGAACGGCGGCCCCTCGTCGTCCTCGTCGATCGGGTCCAGCGGCGCGCCGTGGTCGGGTTCGGGCGCCCAGGGCTGCTCGTCGTCGAGCGCCACCGCGCCGGCCGGGGCGGGCGCCGACCGGGTGCTGGGCCGGCGCGGGGCCGGTTGGGTGAGTTCGTCGCGCTGGTGGCGCCACCGCGCGAGCCAGGCGAGCAGCCCGGCCAGCAGCAGCACCCCGATGCTCACCGGCAGCCACCACCAGTGCCAGCTGATCGCGTGGTCGGAGCCGCCGGCGGTCGGCGCGCTGGCCGCGCCCAGCCCGGGCACCTGCAGCCCCGCCAGCGAGGCGGCCAGGTTCGCCGGCTCGGTGGTGAAGCTGTTCTCGGCTTGGTTCCAGGAGATGCGGCCGTCGGCGAACTCCTGTTCGACCAGGTCCCCGTCGGTGGTCTGGTCGCCCACCGGGGCGCCGAGGTCGCCGGCGGCGCCGCCGAGTTTGTCCCACGCGGCCTCGATCGCACCGCGCACCACGAACGCCCCGTGCTCCGAGCTCCAGAAGATCACCGGGTGATCGGGGGCGCTGAAGGCGCTGACCTGGCTGTCGGCGCCCAATCCGCCCTCGGTGGGGTTGGCGGTCGGGAACCCCAGATCGGAGCCGAGCGGTCCGCCGAGGGACTCGTACTTCGCCAGGATGTCGCCTTCGACGGCGTTGGCGCCGGTCGCCGGGGTGTAGTAGATCGTGCCGCCGGCGAACTGCTGCGCCGTGCCGTCCGGGCCGACCGGTTCGGGTTCGCCCGACCGGGCGCCCAGCGAGCCGTCCGCGGCCCCCAGTGCCCGCCACGTCGCGTTGATCGCGTCGCTCGGGGTGACCTCGTAGGCGACGTCGGCGAGCTGGTCGGCCAGCTCCGGCGGCACCGTGGTGTAGGCGTGGGTCTTGCGGTTCCAGGACAGTTCCCCGGCCGCGAACGACTGGGTGATGACATCACCGTCGACACGCTCCTCCGACGACGGCGCCCCCAGCGCGCCCGCCGAACTGCCCAACGCGTCCCAGGCCGCGTTGATCGCGCCGCGCACCACGAACGCCCCGTGCTCGGGGGTGAAGTAGATCAGCGGGTCATCGGTGGCCGAGAATGAGATGAACTGGCTGCCGGCGACTGCGGCGCCGTCGGTCTGGTCCATGTCGGGAAAGCCCAGGTCGGACCCGTCGGGGCCGCCGAGCGACTCGTATTTGTCCAAGATCGGCCCGTACATGGGGTGCGCGCCGGCCTCCGGGGTGAAGAAGATCTTGCCGCCGGTGAAATCCCCGGCGAAGCCCGCCCCGATCGGGTAGACGTCGCCCTGCGGGCCGCCCAACCGGGACTCGTTGCCGCCGGCGGCCTCCCAGGCGGCGGTGATCGCGTCGTAGGCGTCGGTCTCGGGCGAGGCACCGGCGGTGGGGGTCAGCAACACGGTGGCGGCCGCGGTGCCGACCACCGCGGCGCCCAGGGCCGCACCGTGGAGCCATCGGCTCATCCGACTTCGCTGCTTTCTCACCCAGCCTCCCCGGCCTGTCGTATCCACTGCAATAACGGTCGCATCGGCCATCATGGCGCGTTCGCGGTGTGAATTGCGAACTGATCGCGAGGTTCGGGCGGAAATGGATACCAACCTGATGTCGAATCGATGCACGAAGGTCGTCGTGACGGCCCCGCACCGGGTCCGCGGCGCCGCCGGCGCGGTGACCGGTCAGCGCCGCTGGGCACCGCCGGCCCCGGCGGCGGGCGCGGCGCCGCTCACACGCCCAGGCTGCGGCCGATGATCTCCTTCATGACCTCGGTGGTGCCGCCGTAGATGGTCTGCACCCGCGCGTCGAGGAACGCCCGGGCGATCGGGTATTCGCGCATGTACCCGTAGCCGCCGTGCAGTTGCAGGCACCGGTCGATGAGGTGCACCTGCTTCTCGGTCGAGTACCACTTGGCCATCGCGGCCTGTTCCACGGTGAGCGCGTCATCGAGGTGCAGCCGCAGGAACTCATCGACCATCATGCGCACCACGGTGGCCTCGGTGGCCAACTCGGCCAAAAGGAAGCGGCTGTTCTGGAAGCTGCCGATCGGCTTGCCGAACGCCTTGCGTTCCTTGGTGTAGGCCAGGGTGTCCTCGAGGACCTTCTCCATCGCGGCGGCCGCCATGATCGCGATCGAGATGCGCTCCTGCGGCAGGTTCTGCATCAGGTAGATGAAGCCCATCCCCTCCTCGCCGAGCAGGTTCTCGGCGGGCACCTTGACGTCGGTGAACGACAGCTCCGCGGTGTCCTGGGCGTCGAGACCGATCTTGTCGAGGTGCCGGCCGCGTTCGAAGCCCTCCATCCCGCGTTCGACCACCAACAGGGAGAACCCCTGTGCGCCCTTGTCGGGGTCGGTCTGGGCGACCACGATCACCAGATCGGAGTGGACGCCGTTGGTGATGAACGTCTTGGCCCCGTTGAGGATGTAGTGGTCACCGTCTTTGACCGCCCGGGTCTTGATGCCCTGCAGGTCGCTGCCGGTGCCCGGTTCGGTCATCGCGATCGCGGTGATCAGTTCACCGGTGCAGAACTTCGGCAACCAGCGCTGTTTCTGTTCCTCGGTGGCCAGCCGCAGCAGGTAGGGCGCCACCACGTCGTTGTGCAGCGAGAACCCGATCCCGCTGTAGCGCCCCGCGGTGGTCTCCTCGGTGATGATCGCGTTGTAGCGGAAGTCCGGGTTGCCCCCGCCGCCGTACTCCTCGGGCACCGCCATGCCCAGAAAACCCTGCTTGCCGGCCTCCAGCCAGACCCCGCGGTCGACGATCTTGGCCTCCTCCCACTGCTCGTGGAACGGGGCGACGTGGCGGTCCAGGAAACCGCGGTAGGACTCGCGGAACAGATCGTGCTCGGCCTCGAACAGGGTGCGCTGGAATTTGACGGGGCTGGCCATCGGGACCTCCGGACGTGTCGGTGAACGGGACGCACCGACGAGGATAAACCAACCGGATGGTTGGGAGCACCGCCGGTCCGGAAGTTGCGGCGGCGGGCCAGCCCGTCGCAGGCTCAGCCGGTGGTGAAATCCCGCAGCGCGGCGGCCAGCGCCACCGGGACCCGCGCGGTGATCCGGGTGCCCGCCGCCCCGTGGTCGGCGCTGTCGACCACCCCTTCGGCGTGCAGCCGCGCGACCAGATCGCCGCGCCGATACGGGATGGTCACGTCGACGCTGGCGATCGCGGTCGGCAGCAACGCGGCCAGCCGCTCGCGCAGCAGCGGCAGGCCGGCGCCGGTGTGGGCGGAGACGAACACCGCGTCGGGAATCGCGCGGCGCAACTGGGTGAGCAGCACCGGGTCGGCGATGTCGATCTTGTTGACCACCAGCAACTCCGGCGGGTGCCGACCGTCGTGGTCGGCGACCACATCGCCGATCACCGCGCGCACCGCCTCGATCTGGGCCAGCGGGGTGGCGTCGGCGCCGTCGACGACGTGCAGCAGAAGGTCGGCGTCGGCGACCTCCTCGAGGGTCGAGCGGAACGCCTCCACCAGCTGGGTGGGCAGGTGCCGCACGAACCCGACGGTGTCGGTGAGCACGAACGGACGCTGGCCGGTCTCGGGGTCGAGGACACCGCGGCGGGTGGTGGGATCCAAGGTCGCAAACAGCGCGTCCTCCACCAGCACCCCGGCCCCGGTGAGCGCGTTGAGCAGGCTGGATTTGCCGGCGTTGGTGTAGCCGACCAGCGCGATCGCCGGGATGTCGGCGTCGCGGCGGCGGCGGCGTTTGGTGTCGCGGACCTTCTTCATCGCCGTGATGTCGCGGCGCAGTTTGGCCATCCGCTCCCGGATGCGGCGGCGGTCGGTCTCGATCTTGGTCTCCCCCGGCCCGCGCAGCCCCACCCCGCCGCCGCTGCCGCCGGCCCGGCCGCCGGCCTGCCGCGACATCGACTCACCCCAGCCGCGCAGCCGCGGCAGCATGTATTCCATCTGGGCCAGCGCCACCTGGGCTTTGCCCTCCCGGCTGGTGGCGTGCTGGGCGAAGATGTCCAGGATCAGCGCGGTGCGGTCGATGACCTTGACCCGCACCGCCTTCTCCAGCGCGGTGAGCTGCGCCGGGGACAGTTCCCCGTCGCAGATGACGGTGTCGGCCCCGGTGGCCAACACCACCTCACGCAGCTCGAGGGCCTTGCCCGAACCGATGTAGGTCGACGGATCGGGTTTGTCGCGGCGCTGGATCAGCGCCTCGAGCACCTGGGAGCCGGCGGTCTCGGCCAACGCGGCCAGCTCGGCCATGCTGGCCTCGGCGTCGACGGCCCCGCCCTGGGTCCACACCCCGACGAGCACCACCCGTTCCAGGCGCAGCTGACGGTATTCGACCTCGGAGACGTCGGCGAGCTCGGTGGACAGCCCGGCCACGCGGCGCAGCGCGGCCCGGTCGTCGAGGGCCATCTCGCCGGTGCTCGGCGTGGCGGGAGTGCTATCGGGGTGTGTCATCGTCGCCCCCGATGATGCCGGTCGCGGCGCGGTCGCGCATCCGAATTATTGTCCGGCCCACCAATCCTCCGCGATCTCGCCGTGGGCCACCAGCACCGAGGGGCCGCGCAGGTAGCTGGTGGTGTCGGTGACGGTGACCGCGACCTGCCCACCGGGCACCCGTACCCGCAGCGCGCCGGTGTCGGCGCCGAGGGCGGCCAGTGCGGCCACCGTGGCCGCGACGGTCCCGGTGCCGCAGGAGCGGGTCTCGCCCACCCCGCGTTCGTGGACCCGCATCGTCACCGCACCGTCGGCCGGCGCGGTGAGGATCTCCACGTTCACCCCGTCGGGGAACTGTGCGATGTCGTAGGCCACCGGCGCCGCCACGTCGAGGGCCGCGAGTTCGGCGTCGCTGAGGTCGACGTCGACGCAGGCCAGGTGGGGATTGCCGACGTCGACGACGACCCCGGTGAAATCGTGGCCACCGACGGTGGCCCATCCGGTGTCGCCGCGGCGCGCCGGGCCCATCTCCACGGTGACGTCGGCGCTGAGCGCGTCGGCGCGGTGCACGGTGACCGGGCGGGGCCCGGCCAGGGAGGCGACGGTGAACTCCGTGCGGGTCTCCAGCCCGGCGGTCCGCAGATAGTGGGCGAACACCCGCACCCCGTTGCCGCACATCTGCGCGGTCGACCCGTCGGCGTTGCGGTAGTCCATGTACCAGTCGTCGGCGGCCACACCGTCGGGCAGCCGGTCGAGCACCCCGGCGTCGGCGGCGGCCCCGGCGGTGGTGACGCGCAGCACCCCGTCGGCGCCCAGGCCGCGGCGGCGGTCGCAGAGCGCGGCGACCGCGCACACCGACAGGTCCACCGCGGCGGGCAGGTCGGCCAGCACCACGAAGTCGTTCTCGGTACCGTGCCCCTTGGCGAATCTCACCTGTTCAGGATACGGGCCGCCAGTGCCGCAGCGCCGCCTCCACCGGCGGGTCGCCCGCCGCATCCAGCCAGTGGATGCGGTGGTCGCGGCGAAACCAGGACCGCTGGCGGCGCACGTAGCGCCGGGTGCCGGTGACCGTCTGCTCACGGGCGTCGGCCAGGGCCGCGGCGGTCCCGCCGGCGTCCAGCGCGGTGATCACCTGGGCGTAGCCGAGCGCCCGGGCCGCGGTCACCCCGTCGCGCAGCCCGTGCTGCAGCAGCACGCGCACCTCCTCGACCAGGCCGCGGTCGAACATCTGCGCGGTGCGCCGGGCCAGCCGCTCGTCGAGCAGGTCGGTCGCGCAGTCCACCCCGATGACCACCGCGTCCCAGCGCGGGTCCGCGATGGGCGGGGCGGAGGCGGCGAACGGCCGCCCGGTCAGGGTCACCACCTCCAGAGCCCGCACGATGCGCCGGCCGTCGGTGGGCGCGATCGCGGTGGCCGCGGCGGGATCGCGCTCGGCGAGTTCGGCGTGCAATGCGGCCGTGCCGACCGCGGTCAGCCGGGCCTCGTAGCGCGCGCGCACCGCCGGGTCGGTGGCCGGAAAGACCCAGTCGTCGAGCAGGGCCTGCAGGTAGAGCATCGACCCGCCGACGATGACCGGCCGTCCGCCGCGTGCGCGGATCGCCTCGACATCGGCGGCGGCGGCGCGCTGATAGGCGGCGACGGTCGCGGTCTGGGTCACCTCCAGCACGTCGAGCTGATGGTGGCGGACCCGACGGCGCTCGGCCCGCGACACCTTGGCGGTGCCGATGTCCATGCCGCGGTAGAGCTGCATCGCGTCGGCGTTGACGATCTCCACCCGGTCGAGTCGCTCGGCGAGCGCCAGGGCCAGCGCGGATTTCCCGGTGCCGGTGGGGCCGACGATCACCAGCGGCCGGTGTGCCGCCGTGGTGCTCACGGCGCCCAGGTGCCGACGAAGTAGCCCACCCCGTAGGGCGCGGCGCAGTACAGCTCGACGGCCGCGCGCGGCCCGGGCTCGCTCAGCCCGGCCAGCGCCGCGAACGCCGCCCGACCGCGGATCGCCGGCGGCAGCGCGCTCAGCGCCGCGATGTCACCGCCGCGCAGCGCGGTGTCGAGGTGGCACTGGGCGGCGCGGTCGGCGGGCCGGTGCCCCCCGGGCGCCCCGGGGGTCAACGTGATCGCCCCGTCGGCGACGACCAGCGCCCCGACCGGTCGAGCCGAAGCCTCGAGGCCGGCGCGCAGCCGGCGCCCGGCGGCCCGAGCCCGATCGGGGTGGTCGGCGTAGACGTGCACCTCGGCACCGGTGTCCGGCGGGGCCGCCGCCCGCGCCCACCCGGCGATCAACGCGCACAGCGGCAGCGGCTGCACCTCGGCGGCGGCGTCGGGCCCCAGCCGCACCGTCAGGTCCACGCCGAATCCGGCGAAGGTGCCGCTGCTGTGTTCGGGTATGACCGCGTCGGTCTGCCCACAGCCGAGCACCACCCAGCGTCGCGGCAACCCGGCCACCGCGGTGTGCACCGCCGACCGCAGCGCGGTGAGGTCCTCGTCGGCGTCACCGGCGAGCTCGGGAACCACGACCGGCGCCGACGGGATGATCGCGACCGCGGTCAGCACGCCACCACGCTAACCGGTCGACGGCAGCGGTTCGGGGCGGATGGTGTCGCGGCCGCCGGAGCGCGCGGCCATGGTGGCGGCCTCGCCACGGGCCAGCGACACCGTCGCCACGATCACCAGCCCCACCCCGATGGCCACCGCCACGTCTTCGGTGCCGCCGGCGTCGATGGTCTCGTTGAGCAGCAACACCCCGAGCACGCTGGCGACCAGTGGTTTGGCCACCGTGATCGTCGGCATCGAGGCGGTGAGCGCCCCGGCACGAAACGACGACTGTTGGAAGATCATCCCGGCCAGGGTGGCGGCCAGCCAGGGCAGCAGTTCGGGGGCGCGCAGCACCGCCATCGCGCCGTCGGCGCGCAGGGTGTCGACGAGCACCTTGGTCAACACCGCGAACACCGCCAGCGAGGTCCCGGCGACCACCGCGAGCAGCACCGCCGCCGCCGGGCGACCGGAGTAGATGCGAGCGGCCACCACGCAGACCACCAGCACCGTGACCAGCACGACGGCCACGGTGACCCACATCGCGGTCGGGGCCCGGTGGCTGCCCTCGACGGGGTCGCCGACCACGACCACCACCGCCAGGGCGCCGGCGAGTACCCCGGCCCACCACCACTCGGCGCGGCTGACCCCGTGGCGGGTGAGGCGCGCGTAGATCGGCAGCGCGAACAGCAGCGCGGTGACCTGCAGTCCGGTCACCAACATCACCGAGCCGTAGACCAGCGCGGCGGCCTGCAGCCCGTAGTTGGCGACCGCGGCGACCCCCCCGCCCCAGAACCGCACGTCGCGCAGCGACATCCGGAACAGCTCCAGGTGTCCGACGCGCTCCTTGTCGGTGACCTCCTGGGCGGAGCGTTGCCGGATCACGTCGCCGATCGCCGAGGCCAGCGCCGCGCACAGCGCCAGCGCCACGGCGATGATCGCGTTCGTCGTCATAGGCTCGCTGGTCTCCTCAACCGATGTCGGGTCCGCGGCGAGCGCACCCGCGGATCGGGACGCGTCGCGGCGGCTGGCGCGGCGCCAGCCGATGCTCGGTCAGACTCTCGGGGGGCTACACTACCGGCCGGTACCGGGCTCCCGGCGAGCAACTCGGTCTCGATCGGGCCTCGGAACCCGGGGTGGCCGGGCCGCCGAAGGTGGCGACGGACCGGGACGCAAGCTGCTTGAATACTGGTGGGTGCCGCAGCGTCACGGTGGCGCTGCGCCCCCGTCCGGCCCAGGGCCGGCGGCGAGTTGTCAGCGACGGCGCCGCACTGCGCGGCAGGAACGCGGGATCGACCCCGCCGAGAGTAGGTGACGGTAGCCATGACTCCCCCCGAGACCTCCCCCGACCCGGCGGGCCGCGCACCCAAACCCAGACCGGCGCCCCGCCCCGGCCCGGGCCCGCGCCCGGCGGTCGCCCCGCTGCCGACCGTGGTCGCCCCGGCCGGCAGCGACCCCCGACGGTTCGGCCGGGTCGACGACGACGGCACCGTCTGGCTGATCACCGCGAGCGGCGAACGCACCGTCGGATCGTGGCAGGCCGGTGACCCCGACGCGGCGTTCGCCCATTTCGGCCGCCGGTTCGATGATCTGAGCACCGAGGTCGCGCTGTTGGAGGAGCGACTGGCCGCCGGCAGCGGCGATGCGCGCAAAATCCGGGCGTCGGCCGCGGCGCTGGCCGAGACCCTGCCGACCGCCGCGGTGCTCGGCGACGTCGATGCCCTGGCCGACCGGCTGGCCCTGATCGTGGAGCACGCCGACTCCGCGGTCACCGCCGACCGGCAGCGCCGCGACGCCGTGCGGGCCGACGCCACCGCCCGCAAGGAGGCGCTGGCCGCCGAGGCCGAGGACCTCGCGGCCAACGCCACCCAGTGGAAGGCGGCCGGCGACCGGTTGCGCGCGATCCTCGACGAGTGGCGCACCATCCGCGGGGTGGACCGCCGAACCGATGACACGCTGTGGAAGCGGTATTCGGCCGCCCGGGAGACGTTCAACCGTCGGCGCGGCTCCCACTTCGCCGACCTGGACCGCGAACGCGCGGCCGCCAAGACCGCCAAGCAGCGGCTGTGTGTGCGTGCCGAAGAGCTCAGCGGCTCCACCGACTGGGCGGCCACCAGCCGGGCGTTCCGCGACCTGCTGGCGCAGTGGAAGGCCGCCGGGCGCGCGCCCCGTGATGTCGACGACGCGCTGTGGCAGCGCTTCAAGGCCGCCCAGGACGTGTTCTTCACCGCCCGCAACGCCGCCAGCGCCGAGCGGGACGCCGAGCTGCAGGCCAACGCCGCCGCCAAGGAGGAGCTGTTGGCCCGGGCGGAGAGACTCGACGTCGGCAACCTCAAGGCGGCCCGCGCGGCGCTGCGGTCGATCACCGACAAGTGGGACTCCCTGGGCAAGGCGCCCCGCGATCAGTCCGGTGAGCTCGAACGCCGGTTGCGTGCGGTGGAGAAGAAGGTCCGCGACGCCGCCGACGCCGGCCGGGTCGACCCGGAGGCGCAGGCCCGCGCCGACCAGTTCCGGGTCCGCGCCGAACAGTTCGAACGGCAGGCGCACAAAGCCCAGGAGGCCGGACGCACCAGCGAGGCCGCCGAGGCCGCGGCCAACGCCGCCCAGTGGCGGCAGTGGGCGGAGGCCGCGGCGGCGGCGGTGCAGCGCAGGCCCTGACCGTCGCGAGACTCGGGGGGGCGTGACTCGGGGGGGCGTGACTAAGGGGCCGGGTCGTCGGGCCGGCCGGGGGAACCGGGGTCGTCGGGCGGCGGGGTGTCGTCGAGCAGTTTTTTGGCTTGCTGTTCCCCGACCGCGCGCCGCCGATCCTGTTCGGCGGCCAGCTGCACCACGGTGCGCGACCACACCACCCGTGCCCAGTGGAAGGTCAACGCGATCAGCACGAACCAGGCGATGAGCAGCCCCACCGCCGGGCCGGGCTGACCGGCCGGGGCGGTCTGACGGCTCCAGACCGCCAGCAGGCCGAGCACGCTGGCGGTGGCCGAGCCGGCCAGCGCCACCCACGCCACCGCCCAGCGGCGGGTCATCAACGCCAACATCGAGAAGCCGACGCCGAACACCAGCGCCAGCCAGCCGAACACCCGCATCGGCAGGGTCACGTCGGCGACGGTGGCGTCCTCCGAGCCGAACAGCAGATCCCAGCCGCGCACGTCGCCGGTGTGCGGCAGGATGAACGACGCCAGCAGCACGAAGACCAGGATCGCCACCACCACGCCGCGCCCGCCGGGTTCGATCTCGCGGGCGATGCGCCGTTCGACCCGTTCCAGGTCGCCGCGGTAGGCGTCGAAGGCCGCGGTGTCGTCGGGCGGTTCGGGGGTGTCGGCGCTCATCGGGCGCACCCGGTGCTCGCCGGCGCCACGGTGGGCGCACCGATACCGGGCATCCCCAGCCCGACCCCCCGGGGCCGCCGTCCGGCCTCGTGGGCGTCCCCGGCCCGGGTGCGCCGGTGGGTGCGCAGCGCCGCGTCGGCGATCAGGTGGTGCGGGGCCGCGCCGGTCACGGTGGTGGTCACGATGTCGCCGGGACGTACCGGATGCTCGCCGGGGGCGAAGTGCACCAGCCGTCCGTCGCGGGCCCGCCCGCTCATCCGCGCGGTCTGGGCGTCTTTGCGCCCCTCCCCGGTGGCGACCAGCAGCTCGACGGTGCGGCCGACCTGGTCGCGGTTCTCCTCCAGCGAGATCTGTTCCTGCACGGCGATCAACCGGTCGTAGCGCTGCTGGACCACCGCCTTGGGCACCTGCCCGTCGAGTTCGGCGGCCGGGGTGCCCGGGCGCGGGGAGTATTGGAAGGTGAACGCCGAGGAGAACCGGGCACGGCGCACCACCTCGAGGGTGTCGGCGAAATCGGCCTCGGTCTCTCCCGGGAATCCGACGATGAGGTCGGTGGTGATCGCCGCGTGCGGCATCGCCGCGCGCACCCGGTCGAGGATCGCCAGGAACTTCTCCGCCCGGTACGAGCGGCGCATGGCACGCAGAACCCGGTCGGATCCCGACTGCAGCGGCATGTGCAGATTCGGGCACACGTTGGGGGTCTGGGCCATCGCCTCGATGACGTCGTCGGTGAATTCCGCCGGGTGCGGGGAGGTGAACCGGACCCGCTCCAGTCCGTCGACCGCACCGCAGGAACGCAGCAGTTCGGCGAACGCTCCCCGGTTGCGCGCCAGGGTGGGATCGGCGAACGACACCCCGTAGGCGTTGACGTTCTGGCCCAGCAGGGTGATCTCGACGACCCCCTCGGCGGCCAGCGCGCGCACCTCGGCCAGGATGTCGGCGGGGCTGCGGTCGACCTCCCGGCCGCGCAGCGACGGCACGATGCAAAAGGTGCAGCTGTTGTTGCAGCCCACCGAGATCGACACCCAGGCGGCGTAGGCGGATTCGCGGGCGGCCGGCAGCGTGGAGGGGAACTCCTGCAGCGCCTCGACGATCTCGACCTGGGCGGTCTGGTTGTGGCGGGCGCGCTCCAGCAGCACCGGCAGCGATCCGATGTTGTGGGTGCCGAACACCACGTCGACCCACGGTGCCCGCGTCAGCACCGCGGACTTGTCCTTTTGGGCCAGACACCCGCCGACGGCGATCTGCATGTCGGGGTCACGTTGTTTGCGCGGGGCCAGATGGCTGAGGTTGCCGTAGAGCTTGTTGTCGGCGTTCTCCCGCACCGCGCAGGTGTTGAACACCACCACGTCGGCGTCGGCGCCGTCGGGGGCGCGCACGTAGCCGGCCGCCTCCAGCAGCCCGGCCAGCCGTTCCGAATCGTGGACGTTCATCTGGCAGCCGTAGGTACGGATCTGGTAGCTGCGCCTCGTCGCCGCCCCCGCCGTGGGGGCCGCCGGAGCGGTCTGCGCCGCCTGCAGCTCCGTGGAAATCACGCTCCCATGGTACGGCGACGCGGCCCGCGCGAGCGCACTAGGTGCGCCGGCGCTCCAGCTCCAACGCCACCGCCGAACTCACCACGTCGTAGGCCATCGCCGGGGGGTAACCACGCCGGCTGAGCATCGCCACCAGCCGCCGCGCGGTTTTCAGCTGGTCACCGTCGAGTCTCTCGCGCCGCAGCCGGGCGGTGACCAACTGTTCGGCACGGCTGCGTTCGGTGTCGGGATCGAGCTCGGCCAGCGCGGCGTCGATCACCGCCTCCTCGACGCCTTTGGTCCGCAGTTCGGCGACGAGCGCGCGGCGGCCCTTGCCGGCGTTGCGGTGACGCGACCGCACCCACTGTTCGGCGAAGTCGGCGTCGTCGACCAGCCCCACCTCGGTCAGGCGGTCGAGTACCGCGGTGCTCAGCTCGTCGGGATAGCCGCGGCGAGCCAGCTTGTCGGCCAACTCTGCGCGGGTGCGCGCCCGCACGGTCAGCAGGCGCAGACAGTAGGCCCGCGCCTGCTCGGTGCGCTCAGAAGTCGACGGGGGCGGGCAGGACGTCATCGACCGAACCCTCGGTCAGCTCGTCGGTGAGCACCGCGCCGATGCCGAGTTTCTCTTTGATCTTCTTCTCGATCTCGTTGGCCACGTCGACGTTCTCCAGCAGGAAGTTGCGGGCGTTCTCCTTGCCCTGCCCGAGTTGCTCCCCGTCATGGGTGTACCAGGAGCCGGACTTACGGATGAAGCCCTGATCGACGCCCATGTCGATCAGCGACCCCTCGCGACTGATGCCCTTGCCGTAGAGGATGTCGAACTCGGCCTGCTTGAACGGCGGCGACACCTTGTTCTTGACGATCTTGGCGCGGGTGCGGTTGCCGACCGCGTCGGTGCCGTCCTTGAGCGTCTCGATCCGCCGGACGTCCAGCCGCACCGAGGCGTAGAACTTCAACGCCTTGCCGCCCGTGGTGGTCTCCGGCGAGCCGAACATCACCCCGATCTTCTCCCGCAGCTGGTTGATGAAGATCGCGGTGGTCCCGGAGTTGCTCAACGCCCCGGTCATCTTGCGCAGCGCCTGGCTCATCAGCCGGGCCTGCAGCCCGACATGGCTGTCCCCCATCTCCCCCTCGATCTCGGCGCGCGGCACCAGCGCCGCCACCGAGTCGATGACCAGGATGTCCAGCGCACCCGAGCGGATCAGGGTGTCGGCGATCTCCAACGCCTGCTCCCCGGTGTCGGGCTGGGAGACCAGCAACGAGTCGGTGTCCACCCCGAGCTTGCGGGCATATTCGGGGTCCAGCGCGTGCTCGGCGTCGATGAAGGCCGCGATCCCGCCGCCGGCCTGGGCGTTGGCCACCGCGTGCAGCGCCACCGTCGTCTTCCCGGAGGATTCCGGGCCGTAGATCTCGATGATGCGCCCCCGCGGCAGCCCGCCGATGCCCAGCGCCACGTCCAGGGCGATCGACCCGGTCGGGATGACCGCGATCGGCTGGCGCACCTCGTCGCCCAGTCGCATCACCGAGCCTTTGCCGTGACTCTTCTCGATCTGGGCCATCGCCAGGTCGAGGGCTTTCTCGCGGTCAAGAGCCTGTGCCATGAGGATCTCCGTTTCTGTTCCGGTGTTCGGTTGACCGGTGTCGGTCAGGTGGCCGTGACGCTAGCGACCCGGTCCGACAAGTGGGTCCGACCAGCAGCTGTGCCTCGAACACTCCCCACCGTAGACGAACGGGTGTTCGATTGTCGGGGTGACACGCCGAACGGCTCCGCCCGATGTGTCCCGACGGCGCTCGCCGTGGCGCTCACCAGTGCTCGCGGGGCACATCGAAGTCCGCGCACAGCCCGCGCCACACCGCCCGCGGCTCCACCCCGTCCTCGATGGCCTGTGCGGCGGTGCGCCCGTCGAACCCGCTCACCACGTGGTCGACCAGCACCGACGAGCCGTAGGCCGCACCGAACCGCTCGGCAACCAGCTCATGAAACTCCGTCAGCCGCACGCCACCCAAGGTACTCAGTGCCGGTGCACGACCTCGTGGCAGACCGCCACCGGGTCGTGCACCGTCGCGGCACCGGCGGCGGCCCGGGCCGCCGCCGCCCGGTAGCGCGGCTCCTGCAGCACCGTCGCCACCGCCGCGGCCAGGGCCGCCTCGGTGAGCGGACGCACCAACTCCCCGCTGCCCTGCCGGACCACCCGGTTGGCGATCTCCCACTGATCACCGCCGCCGGGCACCAGCACCAGCGGCACCCCCGCCAGCAGCGTCTTGGCGACCATCCCGTGGCCCCCACCGCAGACCACCACGTCGGCCTGCTGCAGCAACCGGTCTTGGCGTCCCAGCCCGACGACGGCCCACGGGGGGACCGCGGCGGGGCGCCCGGTCAACCGGGAGACCGCCAGCCGCGCCCCGGCCGGCAGCGTGCGGCCCGGGGTCAGCGCCTGCACGGCGAGTTCGGCCATCCCGGCGGCCCCGGTGGTCGCCGTCGACGGGGCCACCACCACCAGCGGTCCCGCCCCCGGCGGGACCGCCAGCACCGCCTCGGTCGGTTCGAAATGCAGCGGACCGACCAGCACCGCCTCGGCCGGCCAGTCCGGGCGGGGCACCTCCAGGGCCGGCAGGGTGGCGATGAGTCGCCGACGGGGCCCGGGGTCGTCGGCGGGCAGCCCGATGCCTTGCCGGGCCGCCGCACGTTGGCTCAGCCCCCGCCGCCATGAACGCGCGCTCAGGGTGCGCAGCAGCGCGTCGCGCGCCCGCCCGCGCAGCCCGGTGCCGGGGGCCAGACCGCTGCCGATCGGGGGCAGTCCCCGCGACGGGCGGTACAGCGGATGCGGGTTGAGCTCCACCCAGGGCATCCCGAGCAGGTCGGCGGCCATGCCGCCGGCGGCGGTGATGACGTCGCTGATCACCAGGTCGGGGGCGAGCGCCCGGATCTGCGGCACGTTGAGCACCGCCATCCGGGCGGCCCGCTGGTGGATCTTGGCGCCGGCGTCCAGGTCGTCGTCGGCGGCGGTGACCTCCAGGCCGAGCAGCTCGGCGGCCTGCACCCCGGCGCGGTGGGCGGTGTCGAGCCACGCGGTGCCGGTGAGCAGGGTGGCCGAATCGCCGGCGGCACTCAGACGCTGACACAACGCGATCGCCGGGAAGCAATGGCCGGGATCGGGTCCGGCGACCACCACGACACGCACCGACCTACCTTGTCACGGTCGCCCGCGGGCCCCGACGCCGGGAGCACCGGCGTCTGTTACCGTTTACGCTGGTGATCATGACCGACCAGATTCCGACTCCGCTGCCCGCCGACCACGTCGGTCGCGTCGACGCCCTGCTGGGCGCGCTGCAGGACCAGGACTTCGACCTGCTTGCCGAGGTCCTCGATGAGAACGTCGTCTACCAAGACGTCGGGCTGCCGACCGTTCGCGGCCGCCGTGCGGTGGTGTCGATGCTGCGCCGGATGCAGGGCCGGATCGGGTTCGAGGTGAAAACCCACCGCGCCGCCACCGACGGGGCGAGCGTGCTCAACGAACGCACCGATGTGTTGATCATCGGGCCGCTGCGGCTGCAATTCTGGGTGTGCGGGGTCTTCGAGGTCCACGACAATCGAATCACCCTGTGGCGCGACTACTTCGACATGGCCGATATATTCAAGGCGACCGTGCGGGGGCTCGTCGGCGCGGTGATCCCCGCGCTGCGTCCGAGTCTGTGACGCTCCCCGCGATCAGCGGTCAGCTGCGGTGCATCGCGGCGAGTTCATCGAAGGCATACGCCCAGCTCCGCAGCCGATCGGTCGCCCCGGTCAGCTCGGCGTGATAACGCTGACGGCTCATCGGCGAGTCGGCAGCCGAGACTAATTGCGCTGCGGCGGTGACCATTTCATTGTACTGACGCACCCCGCCGCCGAGCTGCGCAGTGAACGCGTTGATCGTGGGGGTCAGGTGGTCACGCGAATACGGCGAGGCGTTCAGCGCCTTCTCCATCGACACCCCCTCGCTGGCGGTGGCCGCCATGGTGGCCGCGGTTCCGGTGGCGGCGTCCTTCAGTTGCCGAATCTCGCTGTCGGGGAGAAGCTGTCCGCGCTCCAACACTCCCAGAAGGGAGAACAATCCGCGTTCGGAGGCACCCAGCGCCCACATCGCCGGGCGGGCCGCCGACCCCGGTGGGGGCAGCCGCCGCGCCGGGCTCGGGCGCGCCGCCGGCAGCGGCAGCGACCGCAGCCACCGATAGCGCAGCAGCAGCAGCGTCGCCGGGATCGCCGCACCGGCGGCGATCGCGCTGGTGATGATCAACACCCAGACCGGAGTGGTCCAGGAGGCGAAGACCGCGGTCGCCAGGGCCCAGAACACGCAGGTGACCGTGGCGATCAGGCCCCAGCGCAGCGCCCGACGCCGACGGCGCAGCTGGCGGGCCCGGGGTTCGGCGGCGACTCCGACCTTGTGGGCCACCAGATCGGCGGCCTCGATCAGCGCCGCGACCGCGCGCCGCGCCACGGTCGGGCCGCCTCCCCTCGCCTGCCGCTCCCCTGCCACGTCGAGTCCTGCCCTACCGTCCCAAGGGGTTTTCCGGTGTGCCGGTCCGGCGCACCGGATCCGGCGGTGCCGGTGATGCGGCATCGGCCGATCGCGCGGGCCGGTCTGTCGCGGTCCCGGCCGCCGTGCCGGCGCCCCCGGAGGGCAACGCCTCCCCGCGCATCGAGGCGCGGATCTGCTCCAGCCGCGAGTGACCGGCCATCTGCACGCCGGCCTGCTCGACCTCCGCCATCCGGCCCTGCACCGAGTTCTGGGCGAGCTCGGCGGCGCCGAGCGCGTTGGCGTAGCGTCGTTCGATCTTGTCGCGGACCTCATCGAGACTCGGGGTGTTTCCGGGCGCGGCCAGCTCGCTCATCGACCGCAGCGAGGCGCTGACCTGCTCTTGCATCTTGGCCTGCTCGAGCTGGCTGAGCAGTTTGGTGCGCTCGGCGATCTTCTGCTGCAGCATCATCGCGTTCTGTTCAACCGACTTCTTGGCCTGCCCCGCCGCCTGCAGGGCCTGATCGTGGAGCACCTTGAGATCCTCCACACTCTGCTCGGCGGTCACCAACTGCGCGGCGAACGCCTCGGCGGCGTTGTTGTATTCGGTGGCCTTGGCGGAGTCGCCGGCCGCATCGGCCTGGTCGGCCAACGTCACCGCCTGACGCACGTTGACCTGCAGTTTTTCGATGTCGGCCAGTTGGCGGTTGAGCCGCATCTCCAGTTGCCGCTGGTTGCCGATCACCTGCGCGGCCTGCTGGGTCAACGCCTGGTGGGCGCGCTGGGCCTCTTCGATGGCCTGTTGGATCTGGACCTTCGGGTCGGCGTGCTCATCGATCTTCGCGTTGAACAGCGCCGTCAGATACTTCCATGCCTTGACGAACGGGTTGGCCATCTCGTCGCTCCGCCTTCTGTTGCCGCTTCTCCGGTCGCCTGCCGGACCGAACAGGTCTGTCGCCCAATTTATCGGTACCCGACCGTCGGCGCGGCGAATAGCCGAGTCGAGCCGCGGGTCGACCGCGCCTCAGACGGCGCTCAGCGCCGCTGCCGGCGGGATCACCACCTTGAGGTCCGGATCGAACGCCGCCGCCGTCGCCGGGACCTCGGTGGAGCGCACCTGGTCGCCGGCCGCGCTGAGCACGGTCGCCAGCGGCACCGCCAGCGCCGAGCAGATCGCGTTGAGCAGTTCACTGGAGGCTTCCTTGCGGCCGCGCTCGACTTCGGAGAGATACCCCAGGCTGACCCGGGCGCTGTCGGAGACCTCCCGCAGCGTGCGCCCCTGCGCGGTTCGGGTCTGGCGCAGCACGTCGCCGATCACCTCGCGCAGCAATACCGTCATCGTGTACTCCTCACATCCCGTCGGCTCACATCCCCGTCGGCTGGACTCATCTAGAGCAACGACACCGGCGCGGGGATGGTTCCCACCCGGTCGGGCCGGCCCGGTCAGCAGGGTGTGGGGCCGGCCCCCACGTCGCGGGCGGCCGAGATGAGGTAGTCGATCCCGGTGAGCACGGTCAGCGCGATCGCGGCGATCATCACCGCCCAGGCCAGCGAGAGCCACGTCCCCGACAGCGGCAACACGAACAACCCGATCGCCACCGCCTGCACCAGGGCCTTGAGTTTGCCGCCGCGGCTGGCCGGGATGACGCCGCGGTAGAGCACCGCCAACCGCAGCACGGTGATGCCGATCTCCCGGGTCAAGATCACCGCCGGCACCCACCACGGCAGGTCACCGAGCACCCACAGCCCGATCAGGGCCGCCCCGATCAGCGCCTTGTCGGCGATCGGGCCGGCCAACGTGCCGAATTCGGTCACCATGCCCAGGCTGCGGGCCAGCGCCCCGTCGAGCCGGTCGGTGAGCACCGCGACGACGAAGATCGCAAACGCGGTGAGCCGCCAGGCCGGCTCGTGGCCGTCGCCGACGAACAGCGTCAACACGAAGATCGGGACCAGCACCAGCCGCAGCACGGTGAGCATGTTGGCGACGTTGGCCACCCGCACTTGCGGCGCCGCCGAACCGGTTTGAGGTTGCCCCGACACGGGAGACACACTATCGGTTGACGATCCGGGCAGCTCAAGCCGCTAGTCTGCGGGGGTGGACGCAGCAGTCGGCCGCCGTGCGGGCCACCGCGACGCCGAACCGGTGATCCGACGGGCCCGCACCACCGATGTGGTGGCCATCAAACGCCTGGTCGACACCTACGCCGGCAAGATTTTGCTGGAGAAGAACCTGGTGACGCTCTACGAGTCGGTCCAGGAGTTCTGGGTCGCCGAACTGGCCGGCACCGTGGTCGGGTGTGGCGCGCTGCACGTGCTCTGGTCCGATCTGGGCGAGGTCCGCACCATCGCGGTCGACCCGGCGATCACCGGCCGCGGCGTCGGGCATGCGATCGTCGACCGGCTGATCGAGGTGGCACGCGAATTGGCGCTGGAGCGGCTGTTCGTGCTGACCTTCGAGACCGCGTTCTTCACCCGCCACGGGTTCGCCGAGATCGACGGGACTCCGGTCACCGCCGCGGTGTTCGAGGAGATGTGCCGCTCCTATGACCTGGGCGTCGCCGAATTTCTCGACCTGTCCTACGTCAAGCCGAACACGCTGGGCAACACCCGGATGCTGCTGATCCTGTGAGGGGGTCCCGCGCGCGCGGCGGGCACCGTTAGGCTCGGGGCCGTGAAAAGGGTGCTATTGGTCGCGTTGGCGACGGCGCTGCTGTGGCCGGCCACGGCCTGTGTCAACCGCCGTACCGACGCCGACTCGATTGACACGCGGATCAAACAGATGCCGGGGGTCTCGAGCACCGATTTGGACTACAAGGCCAGCTACGAGAGCGGTCAGGTGTTTCGGCTCACCGTCATGCTCGATCGCGAGGTGACCGAGACCCAGGCCACCGCTGTCGGACGCACCTTCATCGACCAGATGAACCGCAAGGGCATGGCCGGACACAAAGTCGATTTCCGGGTGCGCTACCCGGCCTCCAAGCGCCAGAAGAACGTGGAACTGCCGCAGTATTCGCAGGCGCTGTTCGAGTTCGGCAAGACCACACCGCCGACCAATCCCAGCGCCGACGATGTCAGCGACAGCATCAAGGTGTGGTTGGCCACGGTGCGGGACTCGGTGACCCAGTCGGTGTACCTGAGCCAGCCGACCTGGGGCGGCAGTGCCGACAGCCGCAACATCGTGGTCACCTTGAAGCCGGACGCCACCCATGCCGCGGCCCGGGCGCTGCAGGACGCCAACCCCGGGCTCGCCGATGCCACCTGGCAGCTCAGCATCGTCGCCGGCGACCGGGACCGGCCCCGCACCTACGCCACCACCCCGGATCCGCCGACCGACGCGATCAAGGCCCTGTGGTCGCAGATCAACGAGGTCGTCGACCCCAGCTATGAGCTCACCGGTGTCACCCGGCCGATGCAGGACGACGACCAGGCCGAGACCAAGATCGAGATCGACATCGGGCCGGGGGCCAACCACGAGAACGAGGCCGACACCGCCCGGATCGCCCGCGCCGTGGCGGCGCTGCTGCCCCGGTTCGGCCATCCCACCGCGTTGGTGGTGTGGGGTCCGGTCACCAGCATCGAACTCGTGGTCGGCGGCTGCTATCGCCACGACTCCGACCACGAGCGCCAGCCGCTGGAGCTGGAGTTGGCCAAGCAGTACGAACGCTGCTGACCCGGGCGGCGCCGGACGCTCCTATGGTTGTCAAGCAGTCTGAGGGTGCTCGAGTAGGCGATAGAAGTCGCGGGCGATGTAGCGCTTGAGGCAGCGTCTGATCTCGCGTGGGGTCTTTCCTTCGGCGGTGCGTC
>Ga0079225_10000240_pt1 | contig 29435 bp, 29 predicted proteins | sample Poulit2012_FD_76344 | JGI IMG/M metagenome (GOLD analysis project Ga0079225, IMG submission 76344) | Agricultural soil microbial communities from Georgia to study Nitrogen management - Poultry litter 2012 | ecosystem: Environmental > Terrestrial > Soil > Agricultural land | place: USA: Georgia... | reverse complement strand
GTGGATCCGCAAGCCCTCGGCGACGGCGTCGTAGACCGTGTGCCGCGGGTTCAGCGCCCCGGTGGGATCCTGCAGCACCAATTGGACCTTACGCCGGAAGGCGCGCAACTCGCGCTGCTTGGAGCCCAGCGGCTGGCCGTCGAAGGTGACGGTCCCGGAGGTGGGATTCACCAGGCCCAGCAGGGTGCGGGCCAGTGTGGTCTTCCCGCACCCGGATTCCCCGGCCAGGGCCACGATCTCACCGGGAGCGACGTCGATGTTCACCCCGGAGACAGCGTGTGCGGTGCGCCCGCCGTGCAGAGCGAACTCCACCTGCAGGTCCCGGGCGGAGAGCAGCTCGTCGGTCACCGGAGAACCTCCTGGTCATGGTTGGGACGGATCGAGTTACCGGCCTGAGCAACCAGGCAGGCGCTGTGGCGCTGTTCGGCACCGGGGGTCGGGACAGGGAGCAGGTCGGGCACGGTGGTACGACACTCCTCGATCGCCACCGGACAGCGCGGGTGGAAGGTGCAGCCCGGCGGTAGGTCGGCCGGATCGGGCGGGTCACCGGCCAAACCCCGGGGCCGGTTGCGGGCCTCGGTGTCCCCGATCACCGGAAAGGAGGAGGCCAGCGCGTCCGAGTACGGATGGCGGGCGTGGGTGAAGACGTCGTGGGCATCACCAACCTCGACGAACTTGCCCCCGTACATCACCGCCACCCGCTCGCAGGTGTCGGCCAGCACCGACAGGTCATGGCTGATCATGATCAGGCCGACATCCCGTTCCCGGACCAGATCGGTGATCAGGGCAAGCACCTGGGCCTGGACCATCACATCGAGGGCCGTCGTGGCCTCATCGGCCACGATCAGATCTGGGTTGCAGGCCAGGGCCATGGCGATCATCACCCGTTGCCGCTGCCCGCCGGAGAGTTCATGCGGGTAGTTCTGCGCGCGCCAGGCGGGCATCCCGACCTGGTCCAGCAGCTCACCCACCCGCCGGTTGGCCTTCTCCTCGCTGATCCGCTCATGCAGCAGGATCGGTTCGGAGATCTGATCCCCGACCCGGTGTACCGGGTTCAGGGCGTGCATCGCGCCCTGGAAGATGATCGAGGCGCCCGTCCAGCGCACGGCGCGCAGCGCGCCCCATTTCATCGTCAGCACGTCCTGATCGTGTAACCGGATCTCGCCGGACACCTCCGCAGTCGGCGGCAGCAGGCGCAACAGCGCCTGGGCCAGCGTGGACTTACCGCAGCCCGACTCCCCGGCGATGCCGATCGTCTGGCCCGGTGCCAGGCTCAGATCTACCCCGCGTACGGCAGGGATGGACGTGTTGGCGGTGTGGTAGGTGACGTGCAGGTCACTGATCTGAAGCAGGCTCATGGGTTCAGCTCCGCAGTCGGGGGTTGAGGGCAACCTCGAGGGCGCGGCCGCACAGGGTGAAGCACAGCACCACGACCAGGATCATCAGTCCCGGTGGTAGTACGTACCACCAGGCACCCGCAGACATCCCTCCGGCGCTCCAGGCGCGGTTGAGCATCATGCCCCAGGACAGGTTGTTCGGGTCGTAGAGCCCCAGGAAAGCCATCGTGGACTCGGTCAGGATCGCACCCGCCACGGCCATAATGGTGCTGGCCAGCACCAACGGAGTCACGTTGGGCAGCACATGGCGGCCCATCTGGTGCCAGTGCCCGGCGCCCAGGGCCCGAGCCCGCTCCAGGTAGGGCCGCCCCTCGATGCCGCGGGTCTGGGCCCGGATCAGCCTGGCGGTACCGGCCCACGATGTGATCCCGATCGCGATGATCAACACGGCCATATTTCGTCCCAGGACCACCACCAGCACAATCGCCAACACCAGGGACGGCAGGTTCATGAACCACTCGGTGATGCGCATCAGGATCCAGCTGACCCGGCCCTCGAAGTGCCCGGCCACGATACCCACCAGGGTGCCGATGAACATCGCCATCACGGCCGAGGCGATACCGATGATGAGAGTCACCCGGGTACCGGTGACGGTCAGCAGCAGCACCGATCGGCCGAATTCGTCGGTGCCCAGCAAGAAGCCGTCACCGGGTGGTGCCATCCGGGCACCGGTTGCCTGGGTGACACTCAGCGATGCGGGGTCGGTGAACAGCGGAGTGAGGATCGCCAGCAATCCGATCACCACCAACCCGATCAGACCGACGACGCCGGAGCGTTGAGCGCGAAAGTCCCGCCAGATCGTGCCAGCGCTGGCGCGCCAGCGGGCGTATCGGATCGAGCCCTTCCGGGCAGCTGTCCCGGTGGCCGGCTTTTGCTCCCCGGAGGTCTGGGCATCCATATCGCGTGCCTCGCTCATGTCTTGCGTGCCCTTGGATCGATGAACCAGTACATGATGTCCGCCCCGAGGTTCGCCAGCACCGTGGCGCTGGCGAAGATCACGAACAGCCCCTGCAGGACCGGGTAGTCCGGTACGGCGATCGCCTGGAAGAAGGTGTAACCCAGGCCGGGCCAGGAATAGATCATCTCGGTCACCAGAGCACCGTTGATGACGTTGCCGATGGCCATGAACACCAAGGTGGTGGTGGGTAGGAGGGCGTTGCGCATCGCGTGCTTACGCATCACCACCGCATCTCGAAGACCCTTGGCCCGGGCGGTGGTCAGATAATCGTTGCCCATCTCGTCGAGCATCGAGGCTCGCATGGTGAGTAAGTAGCCGGCATAGATCATCGCGGTCAGGGTGAACGTGGGCAGCACCAGGTGATGAGCGATATCGATCATCTGGGGGAAGAACTCATCCGGGGTACTGGCCGAGACCATCCGCCCGGTGGGAAAGAGCCGCAGTTCCCTGGAGAAGATAATGATCGCGATCATCGCCACCCAGAAGGTCGGTGCGGCGAAGAAGATCAGCGCGATGTTGACGTTACGCCGGTCGTACTTGCTCCCGTTCTTCCACGCAGCCTTCGCGCCGACGGTGAACCCGATCAGCACCGCCAGGATCAGGGAAATCCCGCCGAGCAGCACGGTGGGCAGCAGCCGATCGGCGAACAGCTGACTGACCGGCACCTGGTACTGAATCGAGGTGCCCAAGTCGCCGGTGAGCACGCCGGTGAGGTACTCCCAGAACTGAACCATCACCGGTTCGTCCAGACCCCACTCCGCGCGCAGCGCCTCCCGCAACTCCGGGGTGGCGGCCGGGATCTCGGTCATGATGTTGTCGATCGGATCCCCGGGCAGCACCCGGAAGATGAAGAACGCGGAGAACAGCACCGCCAGTAGTGACACCGCGGCGCCGCTGGCCCGGTTCAGCAGGTAACGCCCGAAGCCACTGCTCACCCCGCGCCGAGGGGATGATTCGTCGACGACGCAGGCGGCCGGGTCCTGCTCGGACCCGGCCGTCAGCGCATTCGTGGTCTCGCTGGCCATCGAAGGATTACTCGCGGTCGTCGGCGGTCTGCCGGCGGCGGACGAGTACGACGGCGAGGATCACGCCGGCCAGGACGACGACGACGACCGCACCGATCAGCACACCGGTGTTGGTGCCGGTGTCGCCCTCCCCGGTCGGGGTGGCCGAGTGGTAGGCCCAGGGCCCGATCTGGCCCATGATCATCCCGTCCTCAGCGGGCTGGGTGGTGAGGTCGGCGATCTTGTCGCTGTTGTAGGCCTCCATCACCGTGGGGTACCAGAGGGTGATGATGGGTGCCTCGGTGTAGAGGATCTCCTGCAACTGGGCCAGCAGTTCGGCCCGGGCGTCCTCATCGGTCTCCAGCTGCTGCTGCTGCGCCAGGGCGTCGTACTCCTCGTCGCAGTAGTAGGCGTCAGTGGTGGTGCCACCAGGTTCGGCCGGGAGCTGGTCGCAGGTCTGTCGGTTGATGTTGTAGGTGGGGTCAGGGTTGATACCCCAGCCGGTGAACGCCATATCGATGTCTCCGGCGTCGAACATGTCCTGGACGTCCTCCGAGATGATCTGCTCGGTGGCGATACCCACCTCATCGAGCCACTCGGAGATAAATTGCGCGGCGTTTTCCCGCTCCGGAACACCGGCGTCCACCCCGAAGGTGAACTCCAGCGGGTCGCCGTCGGGGGAGACCCGCACCGCGTTGTCGCCCATCTCATACCCGGCCTCGTCCAGGAGACGCTCGGCCTCCTCGAGGTCGAAGTCCACCCGGACGTCATCGGAGGGCTCCCACCAGATGGTGCTGAACACATTCGGGATGATGCTCGAGGCGACATCGCCGTAACCACCGCGGACCCGGTCGATCAGCTCCTGCTTGTCGATCGCGTGGTGGATCGCGTTGCGCAGCTCGGCGTCAGCCAGGGCTGGGTGGCCGCTGCCGAACTCTTCTCCGCCAATGGTCTCGGCGCCGGTGTTGAACCGCAGGGCCATGAACCGGCGGTCCGGAGCCACGTTGGTCTCGATGCCTTCTTGGCCTTCCAGGCGTTCCAACTGGGATTCGTTCAGACCACCGATGAGGTCAACCTCACCGGCTTCCAGGCCGGCGACAGCGGTGTCCGGCTCGGTGTAGTACTGGAACACGACCTCATCGAATTCGGGTGCGCCGCGCCAGTAGTCCTCATTGGCCTGGTACCGGATGAAGGTATCGGTCTCGAACTCGGTCATTTGGTACGGCCCGGATCCCACGATCGGGAAGTCGTCGTTGGCGAACTCGTTCCAGTTGCCCTCATGCTCAGACCAGATGTGCTCCGGCATGATCTCCTGATCGATGATCTCCATACCCGCGCTGGGCTCGTTGATCTGGAACTCCACCGTGTGCTCATCGAGCGCCTCCACCGAGTCGATCAGCTCGACCAGGTCCGCGTTACGGGCGCTGATCACCTCATCCTCGGCCAGGATGTGGAAGGTGTATTCGACGTCTTCGGCGGTGACGGCCTCCCCGTCGTGCCACGTGGCGTCATCGCGCATGTGGAACGTCCAGGTCAGGCCGTCCTCGGACTCTTCCCAGTCCTCGGCGAGGGACTCGGTGGCGGTGTAGTCCTCGGCGCTGTTGCGCACCAATGGTTCGTACTGCAGTTGGCGGAACGTGTGCTCGACCACGTAGATCTGCATGAACGGGTTCCAGTTCTCCACCGACTGGCTGGTCGCCACCACCAGCGTGTTCTCGTCGGCATCTTCGACGTACTGCTCTTCGGTGGTGTCCTCGCCTTCCTCCTCCTCATCGGCGTGGGCGGGAACCGCGATGAAGGCGGTGGTCAGGGCCAATGCCCCTGTGGCAGCCGCCCAGCGGGAGAATCCGCGGCGGCGGGATCTAGTGGTCATGTCTACGGGTGCCTCGCAATCGGGTGCATCATCATCGGCGCGTCCGGCGGTTCACGGTCCGGCGAAGGCGGCTATGCCCCGAACAGACCGTGTGCAGTATCACTATGCCGTACTTGGTCAATCTATTGCACGGTTTGCCCCACATTCGTAACACGGCTACGCGTGTTGAGGAATAGTGCGGCTGTCGTTGGCAGCCTGATCCCGGCCTGAGGGAGGCCCCAGGAGGAGCCCCGACAGTGCCGCACCCCGTGCGGTGACCAGGAGGTACTCCCATTCCATAGCGCCACCGCCCAGACCGTGGCGCCGGGCGAGGTCGGCCAGGTCGCGGTCCAGTGCGGCAGTGCGCTCCGGGTCATCGGCGAGGTTCCGGTAGGCGGCAATGATGGGGCCGTAGTGCTCCGTGAAGTAGTCCCGGAACGCCTCCGCGTGTGCGGACCAGCTCGTTAGCGGCCTGCTGGTGGTGCGGGGCGAACATCACACCGATGCTGGACAGTACGGTGTCGAACGCGTGGTCGGCGTACGGCAGTGCCTTGGCGTCAGCTAGTGCGACAGTCAGTCGTCGCGTTTGCGGATATAGAAGCAGTCGGGGAAGCGGGTGCTTGCGGCTCGCCAGCCTTCGGTCTTAGCGGGCATGCTGAGTGTGGTCAGTACCGAGACCCGCTGCACCTCCCACGGGACCCCGTCGTGTTGCATGATGTGCTGCCCGGGTAGCGAACGTATGGGTCGCCAGCCTTCTGCTGCTGCGGCGTTGAGGTGTTCGACTTCTTCAGCCCGTGAGACCGGGCCGAGGACTCTGGTCTGCTCCGGTATCGGTTCGTCGTGATGGTAGCTGGGGTCGAAGCGCTGCTGAACGGCTTGCCGACTGATGCCGAGGTGGGCGCCGATCTTAGCCCAACTGATTCCCGCTTCGTGGGCCGAGCGAACGGCTTGGGCCTGCAGGTCGGCGCTGATCCGTGCCAGCTCCCCGAAGCGCTCGACAGAACGCAGCAGGCGCTGGGGGTCTTCGAGTTCCCCCGTTTGCCGGTTCTCGTCCGCATCGAGGCGATTGGCCAACTGGGCGAGCTCTAGGGCCAGTGGTGCTTCGTGTTCGGTGTTCATCGTGGCGACCCGTGGTCGCCTGGTCGCCATGGTGAGGCTGGAGACGAAGCAGACGCTCTACGCAGTGCGACGATGATCAGCCAGACGAGGGCGATGATGAACGCGATCCAACCGATCACGCTCAGGATCAGGCCCGGCAAACCGATGCCGAGGAGCAAGCCGAAGGCCCCGAGCGCGAGCCCGGCGATCAGGGTTATCAATAGTGCAGTGCGTGTGGCGCGAATCTTTGTCGTTGCGCTCATGCGGCAAGGTTAACTTGCCTACTGGAATGTGGCAAGTAAAGCTTGCCAGCCATCTCTGAGACGGCGGTTTCGTCACCTCATGGGCCCTTAGTTTCGCAAGGACCCCTTGGTGCCCCGAGTGGTGTTGAGATTCACGGGACACCGCCAGCGCCTCGACGATCGGGCAGGGCATCTGGCGACCCGATGGCCTGATCAGCGCGGCTGAGCACTCTCGACCGCGGCGTCGCGGCAGCCAGTTTTGGATCCGGTCCGCGCACCTACCAACAAAAAACGGCTGAACCCTCAAACCGGGGGTTCAGCCGATCACGATGTCGTGAGACATCACACGGTGCCCCGAGTGGGATTCGAACCCACACTGGATCGGTTTTGAGCCGATTGCCTCTGCCGGTTGGGCTATCGGGGCGATGTGGTGAGGCACACAACTGAACGCTCAGCGCGAACCTGCACGCGCTATCGTGCCACACCGGAGTAGGCTACGTGATTGTGAGCAAGGAAGAGACCGGCCGCGAGACGCCGCCGAACGCGACATCAGCTACGGAACCGCTGGATCTGGACGATCTGCAGATCGAACCCGAGGAAGCAGCGGAGGAAACCCAGCGCCCGCGCCGTCGTGCCGTGGTGGCTGAGGACGAGGCGCTGATCCGTCTGGATGTGGTGGAGACGCTGGAGGACGCCGGCTATGAGGTCGTCGGTGAGGCCGGCGACGGTGAGACCGCGGTCAAGCTCGCCACCGAGTTGGAACCGGACGTGGTGGTGATGGACGTGAAGATGCCACAACTGGACGGCATCTCGGCCGCCGAGCGCATCACCAAGGACCGCATCGCTCCGGTGGTCCTGCTCACCGCCTTCTCCCAGACCGAATTGGTCGAACGTGCCCGGGATGCGGGAGCGATGGCCTACGTGGTCAAGCCGTTCACTCCCGAGGACCTGCTGCCGGCGCTAGAGATCGCATTGTCCCGGCACAACGAGATCTCGGCGCTGGAGTCGGAGATCGCTGACCTCGCGGACCGGTTCGAGACCCGCAAGCGAGTGGACCGCGCCAAGGGTCTGCTGATGACGAAGATGGGCCTGACCGAACCGGAGGCTTTCCGGTGGATCCAGAAGACTTCGATGGACCGTCGCCTGACCATGCGTGAGGTCGCCGACGCCGTGATCGAGCAGGTCGGCGGACGCTCCGACGACTGAGCGTGATCCCCTCAAAATCTGGGCTTGGCTGTAGAAACTGTTGCAAGACTGTTATAAATGCCTGCGAGGGGGCGTAAGGTAGATCGGCAGTGAGTGATCTGAAGGGACATCTATTGCGCGCAGCGGGAGTGCAAGCACGGCTTGCCGAGATCGACGATCTCGATGCGGTCCTGCCGGTACTGCGGTCGGCTCGTGCCGATTCCCCGCTCGGTGCCCAGCTCGTCAACCCCGATTCCTACGACCTGGTCTGTCACCTGCGGGCCTGGTTCGGTCAGCCCGACTCCCGGCTGGTCATCGCCCAGGCGGAAGACCGGGTGGTGGGAATCGCCCTGGCGCAGATCATCGACGAGAACCTGTTCTCCGATGTGGTCTACCTGCAATTGGAGGCACTCTTCGTCGACCCGGACTTCCGCCGGCGCGGTACCGGGCGGTCGTTGATGGCCCAGTTGGCGGTGGTGGCGGCCCGCGCTGGCGCCGAGCAGGTGGTCACGACGCCCGTCAGTGGTGCCCGTAGTGAACAACGATTCCTGTCCGGCCTCGGGTTCAGCGTGGTCGGAGCCCGCCGGATGGTGGAGACGGCCGCACTCCTGCGGCGCCTGGAGTTACAGAGCGCAGGACGCGAACGTCGCGGCCGGGGCCTGGATGAACTGATCGCCCGTCGGCGCCGATCCCGGGGACTGCCACCCACGCCGCCGAACGGTATGTCCCTGGCGCAACTGGCCGATCGCACCGAGGATGTGGTCACCGAGGTACGTCCGCAGCGGCGGTGGCGCGCCTCGTCCGGGGCTTAGGCACCGTTCCGCAGGCTGGCGCAGCGGCCAATCAGCGCAGAGATGGCGCAGACATGGCCAAGCGGAGTACGCCGGGATGATCGAGCGCGTAACCTCAGCCGCCCCCGGGCCCGGAGCTGGTCCGCCCGGTGAGGATCATGCAGGTCAAGCGTCCGGTGCACACCCGCCGTCCGTTGTCATCGGTGATAACGACCTGGTAGCTCGCCGTACTACGTCCCAGGTGTAGGGCCGTCGCCTCACCGCGCACCCACCCCGCTGCGACCGCCCGGTGGTGGGTGACGTTCAGATCTACCCCGGCCACCCCAACGCCCGGGCCGGCGTGTGCCTTAGCCGCCACCGAGGCCAGGGTCTCGGCCAGGGCGGCGCTGGCGCCACCATGGAGGATCCCGGCCGGTTGGGTGTTCCCGGCCACCGGCATGCGACCGGTGGTCTGCTCGGCGCTGACCCCATCTAGTTCGATACCGAGTCGTTCCATCAGGGTGCCGCGCAGTTCGTCCTCGGCGGTGGGCCCGGAGGGTCCCGCAGTGTCGGTCATGGCACATAGGCTGACACCTGTGAGTGAGAACGCGCGACCCAGGCTGCTGCTGATCGATGGCCACTCGATGGCCTACCGGGCATTCTTCGCCCTCCCGGCGGAGAATTTCGCCACCACCACCGGCCAGACCACCAACGCGGTGTACGGCTTCACCTCGATGCTGATCAACCTGCTGCGTGATGAGGCGCCCACCCACGTGGCCGTTGCCTTCGACGTCTCCAGTGAGACCTTCCGCAAACAGACCTATGCCGATTACAAGGCCACCCGCGATGAGACCCCACAGGAGTTTCGGGGTCAGATCCCGCTGATCGAGGAGGTCCTTGCGGCGCTGGCTATCCCGGCCTTAGGCCGGGAGGGGTTCGAGGCCGATGACATCCTGGCCACCTTCGCCACCCGGGCCGAGGCCGCCGGGATGGAGGTGCTGGTCTGCTCCGGAGACCGGGACACCTTCCAGCTGGTGACCGACTCGGTCACCGTGCTCTATCCGCGCAAGGGGGTCTCGGACCTGGTCCGGATGAACCCCGGGGCAGTCCTGGACAAGTACGGTGTCGGTCCGGACCGGTACAGCGACCTGGCCGCGCTGGTGGGCGAGACCAGCGACAACCTGCCCGGCATCCCCGGAGTGGGCCCCAAGACCGCCGCGAAGTGGATCACCGCCCATACCGATCTGGACGGCGTCATCGCCCAGGCCCCGCAGATTAAGGGGAAGGCCGGTGAGAACCTGCGCACCCACCTGGACCAGGTGATCGTGAACCGGCAGCTGAACGAACTGGTCCGGGACATGGAGCTGCCGATGGTCGTCGATGACTTGGCCCGGCGCCCCTTCGAACGCGAACAGGTCCACCAGGTGTTCGACGCCCTGGAGTTCCGGGTGCTGCGCGAACGGCTGTTCGCGATGGACACCGACGACACCGAATCGGCCGACGCCGACGGTTTCGAGATCGAGCTCAGCCGCGAGCCCGGCGCCCTGGCCGGCTGGCTCGCCGGGCGGAATACACCGCTGGGTGTCGATGTCCGCGGCGGTGGCGGGCCCGCCGGTGCCGAGGCATGGAACGTGGCTATCGCCGACGCCGAGGGCCAGGCCATCGCCATCGATCTGGTCGAGGCAGATACCGCCGACGAGCAGGCACTGGTCGCCTGGTTGGCGGACCGCCAGGCAGCCAAGGTGATACACGACGCCAAAGCCGCCTGGCACATGCTGCGGGGCCGGGGCATGGACCTACAGGGCGTCACCTTCGACACAGCGCTGGCCGCCTATCTGTGTCACCCGGATCAGCGTAGTTACGCCCTCCCGGACCTGACGGTGCGGCATCTGCACCGGGACTTGCGCACCGAGGAGGACGCCTCCGGACAGCAGATGCTGGCCTTGGACGGCCCCGATGAGGAGGAGTTGTCCGCCGTGCGGGCGGCCGCCGTGGTGCAGCTGGCCGAGAAGCTGTCCGAGGAGGTGGCCACCCGGGGCGCGACCGAGTTGCTCACCGATCTGGAACTGCCGACCAGCGCAGTCCTGGCCCGGATGGAACAGGTCGGCATCGCTGCCGATGGCCACTACCTGCGCGAACTGGAGGCACAGTTCGACGCCGGTGTGCGCGATGCCGCCCAGGAGGCGTATGCGGTCATCGACCGGGAGGTCAACCTGTCCTCCCCGAAGCAGCTCCAAGAGGTCCTCTTCGACCAGCTGCAGATGCCCAAGACCCGCAAGACCAAGACCGGCTATACCACCGACGCCGATGCCCTGGCCGATCTATTCGTCAAGACCGAGCATCCGTTCTTGTCCCACCTGCTGACCCACCGGGACCTGATCCGGCTGCGTCAGACAGTCGAGGGACTGTTGCGAACGGTGGCCGATGACGGCCGGATCCACACCACCTACTCCCAGACGATCGCGGCTACCGGGCGACTCTCCTCGGCAGATCCCAACCTGCAGAACATCCCGATCCGCACCGATGAAGGGCACCGGATCCGGCAGGCGTTCGTCGTCGGTGACGGCTATGAGTCCCTACTGACGGCTGACTACTCCCAGATCGAGATGCGGATCATGGCGCACTTGTCCGCCGATGAGGGTCTGATCGAGGCTTTCCGCACCGGTGAGGATCTGCACTCTTTCGTCGGGTCGCGGGTCTTCGCTGTGCAGCCGGACCAGGTCACCGTCAGCATGCGGGCGAAGGTCAAGGCGATGTCCTACGGGCTGGCATACGGGCTGAGCGCTTTCGGGCTGTCCAAACAGCTCAAGATCGAGACCGCTGAGGCGCGGGATCTGATGAATGAGTACTTCGAGCGGTTCGGCGGCGTGCGGGACTACTTGGCCACTGTCGTCGACCAGGCCCGGGGCAGCGGGTTCACCGAGACGATCCTGGGACGCCGCCGGTATCTGCCGGATCTGACCAGCGATAACCGCCAGCGACGGGAAATGGCGGAACGGATGGCTCTGAACGCCCCGATCCAGGGCAGTGCCGCCGATCTGATCAAGGTGGCGATGCTCGGGGTGGACCGGGAGCTGACCACCCGGGCACTGAACTCCCGGCTGCTGCTACAGGTGCACGACGAGCTCGTGGTGGAGGTGGCCCCCGGGGAGGCCGAGCAGGTCGAGGAAGTGCTGCGCACCCAGATGGCCGGTGCCGCAGAACTGTCCGTGCCGCTGGAAGTCTCCGTGGGCACCGGTACCAACTGGCGCGAAGCTGGCCACTGACCGGCCAGACACCGCCCGGCACGCCCTCACCGGCGGCGCCCTGCCCGACAGGGCGCCGCGCCGGGGTGAGTCATGGCCGCGTGGCGGAAAAGATCGCAGTGCCGGGCAGATACCTCCCGCGCACCGGGCCCCAACCACCCCAGGTGTGGGTGGCCCCTGCCGGCCACTCCGGCTCGATCAGGTCCACGACCCGCAGGCCCGCGGCCACGAGGTCGCGCAGATGATCACCGACAGTGCGGTGGAACTCGGAGTAGAGCACCTGTCCCCTCCCGCCGGTCTCCACGTAGGGGGTGCGGTCGAAGTAGGAGCGTGCCGCGGTCAGGCCGCCCTCGCCGGGGTCATCAGGGAACGCCCACCGGATCGGGTGGGTCACCGAGAAGACCCACCGACCACCGCAGGACAGCACCCGGGCCACCTCGGTATGGACCCGATCGGCATCCGCGAGGAACGGTAGAGCCCCAAAGGCAGTGAAGACGACGTCGAAACTGCCGTCGGCGAACGGCAGCGCCCGGGCATCGGCAACCAGGGCGGGCACCTCGATGCCGGTGCGTTGATCCAACTGGGCCGACTGGGCCACCATGCCCGGCGCCACGTCGGTGGCGATCGCGGCCACGCCCTGGCTGCGCAGCCATCGCGAGCACTGTGCCGCACCCGCGCCGATCTCCAGCACCTGCTCGGTGCGCAGCCGGTCTACCGGGCCGAGCAGCGCCGCCTCGCTCTCCCGCAGCCCCTCCGGGCTCCAGCAGAAGTCGGCATCGCCGAGGAACGAGCCGTGTTCGCTCAGGTACTCGGCGGCTGTGGCACTCCACCAGTGCCGGTTCGCGGCGGCAGCGGACGCACCGTCCACCTGGTGGTAACCGGCCCCGGAGATCGCGTCGCTATTCATCACCGGCCAGTATCGCCCTGCTCATGGCTCAGGCGCTGCTCCCAGTCGGCGTGGTCGGTCCAGGTGTCGATATCCCCGATGTGTTCAGCACCGGCACTGAGGTACTCGAACCGCATTGGGGCCACCAGCCGGCCCATCGCCACCCCGTGCCCGGTGCCGTGCTCCGTCAGTGCCGTCAGCAAGGCGGGGTGGCGGTAGGCAGCAAGCAGCCACTGGGCGTGCCCAGTGCCGTCCCGGTGACAGAGTGCGTCCACATCGGGACCGACCGTGTCGAGTGCCGCGGTGATCGAGGCCAGGGCCGGTCCGGCCCCGGGCTGGTCCACAGCCAGCACGCAGGTCCACGGCGCGGGCTGGGAGAGGGCGCCGACGCCGGCGTTGATCCCGGCGACCGGCCCGCCACCGGCAGGGTCCTCCAGCACCCGCCGGACGCCGTCGGGGGTGTCCACCTGCCCGACCACCACCACCTGGCGGGCCCGCTGGGCGGCCTGCAGCACCCGCCAGAGCAGGGGGCGACCGGCCACTGTCAGCGCGGCCTTGTCCCGCCCGCCCAGGCGCCGGCCGGCGCCGCCGGCGAGAATCACCGCATCGTATGTGGTTCGGGGCCGGGTCACCGAGAGGGTTCCCAACCACGCTTCGGTTCCCGGGCGCCGACGCCGGTGGTGGGGCGCTGGTCGCGGCTGCGGTAGACGATGTAGGGCCGCACGATGGCGCCGGTAGAGGTGGTCATCATTAACCTCCGGTCAACGCCAGCGTGGCTGGCCACCCGCGCAGAACGCTCTGCAGGTGACCCTGCTACCGCCGTTGGCCTCGCATTGTTGCACAAACGATCTTTCCGACAATCTAAGGCGTGGACGGAGGCTCGGCAAAAGAACGACAGCCGCCGCCACCGCGGATCACAGCGATGGCAGGTGCTGGCCGCCAGGTGGGCTACTGCTCGTAGACTGACTCGATGATGTCGTTGCCAGCGTTGGTGGAGCCGGTACCGGCCCTGAGCCAGGACGAACAGGCCCGTACCGCGCGCCAGACGCTGCTGCCGGAACTGGGGGAAATTGGCCAGCGCCGGCTGGCCGGCGCCCGGATCCTGGTACTCGGCGGCGGTGGCCTCGGAGCGCCGGTACTGCAATATCTGGCCGCGGCCGGAGTGGGCAACATCGGGATCGTCGACGACGACGACATCGAGGTAAGCAACCTGCACCGGCAGGTGCTGCATTCAGCTCAGGACGTGGGCACCGCCAAGACCGACAGCGCCCAGCGGCGGGTACTGGACCTCAACCCCCGAGCCCAGGTGCAGACCCACCGGGTGCGCCTGACCGCGGCGAACGCCGCCACCCTGATCGCCGGCCACGATGTGGTCCTCGATGGCACCGACAACTTCGACACCCGATACCTGGTTGCCGACACCTGCGCCGACCTGGGCATCCCGCTGGTGTGGGCCTCGGTGCTGCGGTTCGATGCCCAGGTGACCGTGTTCTGGTCCCGGCCTCCGGCCCCGGCACAGCCGGTGACGCTGCGAGACCTGTTCCCCCAGCCGCCCGCGCCCGGGCAGGTGCCCTCCTGCGCGGAGGCCGGGGTACTGGGCTCGCTGTGCGGGATCGCCGGGTCGATCATGGCGACCGAGGCGATCAAGCTGATCGCGGGCGTGGGGGAGGTCCTTCTGGGCCGGGTGGCCGTGATCGATGCACTGCGGATGCGCATCGAGCAGGTGCCACTGGCCGCCGGTGCGCACAGTCCGGAGCAGCACACCGGCCGGCGAACTGCCGATACGATCAGGGATCCCGAACAGGTCCGGCAGCTGGACCTGTCTGCCCTGCGCCACCTGGCCGAGCACCGTGCCACTACCGATGTGGTGCTGGTGGACGTCCGCGAACCCGCCGAGGCCGGGGCGGACCGGCTGCCCGGCGCCATCAACGTGCCGGTCAGCACGCTCATCCAGGCCGGCCGCGGTCCGGGTGCCGCGGCACAGATTGCCGCCGTCCTCGCCGATGCAGGGGTGCCTAAGCAGGCGCAGATGATCACCTATTGCGCGGCTGGCCTGCGAGCCACTCGCGCAACCCGGCTGCTGACCGGGGCGGGGCGGGATGCTGCGGTGCTGGCCCCGGACGCCGTCGAGGAAATGCGGGAGCAGGGTTCTGGCCGATGAGTGAACTGGTGCCGGTAGCCACCCAGCTGCGGCGGGTGCTGGCCGAGGTCGAGGTACTACCGCAACAGGCACTACCCCTGGCCCAGGCCGGTGGGCACCGCCTGGCCCGCGACCTGCACGCACAGGTCGCGGTGCCGCCCTGGGACAACTCGGCGATGGATGGCTACGCGCTGCGCGCCGACGACGTACAGGGCGCCGGTGAGGACCACCCGGTGACCCTGCAGGTGGTCGGTGACCTACCGGCGGGCAGCAGCCACGATCCATCGATCGGGCCCGGCCAGGCAGTGCGCATCATGACCGGCGCCGCGATGCCCTCCCAGGCCGACGCCGTGGTGCAGCTCGAGCACACCAACCGCACCGAACCGCATGCCCCGCTGGCGCAGACCGTCACGATCTACCGGAGTCAAGAAGCCGGCGGGCACATCCGCTACGCCGGTGAGGACCTGAAGGTGGGGGACCGGGTAGCCGGGGCGGGCCGGTACGTGAGAGCCACTGTGGCGGCCTCCCTGGCTGCCACCGGCCACGGCACCGCGTGGGTACACCAACGGGCCAGGGTGGCGGTGATCGCCACCGGCGCCGAGCTGGTACCACCCGGGCAGCTCCTGGAGCGCGGCACGATCCCGGATTCGAACTCCGTGATGGTCGCGGGACTGGCCCAGGAGGCGGGCGCCGAGGTGGTCAGTGTGATGCGCCTCGATGACCAGCCTCAATCTCTGGCCACCCACCTGGAACAGGTGGCTGAGGAGGCCGATGTGATCGTGCTGACCGGTGGTGTCAGCGCGGGCGCCTATGACCCGGTCACCCGGGTGTTCGCCGGCTCCGGGCAGGTGCACTTCTCCAAGGTGGCGATGCAGCCGGGCAAACCACAGGCCTTCGGGCGATACCGAGACTCCCTGCTCTTCGGTCTGCCGGGGAACCCGGTCAGCGTGTGGGTCTCCTTCCAGGTTTTCGTCCGCCCGGCGCTGCTGGTGATGCAGGGCGCGCCGCAGCAGCTGGCTGTGCCGACGCCCCGTACCGGCCGTGCCCGGGTTTCCTGGAGCACACCGAGCGGGCGTGACCAGTATCTGCCCGCCCGGCTCACCCCGATCAGCGGCAGCACCGAGTACGCAGTAGTACCGGCAGCCCCCCGCGGATCGAAGTCCCACCTGATCGGCAGCCTCGCGGCCGCCAACGGGTATGCGATCGTCCCGGCCGACTACCAGCAGGTGCGACCCGGCGACGTACTCGACGTCGTCCTGGACACCGAGGAGAACGATGACTGACTTCACCCACCTGAACCACCGCGGCGAGGCCCAGATGGTCGATGTCACCGCCAAGGAGCCCACGATCCGGGCGGCGAGGGCCAGCGGTCTGGTGCACTGCTCCCCGCAGGTGCTGACAGCGCTGCGAGAGGGGTCGGTGCCCAAAGGGGACGTCTTCGCCGTCGCGCGGATCGCAGGCATCAACGCCGCGAAGAAGTGCGCCGACCTGTTGCCCCTGGCCCATGTCATCGGGGTGCACGGAGTGCAGGTGTCCCTGACGGTGATCGAGGGCGGTGTGCAGATCGAGGCCACTGTACGCACCGCGGACCGCACCGGGGTGGAGATGGAGGCACTGACGGCAGTCTCGGTCGCGGCGCTGGCAGTGGTGGATATGGTCAAGGGAATGGATCGGTGCACCTCGCTCGCACAGATCAGGCTGGAGGCCAAGGACGGGGGCCGATCCGGTCCGTGGCGACGCCCGGGCGCTGGCACCGGCGACGACGGCACCGGCGACGACGGCTCCGGTGAACAGCCGTGAACCGGCCGGGACGGATACCGGCGCAGGCGCTGAGTGGCTGGCTCGAGGAGGTCTGCGCGCTGTTGGAGCTGGAGCACGGCGTGGATGCGGGTACCGATGGTGCGATGGTGTTGGATCTGACCCGCGATATCGCCAACCAGGTCGCTCGTCCGGCCGGGCCGCTGACGATGTTCGCCCTGGGTCTGGCCCTGGGCCCCGGGCACCGTGCCGGGGAACCCCTCGGGCCGCGGCTGGCCGATCTGGCCGAGCAGATCCGCGAGCTAGCCGATCAGCGAGACGTACCTGAGGAAGGGAGCAGGTCATGACCGTACGCGTGCGCTTGTTCGCGGGCGCTGCCGAGGCCGCCGGCCGCACTGAGTGGCACACCGACAGCGCCACTGTGGGGGAGTTGATCGCCGAGATCACCGCCGCCGGCGGCCCCGAAACCGCCGAAGTCCTGGATCGCTGCTCCGTGCTCATCGACGGCACCAGGGCAAAGGGCGATGAGCAGGAACTGCCTGCGGCCGCCACAGTCGACGTCCTGCCACCGTTCGCCGGTGGGTGAGCTGGGCCGTTGATACCGCGGTACCGGCTGTTCAGCCGCCGATCGCGTTCATCCCCCGGGCGGGCTGGAGGAAGTCGGGCTCGTCGATGCCGTGACCAGCCTTCTTGGCATCGATGCAGGCTCGCAGCACCGCATCGATGTGATCGTCGGTGCCCTCGGCAGGGTCCTCGGCGCGCAGCACCGGAACCAGGTCGTACTCATCGGTGGAGAACAGGCAGTTGCGCAGCTGGCCGTCGGCGGTCAACCGGAGCCGATCGCACGCCCCGCAGAACGGTGCGGTGACCGAGGCGATCACCCCGACCACATCGGAGGTGTTATCGAGCTGGAACTTCTCCGCCGGAGCGCCGCCCCGGCCGGGGATCGGGTGCAACTGCCAGCGGCGGCCCAGGGCCTGCAGGATTTCCTCCCGGGTGACCATCTGGTTGCGGTCCCAGGTGTGTCCGGCATCCAGGGGCATCTGTTCGATGAACCGCATCTGCGCGCCGTGGGCAATCGCGAACTCCACCAGGTCCACCAACTCATCCTCGTTCACACCGCGCATCGCCACCGCGTTCAATTTCAACGGTCGCAGCGCGGAGCGTGCCGCGGCCTCGATGCCGGCGATGACATCGTTGAACCGGTTCCTGCGGGTCAGTTCGGCGAACCGGTCGGGCCGGACGGTGTCGATGCTGATGTTCAGCCGGTGCAGACCGGCCTCGGCCAGCGCGTCGATGACCTTGTCCAGGCCGATACCGTTGGTGGTCATCGCCACCTGTACCGCCTCCCCGTCCGGGGTGCGCAACGCGGCCAGCTCGGCGACGACCTCGACGATGTCGCGGCGCAGCAACGGCTCCCCACCGGTGAGGCGGAAGGTACTGATGCCTGCCTCGGCGCAGATCCGGGCTACCCTGATGATCTCCGGCACGCTCAGGATCGAGGATCGACTGAGCCACTCCATTCCCTGTTCGGGCATGCAGTAGGTACAGCGCAACGAGCAGCGGTCGGTCAACGAGATCCGTAGGTCGCGGTGCACCCGTCCGAAGCCGTCCATCAGGGCGGTGCCCCGCCGCCCATCTGGCCCCAGGGGCTGTGCCGGCGGCGCCGGGGGCCGGGTTCCGATGGTGACGGGCACGGGGGCGGGCTTCATAGTCCACTCCAATGGCTGGTGCCGTCAGCGGTGTGTTGCTTCTTCCAGATCGGCAGCTCCACCTTGATCCGCTCGACGACGGCGGAAGAGATTTCGTAGGCCTGCTGGCGATGGGCGGTGGCCACACAGACCACCAGCGCCAGGTCACCGACCTCCAGGTGCCCGACTCGATGGCTTGCGGCGATGCGCACCACGTGCTGTGGTGAGCCGTCGCCGCCGGCGGCGATCTCCTGGATGAGTGCGCGCAGCACGGTCTGGGCATCGGGATGGGCGCTGTACTCGATGGCGGTGACCGTGCCGGGGGCCTGCGCATCGTGGTTACGGACCTGTCCGATGAAGGAGACGACTGCGCCGCAGTGCTCATCGTCCACCGCGGCGAGATGCTCGGCCATTCCGAGTCGATCGGTGGTGACCTGGATCAGGGTCATCGGTGATCACCCCCGGCGAGTTGGTCCAGCGCGTGCGGCAGCACCGGCACCAGCACCTCGAGGCCGTCGCGCACCCCACCGGTCGAGCCGGGCAGGGTCACCACGATGGTGGTGTCGATCGTGCCGGCGACACCTCGGGAGAGGATGGCGGCCGGTACTTGGTGGCGGCTGTGCGCCCGGATCGCCTCTGCGATGCCGGGCAGCTCCAGATCCAGCAACGACCGCACCGCTTCCGGGGTGCGGTCGTTGCGGCCGATACCGGTCCCACCCAGGGTGAGCACCACGTCCGCCCCGGCGGCCACAGCCTCGGTGACCGCGGTGCGAACCGGGCCCACGCCGTCGGGCACCAGCGCTCGGGTGACCTGGTATCCCTGGTCGGCCAGATAGGCTTCGGCAGCTGGCCCCGAACTATCGTCCCGGAGTCCCGCTGCACTGCGGTCGGAGACCGTCACCACGGTGACCAACCAGGGGCGCTGCGACGATGCCATACTCCGAGCCTAACGATGTTGACGCCGAACGAAACTGGGGGACACCTCACGTTGCCGGGCGTTGCTGTCAGCGTCTACGATGGTCTATGGCGCTTCGTGTCCACCTGCCCGGATGCGTGGGGGCCCGCATGTGGGGTAGTTGCTGGATCAGCATGCTCGGCCACACCGGGGCCCGCTCGGAACGGCGGATGCTGTGCCATCTGTCACTTTGCCCCAACGATCCCTGTCCGCAACGGAGTCCAGAAACTCAATGACTATTACCACCCCCGCTTCGGCGAACGTCCCGTCGGTCGCGGTCAACGACATCGGCTCGGAAGACGAGTTCCTCGCAGCCGTCGACGCGACCATCAAGTATTTCAATGACGGCGACATCGTCGAGGGCACTGTCGTCAAGGTCGACCGGGACGAGGTTCTCCTCGACATCGGTTATAAGACCGAAGGCGTCATTCTTTCCCGCGAGCTTTCCATCAAGCACGACGTCGACCCCGAAGAGGTCGTCGAGGTTGGTGAGCACGTTGAGGCCCTGGTCCTGCAGAAGGAGGACAAGGAGGGCCGGCTGCTGCTGTCCAAGAAGCGCGCCCAGTACGAGCGCGCCTGGGGCAGCATCGAAAAGATCAAGGAATCCGACGGTGTCGTCACCGGTACCGTCATCGAGGTCGTCAAGGGCGGCTTGATCCTGGACATCGGTCTGCGCGGGTTCCTGCCGGCCTCTCTGGTGGAGATGCGCCGGGTGCGGGACCTGCAGCCCTACATCGGCAGTGAGATCGAGGCCAAGATCATCGAGCTGGACAAGAACCGGAACAACGTGGTGCTCTCCCGCCGGGCCTGGCTGGAGCAGACCCAGTCCGAGGTTCGCTCCACCTTCCTGCAGACCCTCGCCAAGGGCCAGGTACGCCCCGGTGTGGTCTCCTCCATCGTCAACTTCGGTGCCTTCGTGGACCTGGGTGGTGTGGACGGTCTGGTGCACGTCTCCGAACTGTCCTGGAAGCACATCGACCACCCGAACGAGATCGTCGAGGTCGGCCAGGAGGTTACCGTCGAGGTACTCGACGTGGACTTCGACCGCGAGCGGGTCTCGCTGTCGCTGAAGGCCACCCAGGAAGACCCGTGGCAGGCCTTCGCCCGCACCCACGCGATCGGCCAGGTGGTGCCCGGTAAGGTCACCAAGCTGGTGCCCTTCGGTGCCTTCGTCCGTGTCGAGGACGGCATCGAGGGCCTGGTGCACATCTCTGAGCTGGCTCAGCGCCACGTGGAACTGCCCGAGCAGGTCGCCAAGGTCGATGAGGAGGTCTTCGTCAAGGTCATCGACATCGACCTCGAGCGTCGCCGGATCTCCTTGTCCCTGAAGCAGGCCAACGAGGGTGTGGACCCCGCCAGCGACGAGTTCGACCCGTCGCTGTACGGTATGGCCGCCGAGTACGACGAGCAGGGCAACTACAAGTACCCCGAGGGCTTCGACCCCGAGACCAACGAGTGGATGGAAGGGTACGAGGCCCAGCGCGAGGCTTGGGAGAGCCAGTACGCACAGGCGCACGAGCGCTGGGAGGCCCACCGGAAGCAGGTTGCCGAAGCGATGGACGCCGACGCCGAGGCGCCGGCAAGCGCGGAGGAGCCCGCCCCGGAGGCTTCCTCCAGCTACACCTCCGATCCGGTGGACGCCGGCGGCACGCTGGCCTCCGATGAGGCCCTGGCCGCACTGCGGGAGAAGCTCACCGGCAACTGATTCAGCCGGTCACGCGTTCCGGGCCCCGCATCCACCAGATGGGTGCGGGGCCCGCTCGGTTTTGCGCCGCCGACGGCGGGACTCTTATCCGCGTGAACGTCCGGGGCCGCGTTCTGGCAGTAGTGTGAGCGTCATGGCTCCACCCCAGGTCCTGATCACCGGGTTCGAACCGTTCGGGCAGTTCACCACCAACCCCTCCCAGGAGGTAGCCGAGGCTCTAGGGGCCCGGCCGGACTGGCATGCGGTGACGCTTCCGGTCGATTTTTCCCGTGCCGTGCCACAGATGCAGCAGCTGGTGCGCGAGTACCGGCCGCAGGTGGTGCTGAGCCTGGGTCTTGCGCCGGGCCGGGAGGAGATCAGCTTCGAGCGGGTGGCGATCAATCTGATCGATGCCCGGATCCCGGACAACACCGGGTCCCAACCGGTCGATCAGCCGGTGGTGCCCGGCGGTCCGAGTGCCTACTTCACCACCCTGCCGGTGAAGGCGATGTGCCGAGAGGTGCAGGATCAGGGCGTCGAGGCAAGGCTGTCGCTGAGCGCCGGTACCTACGGATGCAATGCGGTGATGTACGCAGCCCTGCACGCATCGGCCCCACCGGTCGGGCCCCACGCCACCTCGGGCACTGCCGCCGAGACTGTGTCCCGGGCCGGGTTCATCCACCTACCCCCGGCGGAGAACCTCAGTATCGACTCGGCGGTGGCTGCGGTGCAGGTGGCAGCGGACTGTGCCCTGCGCACCTCGACCGACCTGCGGGTAGCAGCCGGCGCTATCGACTGAGCCGGCAGGGGAGCCGGCGATAGGGTCGGGACTGTGTTGCACATCGGACTGACCGGCGGGATCGCTGCCGGCAAGAGCACCGCCGCCGCGGTGCTGAGCGACCAGGGCGCCCATCTGATCGATGCCGACCAACTCGCCCGGGACGTGGTCGCCGCCGGTACCGAGGGTCTGGCGGAGGTGGTGGCTGCTTTTGGCCAGCAGATCCTCACCCCCGGCGGCGGGCTGGACCGAGCGGCGCTGGGCCGACTCGTCTTCGCCGACTCCGAGGCCCTGGCCGCGTTGAACGCCATCGTGCACCCCTTGGTGGCCCGCCGCACCGCAGAGCAGATCGCCGAGTTGCCCGATGCGGCGATCGTCGTCCATGACGTACCACTGATCGTCGAGAACGACCTGGCCCACCGCTACCACCTGGTGCTGGTCGCCGGGGCCGGTGAAACCGAACGCCTGCGCCGGTTGACCAGCGGCCGGGGAATGGCCGAAGCCGATGCCCTGGCCAGGATCCGAGCTCAGGCCGACGACGACGAACGACGGAAAGTCGCCGATGTGTGGCTGGACACCGAAGGGCCCCAGGAGCAGACCCGGGCGGGCCTCGAGCAGCTGTGGCGCACCCGCCTTGCTCCGTATGCCCAGAACATCTCCCGGGGCCAGATCGCGAAACCAGCCGGCCCCGTGCGTATCGTCACCGGCCCGCCACCTCCACGTACCTGGGCGGTGCAGGCCGAACTGATTCTCGACCGGCTGCGCCGTCAACTGGGGCAACGGATCCGCACCGCCCACCACATCGGATCCACCGCCGTGCCCGGCCTGCCGGCCAAGGACGTGTTGGACCTGCAGCTGGGTGTGCAGACACTGGCCGACGCCGACCAGATCGCTGAGGCATTGCGCGAAGCCGGCTTCCCCCGACGAGTAGATATCACCACCGACAATGCCAAACCCGATGATCCAGGCCCGGAACGCTGGGCCAAACGCTTCCACGCCAGCGCTGATCCAGCCCGCCCGGTGCACGTCCACCTGCGGGTGGTCGGCGGCCCGGGCTGGCGGTTCGCCCTGGCGTTCCGGGACTGGCTGCGGGCCGAGGGTGACATCCGTGATGAGTACACCGAGGTCAAACGGGTGCTGGTCGCAGCCGGGGGCGGCTCCAGGGCCTACGCGCAGGCCAAGGAGCCATGGTTCAACGAGATCTGGCCCCGATTGCGCACCTGGACCGAGCAGACGAACTGGACTCCGCCCGAGCGCTGAGCGCCGGCCCGGGATACCCCGGGCCGGCGCGCTGGCGCTCAGATAGTTCGGCGGGTGGCACGGATACCCAGGGCCACTCCGATGATGCAGGTCGCCATCGCGGCGATCAGGCCCCACAACACCGCCGGGTCGGTGAAAGAACCACCCAGCAACGCCCGTTCGGCCTCCACGATGTAGGTCAGCGGGTTGAATTGTGCCGCGGTCTGCATCCAGCCCGGCCCCGACTCCAACGGCAGCATCATCCCGGACAGGATCAGCAGCGGGAACATCAGCGACTGCTGCACGCTCCAGAACAGCCACTCTCGGTTCTTGGACAGCAGCGCCAGGCTGATCGAGAGCGCGCCGATACCGATACCGAACACCCCGAGCAGGGCCAGGCCCGCCAGCAGGTGCAGCGGGTACAGGCTGAACCCGAACGGCATCGCGAGCACCGCGATCAGCAATCCCTGAACGACCAGTGGGGCAAATTCCTTCAGTGAACGGCCGGCCAGGATAGCCGAACGGGACAGTGGTGTGGCCAGCACCCGCTCATAGGACCCAGTCATCTGTTCATACAGCAGATTCGATCCGGACATCGCCGTCCCGAACAGCGAGATCATCACGATCACCCCGGGGACGAACCACTGCAGCGTGTCGGCGGTGCTGCCCACACCGAACCCGCCCATCGCCCCGGTCAGCAGCGGAGCGAACAGTCCGAGGAAGACCAGTGGTTGCAGCAGGGAGAAGATCAGCATGAACGGATCGCGCAATACCGTCAGAATCTCGCGGCTGAACACCGCCCCCAGATCGGTGAAAAAGGACCGGGTAGTGGCCTGCTGCGGATCGAGGGCCGGCGTCGAGGGCGCGGCGAGGGTGGTGGTATCGGTCATCAGGCAGCGTCCTCTCGCAGGCTCCGGCCGGTCAGGTTCAGGAAGACGTCGTCGAGGCTGGCGCGATTGAGATCGGCCGAGGTCACCGTCAGGCCGGCCAGGCGCAGGGTCTCGATGACCTCCGGGAGGCGGTCCCGACCGCGGTAGGAACGAATCTGCAGGCGTAACCGCTCGTGCCCGCGGGCCGCAATATCGAGGTCGAACCCGGGCAGGGCGCCGCGCACCGGTCCGGGGTCGGCGGTGTCCACCTCCAGGGTGATCACGTCATCGGCATGGTCGCGTTTCAGGGCGTCCGGGGTGTCGTCAGCAATGATCGTGCCATGGTCGATGACGATCACTCGTTCGGCCATGCTGTCGGCCTCGTCCAGGTAATGGGTAGTCAGCACCAAGGTCATCCCGTAACGGTCGCGCATCGCAGAGATGTGCTCCCACAGGTTGGCGCGGCTGTGTGGATCCAGACCGGTGGTCGGTTCGTCCAGGAAGAGCAGGGGTGGCCGATTCATCAGCCCCATCGCCACGTCCAACCGTCGACGTTGGCCGCCGGAAAGGCTCTGCACAGTGCGCTTCTGCAGACCGTTGAGCTCCAGGGCGGTGAGCAGCTCTGCCGCGCGGGTGCGGTACTCGGCGCGGGGGAGGGCATAGAACCTGCCCTGGTTGTGCAACTCGTCCAGGACCCGGTAGGAGAATCCGCCACCGTTGCCCTGACCGATATAGCCGATATTGGCCCGGACCTGAGCTGGTGCGGTGGCGACGTCGTGGCCGGCGACCCGGGCCAGGCCCGAGGTAGGAGCCAGGAGGCTGGTGAGCATTCGCAACGTGGTGGACTTACCGGCGCCGTTGGGGCCGAGGAAGGCGACCAGCTCACCCTCGGCGACGTCGACGTCGATGTGTTTGACGGCTTCGACCAGGTCCTTCTTGCGGCGGAAGGTCTTGGTCAAACTTCTGGCTTCGATCACCGGGGATACGATCCTCTCGTACGGCGTACTGAAACGGCCGGGTCAATTTAACATACTATGTACGACAATGAGCGCATCACATGATCCGGACGGGGTCTGCGACGGTGACGAACCGCGGCATGCGAAGGCGCGGGCCGATGGATATCACGACGTCGTACGAACCCCGGAGGCCGCCCGTCGTCTAGCGCTGCTCTGGGAGGAGCCAGAGCCCGCCGCACGGGGCCGCAAGCCGCGATTCGTTCTGGCCGAGGTCGTCACCGCGGGCCTGCGGGTGGTCGAGCGCGAGGGCCTGGCCGGCTTATCGATGCGACAGGTGGCCAAGGAACTCGGTGTGGGCACGATGTCGCTGTACACCTATGTACCGGGTCGCGCCGAGCTGATCGATCTGATGATCGATCGTGCCTACGGTGAACTGGATTTGCCGCAGTCGCCGGGACCGTGGCGCGCCGGGCTCAGCCAGTACGCCCTGGAGCACTACCGGCTCTACCTGACCCATCCCTGGATCCTGCAGACCAATATGTGGCGCTCCCCGCTGGCGCCGAATGTGCTCGATGCCCAGGAGTCCGGACTGAGCACGCTGATCGATACCGGACTCGATGAGACGGTGGTGGCTCAGATGGTCGGACTGGTCGATTCGGTGATCCAGGGGATGGCGCGTGCGGCACTCGCCGATCGGATGGACCGCGATACCACCGGACAAGGCATCGAGGAGTACTGGGAATCGATGAGCGCGTTCTGGGTGGATTACTTCGACCCGGAGCGGTACCCGACGACTACTCGGATCTACCTGGCCGGTGGGTTCGATGCGATGGGGGACCCGGCCCAGGATGCGATCGACCAACTGCTGGACACCCTCGAGGTTCTGATCGAGCGGGCCACCACCCGCGATTGAAACACCGCGGGCCCGTGCCCAGGAATATGCTGCGCACGAGCCCGCGATCTTGGTCTCAGGCCAAGGTAGCCTCCAGGGTGATCGGCACCCCGGCGAGTGCCTGGGAAACCGGGCAGCCGTCCTTGGCGGCTTCGGCGATCTGCTGGAATTCGTCCTTGCTGATGCCTTCGACAGTCGCGTTGAGGGTCAGCGTGATTCCGGTGATGCCGGTACCGGGAACGAAGGAGACCTGAGCAGAGGTGTGCACCGATGTGGGCGGAGTCTCGTTCGAGGCAAGTTCATTCGACAGTGCCATCGAGTAGCACGAGGCGTGCGCCGCAGCGATGAGTTCCTCGGGGTTAGTGGTGCCTGCGCCGGGCTCGGAACGGGCCTTCCAGGAGACATCGAAGGTGCCGATTCCGGACGTGTCAAAGGTGGTGCGCCCGGACCCGTTGAACAGGTCCCCTTCCCACGCGGTGCTGGCCTTGTTGACGGCGGTCTGAGCCATGAAAAGTCCTCCTGAGATCGATTCCAGATGCCTCTCCATCCTGCCTGGTGGCGCGTCGATCTGCACCCGATGGCCGGGTGATCAGTGCGACGGCGGCAGATGCTCGCCCAGGAAAGCTACGACGTCGTTCATCTCCTGGGCAGTAATCCCATGCCCGGCACCGGAGTAGCGGCGGCTGGTCACGGCGGTGTGTTCCTGGGCGAAGGCGGTCAAGCGTTCGGTAGCCACCGGCGGGATGATCGGATCGGCCGGGTCGTGACCGGTGAAAACCGGCGGGCGGATCTGGGCCAGGGAGGTATCACCGCCGTGCAGACCGGGCACCACGAAACCGGAGAGCAATACTGCACAGGTGAACGACTCGGGCTGGTGGCGCAGCAGCTGCAGGCTCAGGGCCGCGCCCTGACTAAACCCGAGGATGCCCACCGGGGCGGGGGACCGCACCTGGGAGTGGATCTGCTCCAACCACGCCAGCACCCCCCGGGTGGCCGCATCGGCCAAGGCGGTATCGGGTTGTGCCGGACGCTGGGGATCCAGCGGGAACCAGGCGTAGGCCCCGCCCATACCGGCTAGCGGCAAGGGCGCGCGCACACTGGCCAGAACGTACCCGGCGCCGAGGGCGTCGAACAGGCCGGCCAAGTCTTGTTCACTGGCTCCGTAGCCGTGCAGCAGCACGATCAGCGGGCGGTTGGCCAAGGCCTCAGCACGCTCGGAGGCGGGTACCGACCAGAGGGTTGCTCGGTCATCGACCGGGAGGATTTTAGGGTCTTCGGACACAGCAACGATTGTGCCAGGACTGCCCGGGCCCCAGTGGCCCAGAGTGCCCGGTGTCCGGATGTCGGTGGGGCGTCGTACCGTGGTGCCATGCGACCAGTCACGGACCTGCAACGCTCCGTTGCGCCGATGGAAGTGGTCTCGGAGTACACCCCCTCCGGAGATCAGCCTGCGGCGATTGCCGAACTGACCCAGCGCCTGCAGGCGGGGGAGAAGGACATCGTGTTGCTCGGTGCGACAGGTACCGGTAAATCAGCGACCACAGCCTGGCTGATCGAGCAGGTGCAGCGACCGACCCTGGTGATGGCTCCGAACAAGACCCTGGCCGCACAACTGGCCAATGAGTTCCGGGAGTTGCTGCCGAACAATGCGGTGGAGTACTTCGTCTCCTATTACGACTACTACCAGCCCGAGGCCTACGTCCCGCAGTCCGACACCTACATCGAGAAGGACTCCTCGATCAATGACGAGGTGGAGCGATTACGCCACTCCGCCACCAACCACCTGCTCACCCGCCGGGACGTGGTCGTGGTCGCCTCGGTCTCCTGCATCTACGGACTGGGCACGCCCCAGGAGTACGTCGACCGGATGGTGCCGCTGCGAGTGGGCCAGCAGATCGACCGTGATGACCTCCTGCGCCAGTTCGTCCAGATGCAGTACACCCGCAACGACATGGCCTTTACCCGGGGCACGTTCCGGGTGCGTGGTGACACGATCGAGATCATCCCGGTGTATGAGGAACTGGCACTGCGGATTGAGATGTTCGGCGATGAGATCGATGCCCTCTACACCCTGCACCCGCTGACCGGGGAGGTACTGCGGACCGAGACCGAGACGTTCCTGTTTCCGGCCTCCCACTACGTGGCCGGTCCGGAACGGATGGAACGGGCGATCGCCTCGATCGAGGAAGAACTGGCGGCCGAGCTCGAGGCGCTGGAGTCCCGCAATAAGCTGCTGGAGGCCCAGCGGTTGCGGATGCGCACCACCTACGACATCGAGATGATGCGCCAGATCGGCAGCTGCTCGGGGATCGAGAACTACTCCCGGCACATCGACGGACGTCCGGCCGGGTCCGCCCCACACACCCTGCTGGACTACTTCCCCGAGGACTTCCTGCTGGTCATCGACGAATCCCACGTCACCGTGCCGCAGATCGGGGCCATGTATGAAGGGGACATGTCCCGCAAACGCACGCTGGTCGAGCACGGTTTCCGGCTGCCCTCAGCGATGGACAACCGCCCCCTGCGCTGGGAGGAGTTCCTGGACCGGATCGGGCAGACGGTCTACCTGTCCGCTACCCCGGGCGGGTATGAGCTGTCCCAGTCCGACGGCGTGGTGGAGCAGATCATCCGGCCCACCGGTCTGGTCGATCCGCAGGTCGTGGTCAAACCCACCACCGGGCAGATCGATGACCTGCTGGCCGAGATCCGCCAGCGAACTGAGCGCGAAGAGCGGGTGTTGGTGACCACGCTCACCAAGAAGATGGCCGAGGATCTGACCGACTATTTCCTGGAGCGCGATGTGCGGGTGCGCTATCTGCACTCCGAGGTCGACACGCTGCGCCGGGTGGAACTGCTGCGGGAGCTACGCAGCGGAGCTTTCGACGTGCTCGTGGGTATCAACCTGTTGCGGGAGGGTCTGGACCTGCCGGAGGTATCTCTGGTGGCAATCCTGGACGCAGACAAGGAAGGGTTCCTGCGTTCAGGCACCTCCTTGATCCAGACCATCGGCCGGGCCGCCCGGAACGTGTCCGGTCAGGTCCACATGTACGCCGATGACATCACCGCCGCGATGCGGGAGGCGATCGATGAGACCACGCGGCGCCGGGAGAAGCAGATCGCGTTCAACACCGAGCACGGGGTCGATCCGCAGCCGCTTCGGAAACGTATCGGTGATATCACCGACATGCTCGCCCGCGAGGACATAGACACCAAGGAACTACTCGCCGGTGGCTACCGCCAACAGGGCAAGGGCCGCAGCACCGGCCGGGCCGCCAGGACCGAGACCACCGGCCCCAGCACCCTGGCCGGTGCCGCAGCCAGCGATCTGGCGGACCTGATCCAGGAACTGTCCGATCAGATGCACTCGGCCGCCGAAGAGTTGCAGTTCGAGTTGGCCGCACGGCTGCGCGATGAGATCGCCGACCTGAAGAAGGAGCTGCGCGAGATGACCGAGGCGACCGCATAGCGCCTCAGGCCCCGGCAGCCGCCCGCGCCTGTGGGAGGCTGGCCGCGATCTGCGCCTGCACCTGTGCGGTGACCGCCACCCCGGCCTCGCGCAGGGCTAGGACCGCGGCGCCGGGCAGACCGTCGGGCACGGGCCGCAGGTCGGCAGGATGGCCCGCGTCGGTGAGTACCTGGGGGAGGGGAGTGGTCAGATCCGGTTGATGAACCAGTACGCTCCCGCCCAGGATCAACGGCCCGACGACGGCCGGCTGCACCACCGCCGTCAGGCTGGTGGCTAGCGCGGACTGAGCCTGGCGGATAATCGAGGTGGCGACGCGGTCGCCGGGTACGGCGAAGGCGAGGGGCGCGAATCGGGCCAGGTCCACCGGCCG
>Ga0079225_10000239_pt1 | contig 29446 bp, 30 predicted proteins | sample Poulit2012_FD_76344 | JGI IMG/M metagenome (GOLD analysis project Ga0079225, IMG submission 76344) | Agricultural soil microbial communities from Georgia to study Nitrogen management - Poultry litter 2012 | ecosystem: Environmental > Terrestrial > Soil > Agricultural land | place: USA: Georgia... | reverse complement strand
CTATTAATAATGAATAATAATAAGTTTTTTTTAAAATACTTTAATTTGTGTTCCTAGAGAAATATACGATTTCTTGCATTTTACTTATTATTATACACAAATAATGTCTGTTTTTATTGCTCTGAAATATCATTTTATGCATATCGAAACAGATATACAATTACATTTTCTGACTCCAATCTAAGAAAATAACCTAAAATAGAATCTATTTTAGCATTTTTTTTCTACATCTCATGTAAATACATAAGAGATTGGGCTTTTATTCTTAAAACTTAAAAATATAGCTAGACTCTAAAATTTTTCAAGATTATTATCATATATAATTATTCTAAAGAATCTTACCTGTAAAATTCAATACCTAACTTCCAAGTCTAATTGTTACAAATTAAAGGAAAAATAGCGCTTGCCTTCTTCTACAATCATTAAAAAAAGGTAATTAGATTCTTCACATTTCTTTTTTAGCCTTGTCTAAATTTTTATTTTCTAAACTTTAAACATATCTTTGCCTTATTCTAATTGGTAGTTATGACTTTAGCTGAAGAAAATTATTTAAAAGGAATTTTTCATTTACAAAGAGAAACAAAAGGAGAGGTAAGTACAAATGCAATTGCAGAAGACATGCAAACACAACCATCTTCTGTTACAGACATGATCAAAAAACTGTCTGATAAAGGACTTCTTTTATATAAAAAATATAAAGGAGTGCAATTGACAGAATTAGGAAGACAAAAAGCGAGTCTAATAATTAGAAAACATCGATTATGGGAAGTTTTTTTAGTTGATAAGTTGCACTTTTATTGGGATGAAGTACATGAAATTGCAGAACAACTGGAACATGTGCAAAGTGATGCTTTAATCAATCGATTAGATGCTTATTTAGGTTATCCAAATTTTGATCCTCATGGTGATCCTATTCCAGATAAAAATGGAAACTGGACAGTTCGTGAGAAAATAAGTTTGAAAAATGCAGAAATTGGAACAAGGTATATTTGCGTCGGTGTAAAAGATACACAACAAGAATTTCTACGCTATTTAGATAAAAAAAATATTCAAATTGGTGTGGAAATGATAGTTATGAATAAAGAATTTGATGATTCTATGGAAATTCAAATAAGTGACACTGTTATTTTTATATCAAGTTTTGTTGCTGAAAATATCTATGTTCAAGAAAAGTTAGATAGAAATTAAAAATGCACTATGAGTAAGTTTTTGAGATTGACTTTTTTATTTTACTACATAATCACTATAATTTCTTGCTCTCATTTTCCAGAAGATAATGATAAATTAAAAATTGTTTGTACAACGACACAAATCAGAGATTTATTAGAAAATATTGGAAAAGATAAAATCCATGTGAAAGCATTGATGGGAGCAGGTGTTGATCCACATTTATATAAAGCGACAGAAGGGGATGTTCAAAAAATATTTGAAAGTGATATAGTTTTTTATAGTGGTTTGCATTTAGAAGGAAAATTGGAATCTGTATTTGAGAAAATGGGAGTTTATAAAAATAAAACTCTTGGTTTAGGAAATTATCTACCAGAAAATAAAAGAATTGCATCAAGTGATTTTGGAGGGAATTATGATCCACATGTATGGTTTGATGTAGATAATTTTATTCTTTTTGCAGAAGTAGCTTTAAAAACTTTACAAGAATTAGACCCTACGAATGCCGCTTTTTATACTGAAAACTATTTTGAATATATTCATGAATTAGAAGAGCTAAAAAAATACATTGAAGAAAAAATTCAGGAACTACCAGTCGAAAAACGAGTATTAGTAACTGCACATGATGCTTTTAGTTATTTTGGTAAAGCTTTTGGATTCCAAGTAATTGGTCTTCAAGGAATTTCTACTCAGACGGAAGCTGGTGTAAAAGATATTAAGAAATTAACTGATTTTATTATAGAAAATAATATTTCTGCAATATTTATAGAAAGTTCCGTGCCAGAACGTACAGCAAGTGCTTTAATAGCATCAGTCCGAGCTAAGGGTGGAGAAGTGAGTTTAGGTGGAACATTGTACAGCGATGCTTTGGGAAGTAAAGGCACAGAAGAAGGAACTTATATCGGAATGTATAAATACAATATAAATACTATTGTGAATGCTTTAAAAGAAGAATGAAAATGCAGGGAAATAAAATAGGATTAAGGGTGAAAAACTTAACAGTGGCTTATCGAGATAGCCCTGTTTTATGGGATATCAACTTCTCAATTCCATCTGGAATTTTATTAGCTATTATCGGACCTAATGGTGCTGGTAAATCCACCTTAATCAAGGCAGTTTTGAATATAGTTAAGAAAATGCATGGAGAGGTGGAAATTTTTGGTGAAAGCTATAAAAAACAAAGAAAAAATGTTGCTTATGTTCCACAAAAAGGTTCTGTAGACTGGGATTTTCCTACTACTGTATTGGATGTTGTTTTAATGGGTACTTATGGAAATTTAGGATGGATTAAAAGACCTGGTTCTAAAGAAAAAAAAGCAAGTATGGAAGCTTTAGAAAAAGTTGGAATGTTGGATTTTAAAAATCGGCAAATTAGTGAATTAAGTGGTGGGCAACAGCAGCGCGTATTTTTGGCTCGTGCTTTAGTGCAAAATGCAGATATGTATTTTTTAGATGAACCTTTTCAAGGGGTGGATGCGACAACAGAAAAAGCAATAATAAAAATTTTAAAGGAATTAAGAAATCAAGGCAAAACTATAATCGTAGTGCATCATGACTTGCAAACAGTAAAAGAGTATTTTGATTGGGTGGTATTATTAAATAGAGAAGTAAAAGGTTATGGTACAGTAGAAAAAGTTTTTACTGATGAAAATTTAAAAAATACTTATCAAGGAAATACTGAATTTATTAATTAGACTATGCAAAAATTTTTGGAAGAAATAAATTGGATTTTTACAGATTATACCTTTCTAATTATTGCTTTAGGAACGACGGTATTAGGAGCAATGACAGGAATTTTAGGTTGCTTTGCTGTTTTAAAAAAACAAAGTTTACTTGGAGATGCTATTTCACATGCTACCTTGCCTGGAATTGTATTAGCTTTTTTGTGGACAGGCTCTAAAGATGTAAATATTTTATTATTGGGGGCTTTAGTTTTCGGCATTATAGGAAGTTTAGGAATTCGGAATATGACGCAAAAAACCAAATTGAAAACCGACACTTCTTTGGGGCTGATATTATCTTTGTTTTTTGGTTTTGGAATGCTTTTATTGACTTATGCTCAAAAAATACCCGATGCTAATCAAGCGGGATTGGATAAGTATTTATTCGGGCAAGCAGCTACTTTGCTTGAAAGCGATGTCTTTATTTTATTGATTATTAGCTTTTTAATGTTAATTATTATAGCGGCTTTTTGGAAGGAATTTAAAGTTTTTCTTTTTGATGCTGCTTTTTCTAAAAGTATTGGTTTTTCGAACCGTTTTATCGATGTTTTAATGACTATTCTTATCGTTTTAATTATTGTTTTAGGCTTACAAATGGTGGGAGTAGTTTTGATAAGTGCATTGCTTTTAGCTCCTGCTGCAGCTGCTAGGCAATGGACTAATAGTTTGAGCTTGATGTTGCTATTAGCAGCAATCTTTGGTGCTAGTTCAGGATTTTTGGGAACAGTTATTAGTGCGAGTTCCGATCAAATGGCTACAGGTCCTTTAATTGTAATAGTAGCTAGTGTATTTGTATTTTTTTCTTTTTTGTTTGCACCAAAAAGAGGGATAGTAGCTAGAGGAAGAAAATGGAATAAAAATAAAAATAAGTGGAAGGATTTACAAGTTTTGAAAAAATGTTATGAATTAGAATCTGCTCAAGACAGTTTATTAACCGAAGATGTAGAAAACTTATGCCTACCCAAACAAAAAAATGCATTAGTTAATCGTAAATGGTTGATAAAAAAGGAAGATTGTTGGCATGTTTCTGAAATTGGAAAGAAGTATTTAAGGAATATATAATTTAAATTATTTTAAGATGAGTATTGCACAATTAGAAATTCAGATTATTGCAGCTATGGTTGCAATTGCTTGTGCTATACCTGGAGTTTTTCTAGTTTTACGTAGAATGGCTTTAGTAAGTGATGCAATAAGTCATTCAATATTGCCAGGAATAGTTATTGGTTTTTTTATAAGTCAAGATTTAAATTCACCTATTTTAATTCTATTTGCAGCCTTAACGGGAGTTTTGACTGTGGTTTTAGTAGAATGGATTCAAAAAACAGGCTTAGTAAAAGAAGATACAGCTATTGGTTTGGTTTTTCCTGTATTGTTTAGCATTGGAGTATTGATGATTTCTAGAAATGCAAATGATATACATCTTGATTTAGATGCAGTTTTGTTAGGTGAAATTGCATTTGCTCCATTTGATAGATTGCACCTAGGAACTTGGGATATTGGCCCTAAGTCTTTTTGGGTGATATTTGTAATTATTTGCGTTTCAGTTACTTTACTGTTGTTGTTTTTTAAAGAATTAAAAATTAGTACTTTTGATATTGGATTAGCTAGTGCATTTGGTTTCTCTCCAATTATTATTCATTATGCTTTAATGTCTATTTCTTCTATTACTATTGTAGGTGCATTTGATGCTGTGGGTGCCGTGTTGGTGGTAGCTTTAATGATTGCTCCTGCAGCAATTGCATATTTGCTTACACATGATTTAAAGAAAATGATTCTACTTTCCTGTGCGGTTGCAGTTTTTGCTGCTATTTCAGGTTATTGGTTAGCATATTTTTTAGATGCTTCCATTGCCGGATCTATTACTACAATTTTAGGTTTATTGTTTTTGGGAACATATTTTACTTCATTAGCTAGAAGAAAAGCGAGAATAATAAAGTGACTTTAACTTAAAGCTTCTTTGTAATAAAATATAGCTTATCAATAAATATTAGAGTTTAACCTAATTTTTCTTCTAAATAATAATTTTTTATCCCATAACTATTCTTTATTTTTTCTAATTTATCCCATTTGTCCATACTAACAATTGCTTTTTCGCTCTTTTTTTCTGCGATAATAAGAACATTCTTTGGAGTATGTTCAGTGCTAATAAAATCAATAATGCGAACTTGATATCCATAGTAAGATAAAATCAATCCGCGGATACTATCAGTTAATAATTCTGCACTACGTTCTTGATAAATATTATGTTGTAAATAAAAGTCATGGAATTTATCTGCTTTTCTTATATCCCAATGTTTTCGAAGATACTTATGACAACAGGGAGCTAAAATAATATATTTCACATTTGCTTTTATTCCTTTTATTATCGCATCATCAGTTGCAGTATCACAGGCATGTAGCGCTAATAACATATTACAATCATTCAGGCTTACATCCTCTATTTTATTTGCTTCAAATTGTAAACCTTCAAATTCTACTTTTCTTGCTAATGCATTACCATTATTTACCAGTTTTTTACGCATTTCTATAGCACGGATATTTACATCTTTACCTTTAGATTGCAGATAATCATAAATTCCAAAGCTCAAATAACCTTTTCCTGCACCTAAATCAGCTATTTTCCACTTTTTTTCTGGTCGATCAAAAATCTTTTCTAAAAGATGGATAATATGATGTATTTGCTTGTATTTATCTCTTCCCGATTTTGTAATTTCTCCTTTTTTATCTACTAAACCTAACTCCTGTAAGTAAAAGGCTTCATTTCTGAGAATATAATTTTTGTTTTTATCGTGGCTCCAATTTGCACTTTGTGTTTTATCACTTTTGTGCTTTTTTATCTGTATTTTATTCTTTTTGTTATATATTAATTGATAATTTTCCGATTCTGTAAAAATCATACAGCTACTATAGTGATTCTCTATGTCTTGCATGATTTTTTGCATGCCCTCTTCCCAAATAAAGCTATAGGTTAAATCCTTAGTTTTATGAGTTTCTACTAATTGCCAATGAAGTATTTCTTTTTTATAAAAAGGTTTCCAAATCGTATTTTTAATAGAAGAATGATTTTTAAGTTTTCCTTGAATTTTTATTAAATTCTCTTCTTCTATATGAGTTTTTATAATGTTTTTAATATTTTCCAGCATATTAAAGAATAATATTTTGAATAATAGTACTATGGTTTTTATAATCTATAGTATAATGTAAACCTCTACTTTCTTTTCGAAAAATTGCACCTTTTACAATTAAATAGGCACTAGTAATTGAATTTCTTAATTCTATTAAAGATGGAGAAACAGTACTTTCTTCATATAATTTTTCAACCTCTTCATGTAATAAATCAATTCTTCTCATTGCTCTTTCTAACCGCAAGTCATTACGAACAATTCCAACATAATCACTCATAATGGCTTTTAATTCTTTAAAGCTTTGCGTAATTAATATATGTTCTTCAGCTTTTTTAGTTCCTGATGCATCCCAATCAGGTAAACCTGTAGGAATACTTGCTTTTTCTAAAATTTCACTAGCTTTTAAATGGCATCTATGTGCAAAAACTAAAGCTTCTAAAAGGGAATTACTTGCCAATCGATTGGCTCCATGCAATCCTGTACTAGCACACTCGCCACAAGCAAATAAATTATGAATGGAACTTTCTCCATATTCATTCGTTTTTATTCCTCCACAAGAATAGTGAGCTGCAGGTGCAATAGGTAATAAATCTTTTAATGGGTTAAGTCCTTTGCTTTTACAATACGCAAAAATTGTTGGAAAGTGACTTTCAAATACTTTTTTACCTAAATGTCGAGTATCTAAGAAAACAAATTCAGTTCCTTCTTTTTTCATTTCTTGGTCTATTGCCCTTGCTACTATATCACGTGGTGCTAAGTCTTTTCTTTTATCATATCTTTCCATAAATGCTTCACCATTATGATTTATTAAAATAGCTCCCGCTCCTCGAATTGCTTCAGTGATTAAAAAAGAAGGACTAATACCAAATTCATATAGTGCTGTAGGGTGAAATTGTATAAATTCCATATTTTCTATTCTTCCCTTGGCACGATATACCATAGCAACACCATCTCCAGTTGCTATACTGGGATTAGTAGTGCTTCTATAAACTTGCCCTAAACCTCCAGTAGCTATTAAAGTGATAGAAGAGAGTATTTTTTCAACTTTTTGGGTCTTGATATTTAAAGCATAAACACCATAACATTCAATATTCTCAGTAGATTTTGTAATTAAATAACCTTTGTGATGTTGGGTGATTAAGTCGATTACATGCCATTCGGTTTGTATCGTAATATTAGAAAAAGTTTTTGCTTTTTTTAATAAAGCTCTTTCTATTTCATAACCGGTTATATCTTTATGGTGTAAAATTCTATATTCAGAGTGGCCACCTTCTTTTCCTTTGGAAAATGTGCCGTCTTTTTCTTTGTCAAATTGTGTCCCCCAATCAATGATTTCTTGTACTCTTTCAGGTCCTTCCTTTACAACAATGTCTACGATTTTAGGATTGCAAAGACCGTCACCAGCTATATGGGTGTCTTTAATGTGTTTTTCAAAAGAATCACCAGCTTCAACATCCACAACAGCTATACCACCTTGTGCATATTTAGTATTGGTTTCTTCATCCTTTTTAGCTTTTGTAAGCACTAAAATATCTTTGTTCGGATGTTTTGCAGCCATTTTTGTCGCAAAAGTTAAACCTGCGATTCCAGATCCTATAACTAATATATCTGTTTTCATTTTTCTGAAATTTAAAAAATTGAAGGATATTTCCGATCCTCGAAAAAACTACAAGAAGAAACTTTTATAATAGGTGGAAATTGTAAACGTTTAAATTCATTATTATGTAATTTTGTTATTACAAAATCTAAAATAGACAATTCTGCTTCATTAAAATCACTAACATTACTTTTTTCTTTTTCCAAAATTTTAAATAATATTCCATCTAATAAATCATAGTCAGGCAACGAGTCAGTATCCTTTTGATCTGGTCGCAACTCAGCAGAAGGTGCTTTGGTCAATATATGCTCTGGTATAACCGCTTCTTTTTCATTTATATATCTTGCCAAAGCATAAGCCTCTGATTTATAAACATCTCCAATAATACTTAAGGCGCCTACTGCATCTCCATACATAGTGCTATAACCCATGGCTATCTCACTTTTATTGGATGTATTTAATACTATTCCTTTATTTTTATTGCTTAAAGCCATCATTATTAATCCGCGAATTCTTGCTTGTATATTCTCTTCCGTAAAATCAAATGACTGTGATTGGAAATCCTTCTCTATACTTTTTAAAACACTAGCGTAAGAATCCTTAATAGAAATTATAGAGTATGGATTTTCTAAATTTTCTGATAATTTTTTAGCATCTTCAATAGAGTGCGAACTGGAGAAATCAGAAGGTAATAAATAAGCATAAGTATTTTCGCCTCCAATAGCTTGACTTACTAAAGTCTGCACTAAAGCACTATCTAAGCCACCTGAACTTGCAATAAATGCTTTGGAAAATCCTTTTTGTTGGAAATAACTTTTTATTGCGTACAAAAGACCTTGATGCAAAAGAGCAATACGATTTTTTTCAGTATATAATGTTACTTCATCATTCTTATTAATACTTTTTACAGCATTTTTAAAATAAGGTGCAGAATAAATGCATGTGTTTTTATAAAATATCTTACTGTTTCCCGGAAATATATTGGCACCATCAAAAGAATGACTTTGAATGTTTATTATATAAGAAGAAGTTTTCTGTAAAAATGCATGTTTGCATGAAGGAATCGCTCTATAATTAAAACGTTCTTGTCTATAAGTGAAAATATAATCTGCTTGAGTGCTAAAATGTGTAAGTTCATTTTCAGGGTGAAAGAAAAATAGCTTATTTCCTTGGAAATTAATAAAAGAGTTTAAAGATAGATATTGGATTTTTTGATTTTCAATCCATATCAATTTGCAATTGTTTTTAGGCAGCACTTGTGGAAAACAAATAGGTTTTTTTATATTCTTAGTTAATTCTTTTAAAGTTGCATTTAAATTCTTTTCAAAATGTGGGTGTTTTATTAAATCATGTAAAGGTCCTCCGGAAAGAGCATTTGCAGGAAAGAAAATTGCATCAAACTCATGAAGGTTTTGATATTGATTTAATATTTCTTTTAAATTAAAATCCCATTGAAAAATTCGGGTTTCGATTTGTGCTAAGTAAAAATTCATTGATTATTGACCTTATGTATTGCAAAGGTATTAATAATTAAGATGCAATTTTTTGAAATAATAAAATAAAGGATAAGAATTGTCGTTTTTGCATTTAATAAGTGCCCTTGTAGGTAATTTTCCGTATCTTTGTAGTATGGAAATATTGAATATAAAGGATGATGAACATAAGACCCAAATGGCTTTTTGGAATATAGAAGAGCCTTTATCTTTTTTTAGTTCACATCTGAAAAATATTAGCATTCCGGAATATAAATCGGAGCGTCGGAAACTTGAGTTTGCTGCTACTCGATTTTTATTGCAAGAATTAGTAAGTGATTTCCCTTTTCATGCAATAGAAAAAAATGAAAAAGGAAAACCTTATATTAAAGATAACCCTTTTTATTTTTCCATTAGTCATTCCTTTCCTTATGTAGGCGTTGCTATAAGTGAAGAGCAATCTATAGGATTAGATTTGCAAATATATGAAAGGAAAATTAGTCGATTACAAGATAAATTTTTAGGAAAAAAAGAACAAGAGTTATCCCAATCAGAAATTGAAAAAATCACTTTGTTGTGGTCGGGAAAAGAAGCAGCATATAAATGGTATGGAGAAGGATTTATGGACTTTAAAGAACATATGCAATTTATTGACTGGAAAGAAGAAATGGACTATATAAGATTAATTATGGATTTTAATCATCCTGAAATGCAGAAAAAATTGCAGTTACAAGGAAAGATGGAAAAAGATTTTGCATGGGCTTCGACCACTATATTTAAATTATAGATAAAATCTTTTTACCTATCTATAAATATATTAGCTGAACTAATTTTTATATTGTATTTTTGTATCTTATAAATCTTTGAATTATGTTGAACACAGGAAGCACTATTGTGAGTATTTATACAGAAATGACGCCGAATCCAGAAACGATGAAGTTTGTGGCAAATAAACTTATATATCCAGGGAAAAGCATTGATTTTCCTGAAAAACAAACAGCAGAACCTTCGCCTTTAGCGCAAGAGTTATTTAATTTTCCTTATGTAAAAGGAGTTTTTATCGCAAGCAATTTTGTTACCTTAACAAAAGATCCAGATACTAAATGGGAAGAAATTACTTCAAGTATTCGTAAGTTTTTAAAGGAATATTTAGAAGGAGGTTATCCCGTGATAAATGAAGATATGGTGCCAGAAAAGGAAGATGGAAATATGGTATTATCTGACGATCCCGATGTGGTTGTACGTATTAAAGAAATGTTGGAAAACTATGTTAAGCCAGCAGTTGAAATGGATGGTGGAGCAATTAGTTTTGTGAGTTATGATGAAGGAGTGGTGAAATTATTATTACAAGGCTCCTGCTCCGGATGTCCTTCAGCAATGGTTACCTTAAAAGCCGGGATTGAACAAATGATGAAACGTATGATTCCAGAAGTGCAGGAGGTTATCGCAGAAGAAGATATGGCATTTTAATAATTAAAAATATTAAAGCTGTCCTTTAAGAAAGGACAGTTTTTTTATGCTCTATTTTTATAGCATTTTAGAGAAAATGAAGGTGCAGAAGTATTTTTAAAGGTTAAATGGCTAAATTTAATTACTTTTGCAAAAAATTAAAGATGTCTCTGTTTTTATCAATGGAATACCTATTAATGAAAACGAAATATTAAGATTTAGTTTGAAAATCCTATTACTATCTTTAATTTTGTACATAATTTTAAATATGGAAACTCTAATATTACAGTCCACAATGACAACGAACACTTCAATGGATTTTTTACCCATTGTCATTCAATTAATTATTGCAATTGGTTTTGTAGGTATCATTATGCTTGCTACGCATTTATTAGGACCTAAAAGAAAGACTAAAGATAAATTAGTAAACTTTGAAAGTGGTATTCCATCTGTAGGAAATGCTCGAGAACCAATGGCTGTTAAGTATTTCTTAGTCGCAATATTATTTGTTTTATTTGATGTGGAAGTGATTTTCTTTTATCCATATGCAGTGAATTTTAAAGCTCTTGGTGTAGAAGGTTTTTATGCCGTGTTATTGTTTGTGGCATTTTTCTTTTCTGGATTTTATTATATCATCAAGAAAGGAGCTTTAAAATGGGAAGATTAAATTGAATAACAATGAGACCAGTAAGATATAACGAAAACGAAAAAGTTTACTTAAATGATTTGCCTGAAAATACCTATACAGGTGAAGGTTTTATGGCAACAAAATTAAGTTCTGTAATTGGATTAGCACGAGCAAACTCTTTATGGCCTTTACCATTTGCAACCTCGTGTTGTGGAATTGAATTTATGGCTACTTTAGGGTCTAACTATGACTTAGGGAGATTTGGAGCAGAAAGAATGGGTTTTACACCAAGACAATGTGACTTATTAATAGTAGCAGGAACTATTGCAAAGAAAATGGCGCCAATTCTTAAACAAGTATATATGCAAATGGCAGAACCACGATGGGTAATTGCTGTAGGAGCTTGTGCAAGTAGCGGCGGAATCTTTGATTCTTATTCCGTTTTACAAGGGATTGATCAAGTCATTCCTGTGGATGTTTATGTACCTGGATGCCCACCAAGACCAGAGGGCATTATTGAAGGTGTTTTGAAAATCCAACATATTGTAAAAAATGAAAGTTTAAGAAGAAGGCATAGTGAAACCTATCAACAATTATTAACAGAATGTGGAATCCAATAAACCTAGAGGGAAATGACTGCGTATTTTAATGATATTAAAGAAAATATAGAAAAAGAATTCCAGAGTTTCCAAAATTGGAATACCAACTCTGATATTATAACATTTGAAGTGAGTGCATCAGAAATTACCAAGCTTCTTGAGATGCTATATCACGATTTCCAATTTCAATTTTTAACTGATTTAACTGCTGTGCATTATCCTGAAAAAGAAAAACAGGAATTATGCGTGGTTTATCATTTACATAACTTAAGTAAGCGAATGAGATTGCGCATTAAAGTGTATTTGGACATTACAAAACCGAATATACCTACTGCCATAAATTTATTTTCTGCAGCAAACTGGATGGAAAGAGAAACTTTTGATTTCTTTGGTGTGCATTTTGTAGGACATCCTAATTTAACGAGAATATTAAATGTGGAAGATATGGATTATTTCCCAATGAGAAAGGAATACCCTATGGAAGATCCTACAAGAATAGATAAAGATGATCATATGTTTGGTCGTTAAATTTTAGAATTATTTTAAAAGAAATTATGAAAGAAGAACATCATATTAAACTTCCGGAAGGATCGATAGGTAAGGAATCTACAACTATTAACGTTGGTCCTACACATCCCGCTACACATGGTGTTTTCCAAAATGTAATGGAAATTGATGGAGAAAAAGTTTTACGAACTACTCCTACCATCGGTTATATACATAGAGCTTTTGAAAAAATCGCAGAAAGAAGACCCTTTAATCAGATTACTACTTTAACGGACAGATTAAATTACTGTTCTGCACCTATAAATAACATTGGTTGGCAAACTACAGTGGAAAAAATCGCTGGAATTTCAGTTCCTAAACGCGTTGACTATATGCGTGTAATCATAATGGAATTGGCTAGAATTGCAGATCATATTATATGTAACTCTATTATGGGGGTAGATACAGGAGCTTTAACTCCCTTCACTTATTTTTTCCAAGAAAGAGAACGCATTTACGATATTTTTGAAAGCATATGTGGGGCACGTTTAACTACAAATATTGGAAGAATAGGCGGTTTTGAAAGAAACTTTACAGAAGGAACTTGGGAGCATCTGAATAAGTTTATGGAAACTTTTCCTAAGGCTTTAGAAGAGTTTGAATCACTTTTGGTTCGTTTAAGAATTTTTATGGATAGAACTCAAGGAATTGGTATTATTTCTGCTGAGAGAGCTTTAAATTACTCTTTTACAGGTCCAAATTTGAGAGCTACTGGAATAGATTATGATTTAAGAGTTTTAGAACCATATTCCTCTTACGAAGATTTCAAATTTGATATTCCCGTAGGTAAAAATGGAGATGTTTATGATAGGTTCTTAGTGAGAAATGCTGAAATGTGGCAAAGTTATAGCATTATTCAACAAGCTATAGAAAAAATGAAAGACTTAGATCCATCTGTTTTTCATGCGAATGTTCCAGAATATTATTTGCCTGAAAAAAGAGATGTATATACTAAAATGGAAGCTATGATTCATCACTTTAAAATTATTTATGGTGAAACAGCTATGCCAAAAGGAGAGGTGTATCATGCAGTGGAAGGTGCAAATGGGGAGGTGGGTTATTATCTAATTAGTGATGGAGGGAGAACGCCTTATCGCTTGCATTTTAGAAGACCATGTTTTATTTATTATCAGGCTTATCCTGAAATGATTGAGAATGGTCTACTGAGTGATGCTATTGTTACTTTATCAAGTATTAATGTCATTGCTGGAGAATTAGACGCTTAATATAAAATAATATAAATACTAACCGAATTTTTAAAAGGTTATGAAAGAAATAAAATTTACAGAAGAGCAAATGGAATATGTGAATAAACTCATTGCACGCTACCCTGAAGGGAAGCAAAAAAGTGCATTGATTCCATTATTATTATATGCTCAAGATGTTTTTGATGGATGGCTAGATGTCCCTGTAATGGATTATGTGGCTGAACTTCTAGATATTTTGCCAATTGAAGTATATGAAGTGGCTACTTTTTATACTATGTTTCATATGAAACCAATGGGTAAATATGTTTTTGATCTGTGCCAAACTGGACCATGTATGGTGAGAGGAAGTGAGGATATAAAAGCACATATTGAAAAAAGATTAGGAATTAAAGATGGTGAAACTACAGAGGACGGTTTGTTCTCTGTGCGTTATGTAGAATGTTTAGGTGCTTGTGGCTATGCGCCAATGATGCAATTAGGTAAGACTTATAGAGAGCATTTAACACCAGAAAAAATTGATGATATAATTGAGGAAATAAGAACAAAAAATGCGTAAAGGTATTGCTATAGTTAGTCTTATTGGTAGTTTGTTTACAGGTTTAACCGCTTGTAAAACTCCCGAAAGTAAGCTGATGGGAAATTGGAAATTAGTGGATAACTGGTCAGAACTTGAAGGGGATTATGCACCAAGAAAAGATGACACAAATTACTCTACGTATCATAATTACCAAAAAGAAGCCTTGGAAGATGTGGTTTTCTTTTATGGAAGAAAAACGACGGGAACAATAGATAGTAAAGGAGATACTGCAAATGTTTATCCTTACTATATTGAAGAAGAAACAAAAATTGTAATGCCGCATCAAACGGTGTTCTATGAATTAAAAGGAAAAGACACATTATTAATAAAAATAGGAGCAGAATCGCAACTTTTTATTAAAAAATAAACTAGGCTTTATAAATTGAGAAAACTATGAAGTTGTTATTTAAAAATATAGATATACCAGGAATAAAACATATAGATACCTATGTGAAGCATGGAGGCTACGAGTCTTTAAAAAAGGCTTTAAAGATGGAACCGGATGCTATTACAGAAGAAGTGAAGAAAAGTGGATTGAGAGGACGTGGAGGAGCAGGTTTCCCAACGGGTCTAAAATGGAGTTTCTTAGCAAAACCAGAAGGAGTCCCTCGTCATCTAGTATGTAATGCCGATGAGTCTGAGCCTGGTACATTTAAAGATAGATATTTAATGGAGCATATTCCCCATTTATTAATAGAAGGATTACTTATTTCTTCTTTTGCTTTGGGTTCAAATGCTACTTATATTTATATAAGAGGAGAATTTGCATGGATAGTTGATATTTTAGAAAATGCTATTGAAGAGGCTAGAGCAAAGAACTTTTTAGGTAAAAATATTTTAGGTACTGGTTTTGACTGTGAAATATATGTTCAAAGAGGTGCCGGTGCTTATATCTGTGGAGAAGAAACTGCATTATTAGAAAGTTTAGAAGGTAAAAGAGGAAATCCAAGAATAAAACCGCCATTCCCTGCTGTTGCAGGTTTATGGGGACGTCCTACAGTAGTAAATAATGTAGAAAGCTTAGCAACTGTAGTGCCTATTATTGAAATGGGAGGAGAGGCTTATTCAAAAATTGGAGTGGGTAGAAGTACAGGAACAAAATTGATTTCTGCTTGCGGTAATTTAAATAAACCTGGGGTTTACGAAATAGGTTTTGATTTAAGCGTTGAAGAATTTATTTTTAGTGAAGAATACTGTGGTGGAATACCTAATGGTAAATCTTTGAAAGCTGTAATTCCAGGAGGATCTTCAGTTCCAATTTTGCCAGCAGAATTGATTTTAAAAACTGCAGATGGTAAACCTAGATTAATGAATTATGAAAGTCTTTCTGAAGGTGGATTTGAAACAGGAACAATGTTAGGTTCTGGTGGATTTATAGTATTAGATTCGGATCAATCTGTGGTAAAACATACAGCGACACTTTCTCATTTTTATATGCATGAAAGTTGTGGTCAATGCAGTCCTTGTAGAGAAGGAACAGGATGGATGTGGAGAATTTTATTAAAATTTGAAGAGGGAACTGCAACTATGGAAGATATTGATTTACTGTGGAATATACAAAGTAAAATTGAAGGCAATACTATTTGCCCATTAGGAGATGCTGCGGCATGGCCTGTGGCAGCTGCTATTCGACATTTCCGTCATGAATTCGAAGATTATGTGCGTAAAGGGCAAGGGAACAATAAAGAAATGAATAGAAGAGTTCGCATGTACAAAAACCCTTTAAATGCCTAATTAAATTAGAAATGTGTTTTTTAACATTTAATTTTTTAAGATGAGTACAGATAAAAAACTGAAAGTAACTATAGATAATATTAGTGTGGAAGTTCCTGCTGGGACTACTATATTACAGGCAGCAAGACAAATTGGTGGAGACGTAGCTCCTCCTACTATGTGTTATTATAGTTCTTTAGAAAATAGTGGCGGTAAGTGTAGAACATGTTTGGTTGAAGTTTCTAAAGGTTCAGAAAATGATCCGAGACCAATGCCTAAATTAATGGCTAGTTGTAAAACAACGGTTATGGATGGAATGGAAGTTAAAAATATAACTTCTGAAAGAGTTATTGAAGCGAGGCAAGGTGTGACAGAGTTTTTATTATTAAACCATCCTTTAGATTGCCCGGTTTGTGATCAAGCAGGTGAGTGTGATTTGCAAGACTTAAGCTATGCACATGGAGAATCTGGAACTAGAACTGAATTTTCAAGAAGAACATTTGAGCCCGAAGATATAGGTCCCAATATTCAATTGCACATGAATCGTTGTATTATGTGTTTTCGATGTGTAATGTTAGCAGATCAATTGACAGATAAGCGCGAACATGGTATTTTTAATAGAGGTGAAAAAGCGCAAATAACAACTGGGATCTCAAAAGCATTAGATAATGAATTTATTGGGAATGTTATTGATGTTTGTCCAGTAGGTGCATTGACAGATAAAACATTTAGATTTAAACAACGCGTTTGGTTTACTAAACCTATGGAGGCGCATAGAGATTGTCCTACTTGCTCTGGTAAGGTACGCTTATGGATGCGAGGTGAAGAAGTATTTAGAGTGACAGGTAGAAAAGATGAATGGGGTGAAGTGAAAGAATTTATTTGTAATACTTGTCGTTTTGATAAAAAGAAAACTTCGGATTGGATAATAGAAGGTCCGACCTTAGTAGAAAGACATAGTGTAATTGCGCAAGGGCATTATGCAGGAACGGTTGGTACAGCTGAACAGCCTGTTTATATTGATAGAGTTATTGGAAAAGAACCAAGATTATTAATGGATATACATGATGTAAGCGAGGTGAATAAACCGAATATTAAATTGAGTGAATTACCTGGCCCTGCTCATAGTGATGATTTTAATAAAAAAGAGGAAGAAATGTAAGTGTTGCTTATTTTCTTTCGAAGTATTCACAATTTTATTACCTTTGCATACTTTTATTTGAATAAACATGGATTGGATATTTATTATTGAAAAAGCGGCATTAGTTTTAGCTATTATATTAGGCTCTTTTGGCGTTGCTGCCTATTCCACATGGGGAGAGCGTAAAATAGCAGCTTTTATGCAAGATCGTTATGGACCGAACCGCGCAGGAATTTGGGGCTTGCTACAGCCTTTAGCGGATGGAGGAAAACTTTTCTTTAAAGAAGAAATAGCACCAGATAGATCAACAAGGTCTATTTTTATATTAGCTCCCGCCTTGTTTATGGTGACTTCTTTAATGACAAGTGCTATTATTCCTTGGGGACCAGATTTTACTATTGAAACTGCAGAAGGTACTCGAACTATTTCTTTACAAGTTGCTGATATCAGTATTGGTATCCTCTTTATTTTTGGTGTAGTTGGATTGGGAATTTATGGTATTATGTTAGGTGGCTGGAGTTCAAATAATAAGTTTTCCTTACTTTCTAGTATCCGTGCAGCTGCTCAAGCTATCTCTTATGAATTGGCATTGGGTTTGAGTTTGATTGCTTTAATTATGATGACAGGGAGCCTAAGTTTACGAACTATAGTTGAACAACAACATGGTTTTTGGGCTGATGGCTGGTTTACATGGAACTTTTTTAAACAACCTTTAGGTTTTATAATATTTTTGATTTGTACTTTCGCGGAATTAGGAAGAGCTCCTTTTGATCTGCCCGAAGCAGATAGTGAATTGAATATGGGATACCACCAAGAGTATTCTTCAATGAAATTAGGAATGTTCCTATTCGCTGAATATATTGCAATGTTTGTGAGTTCGGCAGTCTTAGCTACTTTATATTTTGGGGGATATAATTTCCCTGGAATGGATTGGGTTACCGCGCAAGTAAGTCCACTATTATTCTCTCTGATTTGTGTGGGAGTATTAATGATAAAAATTGTTGGATTTATCTTATTCTTTATGTTTGTTCGTTGGACCTTACCAAGATTTAGATATGACCAATTATTGAAATTAGGATGGACAGGTTTAGTTCCTATAGCATTAATTAATTTATTGATTACAGGAGCAGTTATTTTATTTTTCTTTAATTAAAAGATGAGCAATGGAAAAATTAACAGATAGAGCAGTAGAAGTGGAAAGAAAGCCAATGACATTGGCAGAGCGTTTGCATATTCCAGGTTTATTAAAAGGAATGAAGATTACAGTGGGACACATGTTTACTAAACCTTCTACATATAATTATCCAGAAGTACAAAAGCCCTTTAGTCCTGTTTTTAGAGGATTACACGTTTTAAATAGAGACGAGAAAGGGAGAGAGCGCTGTACTGCTTGCGGATTATGTGCAGTGGCTTGTCCTGCCGAAGCTATAACTATGGAAGCAGCAGAAAGAAAACCTGGAGAAGAACATTTATATAGAGAAGAAAAATATGCAGCAAAATATGAAATTAATATGTTGCGTTGCATATTCTGTGGGTTATGTGAAGAAGCTTGTCCAAAAGATGCTATTTATTTATCAGAAACAGTGATGCCGTCGAATTATACTAGGGAATATTTTATTTATTCTAAAAAAGACATGTTAATTACTGATGAACAAGTAGAACAAAATAAAAATAAAAAGAAATCAGAATCATAATTTTATAGAATGGAATTATACGAAATTGTTTTTTGGCTCCTCTCCTTCATGACAGTTAGCTGTGCTTTAGGAGTAATTTTAAGTAAAAGCCCAGTAAATAGTGTTTTGTTCTTAATTGCTACTTTCTTTAGCCTTTCAGGACATTATGTTTTGATGAATGCACAATTTCTGGCCATTGTAAATATTATTGTTTATGCTGGTGCTATTATGGTTTTATTTCTTTTTGTACTCATGTTGATGAACTTGAACAAAGATACTGAACCACAAAAAAGAAGATTATTACAAGCTGCAGGGTTAATTAGCGGAGGTGCTTTATTCTTAGTACTTATTGCCGCTTTAAGAACGGTAAGTATGGACGCTGCTGTAATTGATGGCTCTTCAGAAATTGGTTTATTAGAAAACTTAGGAATGGTTTTATTCTCAGACTTTGTACTGCCCTTTGAATTAAGTAGTGTCCTATTTTTGTCAGCTATGGTGGGTGCAATGGTAATTGCTAAAAAAGATAAATTGCCTCAAAAAGAAAATTCAACAGAAAATATATCCAATAATTTTAAAAATATTAGATAATGCCTATCAATTATTATGTATTTCTAAGTTTGTTACTATTTGCTATTGGTATGGCAGGAGTTCTTGTGCGAAGAAATGCCATTATAGTATTTATGTGTGTAGAATTAATGCTAAATGCAGTTAATCTTCTTATGGTTGCCTTTAGTAAGTACTATGGAATGAGTGAAGCGCAGGTTTTTGTGTTTTTTATTATGGTGGTAGCAGCAGCAGAGGTTGCAGTAGGATTGTCTATCATAGTTATGGTATATAGAAAAATCCATTCCACAGATATTAACTTGCTGAATCGATTAAAACATTAAATTATATTATTAAGCTTTAGCTGAATTTTTGAATATTAATTAGTATGAAAGAATTTATATACCTCATTCCCTTATTTCCATTACTTGGTTTCTTAATCAATGGATTATTTTGGAAATCCATGCCAAAAAAATTGGCAGGAGGAATTGGAACTGTTGCTATTTTAGCATCCTTTATTTTAGCATTAGTAAATTATTTCCAATTAGACCCGAATAGCTCAGGCTATACCTTTACCTTGTTTGAGTTTATTACTGCAGGAAATTTACAAATTCCTTTTTCCTTTAAAATCGATCAATTATCTTCTTTATTTTTATTGATAATTACAGGTATTGGTACATTAATACATCTTTATTCTATAGGATATATGAGTGAAGATAAAGGATATACTAAGTATTTCGCTTATTTGAATTTCTTCGTATTTAGTATGTTATTGCTCGTAATGGGAGGAAACTATGCAATAATGTTTATTGGTTGGGAAGGTGTTGGTTTAGCTTCTTATTTATTAATTGGTTTTTGGTTTGAAAATAAATCATTTACTAATGCTGGTAAGAAAGCCTTTATTATGAATAGAATAGGGGATTTAGGATTCTTAGTAGGTATGTTACTTGTTCTTTATCATTTTGGGACAATTGAATACGAACAGTTATTTGCTACTATGCCACAACAAGGGGTTCCTACCTCTACTATGAACTTTATTGCTTTTGCTTTTTTCATTGGAGCTATGGGGAAAAGTGCACAAATTCCTTTATATACATGGTTACCGGACGCTATGGCGGGGCCAACTCCAGTTTCTGCTCTTATTCATGCTGCAACGATGGTAACAGCTGGTATATATATGATTGCTAGAAGTAGTGTGTTGTACAATATAGCACCTTATGCACAGGATTTTGTTGCAATAATTGGTATTGCAACCGCTTTAGTAGCAGCTTCTATTGCTCTAAAACAAAATGACATTAAAAAAATATTGGCATATTCGACTGTGAGTCAACTTGGATATATGTTCTTAGCTTTAGGTGTTGGCTCATACGTAGGTGGGGTTTTTCATGTTATGACTCATGCATTTTTTAAAGCTTTATTATTTTTAGGAGCAGGTGCGGTAATTCATAATTTATCTGGAGAACAAGATATTCGTAATATGGGAGCTTTAGCAAAGAAAATGCCTATCACTCATATTACCTTTCTTATTGCATGTTTAGCTATTGCTGGAATTCCTGGATTTTCAGGATTCTTTTCTAAAGATCAAATTTTAGTCGCGGCTTATGCTAAAAATCCAATTTATTTCTATTTAGGATTGCTCGGTGCTGCAATGACTGCTTTCTATATGTTTAGATTATATTTCCTAACATTTTCAGGTAAGTATAGAGGTAATTTAAAAGAAAGTGAAATTCATGAAAGTCCTAAAGTAATGACAATTCCTTTGATTGTTTTAGCTGTTTTATCTGTAATTGGTGGATATATAGGTTTACCTCATTTATTTGGTGCGGATCATAAATTAGCGAATTTCTTACAACCTGTAGTAGAAGATTTTCAAATAGGAGATGTTGCAGCAAGTACCGAATGGTTTTTGATGGGTCTTTCAGTTATAGTGGTACTAATCATGATATTTTTAGCAAAATCTCAAACAAAAACTGGTATTATTAAAGAAGAAAAAGGATTTGGCAAGTTTTTACAAGAAGCTTGGTATGTGGATGAAGTATATCAAGCAATTATAGTTTCTCCATTAAAAGAGTTAAGTCAATTCTTTAGTCAAGTAATGGATAAAAATATTATCGATGGTGTAGTGAATGGCTTTGGTAAAATGGTGCAAGCGGGTAGTAATCGTCTACGACTTTTACAAAATGGTCAAGTAGGTTTTTACTTCTTTGTATTTGTAATCGGTATATTTGTTTTGCTTGTTTTAGGACTTTGGTATTTTCCAACAATTTAAATTGAATATTTAGCTTATTTATAATCAGATATTGGTATGATTCTTTTATTCTTAATTTTAATCCCATTGGTTTCTGGCTTACTCAGTTTTGTGATACAATCTGAGCAAGTTAAAAGTTTAGCAATTGTTTCAAGTCTAGCTACTATGGTGGTTAGTATTATTTTGGCATTTGTTTTTCAAAATGAAACTGCCTTTTTAGAAATACCTTGGTTGCAAGGAATGGGTGCTAGTTTTGCCCTGAAAGCAGGTGGAATATCTATTTTTATGGCTTTACTCACAGGAATTGTTTATTTTATTTTATTTATTTCACGCTTGCAAGTAAAATTACCTAATTTAAATAGGTACATTGGTCTATTATTATTGACCCAAGCTGGATTAATGGGAGTATTTCTTGCACATGATTTCTTGTTATTCTATTTCTTTTGGGAATTAGCATTAATTCCAATGTACTTCTTGGCTAGTCAATGGGGAGATGAAAATAGAGTAAAAGTAACTTTTAAGTTTTTTGTTTATACCTTCTTGGGTAGCTTGTTTATGCTAGCTGGATTAATTTATTTGTATCTTCAAGCTAATCAAAGTTTTCAATATGAGCATATCCTAGCAGCTGCAAACCAATTAGATGCAAGTACGCAACAATGGATGTTTTGGTTGGTATTTATTGCTTTTGCTATTAAAATGCCCTTATTTCCTTTTCATACATGGCAGCCTGATGCTTATGAAACAACTGAGACTTCTTCAACTATTGTTTTAAGTGCCTTAATGGTTAAAATGGGATTGTTTGCTGTGATTAAATGGTTATTACCTTTATTTCCAGAAGGAACTGCTTATTGGTCATCTACCGTTATAGTCTTATCCTTGATAGGTATTATATACGCTTCGTTAATTGCATTTGTTCAAAAAGATATTAAACGTGTGATTGCTTATTCTTCTATTGCACATATTGCTTTGATGAATCTTGGCTTATTTATGAATACAGAAAGTGCAATTGATGGTGTTATGTATCAAATGTTCAACCATGGAATAACAGTTACAGGTTTATGGTTATTAATGAGTATCATAGAGAATAAATATAAAACTAGAAATATGAGTCAAATGGGCGGAATGGCTAAATTAGCACCTACTGCTTCAATTTTTCTAGTTATTTTAGCATTTTCTAATGTTGGTTTACCATTAACACATAGTTTTATTGGAGAGTTCATGATTTTTAATGGAATTATGCAAAGTGCATTCGATAATCATATTTTATTTATGGTTCTAGCGGGCTCAGGTATTATTTTGAGTGCGATGTATATGTTGCGCTTAGTACAAAAAGTTGCTTACGGTAAAGTTCCTAAGCAAGTAGAATCATATGTTGAAGCGAAAGATATATCCACACCAGAATGGATTGGTTTAGGTTTGGTGCTATTAATAGTGATTGTTGGTGGAATATATCCAAATGTATTTATGCAGGTTTTTTTGTAAAAATATAAAGAGAAGATACAGAAATATTATTTAAAATTTTAAAGTAATTCATAAGAATGAAACCACTTATAGCTGCTGCCGTCTTTGGTGTTTTAATGATGTTTGCGTCTTTGAATGTCAAAGAAAAGCGTAACCTCAGTAATTTTGCAAATATTTTATTTTTGATCCTTTTAGGAATAAATATTTGGGAATTTGTAGAAGTGTATAAACACGGGGCTTCCATTGAAGCTTTTAAAGGTATGATTATTTATAGTCCTCTTAGTGTTTGGTTTAATACTTTAATTGTCGCCTTGTCTTTATTTTATTCCTTATATAATGCAAGAGGCATAGAACGAGTAGGAGTGCATGTGGGAGAATATTATTCCCTTATTTTCTTTATGCTTGTTGGAGCACATTTGTTGAGTGTTTATAATCATGTGTTAATTCTATTTTTGGGTATTGAAATAATCTCTATTCCCCAATATATTCTGGCAGGTGCAGATAAAAGAAACTTAAAAAGTAGCGAAGCGTCCTTAAAATATTTTTTAATGGGAGCATTTTCAACTGGAATTACATTGATGGGTTTAACTTTACTTTTTGGTGGTACAGGTACTTTTGAATTAAATGCGATGGATTTTAGTGAATGGAACTATATGATGTTAACAGGGGTAATTTTCTTGTTAATCTCTTTTGGATTTAAAGTCTCTGCTGCTCCAATGCACATTTGGACTCCTGATGTTTATGATGGTGCACCAACTGCATTTGCAGGTTTTATGGCTACGGTTGTTAAAGCTTCAATTTTTATGGCTTTTGTAAATATCTTTATTCATTTTTATGAATTGAAAGATGTTTGGCAAGCTTTAATTGCTATAGTTATTGTATTAACCTTATTAATTGGGAACATTACTGCAGTATATCAGCAAAGTGTAAAAAGAATGCTGGCTTATTCTTCGATTGCTCAATCTGGATTTATGCTATTTGCTGTTTATGCTAGTGATGCTATTGCCGTTAAAGGGATTGTATTATACGCTATTGCATATACTTTAGCTACATTAATGCTTTTTGGGGTTCTAAGTCATATGAAAGATCAAACTTATGATGGTTTTAATGGACTTTCTAAAAAAGAACCTTTTGTGGCTTTTGCATTAACTATTGCTTTATTATCTTTAACTGGTATTCCTTTGACAGCTGGATTCTTTGCAAAGTTTTATATGTTACAAGCTGCATTTAATACTGGTATAGATTATACTTTATATTTAGTGCTTTTTGCCCTATTAATGTCTGCTGTTTCAGTATATTATTATTTCCGATTAATTTGGGCAATGTATTTTAAAATAGGAAACCCTATTCTGAATTTTGAAATTTCAAAAGCACAAAAAGCTATTTTAGCATTAGGATTAGTATTAATTATTGTGGTGGGTATTTATCCTGATGTTTTATTCTTCTTTTTATAATATAGAATGAAAGTTGTAAAAAGGGGTGGAATGCTATGGCATTTCGCCCTTTTTTATTTATTATATGTGCAATAAAAAGGGTTTAGTCGGAATTGTGCTATGCAAGAATTTTTTATGAGATGTAAATTATTAAGATGTAAGAAATTATGATGAAAAGTATTGAAATACTCTTAGGATATATTTTGAGTATGGAATTTTCATTTTGGTAGAGTTGCATTTTTACTTTTCCCTTTTTTGTTACTTTGAAATACCTATGTATAATGGCAGGAGTTGATCTCTCAAAGCTATCTAAAATAAATCTCTGGAATAATGCAGCTTAATTAATAATTTGCCTTTATTTTATAATGCATATGGTTCAAAAATACAAATTTGCTAATGAGGGTCGTTCTAATTCCAAAAAGTTAGCTTTACTTTTTGCTATTATTCATGTGGTTATTATAGCTTCTAGTAATTATTTAGTACAAATACCAGTTAAAGTTTTGGGATATAATGCAACTTGGGGAGCTTTTACCTTTCCCTTTATTTTTTTAGCTGCTGATTTAACTGTTCGTATTTATGGTGCATCCTTGGCAAGAAAGATAGTATTTTATGCTATGTTACCTGCTTTGCTTATTTCTTATATTATCACAGTTCTTTTTAGAGATGGTGTCTTTGTTGGTATTGAGTCTTTATTAGTATTTAATTTATTTGTAGCTAGAATTTCTTTAGCTAGTTTTTCAGCTTATGTAGTAGGTCAAATAATGGATATTTTCATATTTGATAAGTTAAGAAAAAAAGCAAAATGGTGGTATGCACCTTTAACTTCTACAATTCTCGGAAATTTGGTTGACACTTTTACCTTTTTTATGATTGCTTTTTATAAAACTACTGATAGTTATTTAGCAGAAAATTTATTTGAAATTGCTACTATAGATTATCTTTTTAAAATTTTAGTAAGTACTATATTTTTTCTTCCTTTATATAAATTGTTTCTGAATTTTATATTTTTGAAAATTAAAAATCAATAAATTATTATACCTAGTAGTGCTGCTAAAAGTATTTTAATTATAGGATGTGGTCGAAATATAATTGAGAGAATTAGAGATAAAGAAAAAATAATAATACTGAAATTATCAATAAAATTCTAAGGAGTAATTAAGGAATAAGCAGCATAGCCTATTAAAGCTAGACTCATTGGCTTTAAAACTCCTAATATATTTTTAAAATAAAAATTTTTCCTGAATTTTTGGATTGAATATGATAGTAGTAAAATCAAAATAAAAGCAGGTAAACAAACAATAATAGTACTGAATAGGGAAGCTATACTGGCAATAAAAGGGTTATAACCAGCATTCTCTATAACTTTATAACCAACAAATGTGGCTGTGTTAATTCCTATAGGTCCTGGAGTACTCTGAGAAATAGCTACTAAATCAGTAAATTCTTTATTGCTCATCCATTGATGATTTCGAACTACCTTATTTTGAATTAGGGATAACATTGCATATCCTCCCCCAAAACCTAAAATGCCTATCTTTAGAAATACCCATATCAATTGTATAAAGATCATTATTGTTATTTTAAAGAATATAAAAACCCTATTAATAAAGTTGCTAATATTATCCAAATAGGTGAAATGGATAAAAATATCATTGATGCTAAAGCAAGTAAAGGCAATAATGTTCTTTTAAAACTTAATTTTTGTGCTTTTGCTATACTGTATAAGGGACTTATTATTAATGCTACAACGGCAGGTCTTAAACCTTTAAATGCCTTATCAATCCATAGATTTTCTTGGAATTGATTAAAAAATAATGCTATTAATAATATAATAATAAGTGGAGCAATTATTGTTCCTAATGCTGCTAAAATACTGCCTTTAATACCTTTTAATCTATAGCCAACTAAAGCTGCGATATTTGTTGCAAAAACTCTAGGTAAAGATTCTGTAATGCTAATTATTTCATGAAATGTATCCGAATCTATCCATTTTTTATCTACAATTTCTTTCTCAATTAAAGGTATCATTGCATGCCCTCCTCCTATAGTAAACAATCCTATTTTTGTAAATAATAAAAAGAGGTTTTTAGACATAATATTTTCTATTTTAAAGCTTTAAGATACGGATAGTATTTTGTTTTACTTATCCCATTAAGGATTTCTTTTTCTAATAGTTTTAAGATTTTTTTCTTAACAAAATGTCTATGAGTAACTAAACTTATAGTTCTTGTCGGTGGACTTGAAGTAAAATAAAATAAATCCTTTTTATCATTTTCTGTAAAATCTAAAGTAGATAAATAAGGGAGTAAGGTTTTTCCTTTATTAGCTTTTACAAACCGAATTAAACTATCAATGGAACTTGCTTTTAGTTGTATATTTTGATTGATATTATAAAAATCTTCCTCTTTACCACAAATATCTAAAACTTGATCTCGCATACAATGTCCCTCCTGCATAAGCCAAAAATTATCTAAATTTAAGGAACTAATATTGTTCGAAGTTTTTATTTCTGTGTCTTTATCAAATAGTAAAAATTGTTCCTTATATAAAGGGTATTCTTTTATATCCTCTTCTAAGGTAATGGGTGATAAAATGCCAATATCTATATTATGTGTTTTTATCTGTTGTATAATTTCATCTGTTGTCAATTCTCTAATATCAATTTTTATTTCTGGATATTTTTTAGAGAAATGCATTAAGAATAAAGGAAGTAAGAAGGGTGCGACTGTTGGGATACAAGCTAAATGAATTTTGCCTTTTTTTTCTCCTTTTAATTCCTTTGTTAATTCTGATAACTGTTCAATATTATAATAAATCTCTCTGATCTTCTCTATAATTATTAATCCTTCAGCTGTGGGAGCAATGGGTCTTTTTGCTCTATCAAATATATTGATTCCAATTTCTTCTTCAAATTTAGAAATCATTGTACTTAAAGTTGATTGAGAAATATAACATTTTGCAGCAGCTTTTTCAAAATGTCTTGTCTCTTCCAAGGCTAAAATATATTGAAATTGTTGGATGTTCATTGATGATATAGATGTTTTTATCTAAATTATAGTTTTTATTGAATAAAATTAAGCTTTATATTTGTAGCAAACAAAATATTTAATAATGAGTAATGATCCTAATAAAAAGAAACTAAGTTCAGTTTCTGGACGTCCAATTGGAGAGAACCAAAATGTGAAAACTGCTGGGAAACGCGGTCCAATGTTATTGGAAGATTTTTGGTTTTTAGAAAAATTAGCCCATTTTGATAGAGAAGTAATTCCTGAAAGACGCATGCATGCGAAAGGTTCAGGTGCTTTTGGTACTTTTACAGTAACTCATGATATTACGCAATATACAAAAGCTAAAATATTTTCTGAAATAGGAAAAGAAACACCTGTTTTTGCTCGATTTTCTACTGTTGCAGGAGAAAGAGGTGCTGCTGATGCCGAAAGAGATATTCGTGGTTTTGCATTAAAGTTTTATACTGAAGAAGGAAACTGGGATTTGACTGGAAATAATACTCCAGTGTTTTTCATCAGAGATCCTTATCGTTTTCCGGATTTAAATAAGGCAGTAAAAAGAGATCCTCAAACTAATTTAAGAAATGCAAATCATAATTGGGATTTTTGGACTTTATTACCAGAAGCATTGCATCAGGTTACAATTACGATGAGTGATAGAGGGATTCCTAAATCATATAGACACATGCATGGATTTGGATCACATACATTTAGCATGATAAATGAAGAAAACGAGAGAGTATGGGTGAAGTTTCATTTTAAAACAGCACAGGGCATTGAAAATCTGACAAATGAAGAGGCGGCTGAACTTATTGGTAAAGATAGAGAAAGTCATCAAAGAGATTTATTTAATGCTATAGAAAGAGGAGATTTTCCAAAATGGCATATGAAAATTCAAGTTATGACAGAAGAGGAAGCGGATAAATGTTCATTTAATCCTTTTGATTTAACTAAGGTATGGCCACATGCGGATTATCCTCTAATTGACGTGGGAGTATTAGAATTAAATAGAAATCCGGAAAATTACTTTGCAGATGTAGAACAAGCAGCTTTTAATCCAGCAAATGTAGTTCCTGGTATAAGTTTCTCTCCTGATAGAATGCTACAAGGTCGTTTATTTTCCTATGGTGATGCACAACGATATCGTTTAGGAGTAAATCATTATCAGATACCTGTTAATAAACCCAAATGTCCTTTTCATAGTCCTCATAGGGATGGAGCTATGCGCGTTGATGGGAACGAAGGTTCGACAATTCATTATTTCCCTAATAGCTATGGGCAATGGGAAGAGCAAGAAGGATATAAAGAGCCATTCTCTGCATTAAAAGGTGATGCTGGACATTATGATTTTAGAGAAGATGATGATGATTATTATACACAACCAGGAAACTTATTCCGACTGATGACTTCTGAGCAACAAAAAGCTTTATTTGAAAATACAGCAGCGGAAGTGGGAGGAGCAGAAAAGTTTATACAAGAAAGGCATATTAAGAATTGTTTTAAAGCAGATCCAGAATATGGAAAAGGTGTTGCAAAAGCTTTAGGAATTGATATTAACACATTGGATATTTAATTTTTAAAACAGTATTAAATGCTCAATAAAACATTGATTTCAGTTTTTGTTGAGCATTTTGTCTGTTATTTTATTCAAAAGCAATTTGACTAACTCTTTTGGTTGTTTCGCCATCTATTACTTCCTCGCGAATCATGGATTGAGCAATAGGATTCTCAAATACTTCCTCTAAGTTTTTGATTTTAGCAACAGGGACGTATTTTTTATGCATTGCCTCTAACAAAGCATTAGAATTATGCATTTTTATAGCATCATTTAAAATTTCAAATAATTCTTCACGATTTTTAACTCTAGCAGAAGTGGAATTAAATCGTATATCTTCCATAAGAAAATGTAAATTTAAAAAATTACATAATTTTTGAAAATGAGTATTAGTTCCTATTGCAAAAGTAATTAATACCTTATCCTTTGTTGTAAATAGCTCACCGTAAGGTGCAATATTTGGATGCAAAGATCCAATAGCTCGGGGTATGTGTTTAGTCATCAAATAATTTGAGGCTTGATTAGCTAAAGAAGCTATGGCTGCTTTGTATAAAGAAACATTTATACTTTGTCCAATATATG
>Ga0079225_10000238_pt1 | contig 29456 bp, 31 predicted proteins | sample Poulit2012_FD_76344 | JGI IMG/M metagenome (GOLD analysis project Ga0079225, IMG submission 76344) | Agricultural soil microbial communities from Georgia to study Nitrogen management - Poultry litter 2012 | ecosystem: Environmental > Terrestrial > Soil > Agricultural land | place: USA: Georgia... | reverse complement strand
TCTAAGGGAGCCTTGAGCCTCAACATTGAGACTCAGAAGGAAAATAAGGATGGCAACATTCAGGAGAAGTTGCACATCTCAGTGAACTCCACGGATGGTACACGCGCTTACAACACCTATTCAGGTGGTCAGAAGTTCCGTATTGACTTGTCTCTGCGTATTGCCATGAGCAAGGTCGCGGCGCGTCGAGCCGGAGCAACAGCGGTTGACACGTTCTTCATTGACGAGGGCTTCGGTGCTCTAGACGAAGAAGGGCGGCTGTCCACTGTGGAGGCTCTTGTGGAACTTTCCGAAGAGATGACAGTCATTGCGGTCTCTCACATCGAGAGTATCAAAGATATGTTCCCGAACCTTATTGAGACTTCTATGGACACAGGCACTACCACGGTGAATATCGTGCGAGAGGATGGGTAATGATGAAAACCGTTCTCATTACAGCAGGATTCACCGCTGGCACGATCACTATCGTGTATGCTGTACGTGAAAGGAATAAGCGTCTTGAACAGGAAGCCGATGCTCGAAATCGGTCCCTGCTAGACAATATTCATGAAGAACAAGAGAAGAAGGAAGCATGACTACACCACGACTATCCCATCAGATAACAGACCCTAATGATCCTAAAGAAGAAATTGGGCGCATGTACTCTCGTTATCCTGATGGCGAGCCTGAAGTCCCTTCGATCACCACCCTCATTGCGATGAAGAATGCAAAGATGGAGTGGTGGCGAGGACTCTGCGCGGGGAAGGAAGCAGTAGCAGGAGCCGAGCGCATTGCTACCGCCTTGTCCTCTTTAGAAGGGCATGCTCGCATGGAGAAGGAACGTGCGATCACAGACTGGATCGACAAGAGCGCAGTCCGTGACATGAACATCGCATCCAAGCGGGGAGACATCATTCATGACTACGCGGAGAAGTTGTGTAGGCACATGCTGGGAGAGTCTTTCGACATTCCTACTGAGCGCGAAACAGCCATGAATGATCTTCACGTTGCAGACCCAAATCTTGCCTATGAGAGTGCAAATGGGTACTTGAGTAGTGTCGAGAGTTTCTTGAAGGATTTTGAGGTAAAGCCCGTCACGGCAGAGGGTACTGTCTGGAACCATGAAGTTGGGTATGCAGGCACGAATGACTTGCTCTGCTACATCAACGACAAACTGACCCTTCTTGATTGGAAGACGAAGAAGAAGATCAAAGACCCGAACTCGCGTTGGTACAAGCCCTCTATCCGTGACACGATTGCTATCCAGTTGGAAGCGGCTCAGCACGGTGACGAGAAGTTTGACGAGGACAAGGGTGAATGGGTCGAGTGGGAAGGCACTAACGCCGAAGAACAACTCGGTGTTGCTATTGGTCCGAACGGCTACGAAGCCATTCGAGTGATCCGCAAGCCCGATACGTGGGAGATGGTTAAGGCGCTCAAGCAGGTGTGGGATTGGTCGTTCCCGAACAACGATCACATCGTAGGAACGCCTGTGACTGATCCGTCTCAACTCTGATATACGAATCACAGAATCCCTCGCTCTAGATCAGAGCGAGGGATTCTTACTTGCAGAGAATGCACAAGAGAAGCCCCTCTCCAATTCGGAGAGGGGCTTCTCTACATCAGATCAATTCAGATCAGAACGGCGGATCATCGGTTCCGCTTCCACTGTCTGCTCCCCAGCCATCGTCTGCTGACTCATTGCTGTTCGAAGAGCCAGAGTCGTTGCCGCCGAAGTAGGAACCGCTGTTGTTGCCCCCGTTGCCGCCGCCAACGGTCTTGGTGAACTCACCAACCGTACCGAAGAGAACGCTTGGACCAATCTCGATGACCTCAAGAACCATGTCATGACGCTTGGCTCCGTTGTTATCAGTCCAGTTATTCGCCTTCACGCGTCCCTGAGCAATCACGCGCTGACCCTTCTTAAGCGAAGCAAGAACATTCTCTGCCTGCTTACGCCAGATTGCGAGTCGCCAGAAGACAGTGTTGTCATCGTCCTGCTCCATCTTCCCCGTCTCCTTGTTGAACTTGGAGGGGGTCGCGGCGACATTCAGATTGATCACGGAGTTGCCATTTGCATTGCGCAAATCCTCCTGCTTGACGTCATGTGTGATGTTTCCGATTACAGTAATCACGGTGTCATTTGCCATAGTCGAGTTCTTTATCCTTTCGTATCGTGAACCCTGTAGTCAGAAACTTCTGGTCTCTGATCTACTCTTCTATTTTACCACATGAGAGTGGCTGTGCGCCCTAGTTTCTAGGGGGTTCGGAAGGAAAAATTCCTCCCTCATTATCCAGTGTGTACCATCTGGATACTCCATCCTTCACCAATAACACAGGCTCTTCCAAATAATCTTGGTGTGAGCGCAAATGCCATCCGTGATCGAACGAATTCTGAGGATGATCATGATTGCGAGAGTGGCACAAACGGCATGCATGGAGAAGGTTCCCCGCTCTCCACTTTCCACCTACACCCGCGCCAACACGGTGAGCCATATCTGTAGCCTCGCGCCGTCCACAGATTTCACAGATGCTATCGCTACGAGACTTGACCAATGCTCGCGCCTCACGCTCTTGAGGCGATTGAGTTCGCGGCTTGGTCTTCATTCTCGAAGTTCCAGATTTTAATGGGGCTGAAGACTTCAAAGTAGAGTTTGACTTGAGTCCAGTAGTCCTATTCAGGGAAGACTTCTGCGACAGACCCTTCCCGTTACTCTTCAACGATGAACGAGTTGCAAAGGAAGAGCGCTTCATTTCGCTCTTCCTTTGCAACGGCTTGCCACGCTTCATTCTGACTTAAGACTTTCACGCTTCTCGCGCAGGATGTCCTTCAAAGCCTTCGGCTCGTCAGAGTGACCATCGGAGACCTCAAACTCAAGAACACCATGCTCATTCGCTTCGGTGCGCAACTTATTCAGGTCTGCTGTCTGCTCAGCGACTTCAGCCTTCTCAACGATTTCCTGAGCCTGACCGAACTTCTCCTGCAACTTACCGAATGCCTCGCTCAACTTCATGGACTCGCCATCGTAGTTGACAGTCTCCTGCATTGACTCACTCGCATCAGTCCACGCCGACTGAGCATCGGCTTCGCTGACCACAGACTTCAGTCGGGCTTCCCAGTCCGTACCAGTCTGAGCCTCGGGAGTACTTGCATCCTGTGAACTAGTATCCTCACTGACCTCGCCACCGGCAAGGCTAGCAAAGTCCTCTGCGTCTACAGGAGACTCGTCCGGTGCAGATTCTGGCTCAGCCGCTGGCGGATTCGGGGCAGAGGTCTCAGGCGCTGGCGCACTTCCCTGTTGAGACTGAGGCTCAGGAGCAGGTGCCAACTGAACACCGCGCTTGGACAGAACTGCCTTCAGAGAGTAAGGACCACCCTGCACGATACGCGGCTGATCGCCACTGGTATCAACATCTACCGGAGCATCCAGCAATCCCTCGTTCTTTGCCTGAGTGTAAATATTGCGGATCACCTGATAGTTATTCCAGTTCTTGTAGATTGCCTCAAGGCACTGGCTCAGGCGCTCGTTCTTATCAGCCTGAGCACCCTGGTTGGAGTTAGAACTCTGCTGAGCAGGCTTCGTGTTCTGATCACTCTGCTGACCCTTGTTCGACTGAGCGTTCTTAGGCGTACTCTTCTTCTCGCCAAGAAGCGGAGCAATCACGTTGCGAGCGGTCTTCATGTGAGCGACTGCCTCCTTGCCAACTGCATTGCGCCATTCGTCAGTATTCTCCGTGAACATGTGCCCGTTCTCGATGACCATGCAGACCCACTGCACAGCCTCAGAGTAAGAGGGGAGAATCGGGTCAGGAGTATAGCCGTATACAGCACCTTGAACCTTGAGACCTAGTTCCATGACAATCTGTGTCAGTTCCTCTACCTTGTCGCCACCAAGGTCTCCCAGCGTACGGACTGCCCATGCGTATGTGTGGCGGTAACGTGAAGAGACATACGATCCTAGGCTGACATCACCACGCAAAGTGTATGGGTGCCACTGCTGTGATTCACCAATACTGCCATCTGCCAACTTTGGTGAGTAGCGTCGCATCTCTTCGACCGAGAAATCACCGAACTTACGATCAATCGCTTCTGAAATGATCGCGTTGATCTGAGATAGGTCAACATTGCTAGACCCCTGGTTCTGGGTTTGAGCCTTGTGAGCCTCTGTTGGAACGATGACAGCATACTTGCGCCAGTCATCAGGATCAGAGAGCACCTTGAAACCTTCTGGTGCGAGATTTCCTGCACGGTTACGAACGAGCGATGCCCACTGAGAAGCATCTGAGTGCGCCTCGATAGTGGTCTCTCCGTTGACTGCCGCGATAACACGAGTCATTGTTTCCTTTGCCACGCTCATGTCTGCCTTGCCGCCGGGAGTCTTCGCTCCATTCAGTGCGCTGATAGGCGTAAGCGGGGAGATGTATTCGCCGTTCTCGGAGTTCTTCGGCTTACGGAAGGTCTCAATAGCGATGTTCACTGTCTCGCCGCTCTCCTGTGCTTGTCGAAGCACATCAAGAGCCTTATCTTGTGGGGCGATGTTCGCCGCGATGTCGAACTCAAGACCGATGCTAGATGGGTCGAATTCGACTCGAACAGTCTTAGGGGGAGTGCTACTTGAATTGTTGCGGTTCTTCCAACCGCCCTCTTGAATCTTAGAGACCTTGATGCCCTTGTAGTAGTCGATGATCGTTTGTGATCCGGCTGTGATGGGTTCTCCGTCTGGTCCCTCAATACGCTCAGGTGGGGTCCAAGCGATGAACTTTGCCTGTGCTTCAGTTGGTTCAGTGAACTTCATGTGTGCTTTGTCCTCTCGTTGACTATGTGTACGCCATCTAGTGTACCCCATCTTCAAGTGCGTGTGCGCTCGATCTGGGAGTGAGTTTACGCGCTCTCGTCTGTAGAGAGATAATACAGCAGTTGATATGCTGAGACCAGATAAATTTGGCAGGTAAAAACTCTATGGGAAAAATCGGTTCAGGATTAGGAAACGCTGGCAAGAAGGTTGGCTTTGGCTTTCTCTCCTTCGCCCGTAATCGCGCGTATCAACTACTCCCTATTTTCGTGGTTATTGCTATCGGTCTAGCAATCTACCTTGCCCCTTGGAATGTCGCTCTTGACTTTATTCTTGCTCACTTGGGGTATGTATTCTGGGGCGTACTCTTTGTAGGGCTACGCCTAGGTTGGGCGCTTGTGAGTAATCAGCGTCGGCAGGATGCAGTAGACCCCAAGAAGAAGGCTATCGTCCCCAAGCCGTTACTCCCACCATTCAGCCAATCATGGCGAGATTGGTTTGAACTGATCGTGTTCCTCGACACAAAAGTACGTCGTATCGTCTATGCAGGGCTGACTCTCGCCGCAATCCTCTTGCCACTGTTCTTCCCATTGGGTCGAACAGCCGTCCGACCTGACCCGTCTAACTTCAATATTGCGATGCTGAGCGAGGGATGGGAACTTCCAGCCCTCGGGATTCAAGGCATTGTGATGGCTCTCATTGGACCCCTTGTGTGGTTCGTCGTTCTTGCCCTTCGATGCAGGAAGGTTGAGAAGCAACGCATGGGGTCTGTGAACCTTATCTATCAGATCGCCAAGACGAAGGATGCTTTGAAATACCCGATCAAGAGTACTCGTGTCTCTCCTGAAGAGCGCCCATTCCAGAGTGCGCGTACAGCCATCTCCGTCAAGAAGTGGGCTGGCATCACGCGCCCTGAAGAGTTCTTTATCGCCGCTCCGCAATCGCTCGATGTAAAGGACCAAGAAGCATGGACTACTTTGCAAGCAAACCTTGAGGCAAAACTTCCATCACCTACTGGCTGGCACCTTGAGATGGATGAACTATCACGTGGGGCAACCGTCATGCCTGCTCATTACCCAACCGCTGTCGAATGGCAAGGACAGATCCATTCTGACCCCCTCACATTCTTACTTGGCGCTGATCTAGACAAGGAAGGCGAGTTCCTCTCATTCACGTTCAACACCACTTCTCCGCACGCGGTGGTCGTTGGTTCAACGGGTGGCGGTAAGACCTCCGTTGTCGAAGCCATCGTTGCGCAGGCGGCTATCAAGCCAATGCCGTGGAGTCCTGAAGACGATCCTATTTTTGCCCAGACAACAATCATTGACCCGAAGGGTCCATTCGCTAACCGTTGGGCTGACCGCGCCAACATTGAAGTCGTTAACGGTAGCCGCGATGGGGTAGACCCTGATTCAGGAGACCCTCTCAACGGCGTACAGATCATGGCTAACAAGATCAAGGAGTTCCGTCGCAAGATGGACGCTCGTGGTGAGATTGTGGACTCCTACGGAGTGGACAAGTGGCTGGTTCTTCCAGAAGAGGTTCGTGTAAAGGAGCGTATGGCTCCTGAGTTCCTCGTGCTTGACGAGTACCTTGACCATACGGATAAGAACACGTCAGGTACAGAGGAAGCCGACATTGAGAATGCGGCGCGAGCACAGATTCAGGAAGATGTTCTTGTTGTGGCTCGTAAGGGGCGTTCCTTCGGTTATCACCTTATTGTCATTGCTCAGATGGCAAACATGACCGCAGTGGGTCCAGCCTTCATGCGTCAGTTGGTCGCTCGCATTATGATGGGCAACATGGATGAGACGAGTTACTACACTTTCTTCGGAAAGGAAGCACAGATTCCTCCACTGCCTACATTCGCTAAGGGCAAAGAAGACGGTATCCCTGGTCGTGGACGTATCATGAATGCGCCAGGAATGAAGTTGCATCGTATGCAGGCATTCTACTTCGGTGGCGAAGGAAACGATGTCACTCTGAACAAGTTCCTACCTAAGGGTGGCTCTACACCACCTACATTGTCGGACACTGAAGACGAAGTTGAAGAAATCGAATCCGAGATTGTAGAAGAAACCACTGCTCCTGATGTTGCAGAGGAAACGGAAACAGAAGGACTTGAAAAGGAGCCTACTCCTGACGAACCGGCTGAAGAGACTCCGAAGCCTAAGAAGAAGCCAAAGCCAGAGACTGAGGTTGTAGACGCTGAAGAACTCTTTGCAGGCGAGAAGAAGGGGAACGATGATAACACTGAGCATCAGTGTGTAGTCGAAGACTGTGACGAGACTCCGAAGCCATGTGACAACCCTAAGTGCGACAACTATGTATGCGCTCGACACAAGAAGTCCCCCGATGGTTCGATGTGGGTATGCCCACGTTGTGCGAAGCGCCATGTACTCTCACGTAACAAGTTGGGTAGTCTTTACCCTTGGGCAAAGAACATCGCGGAGAAGAATGGTGGGACTGCTACTTGGCAAAAGACTCAAGACGGTGTTGAAGCAGTCATCAGCCTAGATGGTGTTGAAATTGTGAAGATCAACGGCAGTTCCCAGGAAGTCTGGTCCATGAATGGAGAATCCCGTGCAACAGGAGCGCCAAACGTGCGCAAGATGGTGAAGGAGTCGGTGCAGTGAAGTGGGTGACAAGTGAGTCTCTTGGGACTCCTAAAAAGCGTGGGACTCTTCGTAAACTCATTACTGCCGTTGCTCTGACCCTGATGGTCTTTGGCGCGTCCTTCATTGGCAACCAGTTCTACGACTTCTATCATCCTGAAGAGAGCGAAACGCAGGCGCAAGAAGTGGAAGAGGTAACAGAGGACTGGGCACAGGATGCCCAGATCAAGACGAACTCATCTTCAGAGCAAACGGAATTTAAAAACGGGGAAACAGTAGGAATCTTGAAGATTCCTCGCCTCGGAGATGATTACAGCAAGACTATTGTCTTCGGTGTGAGTGCAGATGACTTGAAGAAGGGAACAGGACTATACCCTTCGAACGCACTCCCCGGCGAAGAGGGGAACATGGCAATTGCTGGGCACAGAACTGGTCCTGATGAGACCTTCTATGATCTACCCGCTATCAAAGAAGGCGACAAGATCATCATCGAAACCAAGGATTACGTATATACCTACAAGACGGTGAAGCGTGCTGAAGACACGGAGGTTATGGATACAGATACATGGGTTCTCGATAAGCCTAAAGTCTCTGCTGATAGCACTCATAACCTGACTTTAACTACGTGTGCAGAGTTGTATCCCAATAGTCCGAAAAGATTGGCTCTATTTGCTGAACTAGATTCTAAGAAGGAGAAGGCGTAATCCATTTTTGTGTGATAGGCTAGGGATAGAGAGCCTATCACATAGGAGAAAGCGTTGAGTAATAACAATGGCAACTAAGCGAACCGGGCGGAAAACACCTACTACCGCTGAAATTCAAAAAGAAGCCGGAGCAAAAGGGGCGATCATTGGTGGAAGAGTAATTCACAATGATTTCGATACAGAGTCTGTTGTTCCCGACATCGCTTTTGTGGTCTATGGTTTACCTGCACCGCAAGGTTCCAAAAAACTCGTTGGTCCGCGCCGTTTAGTAGAGACCAGCGCCGCCCTAGAGCCATGGCGCAAAGCGGTGCGTGCTCAAGCGAAAGAATCTATTCTCCACAAGGAGGATTGGGACACGGCTATTGACGAAGAAGTCATGATCAGAGTGGTTTTCACATTCCCGCACTCTGGGGCTTCTCAGAAACGCGGTGATGAGTATCATTCCATCGCGCCTGACCTAGACAAACTACAACGAGCGATTGGCGATGCGATAAGCCCAGTCCCTCTTAAGAAGGGCATCACAAAGGGGCTATCTGAAGCAGAAGCCAAGAAGAAGCGAGACGAATTGAAGGCAGAAGCCTTGGAGTATTGCGTTCTCGCTGATGACAAGTACATCGTCGGATGGCATTCAAAGAAAGTTTACGTTGATGCCACCTCTGACGCTCTGCACTATCCCGGTGCGGCGATTGAGGTATGGAGAGTATCTCGATTCGGAAATGATTATGAAGGGCAATTTGAAGAATGATGACTACTACACACCGACTCCCAGTATTCAATGCGCAGATCACTGAAGTTTACTACTTGTGCCAGGAACAACACGTGACAATGGTGAAGTATCACTCTAGCGTAAAGAACTTCCCACAAACCGCGCGGTGCTCCACTTGCACATTTGCGGCTCACTACGTTGGTTCAGCAACTTTGGGAAAGGGTTCCCCTGTTCCCAACCCCAAGAACTCTGTAGCAGAAGAAAACGAGATTGCCGAGAACGCGGCACACCAACGTCCGAATCTCAAGGCAGGAGACTGGTACACAGAGTCTCATCTAGAAGCACTCTTTGAGCGCAGAACAGAAGAGGAATTGGAAACCTTACTTGAGGCTCGACTGGCAAAGTTAAGAGCCTCACGAGGTGAATAAGACTTCGTTCTGAGCCTCTTTAGCCTTCACTGCCGCTCTCTTGGCTAATTTGTCAGCATGCGTGTTCAGCGGAAAACGATTCTGCTTGTCATGACCAGGCACCTTGATGAACTCGATAGAGCGAGAGGAAGAATCCAGCAAGTGATGGATGGGAATGATGATGTTCAAATTTGAAAACTGCTCGGACTCGTTCTTCCAATAACGCTTCCTTTGCCATGACTTCTTCCACTGAGTGCATACTCCGATCACATAAGCGGAGTCAGTTTGGATACGGAGGTCTTTGTCAGCGTGATCGCGTAGAAGCATCAAAACCGCCATCAACTCTCCTACTTGGTTCGTTCCTCGCAAGAGACCCCCGGCTTTCCACTCATGAGAGCCAAACGTGTATGCCCAGCCTGTTGGTCCGCCGCCCGGACGGTTCCTCAAACACGATCCATCAGTCCCTACTAGCATCGTCTTCCTCTCCATGTAGCCTCGTTACATCTTCTCGGTCCAACTTCTGCGCTGAGACCTTCTTCTCGTTATCGCCCATCATCACTCGAATGTTCTCGTACCCCTGCATCAGAGACTTGATGATCTTGTAGTCTGTGGTCTTCACAGCAGATGGGTATAAGACTGGCGCAATCTCTCCATTACGACTTGTACGCCCTTCCCTCTGCAATCCTTGCAGACTGCGCCATGATGGTTCTGCACATATTTGGACCCGTGGTGTGCTCGTTCCGTTCACAGAAGCATCATTCTGGTGCAAATTAAAACTCTCGCTCGGGGTGAACAAGATCACTCGTTTCTGTCCCCGCTGGAAGGCAAGACGCTCTTGCTCTCGTTCCGCTTCGTTAAACCCAGTGAACAGAGCGACCTTGCTCTCGCCACCTAGAGACTCCATCAGAGCGAGTACTGTTTCCTTGAACTCACAGGACACAGCAACCTGGACATCGCCCTCAAGCAAGTCCTTGACCATATCAGCCACGTAAGGGGCTTTCAGAATCCCCGCCTTCTGACGATACCTGATCTGCGCGGCAAGCCCATTCTGATTCGCCTTCTGCACTTCTGCTCCACTCGCACCGGAAGCCTTCAACTTCTTGAGGCTCTTACGCAGTGCATTGAATTCCTGCCAAGACTTTTCGTACAGAGCATTCTCTTCAGCAGTCATCTCGATTGGTACCTGGTATCGTGGCGGCACGTCCCAGCCGGGATCAGTACGGACTGCCCATGTGGTCTCACCCTGGAACAAGAGGTTGTTCACAGTTTTGAGGTCATGGTCATTTGGCTCCCACTTGTCACCCCACCGAGTGCTGTTGAACTTGAATCCCAGTTTCTTACAGAGGTCGATCCATGCCGTGCCTGATAAACGCTTCTTCGGAACCTTCTTCCCTAGCCTCCACAAGATTCCTCGGGATAGCAGACCCGTACTCATAGGGTCTTTCGCTATTGTGGCGCTGACGTAGATCGCGGGTACTTCTAAGAAGGAGACAAGCCTGTCAGCGGCTAGAGACCTCTGAGATTCAGGGTTGCCCAAGTAATGCGCTTCATCAAAGATCACTACGTCCCAAGCAACAAAGGGGATGCCTGTCTTGGCATGTTCGATTCGCTCTTTACGCTTCTGATTTGAGCGACCCTTCTTAGTCTTCCTTTTCGGAGAGGCTTTCGCATTAGCAGGCTTCAGCAACTTGCCGATCTGCTCATAGTTGATGATGCAAAATCGCTTGTCCTGATCACCCACTGCCTTGATCGCTTCTTCCCATGTTGGAATGGCAGATTTCGGCATACGACGAGGATGCGACCGCTGTCGGGCAACCTCATAGCCGTAGTCAGTGAGGTGAAAGTCTTTCCTGTACCTGTTTTAGAAGCCACAAGGACTTCTGGGGCACCGGATTTGAAAGCGGAGACCAAGGAATCCGAGTCCTTTTTCTGATCAGAGCGAAGGGTGATTGTGCCTGTATTGGTAATTGGCTCAGTATTCCCTCTCTTACTGCCCTGCATCTGGTATCCGAGCCAAGAGTACTTCTTAGGGAGGTACGCCTTAAGAAGGGGCGGGAGAGAATCACCTTCGAAGAGCCATCCCCCACGTTGCTTAGACCAAGTGAGATTATAGCGTCCCGCTATGCGTCTTTCCTCAAATGGAATGTCAAGTAGTGCTTTGATGGTTCTGTCCTCATGGTAGATGGTTAAAGGCTAGTATACCACTTAGCGTATCACCATTCGACAGTATCTTCCTCAATAACCTCGCGTGTCTCGAACGTCGGGTAATGCGGGATCAAGGTCACCGGAACCTTCACCTTTGGACCATTACGGTTCTTTCCAACGATCAAGTTCATGGCTCCACGAGCCTGAGCATCAACAACACTCTCTTCGCTCTCGTCCTTTCCGAGAAGCATGATAATGTCACTATCCTGCTCGATCTGTCCCGACTCACGAAGATCAGACACCTTAGGCTCAAACTCCACATCAGAGTCTTTACTCTGTCCTCGGTTCAACTGCGCGGCGGCGATAGCACATACGTCGTTATCCTTAGCGAAAATCTTGACCTGTCGAGAGTAGTAAGACACTTCGTTCTGACGCGAATCGAACTTTTGATTGCCTGCGGAAAAGAGTTGTAGATAGTCGATTCCCACCAACTTGATTCCAGCGTGTCCTTGTGCGCGGACCTCAGCATTCAAGCGAGCATACGTTGAGCGTACGTCTTGAATCGTAAGTTCGGAACGATCATCAATGTACAGCGGAAGAGTCTTCAGTTTCTCAACTGCCTGCCGAACACGTTCTTGTTCGGCATCAGTGAGTTCATTGGGCTTGAATACAGCAGAGTGCGTGATGTGAGTGAGCGCTCCAACCAAGCGTTGAACAAGATCGCGTTTTCTCATCTCCATGCTGAAGAGCAAACAAGGAGTCCCATTCTCAGCCGCCTTACGAACCACATCGAGCAAGATAGTGGATTTGCCGAATCCTGGTCGCGCGGCGAAAGTGATCATCTGACCAACGCCCAATCCTGCTCCACCATTGAGCACAGCATCCACATCTTCCAGACCAGTAGAGATGAACTCTTCAGGATCATCGTCTTGAGACATCAGTTCTTCAGCAATATCGCCAACGCTAGACCAGTTAGACTGCCCGATGCCTACTAGCGAATCATTCACATCTGTGACATAAGAGTCAACACGAGCACTGAGTTCTTTGGAATTACCCGCGATTTCGGGTAAGCCTCGTATGAGTTCTTGACTCATACCATATACCTTGCGGCTTGCTTGGAAGGTCTTGACAGATTGAATCGCGTTTGACAGCGCGATGGGGAGAGGCGCTAGATTACGGGCTTCTTCGAGGAACTCAGGGCTAACAGGATCATCAAGTGTTCCATCCTGTTCCAAGCAAATGAGCAGTGATGTGAGGTTGAACTCTCCTTCGATTCCTCTGAGAGCATAGCGTACGGCTCTGGCACCAGGATCATGGAAGTCTTCTGTCGTTGTCATAGCAACGACCTGTGAGAGGATGCCGGGATCGTTATACTTAAGTACCGCTCCGATAGTACTGAGTTCGGCAATCCTGCCACTGTTTACTTCGTTGGTCAAAGCCCTAACTGTCCTTCCATATCTTCCGCACTCTAGCCTATCACAGTCTCAGAGGAAGTCATTCTCGACATTACCGGAATCCTCAACATAGCGACCACCCAAAGACAGAGGTCGGGCACGGTTAGAGTCGCCTACATTGGCATCAGCAAATGCTCTCTTGACTATCTCGCGGTCATCACGTGGGGTCTTCCCGAGTAGGTTCTGGATAGCGAAGTTCAAGCCGAAATCATCCATGTCTTCCTTGAACAGTACGGCTGAACGGAACTGTGGCGACCAAGCAATGTCACCTCTTGCTTGTCTGAGACTCAAGTTCGACATGATCGCCACGATTTCGGGAGGAACACCCATGTCAACAGCCAACCTCCAATCGGCTTTAACCTCGACCTCGTAATCAAAACGGTCATGAAGAGCCTCTGATATGACGGCTCCTGGTACATCTGGGTTATACGCGCCCAGAACCATCCAATTTTCGCCAATGTAGTAGGGTGGTAGCGATGGATTGGACTGGACTTCCAAGACACCCCTACCATCCATCAAGGGGTAGAGAAGCGCTAGTACACCAGGATCAATGATGGCAATCTCATCAACCAGAAGCGGGACATCGTTGATGATACTGCGGATGAGAGGACCATGAACCCACTCGAACACCCGAGTTTCAGGGTTCTGAACGTAAGAACCTACGAAGTCTTCTACCTTTGTAGAAATGGTTCCAACAATTGTCTCCATTCCGAGTGGTGCATCCACAGGGAAATCCTCACCCTCTGAAACAGAATCAAATGCGGCTTCGAAACCAGCAGTTTTGCCTGTCCCAGGCGGTCCAGCCAAAAGAATATGCTTCTGACGCTTCTGCGCTCGATGATAGAAGTCCACATCGGACATTCCACCAAGGACTCTTGGATAGTACTCACTTCCATTCCTACGTACGCGCAATCCATTATCTGTCATTTATACCCTCTCTACAATCTGCGAAATAGCACGCCCCAATCCTAGAGCAATGTCATCCATACTTTCGAACTCAATTATCGTCCCAATGTCAGAAAAGATAGCATCCGAAGCCTTTAGTTCAGCAATCCCAATTCCAACTTGAAATGTCACCCACAAAACATGAACACCTGATCTAGATAACGATTTCAAAAGAGGCTTAGACCGTTCAATCTCTTGCTTTCGCCACATCGCATCACTCGAAATAAGAAGCACTCGCACACCCTTTTGCGGGTTCAACAAATCAAGACCTCCGACAAGAGACTGAATGGCTTGATATGCCGCTTCATAATTGCCTTTCGCTTTCACTAAAGGAACATCAGGTAGTCTTTTCCCTGGCTTAGCCAAACTCTTCACTTGCCTATCAAAACTCACTGCGGCGAACTTACCCCCAACAGTCGGGACAGCATGAGACATTGCCCAGATAAGGCTCGACATGGGTTTCTCGCTTTCTCCCATTGAGCCAGATACGTCACATGCCATGCCAAGATAGGGTGGTGGTCCCTCACGAGACTGTATCCTCTCTTGAATGAACGGCTTCGCGGTGATAGGCATATCCATGCTCTCCTGTGCCGCCCATAACACTGCATCACGAGATGACAGTCTCCCTGGCGGCATGGGGGACTGTACTTCACTCCTAGCAGGCGCTCGCCATCGTGCATTTCGAAGCGCTTTCGTAAGTTTAGTACGGAGATTGCGATCTTCGACATTAGGCTTGCGAGTACGTACGTCTAATGACCCCTTTGGGAAAGTCTTATCTGCTTCTCTCCTTGCCTTACGAATATCTTTGCGCTCTTGCTCAACGATTTCGTAATTCTTCTTTTCGAAGGTTCTCTTCGCCTCTTCTTCTTGCTTAGACCCGGCTTCTGCAATTTCGGCAAAGGGATTTGGCTCACTCTCATTGAAATATTGATTCTGCTGTTCGCTAGACTTCGCATTATCATTGCCCTCGGACTCAGCGCTATTCTCTGCTTGCTCTGAATCAGCGCTTTCTGTATCGCCCTCTTCCGACTCCCCATCTTGACTCTCTCCTGAGGCTTCAGCGGGGAAATCTAGTTCAAGACCCAGAGCACTCGTATTGCCATAGTCGGTGCAGGGAGTGATGTCGGATTCTTCAATGTCATTATCAATGTCTTTGAGCAGTTCTTCGGCTTCCTATTTGTACACAAGACCCGTAGATTCCCCAATGCGGATGAGACCCTTCTTTGTGGACTCATCCGCATCTTCTATCTGATCCATGAGCCAAGTCTTCAGGGCGTGATTCAAGAGAGGCTTGTCCTTGAGCAATTGTCCTATCGCTTCAATCTCCGCATCGTTCCATGATTGAGGCTCATCATCCTCCTTGCGTTCGACTCTCATGTGGCTGATGAGATGCATGAGGCGACCCATGAAAGCGGGGTGCTCTTCTCGCCACGATATGCGGGCTAGACCGTCTGCATCGTCTGGGGTATGGCGTAGCCACATCACGTTACCAGATACGAAGTCACTCTTCGCGTTGGGGACCACAAAGACTTCTTTCCCTGTGACTACTCGTACGTATCGGGCAATAGGGTCTTCGAAATCTGACATACCCTCATTATATCAAGATCAAGGAATCGTGCTACGCTAGAGAGCATGAGATACTCCGACACAGATATGAGCATCAAGTTGAGGATGATCCAGACCATCCTCCGGTACTTGCTCAGGAAGACTCAAGAGCGTGACAATATTCCGCTTGCAGAGAGCCTCTCTATGATCTATCACCTTGAAAAAGTGACAAGACAAGTTGGTGCTCTCAAGCACTATGCGCAAGAGTCAGCGTTCGCAGACATGTCCCAGATGGACATTGAGGAAGTTGATGGGGGCGAGTTCACGGCGCGACTCAAGGAGAACTACAAGCCAGAAGTGAAGACGGATCATTCTGCTGTTGCTCAAGAGTTGTTGGATAGTGTCGTAAAGCAAGAGCAGAAGCGCAATAAGAGGCTCAACCCGATGATTGTCCGCTCCATTGCGGCGAAGGCTTTCTGGACCATGTTCGAGTCAACGAACGTGAAGTGGAAGAAGCCAGAACTGAAGAAGCGTCACATCAATCTTGAGGATTATTCAGAAGAGGGTAAACCTGTCAACCGCGTGGAGGTAAAGGCTAAAGATATGTGATAGTCTTGTACATTGAGAGATAATCATATGCACGGACTAACACGCAAAGGTAAGAAACTGATCTTGGGTTTCCCGTACTCAAGAGAACTTGTCAACGAAAGCAAGCAACTTGGACCATCCAAGTACGATCCTGACACAAAAACACGATCATACGGGCTACGAACAGCCCCTCAACTCATTCAGTTCTGCTCTCAGCACGATCTTCCCATTAGTGACGATGCACGCAAGGCGCTTGACGAAATCGAGTCACTTCCTGAAATTGAACTTTATCACGGTGGTCCTCGTGTCTATCTCGCTCCTGGACAGAGCATTCCTGATTCAATTCAGACAGAGAGGGCTGGTGATTGGGTCTACGTCAGCATGATGCACCTTCCCGAACTCTTGAAGTGGGGGAAAGAGCAAGGGAAGAGGATTGACCCTGCACTAGAGCATCTCGCTACGGGTCAATTCATGGCAGAGGCTCGCAACTACAATATGGGCACTAGCGTTGAGGCTGAACCTCTAGCAGTCCGTGGACTTAAATCCACACCATTACCAGAGCAGTGGGTTCCGTCCCATGTCATTAAGCGAAACCGTAAGGCTATCTTGGCTGACGAACAGGGACTCGGAAAGACTCTCGAATCACTCATCATTGCACGACTCGAAGGAGACGAATCAGAGCGCATGGTGGTGGTGTGCCCAGATCGCCTGACGCAAAACTGGGTAGCCGAGACAGAGACCCATTTCGAAGAGGGCGTGTTCACACCATTCATCGCTACAGGGCGTACCCCGAAGCCTATTCCAGAAGATGCCGATGCCGTGATGATCGGCTGGTCCATTCTTGGAACATGGGCAGAACACCTTGTGAAGTGGAAGCCTGATTTCGTAGTCAGCGACGAAGGACACTATGCCAAAGCAGGCAAGGCTGTCTTCCGCAAGGATGAGAACGGAGAGAAGAAAAAGGTCGGTGGGAGTTCTCGTAGTTCTGCCATTTTCACTCTTCTGAATGGTCTACAGGACGATGACAAGGCAGTAGTCCTTGCTGGTACTCCGATGCCGAACCGTCCTCACGAGTTGCTTCCAATTCTACAAGCCCTTGGTATTGAAGGATTCTTCGGAGGTACGCAATACTACCGAATGCACTACTGTGATGGTCAGCAGAAATTCATTGGTGCAGGGCGTGGTCCCGGAGGTCGCGGTTACGTATGGGACTATAGTGGAGGCTCCAACCTCGTTGAACTGAACTCACGTTTGCTGAGTTCAGGACACTACGTACGCCGTACGAAGAAGCACCTCGTTGAGAGCGGTCGTATGCCTACCAAGAATGTAGACGGGGTAGACTTCTTCGATCTTACGACACCTCGTGCTCCGAGGATCATTGATGGCGATCCTGAAATTATGAAGGAATACATGGCGGCTGAGTATGATCTATCCGCAGAACTCGCAGATCATGCTCGATACCTAGCAGGCAAATTTGGTTGCTCTGTGACAAGCCAGAAGGTACTCAGGAAACTGGCTAGCGAAGGCAGGAAGAACAACGAGAGCATCTTCAAATTGCGCCGAATTGCCGGTCTCGCGGCAGTACCATCTGTCATCAAGATCGTGCAAGAAGAGTACCTCGACAAGAATGAAAAGATCGTCATTGTTGCCCACCACCGTGAAGTCACTGACGCATACGCAGATGCCTTTGAGGGAGCAGTCAAAATTCAAGGCGCGATGACAACTAAGCAGATCGAAAATGCAAAGGCTCAGTTCAACGCGGAGGGGTTCGACCACCCGGTACTAGTACTGGCTATGGAAGCGGGAAAGACAGGACACACTTTGTGTAAGCAACTAGACCAGACATGCGCGAACATGCTCATTGCTGAGAGTGCTTGGAACCCAAGTGATGATTGGCAGGTGCAAGACCGTATCTGGCGTATTGGGCAAAACCGCCCAGTGTACATTCTCAACACGTTAGTAGGGGGAACTGTCCAAGAGCGCATCTACGCGAAGCGCCAAGAGAAGGAACGAAACATTTACGCGGCGATTGATGGTATTGAGTATGAGGACTCGTCTTCTGATGATAAGAACGTTGCAGGAGAACTTGCCCTAGACCTTGCGCGACGTGGTTTGAACGAGAAGAATGCGGTAGCCTGAGGTAAAGGGAGGGAAAATGCGCGGAGTCAAGATCATGCCTTGGAGAAGGGGCAAATTGTCACGTCTCTACGTGAAGGACGCGAATAGTAATGAGACTATCGGATGGGTAGAAACGGATACCTACACGGGCAACCTTGAAATTCAAGAACGTGCAGTTGAGTTCGTTGCCGCACTCTTCAACTATGGGATTCCTCGTGAAGCAAGTTTCAAGATCGTTCGCCAGAGCGCCGAGAACAACAACGTTGACCTCGCTGTAAACACTCCTGGCAAAGCCGCCCATGAGAAAGCCATTGAACTCACCAGAGGTATGGATCATGCTCATGCGCAGATCGTGAAGAGCCTTGGCTATTCCAGCGTGGACCAGACCTGGTTCCAAGGCGCGGCAGGGGAAGAACTTGTTGGTACAAATCTCGAAGAAGGTCTTGGAACTGATTGGCACGTGATTCACTCTGTACCCATCGGCGCACGCGGTGCAGACATTGACCACCTCATCATCGGTCCTGGGGGAGTGTACTCTGTCAACACGAAAACTCACCCTGGGTCTAAGATCACGTGTGCGGAGAACACCGTCAAGATTGAAGGGTCCGCGCTTTCCAAGAACCAGCCTTATGCACGTAACTCACGTTTCGAAGCCAAACGAGTGTCTCAGATACTCTCACGCGCTACGAACGTAAGCATCAAGGCTCAAGGAGTTATTGCCTTCATCGCTGAAGAACTCGACATCATCAGTGGTCCTCGTGACGGGAAGGTCACATACCTCTCGGCTGATGAGATTGTGGAGTGGCTACTCAGGCGACACAAGATTTACAACTCACGAGCAGTGGAAATCATCTTTGAGAAAGCACGCTGGTCTGATACTTGGAAATCTCACTGACTCAGTGGATCAGGCAGGGGATGAAGAGTTAGAATGATAGGTATGTTCCCAGAACTCGAAGAGACTAACACGCTACTAGAAGGCTATCCCTACTCAGCCTTTGACAATCCTGCCGAAAACATCGCAGAGAGGCTCATCATCCTTGCACACCTCACGTACAACGCAGAGGTCTGGGGAAAGACCCCAGAACGTCGCAAACGTTACTGGAAAGCATTCCTTGAGAACGTAGAAGGTGGAGCAAACACGAACCGGCTCTCAGTCTGGTGGAAGCAGTTTACAGATGGCATGGCATCCCGTCCGTTGAATAATCCTGACTATCTTCACGAGAAGAACCTACTCTTAGACCCTACTCATCTATCAACAGAAGTGGAAGACAGGGAAGTCCTCGACATTCTGCGCGAGCAGGCTCCATACCTTGTTGATCGTGCGCGATTCTGGGTTCGTACACGATCAAAGAAGAAGCAGGAAGATACTGTCCCAGATGCAAACTTCCAACTGACCGGAGAGGATGACTGAAGCACATGGGTACACTACGAACAACAACACGATCTGGACACCTCACAACAGTTCAGCCACTAGCCCACGGTGGCAAGAATTCAGGAACCGTGCATACGTTTCGACGTGAGACAATCTTTGGAGAAGACGGAACACCATACGCCGCTGTCCCGAGTATTAGTGGTGGCACCATTCGCTACAGCCTACGTAGTGTCGCGGCTAAGTTGATGCATGACTTCCTTGTAGGTGACGGCACACTGCCTTTCGCAGTGGTTCACGCGATGCACAATGGTGGTGCCATGCGAGAGACCAAGAGCGTCAAGGAACTCATCACTGGCGAGAAACAGGCTCAGTTGCGTGAGACTGTCCCGCTCTTCGGAGTCTTCGGCGGCATGGGCGGCGCACGATCTATTAGTGGGAGACTAGACGTGGACTCAGCGATTCCAGTTACTAAGGAGACGGCGTTCCTTGGCGACTTCTACGCTGGTGAACGCCCAGACGATTCCACTCTACTCAGCGCCTATGAGATTGTTCAGCGTTTGAGTTACGGGCGGTTCTCCACAGCAGAGGGGTCAGATGTCCAATCATTGATTGATCAAGATAGCGAGAGGGAACTGCCCCGTGGTGGAGGGATGCTCTTCTGGTCTCAGGAAGTGCTACCCATCGGAACTCGACTCTGGCACAGCATCACTCTTAACGATGCTACCCCTGTAGAGACTTCATTCTTCAATGAGGTATTCAACATCTGGTCACAGCGAGCAGTTATCGGTCAACAGCGACGAGTAGGGATGGGTAAGGTCACCCCGAACTACAACACCACTGTCACGAACATTGCGGGACTGCCAGCAGAGACCATTGACACTTCGTGGAGGGAAGAACTCAAGGACCGTAAGGACGACGCTCTAGAGGCTCTTTCATGGCTCTGACACCGTTCGTATTGCAAGCAAAGTTGATCAGGGGAGTCGTGGCAGAACCGTATTCCTTGGACCTCGCTGGAATTTTGTCCTCACGATTGATTCGTATGGCGAAGGATGAAAACTCATCAGCAGTGTACGACAGTATGCAAGCGAACCCGAATGAGGTCGATCTACCTCTGATGATGTGTGAAAGCGGCGGCGAGGATTCCTGGCACTGGGGAGTGACTTCAGGAGTAACCCGTGCTCTAGATCGCCGCCCTCAAGAACCTCACACGTATTATCGTGTTGTTAACGACTCTTGGGCAGGACGGGCAGGTGACCGACCTCTGCCGTATTACAACTACAAGTCAGGAGCCTACCGAGATGTCATGATGCCTGCCCATGTGGTCCTCACACCTGATGTGACATGGTATGGAGTAGGCGACATCGAAAGAATTCAAGAACTCGTATCTCCGATTAGGTCTATTGGGAAAAGGCGCTCGAAGGGTGAAGGAATGATTCACTCCTGGCAAATTTCAAAAACAGAGCCTGAAGACATCGACCGCTTTATTCATTGTGGGTATTCAGAAGGGCTATTGAGACCTTCCCCGGTTGTTTGCGCTGAACGTTTACAGGTAGACTATGAACTAGCATGGCACGCTATCAGACCACCATCGTGGAATCCTAACCGGATTAGAGAACTGGCAGTGGAGCCGGAGGAAGAACTATATCTTCCCGAAGAATGGGAGTTGTAAATGAGTGACGAATGGGACGATGACCGTATTGAGCGTCGTGAAGACTACCGCCGCGCGATGGAGGATGATCGTCGCGCCAATCCGCGTGATGATGATGAAAGCGTAGCAGATTTCTTTGTCACGCTCGGGGTGATCATCGTAGCCGTGCTCGCCCTTCTCTACTTAGCAACGAGTTACATTGATGCTCATTTCGGGACGAACCTTACTCAATGGTTGACTGACCTTACAGGACTAGAAAACCTCTTCGAAAAGAAGTGACCTCAGGAATGAGGAAGAGTGAGCACTCACAAGCAGAAGGTTGCCAACGCATAGAAGCATGGCTGGATAAGCACCCTGAAGCGTTCTTAACTTTCTCGGGAGGGAAAGACTCAACTGTTGTCCTGCACATGCTAAAACAAGTACAGGACAACCCAAAGATCGCGTTCTTCGATACAGGACTGCTCTACCATCAGACCTATTCATTCATGAAGCAGATACAACGTCGTTGGAACGTGCAAATCGCTTCAATCACTACCGATCCTCCCCCGCTCGACGTGATCGAAGCCTCGGGTATCTGGGAACATGGAGTAGACAAGTTCAACTTCGACATGAAGAAACTCTTAATTGACAACTACCTCGAAGCCGCACACGAACACTTCGATACTCCATACTCGATCTATGGCTTACGTGCAGAGGAATCAGCAGGCAGGAAGTACGCCCTCACACCGGGCAAGGGCGTTGTCAGCAAGGGGTATAAGGATGGCAAGCACACAGAAAGTATGTCTCCTATCTGGGACTGGTCTTCTCAGGACATCAATGCATACATCATTGAACACAAGGTGCCTCTGAATAGTGCTTACAAGAAGTTGAGAGAACTCGGTGTGCCCTCAAACAAAAGACGCACAGGAGTGGCTCTTAGCGATGGAATCCATATTGGCGATTGGGCACTCAATTACGAAGTAGACCCTTCGCTAGGGAAGTTGCTGGAAAGCCGCTTGCCACTCCTGCGCGATTTCAGGTGACTGACAAATCACCAGCCGGGGTTAGGCTGGAATGATCCTTCATTTTGAGTAGGGGTAGGATATGTTTCTGAAGACTCAGGCTGGCTTGTTTCTTCAGCGCTCTGAGTATCAGTCTCGACAGGCTCATCATCTGATTCCGATTCACTTTCACTGTCCTCAGACTCTTGGTTCGCCGCCTTAGCCTTATTGGGATGCTTGATTTCGCTGATCTTATCTGCGATCTTGTTGAGTTCGTCCCACGCCTTCTGCCGAGCCTTCTCGTAGTCCTTCTCTGCGTTCTCCAAAGCCTTATCGTAAGCGGTCTTCGCGTCCTCTAAGGCTGAGTCTTTGTCCTCGATAGCCTTATCAAGAATCTTCTCTCCCTGATCAGAGATGTCTAGGCGCATGTTACGGCGCTTTCCCGTACTAGAGACGGTAGCGGGAATGTTTAAGCCCGTCTTCTTATCTGCAACTACTCGTTTACCCTTCCTCAGGGAAAGAACGACATCATCAAGTGTGAGAGATACCTTAGCCATTAGAGACTCCTTATTGTTCGAATCCTCAATAAATGAGGGGTTGCCTCAATCATACCGCCCAAACAGGCACTTGGTCTAGGTAGTGAACGGAGAAAAGATACCATAGTGTTAATGCTCCGAAAATGACAGTGTAAACATTCAGTATGATATTGAATACGCCCTCTCGATCTAGTTTGCGCTTCTTCTCTGTATTCGTAGTACCGAGAATGGGGAATGCAAACCAGCCGTTGCTCTGCCAGAACTTGCCAAGGAAAGAGTTCTGGACGAACTTTGGAGGCTTCGGTCGCCACGGGTAGAACCATGCAATACCACCAACGGTGAGCGCATCCCCAAGACAGTGGACAAGCGCTCCTAGCCCAACAATGAGAGGCAAAGTCTGAACTAGATCGTCTTGGAAGAACCACATCGTCAAGAATGCCATCGCTAGACTGATGCCCCACATAACGATCCAGTTATCAGACTTGATTTTCAGCACCTTCAGCGAGAACGCTGTCAACATGAGCGCAAAGATTCCAGTACCCACAGCGAGGTCTCGCCCGTGGAAGGGAACGACGATGAAAGAGACCGCCCACGCTATCAGAGTAGCAAGAGCGATTCCGAGTAGTGAGTGTGTGAAGTGTCGGTGACCTCCTGACAACTTGCCAATCAGTTGACACATTTTTTGGGTAGGAGAGGGGATCGGTCCAATCTCCGGCAAAGAGTGCGCAATGGTTCCATTATGATGGTCAACATCTGGTCCCATCCCGCTTCCATGGCTCAGTATCAACCCAATGAAGAATGCTGGAATAGTGACTTCAACAAGTCCAGGAGCCAATGGTATATGAGCTACATGTTCTAGAGGGATCAACTGATCTGTATACGTCTTAGGCATCGTGACAAAAACCCAAGCCGCCGCTCCTGAAGCAGAGTGAGTTGTTCCTCTCATCCCTCTACCTCCTTAGCATTCATTGACAACTTTACGAACAAGGGAGCAAGAGTCTTGTCATAGCGAATGATGTCAAGAGCAGACCACATGCCTCTAAGAGCATCGTGCTTGTCAGGGGAGACTTGATCTAACACAGTACCGGGGATTGACTCTTCGAGAATCATTTGCCCTCGTGCGCCACACTTGTAGAGCCTCACGAGAATAGTTGTCAGACCTCTCATCGGCTGTGTCCACGGGCGAGCACCACTCTCTGAAACCACCATGCCCCACTTGGCATAGGGAGCAACAACTTTTCGCCCCCCAGCCGGTGCGATGATTGCAGTGTCCTTGGAAACAGGTTGCATGAGCACCTGAGCGAGTTCTGACCACTCAACGCTTCTCCCTTCATTGGCGGTGATGATGAAGGGAGAACGAAGGAATTGCTTGTTCTTGAAGCCCCATATGCAGACCTCGCACAGAGTGCTTACGCCAGAAAAGTTCGCTACATCTTGCCATGACCCGAAGTTGTGCCCAAGTACATCACCCGCCGCTAGGACATCGCCTTCATAACCACATACAGAGCAACTCCCGACCTCCCATGTTGATCGCTTCTTCTTCGACACGAACTTCTCTGGCTTTTCTTGGGTGAACAGCACAGATAGTGGAGTGGTGTTTTCTTGTTGCTCCATGCTACCCTTCTAACAGACAAACTTATGGACAAGCATATCTCATACAGCATTGTCGATTCGATGCTATCCATAGGACAACGAAGAAGGACACTATGGCGACTGAGGAAATCAATACAGATGATTACGGGGTTCTCACCCGCATCCTCTCTAGTTACTACCCAACCCTAGAAGACCCAGAGGATCGCTCTGACGAGTTGTTGGACAAGTATCACAGGTATGGAGAGAGAGACATCGAGTTCGATGGACTCGCAGAGCAGGCGAAGCGTGCATCGCAACGCCCTGCTGAAGCATCTGAAGTTCTGAAACAGGAACTTGGACTAGAATTGACTAGAGTTCAAACAAGTCAGTACATGATGGACCTCTACAAGAACTTGATGAACGTAGATGAACTGAAACAAGAGGCAGAAACGAGTACTGAGGCTTTGACTGATTATTGGCTCAGGCGTCCGATCCCTGTCCAGTTGCCTTTCTCAATTCCGAAATTTGGGAACACTCCACCCTTATGGCTTGTTGGAGTAATCTCCCTTGTTGTCGCCGGTTTTGGCTGGCTAGGGGTTGTCTACGTTAAGGTTCCCGTCGTTAATCAGATTTTCCTAGGAATTTTGATCGTCGGTGCCCTCGCTCTACTACTTTCTGCTATTGCTATGTACGGTCTGCGGGATGAGGTCGTAAACGCTGATAAGTACAGGAAGAGAGACGAAGAATTGAACCTTTATCGAGAGGGAAAGCGGAATAAGAGACCAGCCCGGTGGCGCATTGGGAACTGGGGACGCTAAAGTAGTCTTAGGAGGCATAAAAACGACATGAAAAACGCTTTCATCGGATTAGATCTGTCCACTCGGCAGAACGAACAAGTAACGGAATACCTCAAGTCGTACGATAGCGATGTTGAAGTATCGGCGTTTGACACGCCTTGGGATGCAATCAGTTATCTCAGGGGCGAGGGTAAGGCATACGTCACGAACAAGGGAGACCACCACGAAGGGGTCATCGCTCTTGGCAATACAGGAGTAGAGACCCAAATTGTTTATGCCGATCTGCCAGGAGACGAGTTCAATGACGAGAGTGTGATTGAAGCATGGCTCAAGGGTCTTGATCCCGTACAAGCAGAAAACGAGCGCTTGGAACAGGAAAACGAAAAGGAGCGTGCCTCAAAGGTCGAAGATGTCTTAGGGCACGATTCGCCTATTGAAGAATCTGGTAGCAATCCCATGAACTCCTTGGCAGATGATTGGCTGACTGAGCCTCCCGAGTCAGAAGATCATGACCAAGTTGAGAGGATCAACGAAGAGCAACTCGCGCAGATGCGTCAAGGCAATATCGAAATTCCTGATAAGCCCCGCGATTCACCTTCTCTTGGACTGAATTCAAAAGTACAGATCGACTCAGAGGCTCTTCAGAAGAAGAACCAGTACGAGTTGCGCCGCAAGAAGAGCCAGGAACGTCACCGCTACGAGCCAAGCGACCGTGGATACTGCTGTGGCATCACAGGACCATTCGGCGGTGGTGGGAAGACCACATTTGGTTACTTCGCTTCACAGGTCATGGCAATGGCTCAGGAGACTACAAGCAACAGAACGAGCAAGGTCATCCTCATCGAGAGCGACTTCAAGACTCCTAAGTTGCAAAACCGTCTCAATATCCCACGTGGTCAGGACTTGAGCCGTTTTGCAAAGTTCCTTGAAGACGTACGCAACGGCGATGTTCAAGAAGATCGTAAGAAGGACCTCGCGCAGAAGGTACTTGAAGATATTTGCTTCCATGATGATGCAAGTGGTGCTGAGGTAATCGCCTGCCCATATGACGATTCCTCCGTGAATCCAGCCCTGTTGCGTGAAGCACTACAGAAGGCTGTTGTCTGGGCACAGCGTGTGATGGGATACTTCGTGATCCTTGACCTGGATAGCATTGGCTCTGCTGAAGGGGTAGAACTTGACCTAGTGCAGATGTGCAACACGATCATCATTGTTACGAACACGCGAGCCATGGAAGTCCAGAAGTCTCGCCTCCCATGGAAGAAGGACATCGTAGAGATTGGCAATGGTAAGGACCGAAGCCACATTGATGATACGAAGAATCTCATTCGTAAGTTGACTCGCCCTGTGAGAGAGAATGGCTTTGATGTCCCAGAACAGCGCATCAAGGTGGTCTTCAATGAGACCACTGCACGCGAACTCGATAAGCGCATCATTTCTACGAATGAAATTGATACTCGCATGATCGCTGGAAACATAGAGTACATCAAGGAAATCGACCGCACCTGGGCTGGCGATATTGCTTTTAACAGGGAACGTGCTCGTGACACAGCGAAGGTCGTGACCGAAATCATGCATCGCGCCACATCAGATAGAGATGTTGGCGAATTGCTCAAGAGTATCAGGGCGGCATGATATAGTAGGTCGTAATGGATCGTATCGAATTTCAGTTTCTCGCACGAAGAGGATTAAGGCGCATAGCACTGCCTATCGCCATTACTATCATTGTCATCTTCGCACTCGTTGCTGTCGGTAGTATCCTGATCTATCTTTCTGCCTCTAAAGAAGCAGAATCGTACTCTAACAACCCCTACTCTAATTCCGCCATTTCAAATTCTGAATACGTCGTAACTTACGTTGATGCCATGGGATGCATTGCCAAAGATAACAAAGAATCCTTGGAAGCCTGTGATCATGAAGGCAATCAATCTGGGACCATGATTGAAATGAGTGGGCAAGTGCTCACAATTGACGGTAAGGATTACGTCGCCAAAGATAGGGATCAACTCAATAATGCTCTTCTCGAAAGCGATCTTGGAAAGATGAATATTCCTTCGCTTTCTTTGGCAGAAGGCACAGAAGACGATGGCACGACCTTCGTGTTCCACGATTCCGAAGACAACAAACTAACAGTGACCATTACTCGGAACAAGAACGAGAATGTAGCAATCAAGAGTATGGAGACCGAACTGCATGGATAAGACGAAACTCCCCCTACCCTTCTGGCAAAAGGGCACACTTAGATCAGCAGGTTTAGGGGGCTTTGTGTGGCGCGATGATGCTATCAAGAAGGAACTAAAGAGAATCCATCGCTATTGGACCCTCTCTATAGCAACATGGGCACTCGAAGCACTTGTGTTCACTGTCCTTGTTTACCTCTCCATCAACACGAGCGTCATTGCAACTCTCTCGCTAGTAGTCTTTGCAGTCACGTTCATTGATGATCGCCACATGTATGACGTTGCGAAATACGCACCATCAATCGTCCCCTTGTTCATTGCTCCGAGTTTCTCAGTAGGAGTGCTAGGGATGGGAGTATCGTTATTGATGTCTTTCCTTCTCAGAGGCGATGGTCTCCGATTAACACAGATGATGCTCTGTACCACCTTGCTTCTTCCCTTGGATTCGTTCATGTGGATTGGTCTCAGCGTAGTTGCCGTCATCATGATCATTTTTTCGGTTCGCTTTGACCAGATTGGATACTACCCTTGGTCTCGAATGCACGATGGGCGAGAATCTGACGAGCCAATCCACTTGCCTATGTTCACACAGCGCTATTCTCGCCGCGTCCTACAAGAGAGTCTAAGGAAGAAGAATGACTCGATTAGTACACGACACTACGGGTCTCGTGCTGAACGAGTCACAGGAGTTGCCCTGAAGAGAGTCCCTATGTCTTGCACCTACCATGACATCAAACTCCCTGGCGCAGACAACGCCAATATTGATCACCTGCTTATTTCCCCTAAAGGTATCTTCATTCTGGATACCAAGTTCTACGCGGGGGCAATCAAGAAGAAGGATGGGAAAGCGGTCAAGACAACCGGAAACAGCACACAGCCTCTCGACTCTGTAGTGAACCAAATGAAGTGGGCTTACGAGGGCATTTCACGACAGGTTAAAGACCTCGATGTGCCAGTCAAAGTTGTTGTCGTTGTCCAACATGCAGAGGTTGAAGATGACATGGTTGTTTGCGAATCCAATAATAATGGACCCCGAGTAGCGTTTGTTCAAGATCGCGCTCTCCATTCGATTTTCGAGAAATTCCCTGACGTTCTTGACGGTATCGCTATACAATCTGCCCAAGATACACTCGGCTCTGTTGTCGAGAAGCGCAGACCCGTATATTCTAAAGATTGGAGCCTAAGGTTAGGCTGATATGAAGGAGAAGATGGCTACCAAATGACTTATAGAACAGTGAACATTACGTCAGCCGCTACGCCTGCGGTTCCTCTTACAGAGGGCGCTATTCCAACTGCGAGCGAAGCCGCTACGCGAATGAGAAACATTTCACAGCAGTTACTGCATGACCAGAACGTAGATTCTGAAGTCTCTAACATGCAACATGCTGATGCCCGTCGAATGGTTCCTCGTGGACGAACTGACAACCTGAATGAAGATTCAGGGCGTAGGCTGACCGCACCAGGTGAGACTATCACCCAACCATCTATCTTCTCTCACCGCCGTAATAGGCGTAATGCGAATGCCGCTATTCAGCACTTCACTCCTGCTCAGCGTAGAGTTGCATCAGCGTTTATCCGCCCGAGCAACGATAACGAGCAGGAGATTCGAGATTCTCTGAACTCTCACTTTGAGAATGGGGGAACGATCAATGATCTTCCTCCGAACTCTCGTCGTTTTGTCGGACAGATGGATGCGGCAATCCAGAAGGCAGAGAAGCAGAATGACCGTATGCACGTGGTGTACATGCCGCTGAAGATCGAAGAGGGTACGAGCCGTCAAGAGTTCCTTGACACGACGCGTACGAACTCTCGTTATACCCAGCATCTAATGGGGTACACACAGGCGAACCACGACATCAACAAGGTCATGGACCCGAATGCCCCTGAAGAGGGAGAGGTCTATGTCCAACTAGAGACCAGCCGAGGTATGTACGTCGGCGGAAATGGCGCTTCGGGGCACTTGCTTCCTCGTGGTGTCGGTATGCGACCTGTGAACGTCGAAGACTTCGAGGTCGATGATGGGAACGGTGGAACTAAGACCGTAACCGTCATTCAGGCACGTGAAGTGCGCCCAGATGAAAGGACAGTAGCAACAGAATGAGTAACGAAGAGGTAGAAAACCTAGACCAGAAGATCACAGACGAGTTCGGGGATATTCCCGAGAGCGGTGGCGCAGATGACAACGCTGGCTCGTTTGCTGACGAGAATGGTGTAGATGTAGACGATGCAGATTTCAGTTTCCCAGAAAGCGAGGAATCCAAGTTCGTTGCACGCGATGATGCTGAAACCACGCTTCACGGCGGCTGAGCCATTCTCGCAAATCTAAAAATCTCCCCTGACGCTTTGATTGCATCAGGGGAGATTTTAATTGT